>Ga0116169_1000523_pt1 | contig 39374 bp, 33 predicted proteins | sample AD_UKC130_MetaG_FD_89796 | JGI IMG/M metagenome (GOLD analysis project Ga0116169, IMG submission 89796) | Active sludge microbial communities of municipal wastewater-treating anaerobic digesters from Canada - AD_UKC130_MetaG | ecosystem: Engineered > Bioreactor > Anaerobic > Digestate | place...
GGCCAAAACTATCCCGGCTCGCCTGGCTGACCATCCTCTGACCATAATTTACGGTCATGGAGCGATGACCCGGGGCCGGACGCTTAAAGAAACTTTTTTTAATCTCTGTCTGGCCAACAATGCCGGCTATATTGTCAGGCTCATCGAAAGGCAGATAAGAAGTACGCGGGCCAAACGACAGGCTCTCAAAACACCAGAAAAGCAAGAAAAGAGCCTTGTCCCGGAGGCTCCACTGCCGGTTGGCCAGAGCCCCGAGTTAGAAGAGCTCCGCTCCAAAATTAAAGCCGCGCCCGAGAGCCATTTCCATTTCCGCCCGACTCCCTACAACACCGACATTGAAAACCGCTGTGATTTTCCTGAAGAAGATGAGATTCTAAAGGAGTTTCGCAAGACGGGAAATCGTCTGTTCGAATCACGTCTGTCTCCATTTCATACCGGTTCAATGTCAGTCCGGGGCGTTGATTATTTGCTTTATGCGCCGCAGGCTTCGATGCCCTACGAGGTGGGCGGGCCACTCCTAAAGTTGCCCCTGGCTCCGAATCCGGGCGATGACACTGAGCTTTTGCTTCACAAAAAAATCTATGCCGAAAGTGATTTCCAGGCTCTGATTCATGCCTATGTGCCCGAGGCCGAAGCTCATGCTCATTTTATCTATCCGGGCGAAGAGACACCCATCGAGAAAATAATTCCGGTTGATGCTGAAGGCAGTTTCATGTACCTGGTCATTCCGGTTTTGCCACCGAAATTTGATGAGGCCCGGCTGGTTAGCCTTCTCCATGATTACAGAGTGGTCGTGGTCAGGGGTGGAGGAGTCTGGGCGGTTGGCGGTCTGTCTCTTTCAGAGGCACTACATCACCCGTCATCTGTTCGCGAAATCTGCCTCTACCGGCTGGCGGCCCTGGAGCGCGGTCTCGACCTAAGAAAGATGGAGCCCGAAAAAGCTAAAAAATGGTGAGCCAGGTGAGACGGCGCACCGGCAGGCTTGGTGACATACTTACCGGCATATTGACTATGAGGGGAGGGTCAGATAAAATTCAGATACCCGGCGGCGTAGCTCAGTTGGTCAGAGCATGCGGCTCATATCCGCAGTGTCGGGGGTTCAAATCCCTCCGCCGCCATTTATTTTATGATTTATCAAAAGTTCAAAAAATTTGTTGAGGCGGAAAAGCTCTTCTCGCCTCGATCCCGCCTGCTGGTGGCTGTCTCCGGAGGTCAGGATTCAGTCGCCCTGGTTCATCTTTTAGTTGAGCTTAAAAAGAAAGACTGGCCGCAGCTTCAAATAGCCTTAGCCCATTTTAACCATGAGCTCAGAAAAAGCGCCGATGAGGATGAGCTTTTTGTCCGGAATCTGGCTAAAGAGCTGGGGCTCAAGCTTTTTACTGGCCGGGCTAATGTTAAGGAGTTCGCCGAGCGAAAGCAACTTAACCTGGAAGAAGCCGCGCGTCTCAAACGCTACGAATTTTTAAGGAAAGCAGCCAGCAAATTCGAAGCTGATTATATTCTGACTGCTCATACCATGACCGACCAGGCTGAAACCGTCCTGATGAAAGTTTTCCGCGGGACGGGGCTCGAAGGCCTGCAGGGAATCAGGCTTAAAACCGGGAACATTGTGCGGCCGTTGCTCTGTTTCGAGCGCCAGGAATTAGAAGATTACCTTCGGGAAAATCACTTTGAGTTCAGGCAGGATGAAACCAATGAGGACGAAAGATTTCTCAGAAATAAAATCAGGCTGAAACTTATCCCGCTCCTCGAAAAAGAATTCGATCCGGCGATAACGGCCCACCTGGCGGAGGCGGCTCTTATTGCTCAGGGCGAAAATGAGGTGCTGTCTCAAACGGTGGAAAAGATCTGGCCAAGAGTAACACGCGGCGGCTCCTCGCATCTTGAGCTTAATCTTCGCAAGCTTGAGAAAATGCCGCCAGGTCTGGCCAGAAGGCTCGTGAGAAAATATTTGAAGGCAGCCTTTGGACTTGAATCACCGACCTTTCACCAGACGCAGGCTGTGCTGACGCTTCAAGATGGACAGAAATTCAGCTGGGGACGACGCCAGGTTCTGGTGAGGGAGGCGGGCTGGCTCAGAAAAGTAGAAAAGACTAAACAACCAAAAGATTTTTCTTTTAACTGGGACGGCCAAAGTCCTTTGCGGCTTTCCAGCGGTCTTGAATTTGTGGCCAGGTTTATTTCGGTTAAAAAATTACCGCCAGCTCGCAGGCTGAGCCAGCTTGAATTTGATGATGCTAAAAGGTGTTACCTCGATGCCTCAAAAGTGACTCTACCACTTGAAGTTCGAAACCGCCGCCCTGGCGATAAATATCAGGCGCTCGGACTTCATGGTGAGAAGAAAATAAAAGAGAGCCTCCGGGAAAGGAAAATCCCTCAGGCAGAGCGCAGTGTGCTGCCGGTCTTTCTTTCTGCCGGAAAAATCGTCTGGGTTCCCGGCCTGCCGATCAGCGAAGAGTTTAAAGTTACTCGTTCGACTGATAAAATTCTTCTGATAGAAAAACAAAACACTGCGAATGCCAGTATATAATAAATAATCATTTTCCAGATATGGGAGTAGTGGTCTCAAGGATTTTTATTAAATAAATTTGTAAAAAATATATGATAATTCGAAAATCATCGCTTGGCTTGTCTTTCCCCTTGGGATAGGCCGTTTTTACTATCTGTTTCAATTCATTGTATTTTATGAGTTTCTCAAAGTCCTTTGATAAATCTTTTATTTTATGAACATGAGGTTCATCATTTAAAGACTTTCCGGCTATTGTATGCGCAAAGTCATTCCTAATCTTTTTTATTCGGCGTAGAACCTTAAGGAATCGTGATTTATAAGCCCTAACCGATATGATAGCTCTATTTTTGCGTTCAGGTTGGATACAGGTCCTCCATTGGACAAAAAAGTTTCCTTCTTTTTATCATGCGGGAGGAGATATGTTTTAAGAAGTCGAGTCAATAAATCTTCAAGTTTTATGGCGCTGATTATTACAGCTGCTCTATCTGTTTCAGCGTATATATCTCTAAGAATTCCAACGGCAGATAATATTTCTTCTTTAGCAAGGTCACCTGGTCTATTGGTAAGAAAGTTATGCATGATATTCTTTCCTTTCTATGCCATCTTATTTACAGCGCTAGCGCGCACAATAGGTACCTGTACATCAGCCAAGTGGTCTAAGCATTCAAATGACAGTGTCCGCATTATTTAACTTCATCATTTTATCTTATTGAAAACATTATTGTGATTAACTGGGGAATCGACGATGAGAATAATAAACCACACTCGTAGTCTAAGCCATTCTCTTGATTTAAATGATTTGGGGAAATTTGTCTCCCCCGATCCGCTTAAACAAATCCATATCCTACAAGTGGCCATGAAAGCCCCAAAGCCACACCAATTATTAGCAAAAGGTTCTAAAATCACCCAAATGATAATTCCGACGTTATTAAGAATAATCGTTAGACTGCTAATCCTGTTTGGGCCTACACTACCACTCTGCCCGTTTATAGAGCAAGAATCAATGATTATTTAAGCCATCGGGAGATCTCAGATTCTTAAACACTCGTAATAAAAATACCCATTTAAATGAAAATCTCCTTATATCCTATAAATTGTTTCCTTTTCAAGTAACATATTGATTCATTAACATTCCAGTCCACTGATGTCTTCTTTTGGCTTCCATGTCATTTTTGTCCCGGTTTTTCAGAAACTATGTCCACATACTATTAGGAACCAATAGGAACCAAACTTCCGGGCCATAATCTATGCCCGAAATTCCAGATGTCGGCAAACAACTCTAAATTAGACTTGGCTCGAGACATGATCATGAATCATCCATAAAAAACTTGAAAACCTCTTTTATATGGAAAAGATCATTTTTTCTTTATTTATAAAGGCTTATGCTAGTATGATAAACATCTCTCAATCTCACAAAGCCAAGCTCACTAGGAGGACATCTTTCAAGCACGACTTCTACTGTCGTCCAAGCCATTGGTCTCAAAGTTTTTTGAAAAGCAACTTCTTTGGACAGAGAACGATCATTTTGAGGCAGCCCATTTTCATCCACAGGCCCATATTCAATAGTAGCTTTAAGACCGCTAATAGTGGCTCCCAGAATATTTCCGAACCTAAGGGTAATCTTTGAGCCGTTTGCATAAGGAGAGATATTATCAAGAGATACAGTCAAAAAGCCCAAATCAAATTTCAATGGAGAATATCCACTATCCCCGGGTTTTAGAAGTGCCATTTCGTTCAACTTCCAGCGGAGATCAGAAAGAAATAGAAGATCTGTGACTTCCTTTTCAAGTTTATTAATTTGATCTTCTAAGGCAGACATTTGCTTTTTAATTTTTTCCATATCCGAATTCTTATTACATCCAATTATTAACGTCATCGATAAGCAAAAAATTGTTAGCCACCTAATATATCTCATTGATATATCCCTCCTTAAAATGACCTTATGCACGACGAAATTTCCTAATTATAGTATTTTTATAATAAACCAAAGAAAATTGTCAATGTTTCTGTCTTTCAATTTGCGAACTGCCTTATGTACTAGTAGTTAATGCAAGCTGAAATCCAATTTCTTGCTCTATCCATTTTTGCGAACATTTCGTTCAGAACCCAGGCTATATAAAAATCAAAAAAGTAATAGCGGATATGCTTATTTGTTGTTTTGCCAAAATGTTAATATCATTATATGTGCCAACACATGTCACGCATGAAATCAAGCAGACTTAAACATGGGATATTCAAAACAATGCAAACGTCGGGTATATTTGGCTTCTCCAAGTTTCTTGTGTAATTTTCACTTGTAATAACCTTAGTATTTGTTACCTTCGCTGAAGCGATTACAAATGGATCGCCTTCTGATCTCTGTTTCCTGGTATCGACTAATCGCGGGAATCTTTCTAGTATGTTGCGACTTTCAATCTGTATATCCTCAAATAAGGGTATAATAAAATCTTTTTGGTTCTTGACCCATTTATGTAGAGTATCTTCTTTTTTTCTAGCTCCAACAAAACTGCTTGAGAAGTCTTTACTATTCCTTCTTGCACTGTTTCTTGGAAGAGAGACCACCATTTAGGAAAGACATCGGGAGGATAGTACCTATTATGTGCATCAATAAGAGAATTTGTATCGATACAATATTTCATATCCATGTCTTAGCCGTTATCTTTCTGGGCGTAAAAAATAAACCTAGACATAGCAGCTTCGATTTTTGGCAGGTGTTTAAGTTTTATCCCAAGATAACCCGAGACATCGCTGAGAGTAATTTTTTCCTGATAGTAGCTTTTTAATATCAAATCAGTATAGCCTCTACCGTTGCTATATATGTTCTTTAGATATATGGGGAAGATATATCTGTTTCCCTCCTTGGCAGCCCTATGAGCCTCTTCTATTGCCTTTTTCTTTGCCTCGTTGTCATAAATTTCTTTTTTATAACTATAATAATCAGAGGAAATGAGTCCGAAATGGAGTAATCGCCGTAAGATAACTTCCCGACTTGCCTTATATAATCTTGATAGACTCAGTATTTCTGAATCATCAACCATGTTTATTCCAGATAATCTTCTTATGATCGGTTGCCTCAATAGGTCATCCCCCGGCACAAGCACCGCTCCTGCAACATGGTTGCAGAACTTCTCAATTTCTCGCTCCTCTTCGGCAAGAACTTCAACATTTTCGAATTCGCATATACCCTCTTTCCTAAGGAGGATGTGCGCCAATTCATGTATTAAAGAAAAAATCCTGGCGCCAGGAAAATCGTTTTTGTTTATCACTATAATTGGAAGTGGCATTTGAGAATTTGAAAACCCCCTCATCTCGTCCAATTTTATTTTACTATCTGAGGTTTGAAATGACATTATCCCGATTGCGTCTAGAGCCTTTCTCCATTCATTATAGGCCTCGGAGATGTTCTTCCATCGCAGTTGAATCTCTATATCTATAACTAATAGTTTTCTAATCATACTCGAAAGCTCTTCAGGATTATCGTTTAAATTGATTTTAGCCTTAATCACGGGAGGTTTTTCACCAAGTAATTCATACAGTTCCAAAGCGATATCACGGCGTTCATTTGCTCTGCGTATCTCATATAATAGTTGGGGAGAAAGAATTGGAAGGGGTTGATTGGGAAGTCTACGATAGTCGCGTAAAGCGGCAAAAAGTTTTGGTGGTTTCGCCAAATAAAAGACAGAAATTGGTCTTTTATAAATCTTGCTCAACTTTATGAGTTGCGGAATAGAAGGATAGCTCTGGCCCTTTTCCCAAGATATTAGATATTCTTCTTTAATCTGGGCTTTTTTCGCACTAATCTCAATTGAAAGGCCAGCAGCTTTTCTTGCCCATATAAGCAATTCGGGGTTAATAATTGCTCTTATTTGATTGGGCATTATTTTTGACCCTTCTTCTTTTCCTATCAAAGGATAACGATTTATTGTTTAAATTTCAAGCACACAATTCGGATCTACCAGATCTAGGCATGACAGTTTATTGGTGTTTTTTTTCATATTGTTTAATTACTCTTTTATAGTCGGTTCTTGGCGCCCAATGGAATCTGCCGAAGGAATCCAGCATCCCAATCTTATGATATTCTTTAAGCCAATCATACTTCCCCTTAGGGAAGCAATATTTCCTTCTCTCTCCAACATTAAGCGTTGTGGGTAGCGGATCGCTCAATAAGTTTTCTTCCTTAGAAAATATTAATGAATAAGCCCCTTCCTCATTGAGCATAATTTTTATCCGTGCCCAACGCTTTTTTAAAATGATAGAATCTATACTAATTGTGCCTGGGCCATAATTTGTATAAAAGAGCATCAAAAAAGATGATTCTTCTTGTCCTTCAATATCTATAAGCTTTCTAAATCCGAATGTCACTTTTAATCTTGGTCTCCTTAAATCTCGATATATGTTCCATCCCAATGCCATTCCGGCAATAAATAGCGAGGCGAGGCTTATCCATATTGAAGTGTTGTTCATTGGCGATTTCCCCATATCCTAATGATGCAAATGTCCTCCCTTTTCATAGTGACAGCCACAGCCTGGGTCAGATTAATTATCTGGCTACTAGGAGTCCAACTATCGAAATTATGATTAAACTAATTATTCCCCCAAAAAAGCAATAGAGACCAATTGATTGAAATTTATTTCCCCTTTTGGCTATGCTGTCAAAACTTTTTCTATAACTATCCATCTTAACTTGATCAAGCTTACCCTGGAGAACCATATTGATCAAATCCATTTCGAATAAAATGCCCTGGGCAGCAAGGTCTCCTAAAGCTCTTAACATATGAGTCGATAAGAGTATAGAAATAAAGAAGAAGATAGAAGGGATGATTAAATAAAAAGATTTGAGCTGTCCTTTTGTGAATTTTTCTGAAAATGCAATTGCTATCAAGATAATACTTGTGTTTAGAGTTAATAAGTATTTATGGAAGTCTTGTTCTTGCTTAATTATTTTAAACCAAGGGCTGAGAATTTGTTCAAGTTCAATAAAATCGTTTATTCTATCATCGCTCATCATTATTTCCTTTCGGCAAACTTTTCATAAAATCGAATTACCTCCACTTCTTCTCTTGTTATCTTCTTTTGATCCTCTTTGTATTTATTTTAAAACTTCTTGTGCCCTTTCAACAAATCTACTGACTTACCAGAATATTCACAAGCTCCACTCTGGCTTACTTTTTTTTCTTGGAAACTCTAGCCCTCTATATTATCCTGTTCTTATCAAAGATCCTGTCTAAATAAACAAAACATTATTGACAAAGAAACGGAACCTTATTTTTGCCAGAGATCAATAAAGACAAATCTGTAATCACCACCATTTTTTCTATTCCGGATTGCCCTGTTGTCCTTTATTGGTAAGATAACTGCTTTCGATTGCCTAAGTCAAGTAACATAGGGCTCTTCAGCCGAGTTTTTATTGCTCCTTGTCCATCTTTTCAAAAGAGTCCAATAGAAACTAGGCGCGGCATAAACCTAACAATAGAATATCGTTTTGAATTCTGTTCTCAGCGGCGGTAGAGACCGAGATACCAGCTGATTAAAGGCTGACCCCAGAGAAGAGCCACAACTGCTGCTAAGGCAATGAAACTCCCGAAGGGCAAAGCAAATTGCAGCGTCTTCTTTTTAAACTTCATCAGCAAAAGTCCGACAATCGCTCCGCTAACGGAGGCAAAAAGTAAGGTGAGAATCGTCAGGGGAAGCCCGAGATAAGCCCCGACCATAAGCATCATCATCACATCGCCCAGACCGAGCCCTTCTTTTTTTCGCCACAGATAATAAACGGCATAGACCAGAAGCAAAAAACCTCCGCCCGCCAGGGCCCCGACCAAAGCCTCCTTAAAACTAAGATCATAGCGGAAGGGTGCATAAATTAGAGCCAGAGCCAGAAGCGGAAGGGTGATATAGCCAGGAATAATCTGGTGATAATAATCAATAAAGCCAATGACTACCAGGCTGCTGACAAAAAGGCAATCGGTAAAAAACTGCAGATCAAAAAATCTCAGATTATGAAAATAAACCAGAAGAAATAAAATGGCGGTCAGGCTTTCCACCACCGGATAGATAAGCGAGATTTTATTCCGGCAGAAACGGCATTTGCCGCCCAGAAAAAGATAAGAGAGAACTGGAATGTTGTCATACCACTTGATTCGCTGCCCGCAGGACGGGCAGGTTGAAGGCGGCGTGATGAGGCTCTGCCCGCGAGGAAGCCGGTAAATAACAACATTTAGAAAGCTGCCCCAGACCAGCCCGATAACAATGACGAAGATTATTCTCAGCGTTTCCACCAGACCCTCGGAGCTTTAACTTCCCCGGTTTTCGGATCATAAAGATAATCATTGCCGTCGAGGTCTTTGGGGACTTCTTTGATGAATCCGGCCCGCACCAGTTGACTTAAATCTGAGGGGAAACGGCCGTATTTTTCCTTAAATTGCTTGACGGCCGAAGACAGGGCTTCGGTATCGACCGTGGCCTTAATGCGGTAAAGCTGATTGGAGGCGATATCTTTAATCCACTGTTCAGTAGATGTCTCATAAACTTCGCGCCAGGTGGCCCAGGCTTCCTGGTAATCCATGGTCTTATAAGCAGCGCTGGCGTAAAGCCTTTTGGCGATGGAGGGTGCACCGGGAATTTCCATGGCTTTTCTATAGTACTCTCGGGCCAGCTCATAGTCTTTAAGATTCATCTGGGCAATATGACCTGCCTGCAGGGGAAAAATCCACATATCGGGATTTTTTTCAAGGCCCATATCCAGTATTTTAAAGGCCAGGTTGGCGTCGTGAGCTTCATAGACCGCAATCAGTGCGCCCACCTCGTAAGGATCCACATATTTTGGGTCAAGCTCAGCGATGATAGAAAAAATATGTTCAAGATAGTTAAACCGGTCGGGGATATCGAAGGAGCCGTAGTATTGAATGGCCCAGATATAGATCAGATCAGCCACGAGTGACGAATAGCCAAAGGTGGCATATTTAAGATATTTACCCGAGGGGAGGTAAATAATGGAAGAACCAGGCACTTTTTTTCGCGGGACCCTGTCAGTTTCAATTTTTAGCACTGAAAAAAGAGCCAGCGAGATAAGCAGCAGGCCGACAATGATGATTTTTTCCAGCGACTGCTCGCGGCCAGTAGCTTTTAAGGTGTCAGTTTTATTTTCTGCCTTCATCTTTGTCCCGTTATCAGGGCCTATCTATCTTATCTTTCTATCTTAATCTTATCTTTCCGTTCTCGTTGATCCGTCTATCAAACGGTCATATTTTTAACTTCAAAAGTTCAGGCATCCCCAAAAGCTCGAATTTAAATAAAATCACGGCGCCTGAAAATCAAAATAGCCAGCAGCAGCAAAAAAGCAGTATAAACCAGCCCATAGGCAAAGCTAATCCCTAGTAATTTAGTAGGAATTGGCAGCTGGTGGACCACTTCGGTTTTAAAATTAAAGTTCTCAAGGTCTGGCAAGATGACATAGAGCACTTTTAAGATTGCCCGGCCGCCACCGCTTTTAACTTTTTTAATCAAAAGTTCAAGGCTCCAGGATAGATGCCCGATCAGGTAAAAAGCCAGCGAATAGAGCGAAGCCAGAATCGGGGTGGTAAAAGTGGAAAAGACCAGGGCGACAGCCGTCATCAAACACAACTCAAAAAAGATATAGAGAATGGCCAGAAGGATGTTCCACTCAATGGTAAAAGTGTGAAGAAAAAGAACGACGAGAAAAATGACCGACATCAGAACGGTCATAATAAAAATCGTCAGCACCAGTCCCAAATATTTCCCCAGCAGGAATTCCCAGCGGTGAATCGGTTTGGCCAGCAGGGTGAAAATAGTTTTCTTATCAATTTCCTTATAAACCAGCCCAGTGCCCATCAGAATGGCCATCAGCATCCCAAAAAGCGAAATCGAAGCCAGTCCGACATCTTTGATGATTTTAACCCGGTCACCAACCGTCAGCAGGCCCAGAAAGCGCGATAGAAGAAAACACAAAATGGCAAAGAATAAAAGCAGGTATAAAACCCGGTCACGTTTAGCCTCTTTAAAAGTATTGCTGGCAATGGTTGAGACTTTCATTGGTTTTTCACCAGATCAACAAAAATATCCTCGAGAGTTTCAGTCCGGGGAATAAGCGAAATAATCTTACCGTTTTTCTCCTGAACAAGGCGGATAATGCGGTCAATATTCTGTTCTTCATAGACTTTGAGCAGAACCCGGTTACCGCTGGTGGAAATGCTTTCCCCTAAGTGGCTGAATTCGGAGGCGGGCAGGCCAGCGACTATCACTTCGGTATAGAGAACTTTTTCTGAAATCAAATCGCCGAGATAGCCCTGATTGACAATTTCACCCGCCAGGATAATGGCTACCCGGTCGCAGATCATCTCGATGTCCTGCAGAATATGCGAAGACAGGAAGACGGTTTTCCCTTCCTTCTTTAGATTGACGATGATATCGCGGAACTCCTTGCGGCCAATCGGGTCGAGACCGCCCATCGGCTCGTCGAGGATAACCAGAGCCGGATCATTGAGCAGAGCCTGGGCCAGGCCAACTCTCTGCAGCATTCCCCGGGAATATTTTCTTAATTGGAGATCGGCGGCTTTTTCCATCCCGACCAGGTTTAGAAAATATTTTATTTTTTCTTCTTTCTGCCGGCCATGGATGCCCAGCAAATCAGCGTAAAAAGCCAGAAATTCACGCCCGGTGAGGTAGTCGTAGAAATATGGATTTTCAGGCAGAAAACCGACTTTCTCCCGCGCTCGGGGCTTGAGTGAGTCTTCCCCGAAAATGGTAATGCGGCCAGCATCAGGAAAAATCAAATTCAAAATGCTCTTGATAGTGGTTGTTTTGCCGGCGCCGTTTGGCCCGAGATAACCAAAAATCTCGCCTTCATTGACATAGAATGAAATGCCCTTTAAAACCTGTTTTTTCTTCGGTATAAAACCGAACTTATAAGCCTTATAAACCCGGTCGAGTTCAAGTACTTTGCCCATTTTTATTATCCTATACAAAAAAATCGCCGGGCTGTCAACCACTCCCTGTCCGTTGACATCTGAAGATAAGAAGATAGAATAAGAAACTTATCAGCCACCGGTCAAAACCATGAAGATAAGATAAGATGGGATAGATAAATAGATTCAGGATATCAGGATAAAGGAGATAAATGCCCCGATGGAAGCTTCAGCTCCTACCAACCGCCGGCTGTCTTTTCTCGACAGGTTCTTAACCCTGTGGATCCTGCTGGCCATCGGGCTGGGAGTCTTCCTGGGCTATGTTTTTCCTGGCCTGTCCCGCCTTTTAAACCGGCTATCGGTTGGCACTACCTCTATTCCGATTGCTATCGGTTTAATCATCATGATGTATCCGCCTCTGGCCAAGGTCAATTACCGCCAGCTGGGACGCGTCTTTCAAAACAGAAAGGTCCTGACTTTATCCTTAGTGCAGAACTGGGTCATCGGACCGATTCTGATGTTTCTCCTGGCTGTTATTTTCCTCCGTAATTATCCCGAATATATGGCAGGACTTATTCTTATCGGCTTAGCCCGCTGTATTGCCATGGTCATTGTCTGGAATAGCCTGGCCCGGGGCGATACTGATTATGCGGCGGCTTTAGTGGCCTTTAACTCCATTTTCCAGGTGATTTTCTATTCTATTTATGCTTATATCTTCATCACCGTTCTTCCGGGTTTAATTGGACTCAAGGGGATGGCGGTTCACGTTACGATGGGTGAGGTGGCCAAAAGCGTCCTCATCTATCTGGGCATTCCTTTTACGGCCGGTTTTTTGACCAGGTTTTTCCTCGAGCCAGCGAAAGGGCGCGAGTGGTATGAAGAAAAATTTGTGCCCAGAATCAGTCCGCTGACTTTGATAGCCTTGCTATTTACCATTGTGATCATGTTCTCCTTAAAGGGAGAGTATATCGTCCGCCTGCCGCTCGATGTGGTGCGGATAGCCATACCTCTTATTATTTATTTTTTAGTGATGTTTTTTGTCTCATTCTTTTTGAGCTGGAAACTCGGTGTCAACTATCCTCAGGCTACCAGCCTGTCCTTCACAGCGGCCAGTAATAATTTCGAATTAGCCATTGCTGTGGCGGTGGCTGTCTTCGGGATAAATTCCGGGCAGGCCCTGGCCGCGGTCATCGGGCCGCTCATCGAAGTGCCGGTCATGCTGGGGCTGGTCAATGTGGCTCTGGCTTTCGGTCGCCGTTATTTCGCACCGGCTGGAACCCCAGCTGTTCATCAGCAGGAAAGCACAAAATGACCTGTGTGCGATTTATTTTCCTTTTATTACCGCTATCGCTTCTACCTTTCAGGTAAAGAAAATCTATATCTGTGTAACCTGGTTGGAACAAATTCATCCTGTCCGATGAATCTTTCTTGCTCAAGGATATATACATAATCACCCTGGATGCAATTAATTTCTCCCTCATGTGGAATTTCTAATCCCCTTGCGTATGTTACACCATTCAAATCATGCAGGTTTATATAGTTTTTTCCAAATCTCCCTTTTGATTCACATACAGTAACAAGAAAGAATCCATCTTTAAAGAAAAATATATCACCAGGATGAAGAAATTTATCCCACCATTTAGTATGTTCAAATGAGAATTCGTTAGGAGCAAGATCCTGAGGAAAGCTTTCTGCTTTTGGATAAAACTTAGAGAAATGACTTGGCTTAAAGATTTTTTTTAAGGTTAGGTTATAATCATAAAGATAAATATAATATTTATCAGGATAAACAAATAGAAAACCGGTGCCTGGAATATTGGCCAACCCTCCCCGGTTAAATCGTGCCATAGCCAGCGATAGCCTTTCATCTTCGGGTTTAAAAGTTTCACCTAGAATCCTGCCAGACTGATCATACTTTTTTAAAAGGTTGGAAACATTGAAAATTGAAAAAGTGATGAAATGGCCTTCATCATTTATAAAGATCTTGTTTGCTGTCGACTTTAAATGTATTTGTTTCGAAAATTGATAATCAGGATAGGTAAAGATACTGATTGCTAGGATTGGGGCATCATAAAGATATAAATTATCTGCCCCATCGAAAAACGAATTTGTAATTCCCTGATACTCGCCAGGGCCCTGACCGATGGAGCCAATGAATCTGATGAAATTTCCGGTCTTATCAAATTGCATAATTTTTTTCTCTACTGGACTGAACAAGAAATAATCCCCTTTAGAATTAATTCCTAGAAGCCCAAATCCTGAGAGCGGTTGATTCTTATAAGTGAAATTAATCAGCGTGTGGTCTGTAAATAATTTATCCCATTTTTGAGCGAGTTCACCTTTTTCCTTGAAAAGAATAGTCTCTACTTCCTTGGAAGCCAATTCGCTGAGAGAACAGAAGCAAAAAAGGCCGAATGCAAATATTACCTTTAAATGCCTAATAGAGTTCTTTTTAACCATTCTCCTAAATCCTCCTCTTTCCATAGTCGTGGACAGAAGACGTCTAAAATTTTTGATGTCTTATCTGTAAAAAAAATAAATAGGGGATCCTATCTTAGGTTGGTTAAAAAAAATATTATGAACTACGCTTTCATTAACTAAAGAAGCAGGAGAAATTAACATTTTGTTTTGATGGTATTGCCTGAACTTTTGCCTGTCAATCATAACTATATCGATTTTTTTCTTTTACATCGATAATTATTAGGAGAGCTAAATTATTCTTTGGTATAGTAAACATGATGGCCTTTTCCTGATGGCAGAAGGGGCAACTCCATAGAAATCGTGGAATCTCTTCGAAAAAGAAAGTGGTTTTTATCCTATTTCAGGGATAATCACAGCCCACGAAGAAGAAGTCAATGTTTTGGGGACGGAGAAGCAGGTTTTTATCCGCCGATTCAATATTTAGCATTTCAAATTGGACATCTTTACCTAAGATTTGTTTTATTGTCCTGAATCTTTTTTCTTCAACAGATATGGCCAAAGCACGGATCGTTTACTTTAATGGTTATTTTGCTGGCATTACACCCCTTGTTTAAAAGTGTATGATATATCGAGAAAAGAGGCAAAATCTATTTGGGTGGATTTTGTCATAAAGAAATAAGCTAATCTCTTTCCTCAAGACAGGTAGGCTCCCGAAGAGAAATAGATCCCTGGGCAAACCCCAGGACTTATAAGCTGGAGGACGTAAGAAGAGCTTAGAAGATAATCTATTAAAGTTCAAAAGAAAACTATTGAAAGCTGAAAAGTGAACTCCTGCAGTTGTCAATTTGTTGAAATTTAGAGAAGATGGGATTGTATCCTTAGCAGGTGCCCCCATTATTTGTAGAGGAATCTTGAGCAAAAAAGATCATAGCCTTTCAGGTAAAAATGAATAAAGACAATACACCTGAGCTATTTTCAGTCATAGCTAAAAATTATGACTTCTTAAATCGCCTGTTGAGTTTTAATCTTGATCGGTCCTGGAGACAGAGGCTGGTCAGCCTGTCCCGCTTCCGGCCTGATAGCAGAATCCTCGATGTCTGCACGGGCACAGGAGATATAGCCATAGAATTTGCCCGCCGCGGGGCTCATGACGTCACTGGGATTGACCTTTCGGTCGGGATGCTCGCCCGAGCGCAGCAAAAAATAGAAAAGCTGAATCTGGCCACAAAAATCAAACTCAAAACAGGAAGCGCGCTCAACCTTCCTTACGCCGACCAGACTTTTGACCTAGTGACCATTGGTTTTGGTCTGAGGAATCTACCGGACTATTCCCGGGGAATAAGCGAGATGGCACGCGTCCTCAAGCCTTCAGGGCGGCTCCTTATCCTTGAATTTTCGCTCCCGCCAGATAAGCTGACTTATGGCCTTTATTCTTTATACTTAAAAAATTATCTGCCGCTGGCCGGTAGGTTATTTTCAGGCTCGGCCCGGGCCTACAGCTATTTAGCCTCCTCAATTTTTAGCTTTTTGAAGCCTGAAGAAGTGATCAGTCTGATGCGGCAAAGTGGTCTCAGGAATCTCTCCTGTCTGAATCTGACGGCTGGCGTCGTAACTATTTACTCCGCCCAGAAATAGGACTAAGAATGATAATAAAAGGAAGCTTTTTCAAGAATAAAGGCTGTTTCTTAAATCAAGAAAGAAAGGAGGCAAAAACCCATGAAAAACGTCCTGGTTACTTTTGATCTCTGGAAGGAAGGGCAGGAGATTCTGGAAAAGGGACTTGGCCCACTGGCTAAAATATCCTATCTCAAGATGGCCACCGACCGTTCCCTGGCTATAAAAGAAGCCAATATTCTATTTTCCTGGAACACGCCCCAGGAAATAAAGGAAGAGGAATACCCGCTTCTAAAAACTGCTGAAATCATGCAACTGCTGAGCGCCGGTGCTGATCATCTGCTCTTTTCTAAACTTCCGGCAACCTTAAAAGTGGTGGCCAATGTCGGGGCTTATGCAGAACCTATGGCCGAGCACACGCTGGCTATGATTCTGTGCCTGTTGAAAAGATTGCTGATTGAACACCAGAAAATCCAGCAGGGAATTTTCGATCAATTAAATGAAAATAGAAAACTAAAAGGGCTGACTGCCGGCATCCTGGGCTTCGGTGGCATTGGCCGGGCAGTGGCTCGGATGCTGCGTCCTTTTGAAGTTAAGATCATGGCCATCAATACCAGTGGTAAAACCAGCGAACCGGTAGAATTTGTCGGCACTTTAAAAGACCTGAATTATGTCCTTCAAAATTCGGACCTAGTGGTGGTATCTCTGCCGCTCTCTAATAAGACCAGAGGACTAATCGGCGAGAAAGAGCTCAGGCAGATGAAAGACAATGCAGTTTTGATCAACGTTTCCCGCGGGGAAATTATTGAGGAAAAAGCCCTGTTTGATCATTTAAAAGCCCACCCGAAGTTTATGGCTGGCATAGATGCCTGGTGGATAGAGCCTTTTCGTCATGGGAGATTTGAAATGCACTATCCTTTCCCGGCGCTGGCCAATGTCGTCTGCTCACCTCATAACCCTGGAGTGGTAGAAGATTCGCTCGTTGAAGCGACTAAATTTGCTGTTGAGAATATGAAAAGGTACCTCCAAGGAGGCGAGTTGCGGGGGATGATTAACCGGGAGGATTATCTTTAAACCCGATGCAAATGGAAATAAAAAAAAGTGGTCGGGGAGGTGGGATTTGAACCCACGACCCCAGCGTCCCGAACGCTGTGCGCTAGCCAGGCTGCGCTACTCCCCGGTAAAAAGCCATTATAAATAAGTTATCCGCCTCTGTCCAGCCTGACAGAACCTTGCGGCCTATTATCCCCGGGCAGCAATGAAAATGCAAAATGATTAATACCTTTATTAACTGGGATTTCGAGTCTCAACCACAGAGAACTGCGGAGTCTACTTCATTTCCGCTTTTCATCTCTCATTGAGAAAAGATGCAAAAAAGAGATATAATAAAAAAGTAACAAAATTGGAGGATGAAAGATGGGAGAGGTAATTTTTAGTTTTAAGGTAGAAATCGGCTACGAACCAGGCCAGGGAATTGAGGTCCGCCTCAAACACAAAGGGCTGGCCTCAGAGAAGGTCAGGCGTCACCTGACCCGGGCAGGGAAAGAGCTGTCGCTGGCTTTGAGTTTTCTGCTGCCGTCCGAAGGCCAGGGTGAGGCCGGGGCGGCTAAGAAAAGGCAAAAAATCGAAATAAAGGAGGCTTGAGATGGAAAAGATAAAATTTGAAAAGGGTATTGAACTGGAACGGACAGAAGCAGGTGAATATGTCCTGAGATTTAAACTTCCTACTCTCACTGTTGATTCTGAGCCTGTTTCAGGTCATTTAAAACAGGCTAAGAAGGAAGTTCTTCTGGCCATCCGAAATCTTCTGGATAAAGCCATAGAACAGACAGAAGAAAAATCAAAGAGCAAAACCAGAAAAGAAAAAGAGGTCAAATGAGCCGCATTCTGCTTTTTACCGGAAAAGGCGGCACCGGGAAAACCACAGTCAGTGCTGCCACCGCTGTTTGTGCTGCCAAACTTGGCTATAAAACTCTCGCCATCAGCACTGATTCTGCTCACAGCCTGGGCGATAGCCTGGAGCATGAGCTTGGTCCGGAGCCATCCCTCGTCTCGAAGAATCTCTGGGCCCAGGAGTCGAATATACTTTACAATCTCGAGAAGCACTGGGGAACAATCAAGAAATGGCTGGCAGCGCTAATGGCCTGGCGCGGACTGGATGAAATAGTGGCCGAAGAAGTGGCTGTTTTGCCCGGGATGGAAGAGGTGGCCAACCTTCTCTGGGTTTATTATTATGAGCAGGAGCAGAATTATGATGTCGTCGTTGTTGATTGCGCGCCAACGGCCGAATCGCTGCGTCTTTTAACTCTGCCCGAAGTCGCTGGCTGGTGGTTTAAAAAATTACTTCCTGTTGGACGGAAGTTGATGCCGATTGCCACCCCGATTGTTAACAGGGTGACTGATATGCCCCTGCCCGATAAGGAAATTCTGGATAGTGTTGAGGAGCTTTTTAATCGCCTGGAAGGTTTGAGGGCTCTGCTCAGCGATCCGAAAAAAACCAGTATCCGGCTTCTGCTCAACCCGGAAAAAATGGTGATCAAAGAAGCCCAGCGAACCTATGCTTATCTCAATCTCTATGGCTATCCGACCGACGCTGTGGTCTGTAACCGCATTATTCCGGCCGGAGCAGATGGTGCCTATTTTGAAAAATGGAAAAAGGCCCAGGCGGAATATCTGCGAGATATTGAGGAGCGATTCTCTCCTTTGCCCGTGATGAGAGTTCCTCTTCTAGATACCGAGGCGGTTGGGCTGAAAAGGCTGGCTGAAGTCGGCGAATATCTTTATGGTGGCGGCGACCCAACGCGGGTCTTTTTTGAGGGACAGCCAATTAGCATTGAGCATAACGATGGCCTCTACACCCTGACCATGAAGCTTCCTTTTGTTTCCAAAGGAGATGTCTCTTTATTGCACAGTGGAGATGAGTTGGTTGTTACCATTGGTAACCAGAGGCGGAGCATTATTCTTCCTCAGGTCCTGCTCGAACGGCAGGTGAAAGAGGCTAAGTTTGATGCGGGCGAGCTCAAAGTCATATTTGAAGAGGATTAATTCAGGTCGGGGGCGAACTCAGCCTGAGTGAAATAGTGATAGCCTCGTTGTTACCAATTGCAAAAAACCTGGCACGTTGTTGTTGTAATCACTTATAATACAGCCGTCTTACTGCTCTGCTATTGCCAAAAATAAGGAGCAAAAGACGAGAAATTGATAACATTTTCTTTGACCTGAGAAGAGGTTAATAACTTGGCAAAGAATGATAAGCCACTATCGAGAAAAGAATTTTTAAAGACCTCAGCGGTGGGGATCCTGGGAATTTGCTTTCCCTCCGTTGGTGTTAAAGATTCTAATTCTGCCAACCAGAAGAAAAATGAAGTAAAGCCAGGTCTTGTTGAACTGGGAAGAACCGGGATTAAGGTCACACCTCTGGGGTTTGGTGCCTCCAGGACAATGGAGCAGTCGCTGGTCGTGGCGGCCCTTGAGGCTGGTCTAAATTTTCTGGACACTGGCCGGTCTTATTTCCGTGGACAGAATGAAATAATGATCGGCGGGGCTATCTCTGGCTTTAGAAAAGAAGTGGTTATCCAGTCTAAACTTGATCTGGGCTTAACCGGTCAGCAACTTGACTCACCGGCAGAAATAAAAAAAGCGGTGGCTGAAATGGAAGCGTCACTTGAGGCCAGTTTGCGAGCTTTGCAAACTGACTATCTTGATATCATGTTAATTCATGGAGCAGTTTCTCCAGAGGTTATCTTTCAGGAAGAGATTATCCGATTTTTTGAAGAGGCCAGAAGAAAAGGAATGATCAGAGCTCATGGTTTTTCCTGCCATACCAATCAGGTTGAACTACTCCGGGCGGCTAATGAAAAATTATTTTATGATGTGATCATGCTGCCCTATAATCACCAGGGGGCCTACGTTCATGCCAATAGCGGGCGAAGAGGCAAGTGGGATCAAGTGGCACTCGAAGAAGAAATGGATAAAGCCCGCCAGAATGGGCTTGGTCTCGTAGCCATGAAGACCTGTTCCGGTGGACCGTTGGCAGCCGGTCCAGGAACTGAACCTTCCTATGAAGAAGCCTTGAAATGGGTTCTAAGACGGGGCAAAGTTCACACCATGGCCGTCGCGATGGCTAATTACAGTCAGCTGAGAGAAGACCTCCGGGCTCTCCAGTAATTGCCAGTGATGGATGCTGGGTTTGCTCAGCCCAAGCTATCAGTCTATTAAGAGCTGTTACAGGATTTGCCACCAATCTCTTATCTTGTTATGATTGTCCGCTGACATTCAAAGAGGAGAATCACCATGTGGAGATCAATGATTAAAAGCCAGACGAAAACGATGCTTATGGCTGGCTTAATTCTGGCTATGAGTTTTACTGCTCTAACTGGCCAGGTAAAAGACACAAAGAAAGCGGCCCAGAAAGAACAGCCCATCTTCACAGATTATGCGGCTGCTTTGATCAGCAAGCCGCCGGCTAAACTCATGCTGGACCCCTTTTATGAAAAATACTGCAATGCCATGGGGATCCCGGTCATCGCTTCCGGTCAGGTATCAGATCTGGCTGTTCTCATTGCCCGTGACATCATCATTCATATGCTATCGGAGCGACCTGATCTCAGAGCTCAGCTGGTCCTGGAAGGGCAGAGGGTTGGAATAATCGGCAAAGATCAGCAGATGTCAGATATCCCTGAATATAAAAATTTAAAGAAGCCACAACTGGGCGACCGGCGGCTGACCCCCCAGGAGATCGCCGAATATGAAAAGATAAGCCAGCTCTCTGATGCTGAATACTGGAACAAACGGGCCAGAGGACTCGGTGGCCTCTACACCACCTGCGGCGAAGAGAACCTGCTGGGCATTCCGGGCACCCGTTATTTTGGGGAACAGATTCTTGTTCATGAGTTCGGTCACGCTATCCATCGTGCCATCCGGCGAGCTGACCCACGCCTGGCAGCCGATATTGAAAAAGCTTATGCCGATGCCATGGCCCTGGGATTATTCAAAGGGCAATATGCCTCCACCAATTCTGACGAATACTGGGCGGAGGGAACACAATTCTGGTTCTGGTCAAACTTTGAATATAAAGATGGCGAGAAAGTCGTTTATTCGCCGGCTGAACTTAGAAGCTACGATCCAGCCCTTTACGAACTTTTGAGCCGGGTTTACCCGAGTTCCCATCATCTGCCGCTTGATCCTTTCTGGAATTTTAAGGGCAGATTGGGGGGAAGTACCGCCAGGCCTTGAAAACACGATGAAGCCCTGAATTTGCTGAGCGCTTAACTTTATTAGCTTGATTAACTGGCTCCGATAGTTTTATTCTAAGAAACAGCCCATCGGGAAGGAGGAATAAATAATGCGTTTTTTTCAAGGAAAGACTTTTTATTCTCTGGCACTGGGCATTCTTACTGCTGGCCTTTTAGGATTAGCAGCTGGTTGCAGCCAGGGCGCCCACAGCCCGGCCGATCAAGCCCAGCTGAAATTTGCTATTTCTTTTCCGGCTGAAAGGTCAGCCAGCCCGCTGGATGGGCGCCTTCTTTTGCTTATTTCAACTGACAATAAAAAAGAACCGCGCTTTTCCATAAATGATAGTGCCGGAACACAGCAGGTTTTTGGGGTAGATGTGGAAGGGATGGCGGCGGGCACGGCAGCCATCATTGATGGGACAGCTTTTGGTTACCCAAGGCACAGCCTGGCGGCTATTGAACCGGGCGAATACTGGGTACAAAGTGTGCTCAATATTTATCAGACGTATCATCTTAAAGACGGCAGAACACTCAAGCTCCCTCCTGACCGCGGAGAAGGTCAGCAGTGGAACCAGAAACCAGGCAATCTTTACAGCCAGCCAGTCAAAATGCGCCTCGACCCTCGGGCATCTCAGACAATTAAAATTTCTCTCGATCAGATCATGCCGGAAATCCCCGATCCGCCTGAAACAAAATACATCAAACATGTCAAAATTCAGAGTAAGCTCCTGTCCGATTTCTGGGGGACGCCGGTCTATCTTGGAGCTCATGTTCTACTACCGGCCGGCTTTGATGAACATCCGCAGGCCCGCTATCCACTCATTGTTTACCATGGGCATTTTCCTTATACCTTTGAAGGCTTCCGCGAAGAGCCTCCGGATCCGAATCTTGAACCGGATTATAATGAGCGATTTCATCTCCGCGGTTACAACCGAATCGTTGAGGAAGAAGCTTATGCTTTTTATAAATACTGGACAGCCAGCGACACGCCGCGTTTTCTCATTATTGAGATTCAACATGCCAATCCTTTTTATGATGATTCCTACGCGGTCAACTCCGCCAATCTTGGCCCTTACGGCGATGCCATTAACTATGAGTTAATTCCATATATCGAGAAGGAATTCCGCGGGCTGGGTGAGGGCTGGGCCCGTTTCACTTATGGCGGTTCAACCGGCGGCTGGGAAGCGCTGGCCACTCAGGTGTTTTATCCTGATATGTATAACGGCTGCTGGGCTTCCTGTCCTGATCCTATAGACTTCAGGGCTTACACGGTGGTCAATGTTTATGAGCATCAGAATGCCTATTATTTAGAAAGTCGCTGGAAAAAGACGCCGCGCCCCGGACAGCGCAATTATCTTGGCGAAGTGCTCTGCACGCTCGAAGAATCAAACCACCGCGAGCTGGCCCTCGGAACCAGGTCCCGCTCCGGCGACCAGTACGATATCTGGGAAGCAGTCTTTTCACCCGTCGGCCCGGATGGTTATCCGCGTCGCATCTGGGATAAATTGACCGGTCAGATTGATCACGACACTGCCGCCTACTGGCAGGAGCATTATGACCTGCGCTATATCCTCGAGCGGGACTGGAAAACACTTGGACCGAAGCTAACCGGAAAAATTCATATTTACTGTGGCGATATGGACAACTATTACCTCAATAATGCCGTTTACCTCATGGAAGATTTCCTGAAAAAGACGAAAGATCCGTATTATGATGGTGAGGTTGATTATGGTGACCGGGCAGAACATTGCTGGAACGGTGACCATAGCAGTCCGATTTATATCTCACGCCTGCGCTATCATCAGTTGCATATTCCAAAAATCATGGAGCGCATAAAAAAATCTGCTCCGGCGGGGGCTGATCTTACCAGCTGGCGCTACTGACAGGTTGATATTTTCTTTTTCGAAAGAGCCGATTGTTATAACCTTACGTTTATTTTATTCTAAGGAGAATTTTAGGCCAGCCAGCCTGATGCAGTGCCTGTTTTCTTCAATTTGCCCATAGAATATTTGAGCTATAAGAATTTTATGAATCTAGAAATAAATTCTTTTTATGCTCTAGAGGAATTGGCCGTCAAGAATAAAATAATGGGGAGATGGATTTTTGAAAACTTCTGTTTTTTATAGAGCTAACATAGATATTATCTTCCTCAAGATATAGACTATTATAAAAGAATCGGTGCCCTGGCATCCAAATGGACTTATCGGCCGATTTTATTCCGAGAATTGGAATAATTCCTCTTAGCGTATTTATTTTATACTCCAGCGGTAAACCCTTGATAAGACAACTAACTATTTTCTGCTAATGGCGAAATCTTCAAAATAAACCGGTAGAATAATACCCCCCATAATAATCACGGTTATTGAAAAATAGATGGACATTCTTTCCGTCGTTGATATGTAGTAGTCCCCTCCTCTGTTAACTCCTTCACTTATTAACCCGGAAATCTTATTCTGTCATTCAACAGTAAAATTGTTTTTTTAACTGTTAGCACAATTCAACGGCAACCATTAGCTCCTACGTCTTAGGATGCTAATCAGTGCCACTATCCTACTTTTTCATGGGTCAATAAAATGACAACCCATTCCACCTACGCAACAACTCGTAGAATAAATACCAAACCACGCCTCATGATAACATGTGCCACAGCATTCATCGATAGGCTCGGTGACAAAACCAGAACACGAGCAACCACCACAACGACCAGAACAGCCAAAAGCACTTTCACTTGCTTGCAACCAGGCTACGCTCATTAAAAGCGCAATGGCCAACAATATAATTAGATAATTAGCGCCTCCAAATTCTTTTGTACTATAGGTACCTCCTTCGTTAATTTATGATTTATTATTAGTATTTCATTCTTGATTTTGAGCTGTGTTAACTAAATAAACCCTAACCTGATTTTCAGGCGATACCAGTAAAACAGCAATTTTAGCTACTTCCTGGTTGGTGGATAAACTAACATTAAAGTCTGTAGCGAAAGATTGCGATTCTCTTTCGGCCCAGTATTTGTTTACTATTTTTCCTGATTTGAACTCCGTAACTTGAATCTTGGGGAAACCGGTCAAAACAAAAAGCTTTCCTGCGGTCTGCCTGATTCGCCGAATAATGGTAACAAATCCAGGCTGAGCTGACCGACCTGCTTGGTCACGTTTGATATTCATCCTTCTCTGCTCTTTCATAGAATTTTCATCAAGTTCCTCCTCACTAATAAGCTTGCCCTCTATTGTATAGGTTTGCAGTAAGGCTAAATTCTCAAAAGCGACAAAAACGTTCCTGTCGTCAGCTGCAATTTTTATCGAGTTAAGAGGCATGGAGTTCTTGAACTCCTTGCCCTTGCCAAACGAATAGAGTGGTTTCCCGTCGAAGTCAAGGACGTCAATAAGGGCTTGATTGGGGTCTAAAAATATAGGTACCGCTAATATTTTTCCCGCTTCAATAGCTTCGATTTCATAGTAAGTCTTGTAAAGAGGAAAACTCTTCAGATATTCACCAGCATAGGAAAAAAAGACGATCCGGTGGTTCCCTGAGTCATTGACCAGGATAAAATTCTTCAAGCAAATTATCTGACGCGGATTAAGCAGCTCACCAGGGCCGTTTCCTTTTCGGCCAAAACGGCCATGGCATCTCCCTTGCTGGTCATAAATAGATACACAATGGTATCTTGAATCTGAAATATAATAATTTCCTATCCCATCAACATCCAGATATTTGGCATCCCATAAACCATGGTCCTGAGCAATATCATCTTCGGCCGGGAAGGTAAATAATAGAGTTAACTTAATTTCCCTGGCGGCAGGGTTGGTATTGATTTGTGTTACATTTTCGCTACCCTCAACAGGAGAATAAGCCAGCACTTGCCACATGCACAGCCAGAATAAGCAAAGAGTGCCCAGAAAAAACGCAGGAAAACGAATAGCCTTAAACATTTCCTCCCTCCCCTTCTTTATTCTATTTAAATGTGTTTTTTTCCCGAAATCAAGTAAAAATCGGGACACCCTAGATTTTCCCTTTTTTTTGACAGAAACGGCTGCTGTCCGATATACCAACCAATATATCCATATCCAGACGGAATGAAGTAACCATTGGCTTAAAAAAATGAAGCTGAGACCAAGGGTGCCTGCCAGCGAGAAGGCCTGGTAGAAAACGACTCTCATCATGCTACTCACCAGTGCTCTCGGCCTTACAAAACCAGGCGCTTATCTTTCCAGCTGGCGCTACTAAAATCCATAATAGTTGGCTATGAGCCATCTCATAGGCCAGCTGGGTGCGCCCTGCCGGCCTGAAAGGATAGTTTTAGCCTTTTTACGCTCTTAAACATTAACTAAAGTACCTAATCATACAAATCCACCGAATGACGTTCTCGTTGAAAATGATATAAGATAAATCTTATTCTTCAGGGGAAAACAAATATAGATAAATTCACCGGCTTTTACCTCAGTACTAAAACGCTGGCCCTCTTTATTTTTTTCTGAAGAAGCCTCTAGAGACATTAAGATCTCATTCTTATCTGGCGCAACTTCTTTTAGAAAAGAGACAATGATCCTGTATGAAATCGAATTAAAATCCCCAAAGGGAATAAATGATATTTCATATTCTTTATCTTCTAATTTAATTTTCTGGCTTATCCTGTTAGGAAACCTCCACTTATCACCCTCTCTGAAAACATCACATTTTAACCACTTTGATTCCTCCTTGAGAGTAACTTTGTTAGGTGAAAAAATAGAGCTTAGAAACTTCACTTCATCCTGATTATCAGACAGAATGATAAAGGGTTCCGCTGCGATCTGGGTATTGTAATCAACCACATAAGCCCTGGTCTTAATACCGATTTCATATCGAGGCCCCGAATTAGTAGGATTAACCTGCCCAAAGCCATAGCTGGACAAGAAAACCACGGACAAGATCAAAATCCATTTCTTATTCTTGCGCATTTTAACCTCCCACCTGAAAATTTATAACAATCATAAATCTATCTCAATGGAACAAGGCAGCCTGATCAATTTCGTCGCTTGATATGCTTAATAAGCCGTTTAAAGACCTCCCAGGCCTTTAAATTAGCCAGGAAATGAAAATATCCATTATGGCTCTCTCTTGATAGAAGATTCTATTATTCGTTTTTTCTAGTGCCTTTTTTTAAAACAATCGTTGTGGAAGTGGCTGGCAGACATGAAAAATAAAATCCATGTCACACAGCAAAAGCCTTTTAAAATTATCAAAGGATAAGGCCAGAACGAGGTAAGGAAGCCTATATGTCTCTTTTTGTTTTAAATCCCCCCCCTGGGAGTCAGTGCAGAGCAATTTAAGCAGAGTTTAATGTCACGATTGATAATTTGGGTAGATGGTTAGGACAATATTCAAAATTCTGTTCTCATCCGGCCACTGGCAAGACATCCCTTTAAGAAATGAGATTTTTTACCCGGAAAAGGCAGGATAATAATAAACTTTTAGTTTTTGCCAGATTTACCTGTTAGTGTTAACATCTTGACGTCTGGAAAAGCTCAAAAGGGAGGGCAGAATGAAAAAATTGAGGCTAAAACTCTTCTTGATTGAGTCGGCTGTTATTTTCTTGATTATTTCTCCATTTTTGCTAAAAGCCGATGATATAAAGGTCAAGATCGAAAATGGCCCACAGGTTATTTATAATCCAAAAAATCCCGCTCCTCCAAAAGGCTCACTGACTAAGATTGTACTTAAACAGGAATTCTCAATTGGAGTGGGGAAGTTTGATGAGGATAGGTTTGGTGAGTTGACCTCTATGGATGTAGATAGTGATGGAAACATATATGTTCTTGATGGCAAGGAGAAAAAGATAAAGGTCTTTGACAGCGCCGGGAAGTTTGTCAAGAAATTCGGAGAGAAAGGCCAGGGTCCAGGTGAACTGAACTTACCTGTGTCTCTTCAAGTAACTCCTGCCAGAGAAATAGTCATTGGTGACGCCTCGAACCAGAAATTGATGTTTTTTTCTTATGATGGAAAGTTCCTGAGAGAAATGTCTACAGCTATGAAGGCTCGAGGTCTGGTTCTCCCTTTATTTGATTCTCAGGGAAATATCATTGGACAGCAGATTGTGCAAGCTGAAGGCAAGATTATCCGTGAAGTCAGGAAATATGACCGCGAGTTGAATTCGCTCTTTACCCTGGCTTCGGTGGATATCACGGGTGTTATCCAGGGGAAGATCGATCCTTTCCGAATGGTGTTCTCTTATCAATTTGGAAAGGATAATAGCATTTATTGCGGCGACCTGGATAAATACGAAATTAAGGTCTTTAGTCCAGAAGGAAAGCCGATCAAAAGAATACTGAAAGACTATGTTCCAGTCAAACTAACGGAAAAAGATAAAGAAGAATTTTTTGGCCGAATGCCGGAAATAGACCCTCAATCCAAAGAGAGGATAAAGTTTTCGGAAGTCTTTCCTCCGTATCAGAATTTTACCATGGACGAGAAGTGGAGATTATTCGTCAGGACATTCGAGAAAGGAAAAGACAAAGGAGAGTACTACCTGGATGTCTTCGATGAAGAAGGGAAATACATAGCTAAATTTTCCTTCAAAGGAGAACCACGGGTCTGGAGAGGAAACAAGCTATATGCTATGGAAGAAGATGATAGCGGATTTCAAACATTAAAGATCTACAGTGTCCGTTGGCAATGATGGCACTGGTTTTATATTGATTCTCACCTATGATTATCCTCCGGTTTCCAAAATGAGTAGAGGCATTAGCAAAAGAGGCATCTTTGTGCCTGTTAAATAGGCGGAGGGCAGAACTGATAATTTAGCCTGCTTTAAGGCGGATAAGCCTGTACGGTAATCAGTGTTAGAGCAACTAAAACAGTTAACTAAAGTAAATAAGTGGAGAGTTTAGCATGGCCAAATCGCAAACTAAACTTGACCTGGTCATGAGGTCAAATACGTCGATTGTGATTTTGAAATTATTGCCAGACAAACCTATAATAAAAATTGAAAAAGAAAAATGCGCTAAGAATCTTAAAGGAGGGAAAACCATGCCGGATCCTGTCTTTCATGCCGCTGCCGCTTATGATGCCGGCTATGCCCTGGAAAAAGTCAAAGTCAAAATTGATATCCTGTGGTTTGCCATCGGGGCGGCCGCTGTTGATATCTTTATGGTTGCCTTGCCTTTTTATTTCTTTTCTCATCAGAGTTTTTACGAATTCTATAATGTCTGCCGTTATGCCACTCATGGCATCTTCGCCATTCTCATCATGTGCCTGATAACCTATTTCATCACCAAAAAGTGGTCGTCGGTCTTATGGTTTTTTCTTGGTGCCATTGTCGGTCACTGGCCGCTGGATATGTTGAGCCTGGAAGGAATTAAGATGCTTTATCCCCTGGACCCCGGTTGGGCCTGGATTCACTGGGATGTATTTTGCCAGGCAATGAAACCGCTCAATGGTGTCCCAACTTACTGGCAATCGTCACTCATCTGGTATGAACTTCTGGCTTTTCTGATTTTTGGTGCCATCTATTTTTATAATAGAAGGCAAGCGGCCAAACAAAGCTCCAGCTGAAACAGCTAGCCAGTAATCAGATAATCAGACAGCTGACGGTCATCAGTGATAGATGATCGGATTAAAGAGGAATTTGAAGCTACCGTGAGCCTGCGCTCGGTGGATAGCATCAAAACCCAGGAGGATGACTCTGCCTTTTTCGACCTGACAGGCCACTGCTGCCGATTTATATTTCAATTTTTCGCCATTTAAAAGAATTCCGCTGAGAAGTGGATCGTAAGCTGGAAACCAGGCTAAGTTCCAGACTTTTTGAGTGCCGGCCGACTTACTATCTTCAGCTCTGGTTATCTCGAAAGCCGGACTAAAATAGCAAAATATCGCAGCTTCCTCACCAATACCAAAAGCTTCTGGTCTCGAAGGATCAACGGCCACCTGTAGAATAGAGCCGGGTGAATAAACCCGCACCCGTTCCGAAGTCTGCCCGGCTGCCTGGCTTTCCGGACGGCGCATCCTCCTTGGTTCAATGATGTTTTTTACCGGCAGTCCAAGATTTTCTATGGCAAAATCCGCGGCATTCTCGGCTGCGATCAGAGTCCCACCGCTCCTGATAAAAGAGTTAAGAGCAGATACTCCTTCCGGACCGAGTCCACCCGCATACTCGGGAGGCACTTCGCCTTTTTTCCTGCCTTCGAGAATGATCTGACTGCTCAGACTGGGCAGAATAAGATGGGTGAAATTAGACTGAAGCTGGCCGGCTCTTATATCCGCATTATGAATAACTTTAAAATCAAATTCAAACTGCTCGAGTACCCAGCGCATCCAGCCTTCATCCATACTCGCCGTCCAGGGCTGGTAAATAGCCAGACGATAGGGAGTCAGCGACTGAACTCTGGCTGGTTCAACAGAATTAATTCCTTTTATTTCAAGCCCGAGTCCTTTAGCCAGAGTTGCCATTCTGGCCGCCTCAATTCTGCCCCGGTCAATGACCAGGCTGCCGGCCGGGTAAGTCTGGCCGCCGACGGTAATCGGTCGGTCAATATAACCCGCTGATATTTTATTTTTAAGCAACCGATTGGCCAGTGTTACCGAGTTATTAAAGCTACTGTTTACCAAGTAATAATTACCGCCGCTTTCGATTTGGCTATCCGGTATTTTGACCGGAGGCAATAAATTCAGGTTGGCTTCAAATTTGCTGGTGACTTCCGTCACCCTGACCCCCATCTGAAGGGGGAGTGTCCAGCTGGCTTCATCATAAGGAAGATGCTGCGTTGGGTCCTGACCTGGTGGCAGAGGGTAGGCTTTGCTTTCCAGCAAATCTTTGACAAAAGCCCGGTAAGGCTGCGATAGCGGAACGACATAAGTTCCAGCCGGATAGTTAATACCATCAGCTTCAAAGGCTTTAGTTGCCCGGTAAACTTCAGCGCCGTTTTTCTGGATGACCTCAATGAGCTTCAGAGCGGTGGGCCAATCTTTCTGAGCTTCCGGAATAACATAAGCGTAAGGTGGCTCATTTAGTCCTTTTTCTATCTGGCGCTCGGCGAAAAGACAGAAATTCTCCATATATTTTTCTTTATTCCCGGCAATAGTGGTTAAAAATGACAGTGCAACAATTTCTTCATATTCGACAATATCGCGCAGCCGCCACCAGCCGCCCGGCCAGGGCTCGAGGTAGGTTGACTGAATATCATTGCCGTCGGCACCAACGCGGATATCGCCGGGACGAATGAAGATAGGCGAAGCCACATTGACGCTGGCCGCCTCAGATAGAATGCCCAGAGCATTATGACGAAGCGGTGCAGCCCGGTTGGCGGTATTATACCAGGTATCAAAAATGGCGTTGGTGGCCATACCTGTTTTACCGGCCCGGCTGAGATCAATGACAGCTTCTCCCGTTAGCTGATAAAGCTCCCGTAAAAGAAGCGGGTCAAGATTGGGATTGACCGGGTCCTGGTAAGGAGGGAGGAAAATACGGGGACCGTTGGATCCCATCTGATGAACATCATAGACGAGGAGCGGAAACCACTCCTGATATAGAACCCGGGCCATCAGCTGCGTTTCTTTCTGGGTCAGCATGAACCAATCCCGGTTGTTGTCATGACCGGTGTAATAATGGTAAAGCCAGGGCAGGCTGCTTCCTTCATAAGGCGTCCCCAGAGTTTTGTAATACCAGTCAGTGACCAGGTCAATGCCGTCCGGATTGGCCGAGGGGACAAGCAGAAGAATAACCTGGCTCAGGATTTTTTTAGTTTCCTCCGAATTATCGCTGACCAGTTTATAAGCCAGTTCCATGGACATCTGGGAAGCAGCGATTTCGGTGGAATGAATAGAACAGCTAATATAGACGATAGCCTTGCCCTCTTTTATGAGCGAAGCTTTTTCTTCTGGTTTAAGCTGCCTGGGGTCATGGAGTGTCTGATGGATTTTTTTGTATCTGTCGAGGTTACTGAAATTATCTTCAGCGGTAATAATAGCCATGACCAGTGGCCGGCCAAGAGTGGTCTTACCCAGCTCGATTAACTTAATGCGATTCGAGGCCTGGCTGAGCAGCTGAAAATAATCAGTTATCTGCTTCCAGTTGGCCAGCTTAAAATCCTGACCAGGCTGAAACCCAAGAAATTTCTCAGGTGACACAATTTCAGCGCTGGAGGAATTTAGAGGAAGAAGAAAAATAAACAGAAGCAGCCCTAAGAAAATAGAGATAGTAGCCTTAAAATAATAACTCTGGTCTGACTTCTGTCGGGATACCTTTTTCATCCTTTTATGCTCCTTAATTTAGATCTGCTCATGTATGAATAAGACAGGCCTGTCTCCAGGAGGTTGATGGACACCAGCTGATCTTAGAAGCGCTTAGAGCGGGATTATGCTTCCATCTAACAGTGATGGCTGCAATCAGGTACTGTCTCATTTTTAATAAATAATCTACAATAATTATTAAGACAAATAATATATATTTATCTACGGCCATAATTCAAACAGAAAAATCTGGATTTAGCTCAATACATTTTGTCGATCAATAGAAGGTTTCTTATTATTCAGGTAGAAGAAAGGCTGGCCCGGGCATCATTCCCTGCGCTGGCCAACTTTACCTGGTATTTAGTGAGCATTGATTTAGGTTATTAGAGGTTAGCTATTTAACCTGAACAGCCCAAGCTTTCCTTGCTCAACTCTTGCTGAGTTTTTCTTTAAATTCTCTTACCTTGCTTATCATTCTGATGACTTCTTCCCGGAAAAGAGCGACTTCTTCGGGCGAAGCTGAAACCCAGTCTGTATGTACAGCCTCGTTTCTGGTCTCCCACCATCCAATTATCTCTTCTTTCTCCTGGTCTCTGAGATATCTTTTTTCCCAGAGTTCCTCCAGCCGGCTTCTAAACTCTCTGGCATAGCCTTTCTGCTTGCGGACAGCCTGTTCATACAGAGTATAAATGAGATTCTCGAGTTCTTTTCCGGCCAGGAAACCAGCTACTTCCGGGTCAGTTTCGAGAAAACATTCGGCCAGATCTAAATAAGAGGCATTTTCCTTTCTGATGTTTTTTAAAGCCTGTCGCGCCGATATTTTTTTGACCGCATTGGGCTTATTTATATAATCCAGGTAAATCTGGTGGTAATCTGGATTATTTCGAAGCCAGTCTTCACTTAAAATGGCCGACAGAGCCCACAGAGCCATGTCCACCTCAGCTGAGGTGTCAAAACCATAGTTTTCTTTAAGTTCGCTGAGGTCATCAAGATAGCAGAGATATTTTTTTACCGGCGTTTCAGCTTTAATGGATAGAAGATTTTCAACTGGAGCACTGTAAATTCCGTAATGTTCCGGACAGATAATCCGAAGCAGGCAGGACATTATTTCAATATTTTTAAAAATATCAAATAATTTCTGGATGACATTGATGTCTTTCGGCTGGATGTTTTTAAACACCTCCTTTAAAGAATCTATTTCCTGCGGCCCCAATTCGGGCATCTTCCACCAGGCTGGGAAATGATGATCGCGCTTGATAATTTCAAGGTGTTTGAAGCCAAACTCCTCTTGCCCTTTGCGGACCGGTTCCATGAGTTTAATCAACTGAGGGAAATTAAGCGTACCGCCATATTTCAGGCGACCGATTTCATCATATAAAGGGAGAAGCTGTTTTAAATCAAATCCCGACATCGCCGGGTAATCCTCCTTTTACTATTTGTTTTTATTATAAATTATTTATTAAGCTCGAGTGAACTTGCTTATCTTGATAATCAGCATTCGGCCAGCTCGGATTCTTTGGTAATTTAATTACCCTCAAGAATTAAATCAAAAAATGAGCTTCCGGGCAACAGACTCTTTGCATTCTGCTGGGTTTAGAAGCCTTGCCGGAAAGCTTCTTTAAAGCCATAAAAAATTTGGTCTTATCCAGAATCAGCTGGCTGCTGTTGAAAATGGGCGGTGGAGGTCTGGTTAATTTCAAAGACATGATTAAGTTTATTTTTGACAATCCTACCAAATTTATGGCCGGAATTGTTTGGTCTGGTCAGGGCAGCTGTTATAGAATAAAAAAAGTTAAAAAACTAGAAAGCTAAAAGAAACAAGAGAAGCTGGAAATGTTAAATTAATTTATAATATTTAACTATCAAAAGGAGGGAAAAATGAAAACTCTGAGCAGAATAAGGCTTTTGAGGTCGCTTCTAATTTTGATAGGCTCGATTCTGGCTATTTCAAACGCTGTTTTAGTCCTGCCGGCCTCGGGCTTAATAACCAGCTCTGATGGGGCCGGCCAACAAACCAATCCACCGATAACTATTACCAACGTCAGGGACAATATTTATATGATCAAAGGTAGCTCGGGGGCCAATTGTTATTTTCTGGCCGGGAAGAAAACTAACCTTCTCGTCGATGCCAAGATGAGTGCCGAGTCTTTAAAGGAGATGCTGGCTGAAATTCAGAAAATATCGGCTAAGCCCCTTTCTTTGGTGATTCTTACTCATAGCGACGGCGATCATGTTAATGGTCTCAGCGGACTGACGGCTGGCGTAAAGATTCTGTCCCATAAAAAAACTTATGAGGAGATGCTGCCAGCTGTCGAACAGAGGCCAGAGCAAAAAAACTTTTTGCCTTCGGAAACCTATGAAGGCAGTAAAAGCCTCGATTTTGAAGGGACCAGGCTCGAACTAAGGAATTTTGGCCCGGCCCATACCAGTGGCGACACAGTAATCTTTATCCCGCAGAGCAAAGTGGCCATAGCTGGCGACCTGGTTTTTATCGGGCGGGATCCGCTCATTCATCAGCAGAAAAATGGCAGTTTTTTCGGGCTGATCAAAACCCTGGAATCGATGCTGGCTTATAAACCCGAAATAGAATTGTTTTTATCGGGCCATGCTGATCCAGCCAATCGCCAGGATGTAGTAGAGTTAGTCAATTCTCTTAAAGAAAAAGAAGCCCGGGTAAGGGAAATGATTCAGCAGAAAAAGACGTTGGACGAAATAAAAGTTGCTTTTGGCCTCGAGGCGGCTACGACCTCTTCCCGTCGTCCTTCACTCATTGAAATCATCTATCAGGAAATCGTGGAACAAAAATAAGCTTGAAGCTAGGGACATAATCGTTGTAAATTAAGAGCAGCAGTAAAAAACAAAAAGGAGTGTGAGATGAAAAAGCTAATGCCTGTTTGTCTTGTTCTTTGTCTGGCTTTGATGAACTTTGGGTGTGCCAGCTGGAGCAAGACGGCCAAGGGAGGGACTATTGGGGCTGCGGGGGGAGCGGTGGTTGGGGCGGCCGTCGGCAAAGCAGCCGGAAATACCCTCATCGGAGCTATTACGGGTGCAGCCATTGGGGGTGCGGCCGGTGCCTATATCGGTCACCAGATGGATAAACAAGCTGAAGAAATGAAGCGTGACCTCCAGGGGGCGAAAATCGAAAGAGTAGGCGAAGGGATTAAAATAACCTTTGATTCTGGACTTCTTTTTGATGTCGATAAATATGAGCTGAGTCCGGCCAGTAAAGAAAACCTGACCAAGCTGGCGGCGATTCTCAATAAATATCCCGACACTAATATCATTATTGAGGGACATACGGACTCAACCGGTTCCCGGGAGCATAACATGACGCTGTCTGAAAATAGAGCCAAAGCAGTAGCCGCCTTTCTGGCCATGCAGAACGTTCAATCTTCCAGATTCACGGTCATAGGCTATGGTCCGGACCAGCCTGTTGCCTCTAATGATACGCCGGAAGGGCGGCAGCAGAACCGGCGGGTTGATATTGGTATTATCGCCAATGAAAAATTGAAAAAGGCCGCGCTGGAACAGGCAGGGAAATAAAGTAGTCTGCTCTTCTGGCTGTTGATTCGAATAGCTGGCGCTACTAAACTCCTGGCGTCAAGTTATTCTGCTTATTTTTTGTCGGGTTCGTAAACAAATTCTATCGGCAGCCAGACAACATCATCGTCGATCAGGACATAATCATTGCGTGGAATCTTCTGGCCCACCTTAAGCCAGGTAACATCGTCATCGATCATTATGTACTGTGTTCCTTTTGGTACTTTAACCACAGGTGAAACACCTTTGCTGTTTATTGTTATCTTGCTGCTGGTAGCTATCACCTGGTTGTTCTTTTTTGAGTCATAAATTCCAATAAAGCCGGCTGATTTGCCTCTGATATTCATTCCTGTAATTTCTATTATTTTTTTATCGGGCAGAAGAAACCGGAAATGGCCCGAGCCAACTTTTTCCACTGTGGCGCCTTTAGGAATGGTGATTTTTTTGGCAGCTAAGACAGGAAGTGTGGCCAGAAAACACAACAAGACTCCAATTGCCAGAGATTTTTTTAACATTTAAACCCTCCCCCTGGTAAAGAAATTGAAGAGAAAGAAGCGGTTAATCCGGGCAGCAGAAAGGCCTCTGACCACTTCTACCAGCCAGCTTCTTTAATTTCAACCCTGACAATAATTTAACATCATATGTTGAAAAATAAAAGGAATAAAAGTTTTTGGCTCGGGCTGCTGATTCCTCCACCGTTTTGAGGCAAGCAGAGATGGAGCGGATAGGAGGCCATAAGGATAGTTATCCTCAGCCGACAACCATCTTTGTAAAAGGATAGACATAAGCCTGAAGAAAGACCAGGAGAGAAACCAGAGCAGTCAGAAGCAGGCTGTGAATAAAAACATAACGCAGTATATTCCCTTCATGTCCATACCATCTGGTGGCAGTAGCCGCCACAACGATGCTCTGGGCGTCTATCATCTTGCCCATCACTCCACCAGAACTGTTAGCCGCCGCCATGAGCACCGGATTCAAGCCGAGTTGACCGGCGGTGATTTTCTGGAGGCTGCCGAAAAGAACATTGGACGAGGTATCAGAGCCGGTTAAAGCTACCCCCAGCCAGCCCAGCATTGTTCCAAAGAAGGGATAAAGAACGCCGGTGCGGGCGAAAGCCAGTCCCAGAGTGGCATCCAGGCCAGAGTATCTGGTTATATAACCGAGGCTTAGCATAAGAGCCACAGTCAGAAGAGAAAAGCGAACCCGCCAGATGGTTTTCGCATAGATCTTGAGCATTTTAGCCGGGCTGAATTTCATCAGAAAGCCGGAGATAATAGCTGCGACCAGAATGCCTGTCCCGGTGAAGGACAGAAAATTGAAGCGAAAAATTGCCTCCTCCGGCAGAGGTGATGGCGTGACCGGCGGCATCCTGAAGATCTGGTGGTGGAGACTGCCGATGATAAACGAAGGAGCGAAGATAGAATCAAGCAGCTTTTTTACCTGCGGAATTCCCCAGACAAAGATGACCACACTCAGGATAATCCAGGGAAGGCTGGCTGAAAAAAGTGCTTTCTGGTTGAGATTGGTGCCTTTGAGCTCAGCGTTCCCATATTTTTCCGGAGAAAAAGTCTGTCGCGGCTGCCAGAAATGAAAAAGAATGACCAGGGCGGCAAGTGAAACCAGCGATGAGACCACACCGGCCAGCCAGGGTCCATGAAAATTGGAAATTAACAGTTGAGGAATAGCAAATCCGAGGCCAGCCACCAGGGCTGCCGGCCAGACTTCCAGCATTTTTTTAAACCCGCAGAAAGCAGCCATCAGCCAGAAAGGCACAATGACCGAAAAAAACGACAGCTGACGGCCAACCATAGCGCTTAAGTCTCTGACGTCAAGACCTGTAACTCCGGCCAGAGCGACAATCGGTGTGCCGAGGGCGCCATAAGCAACTGGGGCGGTGTTGGCAATGAGTGAAAGTCCGGAAGCCTGAAGAGGCGGGAAACCAAGCCCAATAAGCAAAGCTGAGGTAATAGCCACCGGTGTGCCGAATCCGGCTGCACTTTCGAAAAAGGAGCCAAACGAGAAAGCGATCAACAGAAGCTGGAGGCGGCGGTCTGAAGTCAGACCGGCAATGTTTTCCCTCAAAACCTGGATAGCTCCTTTTTCCTGACAGAGATCGTAGAGGAAAATTGCATTTAAAATAATCCAGCCAATCGGGAAGAAGCCATAAACAGCCCCGAAGCCGGCGGAGACCAGGGCCTTTGGAGCGGGCAGGCCGAAAATAAAGACCGAAATCAGCAGGGAAGTTACGAGGCCGGCTAAAGCTGCCAGGTGAGCTTTGAGCCGGAGAAAGGCCAGTCCACCGAGGAGAACGATAATAGGTAAGGCAGCCAGCAGGGTTGATAGCCAGAAACTTCCGACAGGATTATAAACCTGTTGCCACGGCACGAATCTTTACCTCATTACCTGATTTTCTTAATGATGGTAAATGTCAAAAAGGTTTTATGAAGTTTTGCGGCCCGTGTCAACTTTATTTTGTTCCTACCTTCGGGGCACAGCGGATGAGACGCGGATATTCTTGCTGGTCAATCAGATATAATTTTCCGTCATAATCTATGGCCTTCGGCTCTCCTGGCAGCTCCAAGCTGCCAATCTGTTTTCCCTTAAGAAAGACATCGGCCATTATGGATTTTTTTTCAGGAGTACTTAGATAAACCAGGATATATTCTCCGGCTGGGAAAACTTGAGCAGCTGTTGAGATAAAAGCCAGGCCTGTTTTTGTCGGCTTTTTGATTATTGGATGGTAAAACTCATTTTTGCCGTTAAGTTTTGCCTCCAGTTTTCCATTTCTAAAAATCAATATTTCGTAGCTATGAGGGTTCATTACAAATATGCGGCCGTCCTTTGAACAACTGAAAATCAATGGTGCTCCAAACATGGGCATCATTTTCATCTGTTGAAACTCTTGAGGAACATCGAAGGCGTCGGCAAAAGAGCTAATGATCTGGCCTTGGTCGTTAAAAACATGCAGAATTTTTCCCTCATAAGGGCCAATGCCAATTATTTCTTCTGTTCCGGGGGAACCGATGCAGCTCACATGGAAATTAACCGAGACAGTACGAAGATAATTTCCTTCCGCCTCATAAAGAATCATTTTCCGATCGCCATTGATAAAAATGCGGCCAGAGGGAGTAACCGCCAGGCCACTGAACTGATTGAGTTCCTGAGGGCCCTGACCTTGAGGGATAGCGATGGTTCGCAGCAACTGACCATCTTTTTTGAAGATTTTTAGCTGGCGGTACTTCGTATCAAGCACATAAATGTTTCCTTTAGCATCTGTATCGACATAGCCAATAAAGGCAAATGTTGGGTATTCCTCAGTTTCCTGGCCTATAGTCAGCTCGGGAATAAGCTTTAATGGTAGCTTCTGATCAGGAGAGGCTGCAGTGCCGGTGGCCATGGCAAATATAAATAAAACCAACAGCAGGCAGATAGCTGAGAAAATCAGTAGCACTGGCTCTAATTTCTTCCGCCTGATCCTGGCCGCTAAAGACGATTGGTTAAGGTTAAGAAACGGTGCCTTTTTAACCATCATTATAAACCTCCCTATTTCTGGCTGGATTTACTCTATCCTATCGCTAATATTTTCTAGCCTGGCGCCTCAAGCTGTCAAGAAAATTGTCGGGCTCTTATCACCGGGGGTTTCAGTCATGTTTTGTTTATGCTGCTTAGTAGCTGACCTGATATAAATCGATAACTACTGGATTAGCTTCCAGATCAATTATTGGATCTCCATTATGAACACAATATAAGAGATCTCCTTTTCCTGCCAGCAGTAAATCATCTTGGAAAATAATCTTATCCAGAGAGAAATTGTTTCTAATGTTATAAAAAAGAAGTGCAAATTTTTTCATGTTTGGGTGGCAGGTCCGTATCTGAATTACTAAGTATCCTCCCTGAAGGATAGCCATTCTGGTGGCAGCTGAATAGGATGTATACCAGGTAACGAGGTCGCTCCATAGGCTACGATCATTATCATATTTCTTATTGTAAGTGAAAAAGCTCCTGAGCATTGGCACATAAAAATCAGGTGGTTTTAATTCTATATTCTTATCCAGTGTTATCGTCTCTAAGGAGATCTGATAAAGCTTTAGCTCATTCTGGGACATAAAGTAAAGACGTTGGCCATCAACCGCAAAATGCTTTCTTATCTGTTCAAAGTATGACGGCTCAGTATATTGCACCGTGATTAAGTCTTTTTCTATTTTTTGCAATTTATCGTTATAAACCCTTATTAAAGCGCCGATTGACTTGTCTTTATTCCGCTCTTTTATAACCAGTCCGCCGAGAAAAAAGCAGTCTTGAGTAAAAAACGCGTCTCTCAAATAGAAACTGCCTAGTTCAGTTTTTAACCATTTATGGCTTTTCTCATGGTAGCCCCGGGCGTCTTTCTCGAAAAGGGTAACTTCATTATAGTATTCAAATACAGCCAGGTCACCGTTGGCATCACAAATGGCGAAGATGCTATCAATTTCGTTGGGACCTTGACCCCAGGTAGCAAAGGTTGTGAACTTATTCTCATTGATCATAGAAATGCCCGGGCGATGAACTACAATCAGATCATTATCTTTGTCCAGAAGACAATGAGAAATTTCTCCACCAAAGTCGGCCTGATGATGCCATTGTTTGACCAGCCTTATTTCCTGCGAAAATAACAACTCCCCTGAAAAAAATAGCATCACCACTCCGGCTATCCACAGCCACTTTTTCATCTCAGCTCTCCTTCTGTCTCCCGGCCATAATGGCAACAGCTGAGGCTCTTACTGATCCTGGAGCTTATAGATGATAATTTCAAAATCCTCGGCATTTTCATCGAGATCCGGATTCCCGTCCTTATAGCAATAAAGTAGCCCATCTTTTTCGGCCAGCAGCAGATCATTTAAATAGATAACCTTTTCTAAGGAACAATCATTTTTTAGATTATAGAAAAGAAGAACA
>Ga0116169_1000532_pt1 | contig 38735 bp, 33 predicted proteins | sample AD_UKC130_MetaG_FD_89796 | JGI IMG/M metagenome (GOLD analysis project Ga0116169, IMG submission 89796) | Active sludge microbial communities of municipal wastewater-treating anaerobic digesters from Canada - AD_UKC130_MetaG | ecosystem: Engineered > Bioreactor > Anaerobic > Digestate | place...
CGGTGGCGCAGGCGAATAACTTCTGGCGCTGAGCTGCTGGGCGGGCTCGCCTCGCCTGGCGGGGGAAGACGTTTCGTGACGTAAACGGCGGATGCCGCCCTCGGGGTGTCAGGACCGCGCGATGATGAAAGCATGACAGACACCACGAATCCGGTCTCACTGACGAGTACCCTGCTCGATGGGGCAGACATTTCGCCGTTGTTTACGCCCTTCACGCTCTCGGGGGTGGAGCTTGCGAATCGCTTTGTGATGGCGCCAATGACGCGCGGCTTCTCACCTGACGGCATCCCGGGTGCAGACGTGGTCGAGTACTACCGCCGGCGTGCCTCGCACCTCGGCCTGATCGTGACCGAGGGCACCTACATCGATCACCAGTCGGCCGGGAGCAGCGACCGTGTGCCCGTGATGTACGGCGAGGCGGCCACCGCCGGCTGGAAGCAGGTCGTCGACGCAGTGCACGCCGAGGGCGGCCGCATCATGCCGCAGATCTGGCACCTGGGTGTCGCACGCCGCGAGGGCGCTGCGCCGTACCCGGATGCGCCGATCATGACGCCTTCTGGGATCGGCCCGAGCGGTTCACCGCGTGGCGTTGAGGCGAGCCTCGCCGACATCGACGAGATCATCGCGTCGTTTGCACGCGCGGCCGCGACGGCCAAAGAAATCGGGTTCGACGGGGTCGAGCTGCACGGTGCGCACGGCTACCTTCTCGACGCGTTCCTCTGGTCGCGCACGAACCAGCGCACCGACCCGTATGGCGGAAGCATCGCCTCACGCGCACGCCTCGGAGCCGAGGTCGTCGCCGCGGTGCGCGACGCGGTTGGCCCCGACTATCCGGTCGTCTTCCGGTACTCGCAGTGGAAGGGCAGCGACTTTGACGCGCGTCTGGCTGACACGCCAGCCGAGCTCAACACGATTCTCACCCCGCTGGTCGATGCGGGTGTCAGCGCGTTCCACGTTTCGACGCGCCGCTACTGGCTGCCCGCGTTCGCCGGTGAAGACCGCACCCTCGCGGGGTGGACGAAGTCGCTCAGCGGCCTGCCGGTCGTCGCGCTCGGCTCGATCGGCGTCAACTCGCCGTTCATGGAAGCCGACTCCTCGACGCCGTCGCTGAGCCTCGAGAAACTGATGGGCCTGTTCGACCGCGGCGAGTTCGACCTCGTCGGGCTCGGACGCGCCGTGCTGTCTGACCCAGAGTGGACGAGCAAGCTCCGCGGGGGCAAGCTCGACGAGATCCGTGCCTACGACAAGGCCCACGAAGCCGAGCTGAAGTAGCGAGGCGGCGCACATCGATGGCCCCGCCGGTATTCCCAGCGGGGCCATCGTTGCGTCAGCGGGGGCGAATCGTCCCCCTAGAATGGTTGATTGACGCCCCTATAGCTCAGCGGTAGAGCTACGGACTTTTAATCCGCAGGTCGCAGGTTCGAATCCTGCTGGGGGCACCGTGTTCTTGCGCTACTTCGAGGTCGACTCGCTATTGGCTCGCCCGCGGGCGGCCGATTCGATGAGGTTGTCGCGGCTGAGTGCGATTCCGGATGCCGCAGCTTCTCCCCATGCGCTCGTTGTTGCCACCGCGGCCCAACTTGAATTCAGGAGCGCCATGAGCGTCTCATGCACCTGTTGCGCGGGCGCGGAGCCCGCGGCATTTGCGATGTCGATTGCGCCTGTTGCGTCCGAGAGCACCTCGACGGTGAATCCGAGCGGCTCGGCCGCCGCGGCAGAGCCGAGCACGCAGTTGTTGGTCATGTAGCCCACGAGCGTGACGGTGTCGATCGCATGCTCGCGCAGCCAGTCCTCGAGGCCGGTCCCGGCGAATACGCTCGCGAAGTGCTTCGTAAACCGGTGCGCCGCGTGATCCGCGCGCTTCGCGATCTCTGGGTGCAGCTCGAAGGTCGGCGACTCCGGTGCAAAGACCGGGTATCCGGTGGGGGCGAGGTGCTGGACGACGAGAACAGGGATCCCCGCACGGGATGCGGCATCCATCGCCTGTCCGATACGAACGGCCGACTCATCGCGTGGCGGAAACTGGATGGGCAGGCGTCCGTCGAAGTACTCCTGCTGAACGTCGATGACGATCAGGGCGCGGCGCGGTGTCGACATGGGAACTCCTTTGGTGGTGCGGCGTGATGCGGCTTGGTATCGGTAGGCTACCCGGCTGCGCCGGGGGTGCGACAGGGCGGGGCCGGCTGCGGCATCCGGGGTTAGCCTTGAAGGAATGACTGAACAGTTTCATCGGCCGGTGCGCCGACCCGCGACGGCGTTCGACAAGATCGTCGCCCCCGACGACCCCGCCGGGCTTGCCCGCATTGCACACAGCACGGCGAACGCGCTGATTTCGAGGGTGCGGGCCGAGCCAGATTCCGAGGTCGTGGCCCGGCTGATCACCTTCACCGACACGCACGGCATCGATACGCTCGCCGAGCTGTGGTCACACTCGCCGGCGCGCAGTTTGCCTGGTGCGCTGTGGCGGATATATCTGCTGCAGCTCATGATTCACAATGACCCGCACACCGCGAGCCTGCTGTATCAGCGCGGCACCGTCGAGCTGCAGTCGGTCGACCCGGTTGTTGCGGGTGCGACGACGCCCGCCGGCCCGGAGGAGCTCGTCGCGCTCGCCGACGCGATTCTGCGGGGCGTGTTTTCGGGTGATCTCGCTGTTGCGCTTGAGCGGGCGGCGGCGTTCTGCCGCGTCCAAGCGGCCGGCGCCACCCACGTCGCCGACGACTATGAGCCGACTGAGCCTGCACGCGCATCCGAGCTCACGCGCCGGGCCTCGCGGCTCGCGGAATATGCCGCCGACCTCACAGCGGCCGCGCGCCTGTGGAGGATCGACGAGCTCGACTGAGTTCGCGGGCGCTTGTTGTGGCGGCGGGCGTTACCCGGGTGACGCTTCGTGAGCCGTTCTCCGTGGGCATCCGTTACAATTGGAGAGCCGGGCCGCATAACCCCGGGCTCCAATACTTGCCGCTTTGAGCGGCCAACCGCCGAGAGGCGTTTTTGCGGCTCGGCGCTTACTTTTTGTGTCGTTGTGGGTTCGCGGGTTCGGCGTTGCGCGACATCTGCCGTAGCGCGTAGGCGCAACCTGTGCGTGCGTTTCGGGCAATCTGCCGCGGGTGCCACAGCGACCACAGGATTACGCTCGGGACATGACCGCTTCTTCGGCCGCCACCCGCTTCGCGCTCAAGATCGCTTCGCTGCCCGCCGACGTGCCGGTCGGCGAGATCGCGCTCGGCGGTAGCTTCGTCGAGGTTGGGTTCGACGCGCCGGCAGTCCTTGTCGGGCAGCTCAGCGCACAGCGAGGCGACGGCGTCTTCGAATCGATCAGCGTCGTCGACGGCCACGCCCAGGAGCTCGAGGCCCATCTCGCGCGCCTCGAGAACTCGGCCGCGCTTTGCGACCTGCCGGCCCCGAACCTGGCCCAGTGGCGCGCGGCGATCGCGCTCACGTTGGCGAACCTGCCCAGCACCGGCGATTTCGCGTTGCGGCTCGTGCTCGAACGAGACGGGGGAGCGGGTTCGTCGGTTCCGGTGGCTGCCGCCGTCGCGGCCGTGGCGCCGGGTGCCGCCGTGGCGCTGGGTGCCTTCGCGCCCGCTGCGGGTGCCGCCGTCGCGCCGGGTGCCGTTCCGCCAGCTCCGGCACTTGCCACCGCGTGGCTCGTCGCGGCTCCTGCCCCCGACGCGACGGCGGTGCGTGAGCACGGCCTCAGCGCGGTGACCCTCGACCGCGGAATCGACAGCGGCGCCGCGGCCCGCGCACCCTGGTTGCTGCTCGGCGCCAAGACGCTGTCATACGCGGTGAACATGGCGGCGATCCGCGAGGCAAAGCGCCGCGGCGCCGACGAGGCGATCTTCGTCACGAGCGACGGCTTCGTGCTCGAAGCCGCAACTTCATCGCTCATTGTTCGACTCCGCGATGAGCTCGTCACACCCGCACCGAGCGGTGGCATCCTGCAGGGCACCACGCAGCTCAGCCTGTTCGAGTACCTCGAACGCACCGGCCGTCACACCGCAACACGCGACATCCCAACCTCAACACTCCAACTCGTGGATGCCGCATGGCTCGTGTCGAGCACCCGCCTCGCGGTGCCGATCACGGCCATCGACGAGCGTGCGATCGGGGTGGATGCCGCGCTCACGCGCGAGTTCAATGCGTATCTGCGCAGTCCGCGCGACTGACCGCCGCGCCGCGTCGCCGGCTCAGGGCTGGCAGGCCGGCCGGGCCGGTGCTGCCGCGTATCTGACAGCAGCGCGCCCCGGCCGTGCCCGGCGACACTAACTCAGACCGGGCCTGCCGCAGCCGGGCGACACTAACTCAGGTAAAACGGGAGCGGCTGTGCCGAGAACCCCGGGTTTCCGCGGGCTGGGATGCCGCTCCCCACCGTTTTTCCTGAGTTAGTGCTGGTTCGGGCCGGTGCCCGGGAGCGCCACGCCGGTGCGCTGCCGGTGCGCTGGGAAGGCGGCGCGCCGGGTGGGGCGGTGTGACAGTCGACGCGTGCGGGTGCGGTGTGCGGGCCGCGCGGGGTTGGCCGTTGCCGTTCTGATCCTGGTTGCGGGTGCCCGGGCGCCCGGCCCGGCCGCACCCGGGCGACACTAACTCAGGTAAAACGGGAGCGGCCGTGTCGAGAGCCCCGGTTTTCCGGGGGTTGGGATGCCGGTGCCCACCGTTTTTCCTGAGTTAGTGCTGGTATGGCCCGGTGCGCCCGGCGGGGCGGTGTGACAGTCGACGCGTGCGGGTGCGGTGTGCGGGCCGCGCGGGGTTGGCCGGTGCCGCTCTGATCCTGGTCGCGCGTGCCCGGGCGCCCGGCCCGGCCGCACCCGGGCGACACTAACTCAGGTAAAACGCGAGCGATCGTGCCGAGAACCCCGGTTTTCCGCGGGCTGGGATGCCGCTCCCCACCGCTTTTCCTGAGTTAGTGCATCCCCGAGCCGACGCCCCGGTGCGCCGGGCGGGACGGTGTGCGCCGGGCGGGCCGGTTGACAGCCGACGCGTGCGGGTGCGGTGTCCGGGTCGCGCGGGGTTGGCCGGTGCCGCTCTGATCCTGGTCGCGCGTGCCCGGGCGTCCGGGCCCGGACGCACCCGGACGACACTAACTCAGGTAAAACGCGAGCGATCGTGCCGAGAACCCCGGTTTTCCGGGGGTTGGGATGCCGGTGCCCACCGTTTTTCCTGAGCTAGTGCATCCCCGAGCCGCCCCGAGCCGCCCCGAACCAAACAAACCAGCCCCACCTACCCGAAGCGCCCCGAAACGTAGTCCTCGGTCGCCTGCACGGCCGGCTGGGTGAAGATCGTGGCGGTGTCGTTGTACTCGATGAGCTTGCCCGGCTTGCCGGTGCCCGCGATGTTGAAGAACGCGGTCTTGTCACTCACGCGCGAGGCCTGCTGCATGTTGTGCGTCACGATGACGATCGTGTAGTTCTTCTTCAGCTCGCCGATCAACTCCTCGATGGCATACGTTGAGATCGGGTCGAGCGCCGAGCACGGCTCATCCATCAGCAGCACCTGCGGTGACACGGCGATCGCACGCGCGATGCACAGACGCTGCTGCTGTCCGCCCGACAGGCCCGAGCCCGGGCGGTCGAGGCGGTCCTTGACCTCGTTCCAGAGGTTAGCGCCGCGCAGCGATGACTCGACGAGCTCCTCGGCGTCGCCCTTCGAAATGCGACGGTTGTTCAGCTTCACGCCGGCCAGCACGTTCTCGCGGATCGACATCGTCGGAAAAGGGTTCGGGCGCTGAAACACCATGCCCACCTGGCGACGCACGAGCACGGGGTCGACGCCGGGGCCATAAAGGTCCTGCCCATCGAGCAGCACTTCGCCCTCAACGCGCGCCCCCGGGATGACCTCGTGCATGCGATTCAGCGTGCGCAAGAACGTCGACTTGCCGCAGCCGGACGGCCCGATAAACGCGGTCACGCTCCGCGGATCGATCTGTAGGCTCACGCCTTCGACGGCCAAAAAGTTGCTGTAATAGACGTTGAGGTCGTTGACTTCGATGCGCTTTGACACGGGATCCTCGAGTTCTGTGGTTCGAAAAAGATGAAGAGAAATGGATGCCGCTACCGCGACACTTTCGGCGCAAAGATCTTGGCGATCAACCGGGCCGCAAGGTTCAGCAGCATCACGATGATGATGAGTGTGAGTGCTGACGCCCAGGCGCGGTCAAGATATGCCTCTGCTGGAATGCCCTGGCTGACGTACTGGTTGTAGGTGAACACGGGCAGGGTTTGCATGCGCCCGCTGAAGAGGTCGTAGTTCATGCTCGCCGTGAACCCGGCCGTGATCAGGAGCGGCGCCGTCTCACCGATCACGCGAGAGATCGAGAGCATGATGCCGGTGGTGATGCCGGCGATCGACGTCGGCAACACGACCTTCACGATGGTCAGCCACTTGGGCACGCCCAGGGCGTACGACGCCTCGCGAAGCTCGTTCGGCACCAGCCGCAGCATTTCTTCGCTCGAGCGCACGACCACGGGGATCATCAGCACCGCGAGTGCGATCGATCCCATGATGCCCATGCGAACGCCGGGGCCGAGAAAGAGCGCGAAGAGGGCGTAGGCAAACAGGCCCGCAACGATCGAGGGGATGCCGGTCATCACATCGACGAAGAACGTGATGCCCCGTGCGAGCCGCCCACCGCGCCCGTATTCGATCAGGTAGATCGCGGTGAACAGGCCGATCGGAATAGAGATGACGGCCGCGGCGAGCGTGACCAGGAGCGTGCCGACGATCGCGTGCAGCGCGCCGCCGCCCTCGCCGACCACGTTGCGCATCGACATCGAGAAGAAGTCGGCGTCCATGCGAGCCACGCCGAGGCTGACGACGGTCCACGCCACCGACACGAGCGGGATCATCGCGAGCAGGAACGCCCCCGCGACCAAACCTGTGACCAGGCGGTCGACGGCCTTGCGGCGGCTTTCGACGATGGTCGAGATCGTGAAGATCAGCACGAGGTAGATGACGGCGGCGCTGACGAGCCATCCGCCAACATTCATTTCGGATGCCCCAGCCGCGGCAACCATCAAGAACACGGGCAATGTCAGCCCAACGGCGGCGCCGAGCAGAGCCCATGGAATCCAGCCCGCAAGGCGGCCGCTGGTGAGCGAGACGCCGGTGAGGTCGAGGTGGATGCTGTCGGTGGCGGGCTGGACGGGCTGGGCGGGCTGTGCCGCGCCGTCGCCGGGCGTAGGGGGAGCGGTGATGGTCATGTCAGTTGGCCCCCGAGAATTCCTTGCGGCGGCCCACGACCCAGCGTGCGACCGCGTTGACCACGAACGTCACCACGAAGAGGATGAGGCCGGTCGCGATGAGGACGTTGATGTTGTTGCCGTACGCCTCGGGGAACACCAGGGCGATGTTGGCGGCGATCGTCGATGGGTTCGTTGAGGTGAGCAGATCAAACGTGACCACTCCGGTCGCTGAGAGGACCATGGCGACGGCCATGGTTTCGCCGAGTGCGCGACCAAGGCCGAGCATCGCGGCCGAGACGATGCCGCTGCGACCGAACGGGAGGACGGCCATGCGAATCATCTCCCAGCGGGTCGCCCCGAGCGCGAGCGCGGCCTCCTCATGGAGGACCGGGGTCTGCAGGAAGATCTCGCGGCAGATGGCGGTGATGATCGGGATCACCATGACCGCGAGCACGATGGCGGCGGTGAAAATGGTGCGGCCGGTGCTTGAGACCGGCCCGGAGAACAGGGGGAACCAACCCGCGTTGTCGACCAACCAGCTGTAGAGCGGTTGTGCGGCGGGGGCGAGGACGCCGATGCCCCACAGGCCGAACACGACCGAGGGCACCGCGGCGAGCAGATCGACGAGGTATCCGAGGCCCTGCGCGAGGCGGCGGGGCGCGTAGTGCGAGATGAACAGCGCGACGCCGATCGAGATCGGGACTGCCATCAGCAGCGCCAGGGCGGCCGACCACACCGTGCCGAACACGAGCGGGCCGACGTACTCCCAGAAGTTACCGCTGAGGATTGACGCGGTGTCGCCCGTTGCAGAAAGCCCGGGCAGGCTCTGCACAATCAAGAAAATCGCGACCGCAGCGAGGGTCACGAGAATCATTGAACCGGCGAAGAGCGCGGTGCCAGAGAACCAACGGTCGCCGGGGCGCTGTTTTGCGGCGCCCGCGGCTGATCCCAAGCCCGAAGTCTTGGCGGCGCCCTCGGTGGGGGCGGCGGTTTTGGTCATGTATCAACCTGTCGAATCGTTGTCGCGGTCTAGAGGTAGGAGGTCGTGCTGTGGTGCGAGGTCATGCTGTCGTGCGAGTTGTTCTGAAGTTGTGAGTGCTTGCCCCGGCCGCGAACTCTCGGGCCGGGGCAAGGATCCGTGCTACTTGATCAGTGCGATTGCGGCCGAGGCCTGCTCGCGCAGTTTCGACGAGATCGGGGCGCTGCCAGCCGAGGCTGCGGCGGCATCCTGACCCTCGGCGCTGATTGCGTACTCGAAGAAGCCCTTCACCAGCGGCGCGATCTTCGCGTCGGCGTAGGTCTCGCAACCGATGAGGTAGCTCACGAGGATGATCGGGTAGACGCCCGCGGCCTCGGTGGTGCGGTCGATCTTGATCGCGAGGTCGCCTGCGGTGCGGTCTTCTTCGAGGGGGGATGCATCGACAACCGCTGCCGCCGCCTCGGGCGAGTACGGCACGAACTCGGCGCCAACGCCAACCGCGACGGTACCAAGCGTGCCGGCCTGCGACGCGTCGGCGTAGCCGATCGTGCCCTGGCCGCCCTTGACTGCCGCGACGACACCCGAGGTGCCCTGGGCTGCTTCGCCGGACTGCACGGGCCACTCTTCAACCGAACCGAAGCTCCAGGCCGAGGGCGCCGCAGCCGCGAGGTAGTCGGTGAAGTTGCCGGTGGTGCCCGACTTGTCGGAGCGGTGCACGGGCGAGATCGCGAGGTCAGGAAGCTTCGCGTCGGGGTTGGCCGCAGCGATGACGGGGTCGTTCCAGTTGGTGATCGTGCCAGCAAAGATGCCTGCGATGGTGGCGGCATCCATGTTCAGTGACTTGACACCGTCGACGTTGAACACGATCGCGATCGGCGAGATGTAGGCGGGCAGCTCGATGATGCCCGAGTTCGCGTCACAGGCGCCGAAGCCGCCGGCCGTGATCTCGTCGAGCTTGAATGCGCGGTCCGAACCGGCGAACGAGATCGCGCCCTGCTGGAACGATTCGCGGCCCGTGCCGGAGCCGGCGGGGTCGTAGTCGACGGTCGCGTCGGGGTTGCCGATCTGGAAGCCTGCGGTCCAGGTCTGCACGGCAACCTGCTGCGACGATGCGCCGGCGCCCACGAGGGTGCCCGAAAGCGAGGTGGATGCGTCGGGCGTCTTCGAAGTGTCGGGGGCACCTTCATTTGCGGCGCAGGCGGTGAGGGCGAGTGCTGCAACGGCGCCGATGGCCGCAACGCGGGTGATGCGAGAGAAGTTCACTGGGAATCCGTTCGAAATCAGTGTCAGGGTGATTGCGCCCTTGGTGCTGGGCACGCCATGACGATAAAAGCGACGTATGACAAGTGTGCAGAACGGTGGTGAACAGCAGGTGAACGATGCGAGAAGCCGGGATGCGAGAAGCCCGGATTCGAGAACCCGGCCCGGTTATGCCGGGGCTGCGTGGGTCTCGATTGTGACGATTCCCGAGCCGGGGTTCGTGGCCGAGAGGTGGACGACCGAGAACGATGCCGGTTCGAGCGCCGCGGCGCTGCCGAGGTAGGAGCCTCGCAGGGTGCCCGTCGCAAGCGCGATCTCGGTGAGGATGTCGGGCAGGACGGGGCCGTGGCTGCACAGCACCGCGGGCCGTCCGGCGCGCACCCGGGCGCCGACAACACCGCGAACATCTGCGGTGCCTTCCTCCCAGGCATCCTGACTGATCGCATCGGTGCGCGTGATGTCGCGACCGAGCGCCGCGGCTAGGGGTGTCACGGTGGTCACGCAGCGCACCGCGGTGCTGCTGATGATCTTCTTGACGCCGAACGCCCGGAGCGGGCCCACGAGCGCGGCGGCTTGCCGGGTGCCGCGCGTGGTCAGCGAGCGCGACGCGTCGTCGCCATCCCAATCGAAACGGCTTGCCGCCTTCGCGTGCCGCAGGGCGATGATCGGGAACGTGCGCAGCACGCCCGAAGCCACGAGGGCCGCGAAGTGCTCAAGAATCTCGACATCGACCGGGTACGAAAGGTACTGGCGGGCGCGTTTGATGCTGACCCACTCGAGCGCAGCGATCTCTTTGTTCGGCACGAACTGCGACGCACGGATCGCCTTCTCGGTTGCCTCGGCGGCCCAGTAGTGCACGATCTTCTGTCGCTTGCCCGGAAGCTGGTAGCGCGAAACGCCAACGGGCACGCCGAGCGCGATCGCGATGCCGGTCTCTTCGAACACCTCGCGCACGGCGGTCTCGGCAAGCGTCTCGCCCGGGTCAACCTTGCCTTTCGGAAGCGTCACATCGGCGTACACCGTGCGGTGCACGACCAGCAGCATTGGCTTGCCGGCAACGAGTCGCCAGACAACGGCACCGGCGGCGTAGACCGCGGTCTCGCTCATCGGGTGGTCCTCCGGCGGCGCCGGCGCACGACCTCGGTCATGGCCAAGTACTGCAGGTCACGGAGCGGCGTGCCGTCGGCGGAGCGGGCATGGCGCACCCACGTGCCATCTGGCTCGAGCCACCACGAGCTGGTCTGGTCAGACATCGCGTGGTCGAACAGCACGTCGAATTCGGCCAGGTGGCCGGGGGCGACGACGCGCACGAGTGCCTCCACCCGGCGGTCGAGGTTGCGGTGCATCATGTCGGCGCTGCCGATGTAGACCTGCGGGTCGCCCTCGCTCACGAACGAGAAGATGCGCGAGTGTTCGAGGTAGCGGCCCACGATACTGCGCACCCGGATCGTCTCGCTCAGCCCCTCGACGCCGGGCATGAGGCTGCAAATGCCTCGCACCCAGATGTCGATGGGCACGCCCGCCTGGCTCGCGCGGTAGAGCGCGTCGATGATCTGCTCGTCGACCATCGAGTTCACCTTGATGCGGATGCCCGACGGCTTGCCCGCTAGCGCGTTGCGCCGCTCCCGTTCGATGAGCTTGGTAAGCCCCTTGCGCAGATGCAACGGTGCGACGAGGAGCCGCTTGAACTTCTTTTCGATCGCATAGCCCGAGAGCTCGTTGAACAGTCGGGTGAGGTCTTTGCCGACCTGGTCGTCGGCGGTGAACAACCCGAAGTCTTCGTAGATGCGGCTGGTCTTCGGGTTGTAGTTGCCCGTGCCGATGTGGCTGTAGTGGCGCAGCACGCCCTGCTCTTCACGAATCACGAGCGCGAGTTTGCAGTGCGTCTTCAAACCGACGAGCCCGTACACAACATGCACGCCAGCCTTTTCGAGCTTGCGGGCCCACGAGATGTTTGCCTGCTCATCGAACCGGGCCTTGATCTCGACCAGCGCGAGCACCTGCTTGCCCGCCTCGGCGGCGTCGATCAGCGCCTCGACGATCGGGCTGTCGCCGCTCGTGCGGTAGAGCGTCTGCTTGATGGCGAGCACGTGCGGGTCGGCGGCAGCCTCTTCGAGGAACACCTGCACGCTTGTCGCGAACGACTCGTACGGGTGGTGCACGAGCACGTCGCCCTCGCGGATCGCGTCGAAGACCTCGCCCTCCTGTGCCCGGCCCGTCGTCGTTGGCTGAAACGCGAGCGCGGTCACCGGCACCTGCGGGGGATACCGCAGGTCGGGCCGATCGAGACCCATGAAGTCCCACAGCCCGCGCAGGTCGAGCGGGCCGGGCAACCGGTAGACCTCCTGCTCGGTGATATCGAGCTCCTTGACGAGCAGGCTGAGCGTCACGTCGTCCATGTCGTCGGTGATCTCGAGGCGGATCGGCGGCCCGAAGCGGCGGCGCAGCAGCTCTGCCTCCAGCGCCTGAATCAGGTTCTCGGTCTCGTCTTCCTCGACCACCACATCCTCATTGCGGGTCAGTCGGAACGTGTGGTGATCGAGCACCTCCATCCCTGGGAAGAGGTCGCCCAAGTGGTTCGAGATGAGGTCTTCAAGCGTGATGTAGCGCAGGCCGCCCTCGTCGTTCGAGACGGGAACAAACCGGGGGAGCATCGGCGGCACTTTGAGACGCGCGAACTCTTGGCGCCCGGTCTTGGCATTACGAATCCGCACGCTGAGGTTCAGTGACAGCCCCGAGATATAAGGAAACGGATGCGCCGGGTCGACTGCCAGCGGCATGAGCACCGGAAAAATCTGCAGCTGAAAATAGTCGTTCAGGCGCTCTTTGTCGTCGTCGGGGAGCGATTCCCACGTGACGACCTGGATGCCCTTGTCGGCCATCGCGGGACGCACGAGCTCTTGCCAGGCGGCGCTGTGTCGCAGCTGCAACTGGTAAGCCTCGGCCGAAATGTCGGCCAGCGCTTCGCCCGGTGGGCGCCCGATATTCGTCGGCACGGCGAGCCCCGTCACGATACGGCGCTTGAGGCCGGCGACTCGCACCATGAAGAACTCATCGAGGTTGCTCGCGAAGATCGCCAGGAAGTTCGCGCGTTCGAGCGCCGGCAACGAATCGTCTTCGGCCAGTTCGAGCACGCGCTGATTGAACGCCAACCAGCTCAACTCACGGTCGAGGTAGCGCCCCTCTGGCAGCTGTTCGTCGTACCCCTCAAACGCCGCATCAAAGTCGTCGTCATCGCCGTCGCCCAGGCCGGTGTCGAGAATGTCGTGGTCGATCATGCGTTTATCCTCGCATTGCGGAGGCATCGAATGTGAACGGTGGATGCCGCGTGGTGGCCGATTTTCGACGACCGCGTCGCTCAGCCGGCCGTTGGGGCCCCGGCATCCTCGTCATTTGTCATAAATCGGTAGCCCACATTGCGCACCGTGCCGATGAGGAGTTCGAGGTCGCCGAGTTTTGCGCGGAGCCGGCGCACGTGCACGTCGACCGTGCGGGTGCCGCCGAAGTAGTCGTAGCCCCACACCTCGCTGAGGAGCTGTTCTCGGGTGAACACGCGCGACGGGTGCGTGGCAAAAAAGTGTAGGAGCTGAAACTCCTTGTAGGTGAGGTCGAGCGGTTTGCCGCGCAGCCGTGCCGCGTACGAGGCCTCATCGATGCTGAGGCCAGAAATCTGAATGCGCGTCGAAGGGTTTTCGGCGGCCGTGCGCGTGAGCGCGAGGCGGATGCGGGCGTCGACCTCGGCGGGGCCGGCGGTCTCGAGGACGACGTCGGTGATCGCCCATTCGGCGTTGATCGCGGCGAGCCCGCCCTCGGTCACCACGAGCAGCACGGGGGTATCGAAGCCGATGCTCGCCAACATTTTGCACAGCGAGCGGGCCGCAACGAGGTCGCTCCGGGCATCAATCACGAGCAACTCGGCGCTCGGCGCGGTGGCCAATTGCGCGGCATCGGCGGGAATCTGGCGGGCACGATGCCCAAGCAACTCAAGCGCGGGCAACACAGGGGCACCGTCTGGCGCCGAGCTCATGACGAGCAGTTGTGCCACGCGATTCCTTCCCGGTCGGGTGACCCCATCATAGAGTTGTCGCATGGCCTCTCCCGAATTAGTTCACCGCCCGAGCACGCGCGGCATCGGCGCGGTGTGGGGTGCGGCGCTGGTGATGGGCATCGCCGTCGCAATTTGGGCGCCCGATGCGCGGTTGATGATGTGGATGCTGCTGGCATTGAGTGGCAGTTTCGTGCTGGCATTCGCGATCCAGCTCTGGGGCGGGCAGGCTGCCGGGTTTATCCAGCGTGTGGCGCTCAGCGTGGTGGGTGCGCTTGTCATACTCGGCGTCACTTCGCTCATCGTTGGTCTTGTGCGACTCGCCGATGCAGCGGCGGGCTAGACTCTCGGTATGGATCTCGTCGCACTCGAACTCTTCTTCGTAGGTCTTCTTGGGCTCGCGTCGCTCGCCATCGTTGGCGTGTCGGCTGTCGTAGTTGTCAACCTCTATCGCGGCCAGCGCTGACGCTGCCCATAGGTACGCATGATTGACCTCCCCACCGATCTGCCCGCCGACCTCGTGCCACTGTCGTGGCTTCGTGGCGTGTGGGAAGGCAGTGGCGTGATCGACTACGCCGTCGGCGACACAACGCTCCGAGGAGAATTCACGCATCGCGTGAGCTTTAGCCACGATGGCACCGACGCCCTGACGTACTCGGCAATCGCCTGGCTCACCGGCGACGGGCAGGGCGAGAACTTCGACGAGGGCGACCCTCGCCGGGTGCCGCTCGTCTCTGAAGCCGGCTTCTGGCGACTCAGCCGTCCGCTCGGCGATGCCGATGCCGGGCCCGGGTTGTTGCCAGCAACCGCCCCCGCGCCCGCGCGGACAGTCGACGATGTAGAAGCGCTCCGCACGAGTGAAGACGGCTTCGAGGTTGAGGCATCCATTGTGCATTCAGACGGCGTGTGCGAGCTCTATCTGGGGCAGGTACGCGGGCCTCGGATCGATATTGCAACCGACGCCGTGGTGCGTGCCGCCGGCGCGAAGAATTATGTCGCGGCAACGCGCATGTATGGCCTCGTCGACGGGCACCTGCTCTGGGCATGGGACATCGCGGCCCTCGGCGAAGAGCTCGGTTCGCACGCTTCTGCTCGGCTCGAGAAAGTTCAGTAATGACCTCCCCCTTTGCGGCACTTCCGGGGGCGATTGTTCCCGAAGGTGACGTCGCACCCGCGCACTTTGGCAACCCACTCGGCGAACAGCGCCGGCTCGCAGAGGGCACGGCACTCGTGCACCTGGGCGGCCGCGGCGTGCTCACGCTGACCGGGCCCGATCGCCTGAGTTGGCTCGACTCGATCACGAGCCAAGAACTCAAGAGCCTCCTCCCGGGCGTCAGCACCGAAACGCTGGTGCTCGACCCGCAGGGGCACATTGAGCACCAGGCCGGCATCATCGACGACGGCGAAACGATGTGGCTCATCGTCGATCAAGACGACGCGGCGCCGCTGCACGCGTGGCTATCGCGCATGCGGTTCATGCTGCGCGTCGAGATCACCGACGTGTCGAGCGAGTGGGCGGTGGTTGGATGGATGGATCGCCCCGGCACCACCGCGCGCGCGGTCGTCGAGGCCGCCGGTGCTGCCGAGGCCCAGATCTGGAGCGACCCGTGGATCACCGTGCGCCCCGGTGGCTACCAGTATTCGCCGCAGCAAGATCACCCGGCCGCCGGCTGGTCATGGCGCGAGGCGATCGTCTCGCACGACGCGCTCGCCGCAATCGCGGACGCAGTGCAAGGGCCTGAATCGGATGCCTCGGCCGCCGGCACGCTCGCCGCCGAAGCGCTCCGCATCGAGGCGTGGCGCCCGCGCTGGAGCAGAGAAGTCGACGAGAAGTCGCTGCCGCACGAGTCGGACTGGCTCCGCTCGGCCGTGCACCTGAACAAGGGCTGCTACCGCGGACAAGAGACCGTCGCCAAGGTGCACAATCTTGGGCGGCCACCGCGGCGCCTCGTAATGCTGCACCTCGATGGCAGCGAGTCGACGCTTCCGCCGGTGGGCGCAGAGGTCACGCGCCCCGCGGCGCCCGATGCGTCCGGTGCTGTGGTCGATGGCGCGGTTGTGGGGCATGTCACCTCGGTGGCGCTGCACTACGAGCTTGGGCCCGTGGCCCTGGCCGTGATCAAGCGCAATGTGCCGATCGACGAGACGCTCGAGGTCGCGACTGAGGCTGGTCGCGTGCCCGGCACGCAGGAGGTCATCGTGCCGCCCGACGCCGGCGCTACGGCGAACATTCCGCGCCTGCCGCGCATTGGTGGGCGCGCTCGCGCGTAGGTCTGCGTTCTCGTGGGCCAGTGCCCTCGCGTTCGCCCGCGCGCGCCGAGGCGCGCACTGGCAGGCCCATGCCCGTGAGCTCGGTTGCGCCTACAGCGCCCCGATGTCGCGGAGCGCGGTTTCGGCCGCGTGGAACCCGGCCATGCCGTGCACCCCGCCGCCGGGCGGGGTCGATGAACCGCAGAGATACGTGCGCCCGCGGCGCCCGCGGTAGGCGGCGTACCCGAGGCGCGGCCTCGCGATGAGCTGGAGCGCAGTGTTCGCGCCGCCGCCGATGTCGCCGCCGAGAAATGCGCCGTTGTGCGCCGCAAGCTCCTGCGGCCCGCTGACGTGCGTCGCAACGATCTGCTCGCGCACGCCCGGCGCGAAGCGTTCGATTTGCGCGAGCACCGCGGCCGACGCATCGCCATCGAATCCCGCCGGCACGTGTGCGTAGGCCCACACGGGGTTCGCGCCGCCGGCCGACCGGGTCGGGTCTGCCAGGTACTGCTGGGCGACGAGCACAAATGGCCGTTCGGGCATGCGCCCAGAGACAGCGGCGCGTTCGACGGCGGCGATCTCGCCCGCGCTCCCGCCCAGGTGCACGATGCCTGCGCGACGCGCGTCCGGTGCGGCCCAGGGAATATCGCCTTCGATCGCGTAGTCCACCTTGAACGCCGCGGGGCCGGGGCGAAACCGCGCCCACGCGCGGCGGGTGGCCGCGGGCACGTCGTCGCCGAGCAGGCGCAGGGCGGTGCGCGGGGGCACGCTTAACAGCACGAGGTCGGTGCCGAGGGCTGCGGCATCCGTCACTCTTCTGCCCGTTTCGATGCGGCCGCCGAGGGCGCGCAGTTCGGCTTCGAGCGCCGCGATCAGGCCGGACGAACCGCCCTCGACGATCGGCCAGCCGGAGGCGTGTGCGGCGGTGATGAGCATCACGCCGATGGCGGCGCTGAGCGGGGTGTCGTGCCGTGTGAAGCCGTGCGCGGCGGCCCCGGCGAACAGCGCGCGCGCCGGCTCGGCGGCGAACCGGCGGTTGAAGAGCGTCGCGGGTACGGCCGCGCGAAGGCCAGTTTGGGCAAGGGCAATCGGATGCCTCGGCCAGTGCACGAGCGGCGCAAAGGTGTCTTCGACCACACTGTCGTAACCACGCACGAGTGGGCCGAACGCGCGCGCCCATGCCGCGCCGTCTGCCCCGAGGCCCTGCGCCGTGCGCGAAAGGTCCTCCCACAGGAGTGCGGTCGTGCCGTCATCGAGCGGGTGCGCGAGGGCGGCTTCGTGGCGGCGCAGGCGCAAGCCGTGCCGTTCGAGGCCCAGCGAACGAAAGAATGGCGACGACATGAGACCCGGCATCGCCGTCGCGCCAACGTCATGGCGCACGCCGGGGAGCGTGAGCTCGGCGGTGCGGGCGCCCCCGCCAATCGTGGGTTCGGCCTCCACCACGGTGACCCGGACCCCGGCCTGCGCGAGGCGGATGGCTGCGGCGAGCCCGTTTGGGCCGCTGCCGACGACCGTCGCCGTGGTCATCGGGTCGTCTCCGTTGGCACCGCTGTTGGCACCGGCACCGGCACCGTGCGCTGAAGTTGCAGAGGAGTCGGGTCGGAGGGCATGCGCTCATTGTGTCAGCGTCTTTGTCACCCCGCCCGGGCGGCTGGCTAGAATTGGCACATGAGCGCCCCTTACACCCTGATTCTTCTTCGCCACGGCCAGAGCCTTTGGAACCAGGAGAACCTGTTCACCGGATGGGTCGACGTCCGGCTCAGCGAGCAGGGCCGCGGCGAAGCGGTGCGCGCCGGCGAGCTGATCTCGGCCGCGGGGCTCACCCCCGACGTGCTCTACACCTCGCTGCTCAGCCGGGCGATCCAGACCGCGAACCTCGCGCTCGACGCTGCCGACCTGCTGTGGTTGCCAGTCAAGCGCTCATGGCGCCTGAATGAGCGCCACTACGGCGCGCTTCAGGGGCTCGACAAGGCAGCGACTCTGGCCGAATACGGCCCCGAGCAGTTTCAGCTGTGGCGCCGTTCGTTCGACGTGCCGCCGCCGGCCATCGACCCCGCCAACGAGTACAGCCAGACGAACGACCCGCGCTACGCGGGCATCGACGGCGAGATTCCGCTGACCGAATCGCTGTCGCTGGTCATCGAGCGCCTGCTTCCCTACTGGGAGAGCGAGATCAAGCCAGACCTCGCATCGGGCAAGACCGTGCTCGTCACGGCACATGGCAATTCGCTGCGCGGCCTCGTCAAGCATCTCGAGGGCATCAGCGACGAAGACATCGCGTCGCTGAACATCCCCACCGGCATCCCGCTCGTCTACAAGCTTGACGCCGATTTCAAACCGATCGGTGCCGGCGAGTACCTCGACCCCGAGGCCGCTGCTGCCGGCGCCGCGGCCGTTGCCGCGCAGGGCAAGAAGTAGCAGCCAAGACCGCGCTCGGGAGGGAAGCCCCCCAAGCAAAACGAAACGAGGCCCGGGAGCGATAGCCGCCCCGGGCCTCGTTTTCGCTTGTGGCTCAGACCTGTTCGGTGCCCTCGTCCTCGGGGGCCCAGTCGCCAGTCGACAGGTAGATGATCTTCTTGGCGACCGAGACAGCGTGGTCGGCGAAGCGTTCGTGGTACCGGCTCGCGAGGGTCGCATCGACGGTTGCGGTGGCCTCGCCCTTCCAGTTATCGCCGAGCACCTTCTCGAAGACGCCGACGTGGAGCTCGTCGATCGCGTCGTCGTCGTTGCGGATCTCTTCGGCGAGCGAGACATCCTGCGTGCGCAGGAGCTCTGCGAGCTTGCGCGCGATGTCGACGTCGAGTTCGCCCATCTGCGCGAACGTCGACTTGAGCCCCTTCGGGACTGCGCGTTCGGGGAACCGGTAGCGCGCGAGCTGCGCGATGTGCTCGGCCATGTCGCCCATGCGCTCAAGCGAGGCGCTCATGCGCAGCGCGCTGACGACGATCCGGAGGTCGCGGGCAACCGGCTGCTGCCGGGCCAGAATCTCGATCGCGAGCTCGTCGAGGGCGACGGCGCGCTCGTCGATGTGGCGGTCATCCGCGATGACCTCTTCTGCGAGCGCGACATCGCTTGTACCGAAGGCACGGGTGGCCTTGTCGATGGCGATCGTGACGAGATCTGCGATCTCGGCGAGACCGACCTGGACGTCTTGCAATGACTGGTGGAACACCTGACGCATGTTCGATTCCCTTCCTGGGAGGCAGCTTGTGTGCTGCGGGGCGGCATCACGCCTCGCGCCCGTGTGAAGCGCGGCGGCCTGTCGCCATTGTCACCAGCGAAAGTGAACGGTTGGTGCCGCGCGCGTGAACACCTCATGAGCGATTCTAGTGATGGCGCGGAATGGCGGGCCGATGGGCGCGCGGGAGCGCCGCGGCGTTCTACGCTGGGGGCATGAACTCAGTGCAGCTCGTGCTGTTGGCGTTGCTTTTCGGGGCGGCCGCAGGTGTGGGCGTGTTTGCGCTGATCAGTTTTGCCGTCCGTGCCGGGCGGCGGGCGCGCGCCGCCGCGACCGCGCAGGTACCCGAGGGTGTCACGCAGGTGCTGAGTGCAATGGATGACGCGGCCATCGTGGTCGACAGGTCGCTCACGATCGTGGCAATTGCCCCCGCGGCGGCCGCATTCGGACTCGACACCGGCGGCGTCGTCGTCGACGACGAGCTTCGAGACATCGTGCGACACGCACAGCGTTCGGGCGGGCACGAGCGCGCGCAGGTGCGCCTTCGGCGGCCGGGAATGAGTGCCGAAACGCACGTGGCCATGGCCCGGGCATCCATGCTCAGCCCCAGGTACTGCCTGCTGATGCTGCACGACATCACCGAGCAGCTGCGAGTCGAAGAGATGCGCCGCGACTTTGTGGCGAACACAAGCCACGAACTGAAGACGCCGGTGGGTGCGGTCACCCTCCTCGCCGAGGCGATCGAGTCGGCGGCCGATGACCCCGACCAGGTGCGCTATTTCACCACCCGCCTCGCGTTCGAGGCCGAGCGGCTCGCGCGCCTCACCTCGCGGATCCTCGACCTCTCGCGCGTGCAGGCTGCAGAAGAACTGACAGAGGCGGTCTCGGTCTCGGTCGATGAGGTGGTTGCGGCTTCGCTCGAAGAGCACGCGGTGGTGGCCTCGGCGGCAAAGATCGAACTCGTCCGCGGCGGGCAGCGTGGCACCACGGTCGTGGGTGATGCGCAAACCCTCACCGAGGCCGTCAGCAACCTCATCGCCAACGCCGTTGCGTACTCACCGGCCGGCGCGCACGTGGGTGTTGGTGTGCGCGTGGTTGACGGTGTGGTTGAAATCGCCGTGACCGACCAGGGCACGGGCATCGCCGAGGCCGATCAGCAACGAATCTTCGAGCGCTTCTACCGCGCCGACCAAGCCCGTTCCCGTCGCACTGGAGGCACCGGGCTCGGCCTCGCGATCGTCAAGCACGCCGTGCAGCGGCACGACGGCGAGGTGCGAGTGTGGTCGCAACCCGGGCGCGGATCGACCTTCACCATCAGAATCCCGGAGGGCGGGGCATCCGTCGCCTCCCAGAACAGGAATGACTCGCAATGACCCGTGTGCTCCTCGTCGAAGACGAGCCTGACCTCGCCGAGCCCCTCGCCTATCTGCTTGGCAAAGAGGGTTTTGAGGTAGAAATCGCCGACGACGGCCTCGCGGCGCTGGTGGCCTTCCGCGATCGCGGTGCCGATGTGGTGCTGCTTGATCTCATGTTGCCGGGGATGCCGGGCACCGAGGTGTGCCGTCAGCTTCGGGCGGTGTCGGCGGTGCCGATCATCATGCTTACGGCCAAGGACTCAGAAATCGACATTGTTGTGGGCCTCGAGCTTGGCGCCGACGACTACGTCACCAAGCCGTACAGTTCGCGTGAGCTGCTCGCCCGCATGCGGGCAATCCTGCGGCGCCTCGTCGTTGTCGACGAGGAAGAGGACGACCGGGTGCTCAGCGGCGGCGGCGTGACGCTCGATCTTGACCGCCACACGGTCGCGGTCCGTGGCAAAGAAATCAGCATGCCGCTCAAAGAATTCGAGCTGCTCGAGATGCTGATGCGCAACGCCGGCCGGGTGCTCACCCGTGGGCAGCTGATCGACCGCGTCTGGGGGAGTGACTATTTCGGCGACACCAAGACACTCGACGTGCACGTCAAGCGCATCCGCTCGCGCATCGAGCCCGTGCCGAGCGAGCCCGTCTCGCTCGTGACCGTGCGAGGGCTTGGCTACCGCTTCGAGGCATAGGCCAGCGCACCAGCGCCGCGCACAAAAGGCAGCGCAGACAGAAATGCGGCCCACCGTGAGGTGTGAGCCGCATCTCTATTTACGCGTACGGGTGTACGTGTGCAGAATCAGGGAACGAGGTCCTTGTAGTACGAAAGCGTGCCGTCGAGCACGGGAACCATGGTGAGTTCGCCCTCGCCGTCGCCGGACTGGAAGTACATCGGCAGCAGCGTGCCGGGCTTCGAGTTGATGCCCTTCAGGAGCAGCGGTGCCTCTTCGTCGCCACCGAGGCTCACGAGTTCGCCAGCAGGAACGCGCACGGTGGCTTGGCCACCCTTGCCGTTCTCGCCGAACTCGATGTTCACCGTCGCGGGGGCTTCGGGGTCTTCGTTGGAGAACGCAACCACGAGGTTGCCATTCTTTCCATCTTCAGAGACAACAAATGCGTTGAGCACCTTGATGCTGCCGGTGTGGGCGCTGACGCCGTCACCAGGGTCATATTCGTATGTGGTCGCCTGTGGGGCGAGCATGTTGCATCCTGTGGTGCCCAGCACCACGGCGGTGCCCAGCACAATGGACGCGATCAGGCGGGACTTCACGATGCCTCCCGGCGGTAGTGGACTGAGGTCAGTCTAGGGGAATTCGCAGGATCAATAAATCCGCATTGCGCCGACGCGGTCCCAGGCTCGATTATTCAGTGCCAAAAGATGAGGCGGGGAGAACCTTAGTCTATGATGCCTGTGGTATCCTAGAGGTTGCCGAAAGGACACATCTGCATGCTTTTTGAGGTTGGCGAGACGGTCGTTTACCCGCACCACGGTGCCGCAACGATCGCCGAGGTGAAAACCCGAATTATCAAGGGCGAAGAGAAGATCTATCTCAAGCTCCGAGTGACCCAAGGCGATCTCACAATTGAGGTTCCCGCCGAGAACATCGACCTGGTCGGTGTTCGCGACGTGATTGGCAAAGAAGGCCTCGAAGAGGTCTTCGAGGTGCTTCGCGCGCCGTTCACTGAAGAACCCACGAACTGGTCGCGTCGGTACAAGGCGAACCTTGAGAAGCTCGCCTCTGGCGATGTCATCAAGGTCAGCGAGGTCGTGCGCGACCTCTGGCGCCGTGACCAAGACCGCGGTCTCTCGGCTGGCGAGAAGCGGATGCTGGCGAAGGCTCGCCAGATTCTGATTTCAGAGCTGGCACTTGCTGAGAAGACCGACGAAGAACAGGCCTCGAACGTGCTCGACGAGGTACTCGCTTCGTAAGCGTTTGAACGTCGTGCGCGCTCGCGTTTGATCGCACTTCAGAGGCTCCCTGATTCCCATTCGTGGGCAGGGAGCCTTTTGCGTGCCGCGCGGGCGCCTCCGGTAGCGTGTGCACCATGACCGTCACCCCCGTGCCCGACGCGGCAATCATCGTCGTTGCCGCGGGCTCGGGCATGCGCCTTGGCGCCGGTGCGCCCAAGGCGTTCGTTGGCCTCGACGCGCACACGGTCCTCTGGCACAGCCTGCTCCCCATTTTCGGTGCGCGGCGCGCGGCCCAGGTCGTGCTCGTCGTGCCGCCGGGTCTTGAGGGCAACGCGCAGACAGAGGCGATGGATGCCGCTGCCACCGTCGCACGGCGGGGCGAGGCATCCGATCGCTTCGAACTTGTCAGCGTCGTTGCAGGCGGTGCCACGCGGCAGGCCTCGGTCGCGGCTGGATTGCGGGCGGTGTGGCCGAGCGTTGCCACGGTGCTTGTGCACGATGCGGCGCGTTCGCTGACGCCGTCTGAGATGTTTGACCGGGTGATCGAAGAGGTCGAGCGCACCGGTTCGGCGGTGATTCCGGGGCTCCCCGTAGTCGACACGGTCAAGCGGGTTGCAGCCAGCGGTGCGGTGGGCGACACCGTCGATCGCGACACGTTGCTGGCGGTGCAAACCCCGCAGGGCTTTCGGCGCGATGTGCTCGATGCCGCGTATGCGAGCGCGACGGGCGAGTTCACCGACGATGCCGCACTGGTCGCGGCGGCCGGGCACCCGGTGCGCGCCCTCGACGGCCACGCGCACGCGTTCAAGATCACCACACCTGCCGACCTCGAGCGGGCGAAGACCATTGTGAGCGGGAAGGCGCAGCTTGCCATGCGAGTAGGAATCGGCACGGACGTGCACGCCTATGCAGAAGAGGGTTCGGCGCGCACGCTGTGGCTCGCGGGCCTTGAGTGGCCGGGGGAGCGCGCGCTCGAGGGGCATTCGGACGGCGACGTTGCGGTGCACGCGATCGTCGATGCGCTGCTCTCGGCGGCAGACCTCGGCGACATCGGCGGGCTGTTCGGCGTCGATGACCCCGCGGTCGAGGGCGCGCACGCCGATGTTTTCCTCACCCGCACCCGCCAGGTGCTCGCCGACGCGGGCTGGGTCGTCGGCAACGTTTCGGTGCAGATTCAAGCGCGTAGGCCACGGTTTTCGGTGCGGCGACTCGAAGCGCAGGCGGCGCTGAGCGAGCTGCTTGGCGCGCCCGTGACGGTCTCGGCAACCACCACCGATGGGCTCGGGTTTACCGGGCGTGGCGAGGGCATCGCCGCAATGGCGACCGCGCTGATCGTGCGGGCCTCAGACCGGTCGGCCTTCCCGTAGGGCGTGGCGCCCGCGCACACAGCTTCGGCGCACCCGCGCGCCGGTAGTCTTGATTCCGTGGTACTCCGGCTCTATGACACCAAGGCGCAGACGCTGCGCGACTTCACGCCCCTCAAGGCTGGCGAGGTCGGCATCTACGTTTGTGGACCCACGGTGCAGTCGGGCCCACACATCGGCCACCTCCGGGCCGCGCTCGCCTTCGATGTGCTGCGGCGCTGGCTTGCAACATCCCACCGCGTCACATTCGTGCGCAACGTCACCGATATCGACGACAAGGTGCTGGTCAACGCGACCGACGACGAGCCGTGGTGGGCGCTTGCGTACCGGATGGAGCTCGAATTCACGGCGGCATACGCGGCGATCGGCATTTCTGCGCCGACGTACGAGCCGCGGGCGACCGCGTCGATTCCGCAGATGCACGAGCTCATTGCCGAGCTGATCGAGGCCGGTCATGCATATGCGGCGCCAGCAGATTCGGATGCCGCGGGCGATGTGTACTTCGACGTCCGCAGTTGGCCCGCCTACGGGTCGCTCACCCACCAGTCGCTCGATGCCCTCGAAACCTCGGGTGAGGCAGAGCTGCGCGGCAAGCGCGACCCCCACGATTTTGCACTGTGGAAGGGCGCGAAGGCCGACGAACCGGCATCCGCCATCTGGAACTCGCCGTGGGGCGCAGGTCGCCCCGGCTGGCACATCGAGTGCTCGGCGATGGCGCGCCGGTACCTCGGACGCGAGTTCGACATTCACGGTGGCGGGCTCGACCTGCGGTTTCCGCACCACGAGAACGAACTTGCGCAGTCGACCGCGGCCGGCGACGCGTTTGCGCGGTACTGGATGCACAACGGGTTGGTGACCGTCGACGGGCAGAAAATGTCGAAGTCGCTGCACAACTTCGTGCTCGCCGAAGACCTGCTGCGCGAGCGCGACCCGCTCGTGGTGCGTTACGCGCTGGGTGCCGCGCACTACCGTTCAAGCCTTGACATCACCGACAAGACCTTCGACGAGGCAGAAGCCGCGCTCGATCGGATCCGCACGTTCCTTGAGCGCGTCGCGCGCGAGGGCGACTATGGTTGGACTTCGTTCGGGAACGCGGCATTCGATGCCGCAATGGACGACGACCTCGGAGTGCCGCAGGCGCTCGCCGTCTTGCATGAGACCGTGCGACGCGGCAACGCGGCGCTCGATTCTGGCGACGTGGATGCCGCGCGCAGCGCAGCCGGTGAGGTCAGCGTGATGACCGGCGTGCTCGGCATTAACCCGCTCGATCCTGCATGGGGAGCGGGGGCCTCGGCTGAGGCATCCACTCTCGACACACTCGTGCAGGCACTCATCGCACAGCGCGCAGCCGCTCGCGATGCCAAAGACTGGCCCGCGGCCGATCGCATCAGAGATGTGATCGCGGCCGCGGGGATCACCCTCGAAGACGCCTCAGGCGCAACACATTGGAGTATCAATGGCCGGTAGCAAGCCCGGACGCCCAGGCGCCCGCAAGCCGAAGAAGGGCCCCACGAAGGGCACCGGCGGCAAGAATAAGTCGAGCCTCGAGGGTCGCGGCCCGACCCCCAAGGCAGAAGATCGCGCCTGGCACCCCGCCGGCAAGCGCAAGGCAGCCCAGGAGCGGTTCGCCGCGGCCGGTGGCAAGCCGCGCGGCGTCGGTGGCAAGACCGCTGGCGGCGGATCGCGCTCGCCCAAGCAGACCGACGACACCGAAATCGTGACCGGTCGCAACTCGGTGCTCGAGGCGCTGCGCGCGAAGATTCCCGCGACGGCGTTCTACGTCGCGCAGCGGGTCGAGATGGATGACCGCGTCAAAGAGATGCTCTCGATCGCCACGCACCGCGGCATCGCCGTGCTCGAGGTCACCCGCCCAGAGCTCGACCGCATGGCCGGGTTCGACGGGGTGCACCAGGGCGTGGCCCTCAAGGTGCCGCCGTACGAATACGCGCACCCGCAGGACCTGCTCGAGACAGTGATCGATCGCGGCCAGACGCCGCTGTTCGTCGCACTCGACGGCATCACCGACCCGCGCAATCTCGGCGCCATCATCCGCTCCACCGCCGCCTTCGGCGGACACGGTGTGATCGTGCCGCAGCGCCGTTCGGCGAGCGTGAACTCGGCGGCGTGGAAGACCAGTGCTGGCGCCGCGGCACGCACCCCCGTTGCGCTCGCGGCCAACCTGACCGCGACCCTGAAGGACTTCAAGAAGCAGGGCGTGTTTGTGCTCGGCCTCGATGGCGGCGGCGACGTCGACCTTCCGGAGCTTGAGCTTGCCGACCGGCCGATCGTGATCGTCGTCGGTAGCGAGGGCAAGGGGCTCTCACGCCTCGTCACCGAGACCTGCGATCAGATCGTCTCGATCCCAATTTCGGCGGCAACCGAGTCGCTCAACGCGGGAATCGCAACGTCGGTAGCGCTGTACGAAGTCTCGAAGCGCCGCGCGAAGTAGGCAGTTTCTTGATGCCGGCTGGCGCGGGCTCTAGACGAGTTCGCGCCAGTCGATTTCTGGGGTGCCGTCGTCTTCGCCGGGCGCATCCGGATCGATTGGATGCCCGTCGGGGGTCAGCATTGGGATCGCCAGCGTTTCGGTGAGCGGCCCCACCAGGGTCGCCTCGTCGCGACGGTGGCGCAGCACGTCGTTGATGTACGACGTCAGCACCTCAGAGATGGGCGCCGCGCTCTCGCGCTGCTGTGACATGTACCAGCGGTGCTCGAGCACGTTGTGGAAGACCTCTGCGGGTTCGAGCTTTGCGCGCAGGTCGAACGGGATCGCCTTGATCACCGGTTCGAAGACACGAGTGAGCCACTCGTGCGCGATCATCTCCTCGTCAAGGCCCGGCCGCGTGACGAGCGTCTTGTACGAGTCGAGATCGTTCAGCAGGCGCCGCGCCTGGTTCTCTTCGACATCGAGCCCAGTGAGGCGGAGCAACCGTCGCTGATGGTGCCCGGCATCGACGACCTTCGGCTGGATCGACACGTGCGAACCGGTGCCGTCGGTCGTGATCGCCATCTCACCGATGTCGAAGCCGAGGTCGTTGAGTTTTTGCACCCGCTCGTTGATGCGCCATGCCTCCGCCGACGAGAACGACTCCTCCTCGGTGAGCGCGCTCCATAGCGAGGTGTAGGCGGCGACGAGCCGGTCGGCAATCTCGACGGCGTCGATGCCGTCCTCGAGGCGACCGCTTGCCTCAAGGTCCATGATCTCGCCGGCGATGTTCGTCCGTGCCACATCGAGGTCATGAGCACGTTGGCCCGCGGTGAGGCCGCCTTCGTGCAGCTCGCCGGTTTCGGCATCCACCAAATAGGCGGCGAAGGCGCCCGCATCGCGACGGAACAGCGTGTTCGAGAGCGAAACATCACCCCAGAAGAAGCCCACATTGTGCAGGCGAACCAGCAGCACGGCCAGGGCGTCGACGAGGCGCGTTGCCGTGTCGGGGCGAAGTACCTGCTGAAAGAGGGCCCGATAGGGGAGCGAGAACTTCAGGTGCGCCGTCACGAGTGCGGCGGGAAGCGGGTTGCCGTCGGGGTCGACGCGGCCAGCGACCACCGCACCGCGGTCAACACACGGGACCGCGAGGCGGGTGAGGTTGCCGAGCATTTCGTACTCGCGGCGAGCCATCTCGGCGGTGGTTTCTTTGACAGCGACCACGCCGCCCGAGAGCATCGCGAAACGCACGAGGTGGCGCGAGAGCCCCTTCGGCAGCGACACAATGACGCTGCTGGGCCACTGCGCCAGCGGGGTCGCCCACGGCAGGGCGAGAAGCCCCGAATCGACGGTGCTGGCGGTGATGCTCAGCGACATGGTCTCACCCCAGCCGTGATCTATATGTCGCCTACTCAGACGTAACGGGGGCGTTGTTGAGGCGCTCGCCGCTCTCGATGTCGAACGTGTGCACGTGGTTGTGGCGCGCCGTGAGGCTGACAGTTTCACCGGCGTTCGGGTGATTGCGACCGTCGACGCGGGCGACGACATCGGTGCGCGTGCCGTTGATTTCGGAGTGACCGTAGAGGTAGCCGTCGGCGCCGAGTTCTTCGACGAGGTCGATGTGCACGCTCAGGCCAGGGCCGCCCGCGGGGCCGACGACGATGTCTTCGGGTCGCACGCCGATGGTGACCTGGCTGCCCGTGGCGCGTGCCACCGTGTCGCGCTCGAGTGGCACAACCGACGTGCCGAACGCGACGCCGGTCTCGGTCAGGTCGCTCGCGAAGAGGTTCATCGCGGGGGAGCCGATGAACCCCGCGACGAACTCGTTCTTCGGGCTCTCGTAGAGATCGCGCGGCGTGCCAACCTGCTGCAGGACGCCGTCTTTGAGCACCGCGATGCGGTCGCCCATGGTGAGCGCCTCGGTCTGATCGTGCGTCACATAGACGGTGGTGACACCGAGGCGGCGCTGCAACGACGCGATCTGGGTGCGGGTCTGCACGCGCAGCTTGGCGTCGAGGTTCGAAAGGGGTTCGTCCATCAGGAACACCTGGGGGGAGCGAACGATCGCACGGCCCATGGCGACGCGCTGACGCTGACCGCCGGAGAGCGCTTTGGGCTTGCGGCTGAGGTAATCCTCGAGGTCGAGGAGCTTTGCGGCTTCGAGCACGCGCGCCGCCCGCTCGTCCTTGTGCACGCCGGCGATCTTGAGTGCGAAGCCCATGTTCTCGGCGACGGTCATGTGCGGGTAGAGCGCATAGTTCTGAAAGACCATCGCAATGTCGCGGTCCTTCGGCGGCACATCGGTGACGTCGCGGTCGCCGATGCGAATGTGACCCGAGTTGATCTCTTCAAGCCCCGCGAGCATCCGCAAAGAAGTTGACTTGCCGCAACCAGACGGGCCCACCAACACCAAGAATTCGCCGTCGGCGACTTCGAGGCTGAGGCTGTCGACGGCGGGGCGTGTGCCCCCGGGGTAGATACGACTTGCGTTATCGAACGTCACTGACGCCATGACTTCTTCTCCTCACCGGCAGGTACGAGCCGGACGATCCGTAATGATGGATGACGGGAGTTTCCCGTAGCCCTGTCGACGGGCGTGCGACAAGTATGTCAGCTGGGTGCCACCGCAGCACTAGTGCCTCAGGGCTCGCATCTGGGTATTTCTCAGGGTGCGTCACTAATATCGTGGGGTATGCCGGCAGGCATGCGGGCCACCCGAGGCCCAGCGAGAACCGAGGATTCATGTCGACTGACGACAATACTGACACCAGTGCTGTGCCTGAAGAGACCGACCCCACCGCCGTGCCTGAGAAGCGCGACAACCGCGAGGCGCTCCGCGAGAAAGCGCAGCAGGTTCACGCCCAGCAGCGCCGAGCAGGCGTCCTGCGGCGCGTGTTGATTGGTGTTGGCATCGTTGCGGTGCTGGCCGTCGTTGGCACCGGCGTGACCCTCGCCTGGACGAGCGTTGGTGACAAGCCGCAGCTCGCACCCGCCAACATGGAGCAGGATGGCGTCGTGGTTGACGCGATCACGAGTGCAACCGCAGCGGCCGCCCCGGCCGAAGACCCCGCCGCCGCCGCCGAAGCTTCGGGCGACGCGGCAAAGCCCGCGCCGGTCGAGATCCGTGTCTACATCGACTACCTCTCGGCGCAGTCGCGCGAGTTTCAGCAGACCAACGCCGCACAGCTGGGCGAGTGGGTGAAGCAGGGTGCAGTGACGCTCAGCTATCACCCCGTCGCGCTGCTGACCGCGAAGTCGAACGGCACGAAGTACTCGCTGCGCGCAGCGAATGCCGGCGTGTGCGTTGCGACGCACTCGCCCACCACATTCTTCTCGTTCAACGATGCATTGCTGACGCGGCAGCCTGACTTCGACACGGATGGCTTCGACAACAAGACGCTCGCCGACATGGCCATCGCTTCTGGTGCCGAAGACCCCAAGCTGATGCGTGGTTGCATCGAGAACGGCAACTACACCTCCTGGGTGCAGGCGGCTACCGCTCGCGCGCTCAGCGAGCCGCTGCCCGATGCAGGCGGCCAGAAGCTCACCGGTACCCCGACCGTGCTGGTCGATGGCAAGCCGTACGTTGGCAGCGTGACCGACGCGAACGAGTTCGCCCAGTTCGTGCTGATGCTCTCGAGCGACGCGTACTACAAGGCGACACCGAGCCCCGTCCCGACTCCGACCCCGTAGGGGGCGCATGCGGCGGGGTCATCATGTGACTGGCTTCGCCGCGCGGGAGCGCTGGCTTTGCCGCGGGCGTGAAAAACAGCCCGACGCACCCAAGTAAGATGGTCACATTGCCGGCTTGGCGCAATTGGTAGCGCACCGCTCTTGTAAAGCGGGGGTTGCGGGTTCGAGTCCCGCAGCCGGCTCAAGTAAACACTGGGAAGTAGACCCTTCGCCACCAGCTCCCTGGGGCAAACGTGGCTTCGGCCTATTTGGGGATGCGCGAGTGTGCGTGCAGGGAGATGGCACCGACGATCGTGCCGGTCGAGAGCATGGCCCCGCCGAGCATCGCGATTATGACGCCCCATGCGAAGTTGATGCTCGACGGGCTCGACTCCATCGACCCCCAGATCCCACCTCCAAGAAGGAGTGCGCCGAGGACGACAAGCGTCCAGGTCAGTGCGGTCAGCTGGGTGAGTGCTCGATTGTTCATGGCTCGAGCGCAGCGGGGGCAGTTGGCGGCGTCGACATGGCCGCAGCGGTGCTTCACGCATCGATCTGGACATAGCCAGACCCATCCCAAAGCCAGGCCGTTCTGGCGCGAACTGCGTGACGTCCCAGCGGCGGGCCGCGGAATGACGCGGGGTTGGGACATCCGCGCACTGTTTTTCCTGAGTTAGTGTCGTGCGGCTCGTGCGAAGTGCCGAGCGGTGGCGGCTTTGGCCGGGCGGCCCGCACGCCGTGCCGGGCCGCGTCGCCTGTCGGCTCGGGCGCATGGTCGGGCCCGCCCCGGCCGTCCCCCGCGTGCCGGCCGGCGGCACTAACTCAGGAAAACCGCGCGCCGTGCGGCGGCGGGCCGCGGAATTACGCGGGGTTGCGGCATCCGCGCACCGTTTTTCCTGAGGTAGTGTCGTGCGGCTCGTGCGAAGTGCCGAGTGGCGGCGGCTTTGGCCGGGCGGCCTGTACTCCGAGCCGGGCTGCGTTGCCTGTCGGCTCGGGCGCATGGTCGGGCCCGTCTCGGCCGCGCCCCGTGCCCGCCCGGCAGGCGGCACTAACTCAGGAAAACTGCGGGCCGCGCGGCGGTGAGCCGCGGAATCACGCGGGGTTGCGGCATCCGCCCACCGTTTTTCCTGAGTCAGTGTCGTGCGCCCCCGCCCACCAACGAAAAAGGCCGACCCCCGCGCGATGCGCGAGAGCCGGCCTGTTCGGTACTACAGTGCCTAGCGGAGGAACGCCGCCGCAACACCCGAGTCAACCGGGATGTGCAGGCCGGTCGTGAGCGAGAGCTCAGGGCCGGTGAGGGCGATGACCGCGTTGGCGATGTGCTCGGGCAACACCTCGCGCTTGAGGATCGTGCGGTTTGCGTAGAACTGGCCGAGGTCAGCCTCGTCGACGCCGTAGGTGGCCGCGCGGTTGGCGCCCCAGCCAGAGGCGAAGATGCCCGAGCCTCGCACGACGCCGTCGGGGTTGATGCCGTTCACGCGCACGCCGTACTCGCCGAGCTCGACCGCGAGCAGCCGCACCTGGTGCGCCTGGTCGGCCTTCGTCGCCGAGTACGCGATGTTGTTCGGGCCCGCGAAGACCGAGTTCTTCGACGAGATGTAGATGATGTCGCCGCCCATGTTCTGGTCGATCAGCGCGCGGGCGGCCGCCTTCGAAACGAGGAACGAGCCCTTGGCGATCACGTCGTGCTGGAGGTCCCAGTCGGCCGCGGTGGTCTCGAGGAGCGACTTCGAGAGCGAGAGGCCCGCGTTGTTGACGACCAGATCAATGCCACCGAATGCCAGCAGCGCGGCGTCGACCGCGGCCTGCACGGCTGCCTCATCGGCGACGTTCGCCGCGACGCCGATCGCGACATCCGAGCCGCCAAGTTCGGCGGCCGCGGCCTGGGCCTTTTCGAGATCCAGGTCGGCGATGACGACGCACGCGCCCTCGGCCGCGAGACGCGTGGCAATTGCCTTACCGATACCCGAGGCGGCACCGGTCACGAGCGCGATGCGGCCCTGGTGCTGCTTGGGCTGCGGCATCCGCTGCAATTTTGCTTCTTCAAGCGCCCAGTACTCGATGTTGAACTTCTCGGCATCAGAGATGGGGGCGTAAGTCGAGAGCGACTCGGCGCCGCGCATGACGTTGATCGCGTTCACGTAGAACTCGCCGGCAACGCGTGCCGTCTGCTTGTTCGCGCCGTAGCTGAACATGCCGACACCCGGCACCAGCACGATCAGCGGGTCGGCGCCGCGCATGGCGGGCGACTCGAGCGTCGCGTGCGCGTCGTAGTATGCGGTGTAGTCGGCACGGTACGCCTCGTGCAGCTCTTTCAGGCGGGCGATGGATGCCTCGACCGACGCGTCTGCCGAAAGGTCGAGGATCATCGGCTTGACCTTGGTGCGCAGGAAGTGGTCGGGGCAGCTCGTGCCGAGTTCGGCCAGGCGCGGGGCATTCGCGGACTCGAGGAAGTCGAGGACCTCGGGCGCGTCGGTGAAGTGGCCGACCATGGGCTTGTCGTGCGAGGCGATGCCGCGGATCGTGGCGGCAAGTGCGGCGGCCTTCGTGCGGCGGGCGTCGGCGTCGAGCGCGCCGAAACCTTCGCGTGCGGCGCCGAAGGGGAGGGCCTTGCCGTGCTCAGCGATGTAGGCGGCGGCGGTCTCGATGATCCAGAGCGAGTTGGCTTCGGATGCTTCGGAAGTGTCGCCCCAGGCGGTGATGCCGTGTCCGCCGAGGATGCAACCGATTGCCTCGGGGTGCTGCTTCTTGATCGCGGCAATGTCGAGTCCGAGCTGGAAGCCGGGGCGGCGCCACGGGACCCAGACGACCTTGTCGCCGAAGATCTTGGTGGTCAGCGCCTCGCCATCGATGGCGGTCGCGATTGCGATGCCCGAATCCGGATGCAGGTGGTCAACGTGTGCGGCATCGACGAGGCCGTGCATGGCGGTGTCGATCGACGGTGCTGCGCCGCCCTTGCCGTGCAGGCAGTAGTCGAAGGCGGCGACCATTTCGTCTTCGCGGTCGATGCCGGGGTAGACGCCCACGAGCGCGCGCATGCGGTCCATGCGCAGGACTGCGAGGCCCGACTCCTGCAGGGTGCCGAGGTCGCCACCCGAGCCCTTGACCCACATCAGCTCGACGGGCTGGCCGGTGACCGGGTCGTTGACGGTGCCCTTGGCCGACGTGTTGCCACCGGCGTAGTTGGTGTTTCGCGGGTCGGCACCCAGGCGGTTGCTGCGGGCGATGAGATCGGCTGCTGCGGGGGACGTTGACATAACTGCACCTCGTTTGGTTTGTGAGTTCTTGTTAAGAGTGACAAGAACTCACGCCGGGCGCAAGTTGAGGGGTCTGCGTCAGGGCGGGATCCGGGTCAGAAGATCTCAGTGAGGTCGCGGTAGGGGGCGAGTCGCGGGTCGGCGGGGTCGAGTTCGGTGATCAGTGTCGACACCTCGGGCCATTCGAATCCCACTGCGACGGCGAGCTGGTCAAGCTTCGACGAGTCGACGCACAACACCACGCGCCGACTGCGCTGGGCGAATGCCCGTTTGACCTGGCTCTCGGCGAGCGAAACTTCCGAGCTCCCGTGGGTGGCATCGACCGCACTCGCTGATGTGAAGAAGCATTGATAGAGCATGGATGCCGCAGCATCACACGCGATCTTGCCGACGAAGCTCCCGGTCGTGGCCTCGGGTTCTCCGCCGATGAGTACCGGTGTGATGTGCGCCGCGCCCGTCATGTGCGCCGAGCCGCGCAGGGTGGAGAAGTTGTCGTACGAGTTGGTCGCGACGGTCAGCCCGGCGTGACCGCTGAGTGCTTCGGCGAGCGTGCCCGTTGTGCTTGAGGCATCCAACGCAATTGCGCCCTGGAGGGGGAGGAGTCTGAGCGCTTTCGCGGCGATCGCTTGTTTGGCGCGCAGGCGCACGCCGCGGCGTTCGCTGAAGGGGCGGGGACCCTCGATTGCGACGGCGCCGCCGCGCACTCGACGCAAAAGTCCTTCGGCCTCGAGCTCGTCGAGGTCGCGGCGCACAGTCATGGGGGAGACGGCGAGCTCGGCGGCGATCGCGTCGAGCTGGACGCTGCCGGCGCCGGCGAGCGTGGCGAGAATCGCGGCGCGGCGCTCTTCGCCGCGGACCGTGCTGTTGGTCGCCATGGTGCTCCTGGGGTTGGTTCGTTGTCGCGTGGGTTGTTCGTGGTAGATCCCGTGCGATTTCACAGGAGCGACCAGCAGTGTTCTCGACGGTACACCGAGGTGGGCTGGGCTGGGCCGGGCTGTGCCTTTTGCGCGCGTTTCTCGCGGCCGGGCGACACTAACTCAGGAAAAACGGTGGGCGGATGCCTGAGCTCCCGCGTATTTCCGCGGGTCGTGGTCGTGCGGGGCGCAGTTTTCCTGAGTTAGTGCTGCCGGAGGTCGGGCGCAGCGGGGCGGGGCGGGCTGGCCGTACCGACAGTCGGCGCAGGCGGGCACGTTGTGCGGGTTGTGCGGCCCCGGCCCCTGCCGCTCGGCCCTTCGAGCCCGAGGCTGGACGACACTAACTCAGGAAAAACGGTGGGCGGATGCCTGAGCTCCCGCGTATTTCCGCGGGTCGTGGTCGTGCGGGGCGCAGTTTTCCTGAGTTAGTGCTGCCGGAGGTCGGGCGGAGCGGGGCGTGGTGGGCTGGGCTGGCCGTGCCGACAGTCGGCGCACGCGGGCGCGCCGCGCTGGTTGTGCGGCCGCGGCCGCTGCCGTTCGGCTCATCGAACGCCAGGCCGGACGACACTATCTCAGGAAAAACGGTGGGCGGATGCCTCAGATCCCGCGTATTTCCGCGGGTCGCGGTCGTACGGGTCGTAGTTTTCCTGAGTTAGTGCTGCCCCCACAGCGAGGCACCCACTCCACCCCGCCCCAACCCCAACCAACCCCTACAAAGCCGCCGGGTTCCGCCGTCCGGTCGACCGGCGAATCACGAGCTCGGGCTCCAAGAGCACCTGCCGGTGCTGGTGCGAGCCGTCGCGCGACGAGTGCTCGAGCAGCAGATTTGCAGCACCAGATCCGAGCTGGTCGATCGGCTGGCGCACCGAGGTGAGTGGCACGACCCAGTCTTTTGCGAAGTCAATGTCGTCGTACCCGACGAGGGCGATGTCGTCGGGTACGCGGTATCCGGCATCGATCAGCCCGCGGTACACACCAAACGCGAGCATGTCGTTACCGCAGAAGATGGCCTCGGGTGGCCCGGATTCAAGGAGAAGTTCGACCGCGCGGCGGCCGTCTTGGATGCCGATGCCCGAAACTGCCACTTCGAGCAGCGCGTCGTCGGGGTCGAGCCCCGCCTCGGCGATCGCGAGCCGTGCGCCGTACGCACGCTGCGCAAATTGGCGGAGCCCGGTCGGACCGCCGACGAATCCGATGCGCGTGTGGCCGAGATCGAGCAGGTGCTGCACGGCGAGGCGCCCGCCGGCGATGTTGTCGACCGAGACGGAGCAGTGCTCGGGGCCCGCGTCGTAGTCGATCAGCACGACGGGGAGCTCGCCGGGCAGGTGTGTGTATCGATCGGCATTGTCTGAGGATGCCGGGGCCAGAAGGACGCCTCGCACGCGCTGTGCGGCAAGCATCGTGAGCAGGCCCGCTTCGCGCTCGAGCTCGCCCTCAGAATTGCAGAGCATGACGACGTGCCCCGATTCGCGGGTCGCGCGTTCGATCGCGTGGGCAGCTTCCATGTAAAAGGGGCTCTCGACGTCGAGGACGACGAGCCCGATCACGTTGCTCGAGGCGCCGGTGAGCACACGCGCCTGCTGGTTCGGCACAAATCCGAGCTTGCGGATCGCGTGCTCGACGGCGGATCGCGTGCGGGGGTGCACGCGCTCGGGGTGGTTGATCGTGTTGGATACCGTGCCGGTCGACACCTCTGCCAGTGCCGCGACGTCGCGGATCCCGACAGGACCGCGGGGAGGCGCTGCATTCGCACTCATCGCGGGCTCACCTCTTTCAATGCTTCAGTAACGTCTTCGTTCACTCTATGGCGGGGTCGCATCACCGCCTGCGCGCATGTCACTGTGCGGCGTCGCACAGATGTTTGCGAATGGGATATCACCAGTGTACGTTTAAACCGCTTCAGATTATGAAGCGTTTTAAAGACGAAGACGAAGACTACGACGCAACGACGTAACTGTGCGCATGCCCCTGCCCGACAGCGTCCGAGCATTCTGCATTCACACGAAGGAGAAACTCATGAAGCAGCGACGCTTTGCTGGTCTCGCGCTGGGACTGGCCGCGGTTGTCGGCCTCGGACTGACCGGATGTTCCGCCGGTGGCGGCGACGCCGCACCCGGTGCTGAAGGCGGCGACGGCGACTACACGATCGTCATCGTCCCCAAGGACGCAACGAACCCCTGGTTCGTGCGCATGGAGGACGGCGTCAAGAGCTACGCCGCCGACTCTGGCCACAAGGTTTACCAGAAGGGCCCCGCTGAGACGGATGCCACGATGCAGGTGCAGGTCATCCAGGACCTCATCGCGCAGGGTGTCGACGCGATCGGCGTCGTTCCGGTTGACCCGGGCGCACTCGAGACCGTGCTGAAGCAGGCACTTGACGCCGGCATCGTCGTCGTCACGCACGAGGGTGCAAGCCAGCAGAACACGATGTACGACATCGAGGCGTTCAACAACACCGACTACGGCGCGTTCATCATGGACAACCTCGCCGAGGCAATGGGCGAAGAGGGTGTGTACACGACCATGGTCGGTCACGTCACCAACGCTTCGCACAACGAGTGGGCCGATGGCGCCGTTGCTCGTGCCGCAGAGGAATACCCGAACATGACGCTGCTCGAGGCTGAGCCCCGCGTCGAGTCGCAGGACGACGGAGAGGTCGCTTACCAGTCGGCCAAGGAGCTCCTGAAGAAGTACCCCGAGATCCGCGGCATCGTCGGCACCTCGTCGTTCGACGCTCCCGGCGTTGCACGTGCGATCGAAGAGCTTGGCCTCACCGGCAAGGTCTTCGTCAGTGGCACGGGCATGCCTGCGGCCAACAAGTCGATCCTCCAGAAGGGCCTCGTCCAGACGCTGACCCTGTGGGACCCGGCCGACGCTGGCTACGCGCTCGCGGCACTCGCCACGAAGATCCTCGATGGCGAGACCATCGCCAACGGCCTTGACCTTGGTGTCAAGGGCTACGAGGACATGCAGTTCGCCAAGGGCAGCGACAAGGTGCTCGAAGGCAACGGTTGGGTTGTCATCAACAAGGACAACGTTGACGAGTTCGGCTTCTAAACGAAACCGATCGTAGTTCGCAACCGCATTTGAGTGCGGGGTGGGGCGCAACCCTGCCCCGCCCCGCACTCTGCACTCACCGTTCACGCGTGGAAAGGACTCGTCGATGGTCGACAATGTCATCGCAGTACGCGATATCCGCAAGGCCTTCGCCGGCGTCCAGGCGCTCGACGGCATTACGTTAGAAATTGCACCGGGAGAGATTCACTGTCTCGCCGGTGAGAATGGCAGTGGCAAGTCCACGCTCATCAAGGTCATTTCTGGTGTGCACTCGCCAGACAGCGGCACAATTGAGATGAACGGCAAGACGTTCTCTCACCTCAATCCGAGCGAGGCAATCGCAAACGGCGTCCAGGTTATCTACCAGGACTTCTCGGTGTTCCCGAACCTGAGTGTCATGGAAAACCTCGCGCTCAACGCCGAGGTGGCCGCGGGCCGCACGTTCATCAACTGGCGCCGCATGCGCGCCACGGCAAAAGCCGCCATCGCCAAGATCGACTTCGACATTGATCTCGACGCGAAGGTCGGCACGCTCTCGGTCGCGCAAAAGCAACTCGTCGCGATCTCGCGGGCCCTGATGAGCGACGCCCGCCTGATCATCATGGATGAGCCGACCACCGCGCTCACCAAGCGTGAAGTTGATGCCCTCTTCAAGATCATTCTCGATCTGAAGGCACGCGGCATCGCCACGTTGTTCGTCAGCCACAAGCTCGAAGAGGTCTTCGAGATCAGCGAGCGCTTCACGATCATCCGCAATGGCGAGTCCGTCATCACCTGCCTGCCCGAAGATCTTGACCACAAGAAGTTCTCCTATTACATGACCGGGCGCGAGTTTGATGACGCGCGGTTCACTCCCGAGCTCGTCGTGCAGGAGCCTGTGCTCGAGGTATCCAATCTCGGCGTCGATGGTGCCTTTGCCGACGTCAACCTGACGCTTTGCCCGGGCGAGATCCTCGGCATCACCGGTCTGCTCGGTTCGGGTCGCACCGAACTTGCGCTCTCGCTGTTCGGCGCGCTGCCGGCCGACACAGGCCAGATCCGCCTCGACGGCAAGCCGGTCACGCTTGCCAGCATCCGCTCGGCAATTGCCCACGGCATTGGCTATGTGCCCGAGGACCGCCTCACCGAAGGCCTCTTCCTCGAGCGTTCGATCGGATCGAACATCATCATCTCCGAGATCGATACTTTCGTCTCGAAGGTCGGGGTTTTCGATAAGGCCAAGGCGGATGCCGCGGCCGCCGATTGGGTGAAGGAACTGCGTATCGCAACCCCGAACCCCGAGAACGCGGTCAGCACGCTGTCGGGTGGAAACCAGCAGCGCATCGTGCTCGCGAAGTGGCTCGCCACCAAGCCGAAGGTGTTGATCCTCAACGGCCCGACCGTGGGTGTCGACATCGGATCGAAGCACGACATCCACCGCATTTTGCGTGAACTCGCGGCCGAAGGCCTTGCCGTCATCATCATCTCTGACGACATTCCCGAGGTCATCCAGAACTGCAACCGCGTCATGGTCATGAACGCTGGACGCATCGTCGCCGAGGTTGACCCCGCGGTGACCACCGATTCTGAACTCGCCCAACTGATGTCGAAAGACTCAGCCAGTCTCAACGGGAAGGGCTGACACATGGCCGCGCTTCTGCGAAAACTCGTCAAGACCAACGAGTTCTATCTCTTTCTCGTCATCGTTGTGCTCAGCGTTGTGATTCAACTGCGCAGTGGCCAGTTCTTCACCGCGAACAACCTCGTCGACTTGGCAAACGCCATGGTGGTCCCCGGCATCTTCGCCGTGGGTGCATTCATGGTGCTGGTCTCGGGCGGCATTGACGTTTCGTTCCCCGCACTCGCTTCGCTCTCCGTATATGCCACGACGCGCATCC
>Ga0116169_1000541_pt1 | contig 38535 bp, 31 predicted proteins | sample AD_UKC130_MetaG_FD_89796 | JGI IMG/M metagenome (GOLD analysis project Ga0116169, IMG submission 89796) | Active sludge microbial communities of municipal wastewater-treating anaerobic digesters from Canada - AD_UKC130_MetaG | ecosystem: Engineered > Bioreactor > Anaerobic > Digestate | place...
ATGCTGAACTTACGCGGGTTGAATTGTAAAATCGTTTATTGGGAAGAATATGCCTTTATCCTGTCAAAAAGCAACTAATTTGTAAAAAATTACTTGTTGATGACACAAAATTGCTACTTTTGCATGCGAAAGATAATTTAAATACGAAATATATAAGGAGAAAAGTACAGAATGAGGAAAAATTTGGTTATCGTTGAATCACCTGCAAAAGCAAAAACTATTGAAAAATTCCTTGGAAAAGACTATCGGGTTATGTCGAGCTACGGGCATATCCGCGATTTGAAAAAAAAAGATTTCAGTATTGATATAGAGAACAATTTTGCACCTATATATGAGATACCGGACGATAAAAAGAAAATAGTTTCCGAGCTTAAAGCTGCGGCAAAAGAGGCCGATACAGTTTGGCTGGCTTCTGATGAAGACCGGGAAGGGGAGGCCATTGCATGGCATTTGTATGATGTGCTTGAATTGGAAGAGAAAGATACGAAGCGCATCGTGTTTCACGAAATTACAAAACCGGCCATTCAGGAAGCAATCGAGAACCCGCGCAGCATTGATAAGAATTTAGTGGATGCGCAGCAAGCCCGCCGTGTATTGGATCGGATTGTAGGTTTTGAGCTTTCGCCTGTCTTGTGGCGAAAAATCAAACCGGCTCTTTCTGCCGGTAGGGTGCAGTCGGTGGCCGTTAGGCTTATTGTGGAGCGTGAACGCGAGATTCAACATTTTAAGCCGGAAGCATCGTATCGTATAGTGGCCATCTTTTCGAAGGAAGAGGACGGTAAAGTATATGAGATAAAAGCAGAATATAATAAGCGTCTAAAAACCAAAGAAGAGGCATGGGCCTTACTGGATAAGCTTAAATCTGCTGATTTCACCGTGGAGGATATTACGGTTAAGCCGGTCAAAAAATCGCCGGCACCTCCGTTCACTACTTCCACTTTGCAGCAGGAAGCATCGCGAAAGTTGGGTTTTTCGGTAGCGCAAACCATGATGATAGCGCAGCGATTGTATGAGTCGGGGAAAATTACCTATATGCGTACCGATTCTGTCAACTTGTCGTCATTGGCCGTTCAGGCAGCAAAGAAAGAGATTGCCGAAATGTATGGCGAAGCGTATTCGAAAGCGCGAAAATACACCACAAAATCGAAAGGGGCACAGGAAGCACACGAAGCTATTCGTCCTACTTATCTCAGTGAACGCGAAATTAGCGGAACATCGCAGGAAAAGCGGTTATATGACCTAATCTGGAAGCGTACCATTGCATCGCAAATGGCAGATGCTAAGTTGGAAAAAACCACCGCTACCATCAGCGCTTCAGATGTGGAAGGCAAATTTGTTGCTTCCGGTGAAGTGATCAAATTCGATGGATTTTTACGGGTGTATCGCGAAGGGACAGATGATGAAGAGACAGAAAATGAGGGCGCTATCCTTCCTCCCGTAAAGCAAGGCGAGAAACTGTTCATGAGAGAGACAACTGCCACTGAGCGTTATACACAGCGTCCACCCCGATATACGGAAGCTTCTTTGGTGCGAAAAATGGAAGAATTGGGTATTGGACGTCCCTCTACTTATGCTCCTACTATATCTACCATTCAACAAAGAGGTTATGTGGAAAAAGGGAATGTGGAAGGCGAACAACGTGTCTATACCGTTATTACTTTAAAAAACGGGAAAATAAAAGATACGGAAAAAAAAGAAATTGCCGGAGCCGATAAAAATAAGCTTATTCCTACCGATATAGGGATGGTAGTGAACGATTTTCTTGTCGAATATTTTCCCGATATTGTGGATTACAACTTTACTGCCAAGGTGGAAAAAGATTTCGATAAAATTGCCGAAGGCAAGATGCAGTGGAATAAATCGATAGCCGATTTTTATGCGACTTTTCATCCTACAGTGGAGAAGACGATTAATATGCGTACCAAACGTAAAGCGGGTGAGCGAGTATTAGGAGTCGATCCCAAAACCGGTCGCCAAGTGTCAGTTAAAATTGGACGTTATGGAGCATTAGCTCAAATTGGAACAGCCGAAGAGGAGGAGAAACCCTTGTTTGCCCCCTTACAGAGGTCGCAATCCATTGAAACCATTACTCTTGAAGAAGCATTGAAGTTGTTTGAGTTGCCGCGCAATTTGGGTGAATTCCGCGGAAAAGAGATGGTGGTGGGAATAGGTCGTTTTGGCCCTTATATTCGTTACGGCAACAAATTTGTTTCCTTACCCAAAGATGCCGACCCACTGGAAATTACGGCCGAAGAGGCTATTGCCCTTATCGAGGCGAAAGAAAAAGAAGAAAAAGAAAAGATAATTAAAACGTTCCCCGAAGAACCCGATCTTCAGGTTTTAAAAGGACGCTACGGACCATATATTGCTTTCAATAAAAAAAATTACAAAATTCCCAAAGGATTGAATCCGGAGGAACTATCGCTTGACGACTGTCGTAAGATTATTGCTGAGTCCGATAAAAATAAGACCAAAGGAGGAAAGAAAAGAAGAAAATCGTCTTCAAAGAAATAAAAAGGTTTTTTAGCAAATTGCATACCCGCGAAATCGAATTGTTCTTTCATGCTTTTATCCATACATTGGCTATGCTTACCAATATGTAAGTAAAGGCGGCTATTAGCAATAGTAAAAGATACCCCGCTTCAACGGATATAATGGTTGCCAAAACGGTGCTGATGACTGAAAAATAACCGTTTAAAGCCCATGCCCACGGAATATCGTTGGTGTTTTTTTCCGACAGATAGTTGATCCCGAGAGGGAAAGGCATTCCCAAAAAGAACCCTAACATACCTAATAAAACGATGGCAATCATTATTTTGAAAGGGAATGCAATGCCTATTGTGGCTGAAAAAATGGGAGAGAGGATAAAAGCATATAAGACAAGGATTGCTGCGATAATAAGCGGCAATGCACGACGTATTTTGTTGCTGTTTTGAAATTTACCGGAATAGTAACTTCCTAATCCGGAAGTGAAGAGCAAAATACTAAGGGTGGCAGAAGCGGCATAGGTAGGCTCTCCGAAATAGAAAGTAAATTGTTGAATGAATACCATTTCCAGAAACATGTATGCCAATCCCAAACCGCTGAAATATATAAATACCCATTTCTTGTTCTTACTTTTCCAGGGGCTGAAAGATAAAGGCAGAAGAATAAAAATTGCCGCAATAAAAACAATTTGAATGAAAGTGAGGATGATGAGTACATACCCGATATCCAAAAAAGGGAAGTTTTTCTCCCGAATAGAAGATATCAATTGGGGAATTTGTTTAAAACGAACAAATTGAAAGAAAAATGGGCGATTGTCGGTAGTAGGATGTATCCGATAAGAATACTGCCGGATCAATGTTTTTTTGTTGGGAGATAAGAGTTGATCTACATGAGTAAAAAAAGCAGTGTCCTGGAGCATGTTATACTTGTCTCGGTCAATTTCTTGATTTCCGGGAAGAACAAGCGGATCGAACATCCGGTTTTCACAAAATAGATGAACCTTATTGATTTCATTACGTTTAAATGGCGTTTTTTTCACCAGAAAAGTAACCGCACACCAGCTTCGTATGGCAACAACATGTTGCGGAGGATGATTGATGTTGTTTTTGTCAAGAAGAAGGCCGATGGTGGATAAAAGACGGTAAGCATTTCTGACCGGATAATCCATCCAGCAGCTCAGCGAGATCATTCCTTCCCTCGAAAGCTTATTCCACATTTCTTGCAAAGCTTCTAGAGTTAATTCGTATCGGGGTTCTACTGCGTTCAACCCCGAATTACCGAAAAATGAACCAATGATGGGAAGTTCTATCAAATCGTATTTGTTTGTGTCTGGAGTAAGCAAAGTTCGAGGTAGGGTTTGATAGGGCTGAACCTGATAAAAACCTTCGAATGATTGGCTCAGCATTTTGAAGATTTCCGGATTTGTTTCATTGGCAGTAATGCGAGCTACCTGATGTGACAATGCCAGCAAGACGTTTTCTCCCGTTCCCGCATTAATAATCATAGCATTCTTAATATTATTGATGTGATAGGGCAAGGCTTGCGGTGTATAGTCGAGAATGTTTGTTTTGTTTTGCTCTAAGGGCGATGGGAGAAGGCATCCCATCCAATTTCCGTTGTTAAAGACGACTTTTCGTACGGGAAAAGAATCCTGATATGCAAGGCTTACGCCCGGGGCGTAACGGAGAACAGGTGATGAAACGATCTGAACAAAACCATGTGGTGTGCTTTTTTCGTATTCTACTTTTGCATCGGGCAACAACATGGTTTTGCTAATATCTTTATATTCGGATGGGATAAGCCGCGGGGGATAGAAAAAAAGAATTGCCAAGAGAAGAGTCGAAAGCGGAACAAGGATGCGAAGGAATGTTTTTCTGTTTTTAGGAAGTGAAACAATTCCTCCTAAAAAAGCAAGGACTGCAACAGCAAAAGACTGCTGCTCGGGAATTATCCATTGCATGATGAATAAGGCAATTATTCCTCCTATGCCTGAACCGATGAGATTTGAAAAATAAATTTTTCCGATTTGATCGGCAAACTTCGAAAAACTTAACCCGATAGCTAAGGCTCCGGTCAAGAAAGGAAGAAAAAAAATAAAATAAGAGAGGATTAACCTGCCGATGTGCCGCGAATCCTGAAAGATAAGTAAAGAATCGAAACGAACAGCTTCGGAATTAGCAATTCCTACTACAACAGGAATAAGAATTGCTGTAACGATTAATAAAAGGGGGAAAAGTGTATAATAGTTTTTTTCGAGTTTCTTTTGAAAAATTGTCAGGAATGTGCCTGCGGCGCCGAATCCGAGCAAGGCAATGGATATAATCATGTAGGCAAAATGATACCATTGGATGTAAGATAAAATCTGCATCAATATCAATTGAAAAGCGATAATGGCTGCAGAAATTAATCCGATTGCCGCATTGATGCGAACCAATGATGTTGTATTGTCGGATTCCATCTTTTATGTACTTGTTTCCCGTGGTTTTTATTTTATTGGATACGGTTGTCAGGGTTTACTTTTGCGTGTTAAAGGCACAAACCTGACGGGGATCAGACTTTTTGTTTTGATTTTGTCTCCCGATTTTTCAACAAGCATCAGGTTTTGAACACTAAAAGGAGAGCCCACAGGAATAATCATACGGCCTTTGTCTTTCAGCTGTTGAATCAATGGCGGCGGAATATATTCCGATGCTGCGGTAACGATAATGCCGTCATAGGGCGCATGTTCTTCCCATCCGTAATAGCCGTCGCCTATTTTTACTTCTACATTATCGTAATTCAATGCTTTTAATCGTTCTTTTGCCGCAAGACCCAGCTCTTCGATAATCTCGACAGTGTAAACCTTTTTTACAATTCGGGATAAAACGGCTGCCTGATAGCCCGATCCTGTTCCTATTTCCAGGACCACACCGTCAGGACCCACATTTAGCAATTCTGTCATATAAGCTACAATGTAGGGCTGAGAAATGGTTTGTCCGTAACCGATAGGCAGAGGGCCGTCGTCATAAGCTCTGTCTTGATATTCCTCAGGTACAAACAGATGGCGCGGAACAGCTTCCATGGCTTTTAGCGTTTTTTTGTCGGTAATACCGCGTGCTTGAATTTGTTTTTTTATCATCTCTTTTCTTTTTATTTCAAATTTGTCTTGTCCTGAAAGGGAAGGAAAAAATCCAACATTCAACAGAATAATTATAAGTATGCATAATTTTTTCATGGTTTTCTCTTATTTGGTTTTGGGTATAGAAACAAATTTTGATTTTTGATTTTGGAGTAATTTTTTTAAGCGATTATTTCTTACTCAAAAGAACGATACAGTTCAGTTCGGTATTTTAAAGATAATTATTTCTTTTTCTGCTGCCAAATTTTACTTTCATAATCTCCCATCATTTTGTGCAATTTGACAGCATACGCTTCCCAATCGGTAATTTTGTAGCGGGCAACACCTGATTCCATAGCGGCTTTGGCAACAGCAGGTGCAACTGCTGTCAATAAACGTGGATCAAGAGGTTTGGGAATGATATACCCTTTTCCAAAGCTCAGCTGTTGTAAATTATATGCTGCCTTCACTGTTTCCGGAACCGGCTTTTTAGCTAAGTCGGCTAACGCATAAACAGCTGCCAGTTTCATCTCTTCATTGATGCAGCTTGCTCGAACGTCCAATGCCCCTCTGAATATATAGGGGAACCCTAATACATTGTTGATTTGATTCGGATAATCGGAACGGCCTGTAGCAAAAATGATGTCTTCACGTGCATTCATGGCGTCTTCATAAGAAATTTCAGGATCAGGATTGGCTAATGCAAAAATAATGGGGTTTTCGCTCATTGATCGAACCATGTTTGTAGTTAATATTCCACTTACGGATAATCCTAAAAATACATCGGCCCCTTTGATTGCTTCTTCTAAAGTCTCGATATCCTGAGTTGTGGCAAAAGGTTTTTTAATTTCGCTCAAATCGGTACGGCGGGTATTAATAACTCCTTTAGAATCAAGCATAATTATATTTTCCGGTTTTGCTCCCAGACGTATATATAATTTTGTACAGGAAATAGCTGCAGCGCCCGCACCATTGACTACAATTTTTACATTTTCTATTTTTTTGTCAACGAGTTCCAATGCATTTAATAATCCCGCTGCAGAAATGATGGCCGTGCCATGCTGATCGTCGTGCATGACAGGAATATCCAATTCGTTTTGAAGTTTTTCTTCAATCTCAAAACATTCAGGTGCTTTAATATCTTCTAAATTGATTCCTCCGAAGGTGGGAGAAATGGCTTTTACGATGTAAATGAATTTTTCAGGGTCTTTTTCATTGATTTCGATATCAAAAACATCGATCCCTGCAAAGATTTTAAACAATAATGCTTTGCCCTCCATTACAGGTTTACTGGCTAAAGGGCCAATATTGCCCAAACCTAAAACTGCTGTTCCATTTGAAATAACAGCAACTAGGTTTCCTTTATTTGTATATTCGTAAACAGCATCTTCGTTTTTTTTGATTTCCAAACAGGGTTCGGCTACTCCCGGTGAATAAGCTAATGATAGATGGCGTTGTGTGCTGTAAGGTTTGGTAGGAACAACTTCAATTTTTCCCGGTTTACCCTCTGAATGATACAGAAGAGCTTCTTCTTTGGTTATTTTTGTCATAAATAGGGCTTTTAAGTAACAGTGTGTAAGAATAGCAATGGTTTTATTGAAAAATTATTGTAAAAATACAATTTTTTTATCTCACTTCATAATTATTTATGTCTTCATATGTTCTTTTTCAGGAACTTTTTTATGATGGGATTAATATCATTAACAATGAGAGAGATATCAATTAAAAATGTTAGCTAATGATATAAAAGCAGACCTGATACACCTGAAAGTAAGATCAATAAAATCGGATTAATTTTTTTTCTGGAAGCAATAAATACAACTACGAAAATAATCCAGCTTTTGTAATCAATGAAATTGGCGTTGTTAATCAGCATAAGTGCTGCAGATGCAATTAAACCGATGATTGCAGGTTTCAGTACTAAGAGCGCAGCACGTACCCACTGATTGTTCTTTACTTTAAAGAAAAAAGAACATACTGCAGTCATAATGATAAATGAAGGCAAACTCACTGCCAATGTGCAAACAGCCGAACCGATTATTCCCTGAATTATAGGAAATCCCATATTCGACACGGCTGTGTAGCCGATATAAGTAGCGGAGTTGAAAGCAATGGGTCCTGGAGTGGTTTGTGAAATAGCCACAATGGATGTGAAATCGCTTACCGAAATCCAATGGTGTACATTTACTACCTCGTGTTGAATAAGTGGGAGCATTGCATATCCGCCTCCAAAGCCGAATAAACCGATTTTAAAGAACGATAAAAATAAGGTAATATACAGATTGATCAATTCCATGTTATCGTTTCAGCTTTTGTTTGAGGTATGCTAAATGAATGATACCGATCAATATTGCAATAATAACAATATATACAGGTGATATTTTTAATAACCATACAGCTATAATGACAATAATAGGGATCCATGCATTTTTCCGGGTGATACCTGCTGCTTTACCCAATGTGGTTAGAGGGCCGGCAATTAATGCTACCACAGCCGGTCGGATGCCTTTGAAGATACGTTCGATAACCGGATTATCTTTGAATTGTGTGAAAATAACAGCAATGAAAAGAATGATAATAAAAGAAGGGAGGATAACGCCGAGGCCGGAAAACAGGCTTCCCTTGAATCCTAAACGTTTGTTCCCAACGAATAGAGCGGCATTTAATGCCATAGGACCGGGCATGGATTGGGCTATAGCCAGCATATCCATAAATTCATCGTCTTCAAGCCATTTTTTCTTTTTTACAACTTCGTTTCGAATGAGCGGTATCATTGCATATCCGCCTCCGAAAGTAAATGCTCCGATTTTAAGAAATACGAGAAACAGTTCCAGATGCCGTTTCATGTGAGTATGTTTTATCATAATAAAAAAGAAAAGCAGATCGCAAAAAGATAAATTTTTGCCGATCTGCTTTTTATAAGAAGCCGCATCGGTGGAATTAAGATGAAACTCCTTGTGACAGGATTTGAGTGTTTTGTTGCCTTTGTAATCCGCCGAGCCCGAAGGCTTGTCCCGAAGGATGCGGCCCGCCATTGACAACAAAAACGATCTCGGTTTCTAAGATGTTATTGATGAGTTTCCCAATCGACCAATGCGGCAATAACTCTCTTGTTTTGCATTTCAAAGGTAGTAAACTCTTATTTAATTACCAAATAAATTTCTAACTTTTTTTGCGAAAAATGCTTGATTTATGTTTAAAAACATCTTTTTTTTAAATTTTTCAAGGTTCTCTTTCGAAATATTTATTGAGTTCTTCGTCTTTTAATTCATGATTGCTAAGATCACCTGCAAGATATTGATCATAGGCGCTCATATCGAGCAAACCGTGACCCGATAAATTGAAAAGGATGGTCTTTTTTACTCCTTCTTCTTTGGCTCTCAATGCTTCATTAATAGCTACGGCAATAGCATGATTTGATTCTGGTGCCGGAATAATGCCTTCTGTCTGAGCAAACAAAATACCAGCCTTGAATGTGTCGAGTTGGTTTACGTCAACAGCTTCCACTAGATTATCTTTATGAAGTTGACTTACAATACTTCCTGCGCCATGATAGCGCAAACCGCCTGCATGAATATTGGCGGGTGCAAACTTATGGTGCAGTGTATACATTGGAATCAACGGCGTATATCCTATTTCATCGCCGAAATCGTATTGAAAACGACCTCGTGTGAGCTTTGGACAAGACGTTGGTTCTGCAGCAATAAAGCGTGTGTGGGTCTCGCCTTCCAGATTGTGACGTAAAAATGGAAACGATATTCCCGAAAAATTCGATCCTCCTCCAAAACAGCCAATCACGATATCGGGATACGCATCGGCCATTTCCATTTGTTTTTCGGCCTCAAGTCCGATTACAGTCTGATGCAATGCTACGTGATTTAACACGCTTCCCAATGCATATTTACATTTAGGGGTTTGCATAGCAAGTTCTATTGCTTCGGAAATAGCTGTACCTAAACTTCCTTGATATGTAGGATTTTCAGTTAGAATTTTTCTTCCGGCTTTTGTGGACATGCTAGGTGAAGCGATGACTTGTGCGCCCCATGTTTGCATCAGAGAACGGCGATAAGGTTTTTGTTCGTAACTGATCTTTACCATATAAACAGCAAGTTCCAATCCAAATGTTTTTGATGCAAAAGCCAATGCTGTTCCCCATTGACCGGCTCCGGTTTCTGTAGTTAAATTAGTGACTCCTTCTATTTTGTTGTAATAGGCTTGTGCCAGTGCTGAGTTCAGTTTGTGTGATCCCACAGGGCTGACGCTTTCATTTTTAAAATAAATATGAGCAGGGGTGTCAAGCGCTTTCTCCAATTCATAAGCTCGAACAAGCGGGGTAGGTCGGTAGATTTTATATTTTTCACGTACCTCTTCGGGGATATCTATCCAGACATCCTTATCGTTAAGTTCTTGTCTTGCCAATTCTTCTGCAAACAAAGGAAAGAGGTCTTCGGCCTTGAGTGGTTCATTGGTTTGCGGATTAATCATCGGCAAGGGCTTATTTTTCATCTCTGCCACAATATTATACCATTGTGTGGGTATTTCTGTTTCCGGAAGAATGAATTTTTTTGTTCTCTTCATAAAATTTTCTAACTTTTTATCATCCTTTTGCAATTTAAGCGTTGCAAAATTAAATCATAATTCCATACAAAACAAACGAAAAGAAAAAAATAAACAGAAAGGATAAAGTGCTTTTTAAAATTAAAAATATTTGTAGATGCTTAGTCGTTTTTTACAGGAATTTGCTTTCAATTTTTAAAACTTTGTCTTACTTTTGCTCATATATTGTAAATGTGTGCATTTGAAATGATGGCAATGTCGAAAACAAGACAAACATTGATTGAAGTGGCGCGTCAGCTTTTTGCCCAAAAAGGGATCGAAAATACGACGATGAACGATATTGCCAAAGCTTCGAATAAGAGCCGAAGAACATTATATACATATTTCAAAAGTAAACAGGATATTTACAATGCGGTAATTCAATCGGAGCTTGAAAATCTTTATCTCCAACTGGAAGAGGTGATTAAAAGAAAATTGCCGGCTGATGACAAACTGATGATTTTCTTTTTCACGCGACTAGAAGCAATTAAAGATGTGGTAACACGTAATGGCACTTTACGGGCAGATTTTTTTAGAGATATTTGGCGTGTGGAGTACGTGCGAAAGGAATTTGACCGCAAAGAAATAGCTTATCTGCAAGATATTTTGGAAGAAGGCGTTAGAACAAAAATTTTTGAAATTACTGATATCCCCAAAACGGCGCAGATTCTTCATTATGCACTCAAAGGACTTGAAGTGCCTGTTATTCGTGGAGTATTTGGTCTCAATATTAATAATAAATCGGATAGAGATACTATCATTAATTTGATATTTAAGGGATTGTATAAAGAGAGATGAATTATAGCATATAATTTAAACCAATAGAAAATGAAATTATTAGAAGGTAAAACAGCTTTAATTACCGGCGCAGCCCGAGGAATAGGAAAGGCTATAGCGCTTAGGTTCGCTTCCGAAGGAGCGAATATTGCGTTTACAGATTTGGCCATTGACGAAAATGCAAAAGCAACGGAGAGCGAAATTGCTGCTTTTGGAACGAAAGTAAAAGGATACGCCTCGGATGCGTCCGATTTTGAGGAGACTCATAAAGTGGTAAGCGAAGTAATCAACGATTTCGGGCGAATCGATATTTTAGTTAACAATGCAGGAATTACCCGGGATGGATTAATGGTTCGCATGACCGAACAGCAATGGGATATGGTAATTAAGGTAAACCTGAAATCGGCGTTCAATTTTATTCATGCTGTAACTCCTTTGATGATGCGTCAGAAATCAGGTAGCATCATTAATATGAGTTCTGTGGTAGGACTTTCGGGTAATGCCGGTCAGGCGAACTACTCTGCTTCAAAGGCAGGACTAATCGGGTTGACTAAATCGATGGCTAAAGAAATTGGTTCACGAAACATTCGTGTTAATGCCATTGCTCCGGGGTTCATTATTACCGATATGACGGATACGCTTTCGGAAGAAGTGCGAAAGCAATGGGCAGAGCAAATTCCGTTGCGCCGTGGCGGTACTCCTGAAGATGTAGCTAATGTTGCTCTTTTCCTTGGTTCAGAACTTTCTTCCTATGTAAGTGGCCAGGTGATTAGTGTTTGCGGAGGTATGCATACTTAATTTTTTTATTTCGATAAAAATTAATAAAAAGAGACACAAAAAGTATTGTGTCTCTTCATTTTTAATATGGAAATATTATACGAAGACAATCACATTATTATTGTTAATAAATCTCCAAAAGAGATTGTGCAGGGAGACAAAACCGGCGACAAGCCTCTGGTGGATATGGTAAAAGATTATTTGAAGGAAAAATATCATAAGCCAGGTAATGTTTTTTGCGGAGTTGTTCATCGGCTTGACAGACCTACAAGCGGGATAGTTGTTTTTGCCAAAACAAGTAAAGCGCTTGCGCGACTGAACGAAATGTTTAAAAAGGGTGAGGTCGACAAAACCTATTGGGCAATTGTGAAAGATTTACCGCCACAGGATGAGGGAACCTTGGTGCACTATTTGATTAAGAACCAAAAAACCAACAAGTCTGTAGCATATGACACCGAAAAACCGTGCTCTAAAAAAGCGGTTCTCCATTATAAACTTGTTGGACGATCCCAACGATATTATCTCCTCGAGGTAAAGCTTGAAACGGGGCGTCATCATCAGATTCGCTGTCAATTGGCAAAAATTGGGTTACCCATTAGGGGTGATTTAAAATACGGTGCTCCTCGTTCTAATCCCGATGGCAGCATTTCGTTGCATGCAAGAAATATATCTTTTGTTCATCCGGTTTCAAAAAAAATTATCGATATAACAGCGCCTGTTCCCGATGATCCTTTGTGGAATGCTTTCGAAATTTAGATTTTTTACAAAAAGTTGAAAGAAATAACATTAAAACCATGAAATATAAAAACTATATCTGTAAATTTGCAGATATAGTAAAATTTTTATCTAAATAAAGAAGTATGAAACCAACATTGTTTGTATTAGCCGCAGGCATGGGAAGTCGTTATGGAGGCCTAAAACAACTGGATGGGGTGGGCCCCTCAGGAGAAACCATTATGGATTATTCTATTTACGATGCTATTAACGCGGGTTTTGGTAAGCTTGTTTTTGTTATTCGAAAATCGTTTGAAGACGATTTTAGAGAAAAGATCGTAAAAAAATATGAACAAAAAATTCCGGTAGAATTGGTTTTTCAAGAACTGGATGATTTACCCGAGGGATTTACGGTGCCACCAAATCGTGTAAAACCATGGGGTACCAATCATGCTCTAATGATGGGAAAAGATGTTATTAACGAGCCTTTTGCTGTAATTAATGCCGACGATTTTTATGGACGCGAAAGTTTTCGGATCTTAGGTGATTTTCTTTCTCCGCTTCATGATAGTAAAAATTTGTACGCTATGGTAGGATATAGAGTGGGAAACACATTATCTGAAAGTGGAGCGGTTGCTCGTGGCATTTGCGAAATAGATGATGATGGTAATCTTGTTGGAATTGTAGAACGTACACAGGTTATGCGTATTGACGGTGTGGTTAAGTATAAAGATGAAAACGATAATTGGATCGCTATTGATGACGATACGCTTGTTTCGATGAATATGTGGGGATTTACACCCGATTATTTTGATTATTCAGAAGACTATTTTGTTGATTTTTTGAAAGAGCATGCCGATGATATTACGGCTGAATTTTTTATACCTTCACTTATCAATCATTTAGTTACTAATAAAATTGCTACTGTGAAAGTGTTGGAAACCCCCTCGAAATGGTTTGGGGTAACCTATCCTGAAGATCGACCGGGAGTTGTAGCAAAGCTTCAGAAATTGGTGGATGAAGGGGTTTATCCATCGCCGCTTTGGTAAAATAGAGGTAAGGCAGAGAGCGCAAATTTAACCCAATTCAATGGATTAGTTAATGGTTGAGGTTCTTGTTATTCTGCTTCTTATTATTTTGAATGGTTTTTTTGCTTTGTCTGAGATAGCAGTAGTGTCAAGCAAAAAAACGAAACTTGAGGCGGAAAGAAAAAAAGGGAGCAAGGGTGCCGAAATGGCACTCAAGCTTCGGGAAGATCCAGACAATTTTCTTTCAGCTGTACAAGTAGGGATCACGCTTATTGGCATCGTGAACGGAGCATACGGTGGAACCACACTTGCAGCTGATGTGAGGCCTTTTTTTGAAAAATTTGCATGGAGTGCTTCCCACGCCGAAACCATATCTGTAGCAGTGGTTGTTTTCATAATAACCTATGTGTCAATTGTTATTGGAGAATTGGTTCCCAAAACCATTGCTCTAAATAATCCTGAAAAGGTATCGATTGCTGTTGCAAGACCTATTTATGTTGTTAGCATTATTTTTTACCCATTTGTAAAATTTTTGGCTGCTTCAACCGGTTTTTTTAACAAAATTATAGGGTTGAAACCCAAAAAAGACACCGTTTCGGAGATGGAGCTTCGGGCTATGTTAAAGACAGCTTCTAAAGAGGGAATTATCGAAAAAGAAGAAAATATTATACATGAGCAGGTTTTTTATTTTTCTGATAAACGTGCCAAACATTTAATGACTCATCGTACCGATGTGGAATGGGTTGATATCTCGAAAAGTAAGGAGGAAGTTATCCGGGATCTGTTGGACTGCAAACACAGTAAAGTGTTGGCGTGTAACGGAAAATTGGATGATTTTGCGGGGATCATTTCCATTAAAGAATTTTTGTACGAATTGTATAAAAATGAAGATTTTTCTCTTAACGATTTGATTCAGGAACCTTTGATTTTCCCATCGACTTTACGTGCACAGAAAGTGCTCGAAATGTTTCGAAAAAATCATAAATCTATAGGTGTTGTAGTCGATGAATACGGAAGTGTAGAGGGTATCATTACTTTACACGACATAATGGAAACCTTGGTTGGGCCTATTGCCGACGAAGATGAAAACGAAGAGCCTGATATTTTTATGCAAAATGATAATTCAGCTTTGGTAAATGGTGAAGCTCCCCTTGAATTGCTTACTTTGTTTATTGATGATTTTGTTATCGATTTCGAATCGATAGATTATTCGACAATTGCGGGTTTTGTTTTGGCTAATATAAACAAAATACCTCAGGTAGGAGACAGATTTACATATAACAATGAGGTAACATTTGAGATTGTGGAAGTTGATGGTAATAAAATCAATAAAGTGTTGATAACCAAAAATAAAAAAGACGAAGAATAAAAATTATTTTTAAATAGATTACATACTATGAAATTTTTTGTAGATACTGCTAATTTAGAGCAGATTAAAGAAGCACATGCGTTAGGTATATTGGACGGTGTGACCACTAACCCGTCTCTCATAGCAAAAGAAGGAATCGTAGGAAAAGAAAATGTAATGGCTCATTATAAGGCCATCTGCAAAATTGCGCTAGGAGGAGATGTTAGTGCAGAAGTGATTTCAACAGATTATGAAAATATGGTGAAAGAAGCCAAAACATTGGCGGCCATCAGTGGTCAGATTGTTGTCAAAATACCTATGATAAAAGAAGGAATTAAAGCCATTAAGCATTTGGCTTCGGAGGGAATTAAAACAAACTGTACACTTGTTTTCTCTCCCGGACAGGCTTTGTTGGCTGCAAAAGCCGGTGCCACGTATATTTCGCCTTTTATAGGTAGACTTGACGATATTGCTTCCGATGGTTTGGCTTTGGTTAAAGATATTCGTTTAATTCTGGATAATTATCATTATCGGTCACAAATCATCGCATCTTCTATTCGCAATCCTATGCATATTATTAATTGTGCAAAAATGGGCGTAGACGTAGTGACATCGCCATTAGCTTCTATTTTAGGGCTATTGAAACATCCTTTAACGGATTCCGGCCTCGAAAAATTTTTAAAAGACGCAGAGACTTTTAATAAGTGAATTATCAATTAATTATACAAAACAATAAATGATGATTGAAGAGAAAAATCAATTTTATTGGAGATATTTTCGAAGGTAAATATAAAATATGTTTTATAACACATTTTTTTATTAGGTAGAGAAAAAAGTATGTGTTATTTTTACACGAATTTTGTAAAAAAATCCAATCTTCATCATCTTTTATTTATACACCGGAAAAATATGAATGTAGAGAAAACAAGGAGTAAATCCGGTTTGCTTTTGGATGCTTTTGAAAAAATTGTAGACGGAAAGCAAACCGGATTGTACATTCTTACGAACAAGAATGGATGTGAAGTTACTGTAACCAATTACGGAGCCAAGATTGTTTCGTTAATGGTGCCCGATGAAAACGGTACTTTAACGGATGTAGTAACGGGTCATCAATCTATTGATGATTATTTGACTTCCGAAGAGCCTTATTTTGGGGCTGTTTGTGGGAGAGTTGCTAATCGGATTGCCAAGGGCAAATTTACCCTCGATGGGAAAGAATATACTCTTGCTATTAACAACGGGCCTAATCATCTGCATGGGGGAATAAAGGGTTTTAATGCGGTTGTGTGGGATGTTAAAGAGATTTCTGATAACTCGATAAAACTTTTTTATTTATCAATAGACGGTGAAGAGGGATACCCGGGAAATTTGAGCGTGACAGTAACATATATTCTAACGGATGAAAATGCGTTGGATATTTATTATGAAGCAGAAACCGATAAACCCACTATTTTAAATCTTACCAATCACTCATACTTTAATCTTTCAGGAGCAGGAGATCCTTATATAGGAGATCATGTGCTTAAATTAATTGCGGATCAGTATCTTCCTACAGATGAAACATTGATCCCTTTCGGGAAGCCCGAATCGGTTTTTGGTACACCTATGGATTTTACATCAGAACATGCTATTGGTGAACGAATTGACGATGATTTTCAGCAATTGATTATCGGAAAGGGTTATGATCATAATTATATAATTAATAAAAAGAATGTAGATGACTATGTCTTTGCCGGCGTATGCGAATCACCTAAGACCGGTATAAAGATGGAGATTTACACGTCTCAGCCGGGGATTCAATTATATACTGGCAACTGGATGACGGGTAATTTTGTCGGGAAAAATGGCCAACGTTATCCTAAACGTTCGGCAGTTTGTTTCGAAACACAACATTACCCCGACAGTATTAATCATCCGGAATATCCCTCGATCGTTTTGCGACCCGGGGAAATTTTCAGATCGAGAACAACCTATAAATTTTCGATATAAAACTCATAAAAAAGAATCGTTTTTTATGATTAACAAATCAATTAATTAATTAATTAATAAGTAAAAATATGAATACAACGAGTACAGAAAAGAAAAGTTATGCATTGCCTATAGCGGTGATGTTTCTTTTGTTTTTTATGATTTCTTTTGTTACCGGATTACAAAATCCGATGGGAGTAATCGTAAAAAATCAGTTTGGTGCAAGCAATGCCATGTCCCAATTGGGGAATTTGGCGAATTTTATTGCTTATGCATTTATGGGGATTCCGGCAGGAATTATCCTTGAAAGAAAAGGGTATAAATTTACGGCTTTGTCGGCTGTGGCTGTAGGATTTGTTGGAGTATTGATAACATTTTTATCAGGGCAATTGGCTAGTTTTGGAGTGTATCTGACAGGTGCATTTATATCGGGTTTTTCTATGTGTATGTTGAATACAGTTGTAAATCCAATGTTAAATACGCTTGGTGGAGGTGGAAATAAAGGTAATCAGTTAATCCAATTTGGTGGTGCGATCAATTCGATTGGAGCAACAATAGTGCCTGTTCTTGTTGGATACCTGATTGGCGATGTGTCTCAAGCTACTATCAGTAATGCTAATCCTGCATTGTATTTGGCTATGGGCATTTTTGCTTTTGCTTTTATCGTATTATTGGTTGTTGATATCCCGGAACCCCGTTTAGGTTTAAATATAGATAGAAAGAAAACTAAAGACAAACACAGTGCTCTCTCGTTTCGCCATTTTGTACTCGGAATTATTGCTATTTTTATTTATGTGGGTGTAGAAGTAGGTATTCCCAATATTGCAAACCTTTACATGACCACGAGTCCTACTGCAGACGGACTGGGGATTGCTGCCGGAATAGCCGGTTCAATTGTTGGAGTTTACTGGTTATTGATGTTGTTCGGACGTTTGATCGGTGGGTCTATCGGAGCTAAAGTTTCTAGTAGAGCGATGTTGACTTTTGCTTCTGTTCTTGGAATTGTCTTTGTCTTATTGGCTATTTTCTTACCTACTGAACTTTCTATTACCTTGTTCGGATCGGTTGTGCCTCTTAAAGTATTATTTATAGTTTTATGTGGGCTTTGCACTTCCATTATGTGGGGAAGTATTTTCAACTTAGCGGTCGAAGGTTTAGGGAAATATACCGAAATGGCTTCGGGAATTTTCATGGTGATGGTTTGTGGAGGAGGTATTTTACCTCTAATGCAGGGAGCTGTTGCCGATAAAGCCGGATTCCTTAATAGTTATTGGGTAATCGTTATAGGTTTTGCTTATCTCCTTTATTATGCTTTAGTTGGATCTAAAAATGTGAATCCGGATATTCAGGTAGATGAGTGAGTGAAAAATGAATATAAATCAAATTAATTAAGATAGGAGATACAAGATGACGAAAGAAAAAATAATCACTTTATTTCGAGAGAAGTTTGGTGAGGAAACACCGGAGGTTTATACGGCTCCCGGCCGTATAAACCTTATTGGAGAGCATACCGATTATAATGGTAGTTTTGTTTTTCCGGGTGCAGTAGATAAAGGAATAATAGCTGCTATTCGTTTAAATGGGACAAACAAAGTACGAGCTTATGCTCTTGACCTTGACGAATATTCCGAATTTGGTTTCAATGAGGAAGATATTCCTGAAGAAGGATGGGCAAAGTATATTTTTGGCGTTTGTCGAGAGATTATTAAACGCGGTGGAAAAGTTGAGGGCTTCGATACCGTTTTTTCAGGTGATGTTCCGCTTGGAGCAGGAATGTCTTCTTCGGCCGCATTGGAATGTACCTATGCTTATGCATTAAATGATATGTTGAATCTTGGGATTGATAAATTTGAATTGGCTAAGATTGGACAGGCGACCGAGCATAATTATGTGGGGGTGAAATGCGGCATCATGGATCAGTTTATTTCGCTTTTCGGGAAAAAAGGACATCTGGTGCGATTGGACTGTAAAACAATGGAGTACGAATATTTTCCGTTTGATCCTCAAGGGTACAAACTTGTTTTGTTGGATACCCAGGTAAAACACGAATTAGCATCGTCGGCATACAACAAACGTCGCGAATCGTGTGAACGTGTTGTTGCCGCTATTCGTAAAAGTCATCCCGAAGTGGGATTTTTACGCGATGCTAATATGGATATGCTTCATGAGGTTAAAAACGATATTTCGGAAGAAGATTATAAACGAGCTAAATATGTAATTGAGGAAACGCAGCGTGTACTGGATGTTTCAGAAGCACTTAAAAAAGGTGATTATGAAACGGTTGGTAAGAAGATGTATGAAACACACGAAGGGATGAGTAAGTTGTATGAGGTTAGTTGCGAAGAACTCGATTTTCTCAACGATATAGCCAAACAAAATGGTGTAACAGGCTCACGTGTGATGGGAGGTGGTTTCGGAGGATGTACCATTAACTTGGTAAAAGACGAATTACATGATAAATTTATTGAGGATGCCAAAACACAATTCAAAACTAAATTTGGTTATGAGCCAAAAGTTTATGACGTTGTGATCAGCGATGGTGCACGTAAATTATAATTGTTAAACAAATTATGAGAGGAGTTGGAAGGTCGTAAAAGATTTTTAACTCCTCTTTTTTCGATTTTTATATTACCTATACCTATACCTATGATGAATACAAATTTTTATTTGGAGAATGCCACTTTTTTGGTTGCAGTAGATTGTATTATTTTTGGTTTTAAAGATAAGGAGCTCCATATTTTGCTCACGCGTCGTCCTGTGGAACCTCTTAAAGGAGAATGGTCTTTAATGGGGGGATTTGTGGAAGAAAATGAAAGTTTGCATGAAGCAGCGAAAAGAGTGCTTTATCAATACACTCAGCAAAAAGGGGTTTACATGGAACAAGTAAAGGCTTATGGAGAAGTAGATCGTGATACAGGAGGACGTGTGATTTCAGTGGCTTTTTATGCATTGGTTCGATTGGAAGAGTTCGATACGAGTTTAGCAGTAAAATACGATGCACGATGGGTAAATATATGCGAACTGCCTTCGCTTGTTTTTGATCATAATCAGATGGTAAATGATGCATTGACATTGCTTCGATACAAGGTTTCCATGCAGCCAATCATTTTTCATTTTTTTGATAAAAAATTTACGTTACCGGCCTTGCAAGATCTTTATGAAGCTATTTATCAGACGCCCATCGATAAGCGGAATTTTCGTAAAAAGATCCTCTCTATGGATATTCTTGATAAGCAAGAAGAAAAGGATAAATCTTCTTCAAAACGGGGGGGCTATTATTATGTTTTTAATAAAAAAAAGTACGAAGCGTTTTTGCATGAAGGCAAGCGATTTTCATTATAATCGGGGAATTACTTTTTTCAGAATATTTTTTCTACCTTTGTGCTCTAATATCAGACAATAATCAATTAAAAAAATACGCACTATGTATCGAGGCAAACCTGTGCGATTAATCCTTGAAAATGGAATGATCTTTCAGGGGAAATCGTTTGGTGCTGAAAAGGCAACATCGGGAGAAGTAGTTTTTAATACTGCAATGGTTGGTTATCCCGAAAGTTTGACAGATCCATCATACGAAGGGCAAATTCTCACTTTCACTTATCCTATAATCGGAAATTATGGCGTCCCTGCAAATAGCAAGACCAAAGAAATTTCCGATTTTTTTGAATCCGATCGCATTCATGTAAGAGGAATTATTGTGCAGAATTATTCGCATGAATATTCTCATTGGAATGCGAAGAAAAGTTTGGGAGACTGGATGAAAGAAGAAAACATACCCGGAATTTACGGAATTGACACACGCATGTTGACGAAAATACTTCGCGATAAAGGGTCCATGTTAGGAAAAATTGTTTATGACGAAGAAAACGAAGTGGAATATTATGATCCTTCAAGTGAAAATCTTGTAGACAAAGTTAGTTGTAAGGAAATTATCGAATATAATTATGGGAAAAAGAAAGTAGTTTTGGTGGATTGTGGTGTTAAGCTAAATATTATAAGAGAACTTATTAAACAGAAAGTTAATGTGATTCGTGTGCCATGGAATTATGATTTTAATCAAATGGAATACGATGGGCTTTTTATTTCCAATGGGCCGGGAAACCCCGATTATTGCGAGGTTACTGTAGATCATATACGTGAAGCAATGAAATCGGATAAACCAATTTTTGGTATTGGTATGGGAAATTATCTTCTGTCGAAAGCCGCGGGAACCAAAATATATAAAATGAAATACGGCCATCGGGGTCTTAATCAACCTGTGCGTAAGGCAGGAACTAACGTTTGTTATATTACTTCTCAAAATCATGGTTATGCTGTAGATCAAGAGTTTCTTGACGATGATTGGGAACCTTACTTTATAAACATGAACGATGGGACAAACGAAGGTATTCGACATAAAACAAAACCGTTCTGTTCGGTACAGTTTCATCCTGAAGCGGCTGCCGGACCAACGGATACTTTGTTCTTTTTTCAAGATTTTGTAAAAATGCTGTAGTTTTCCAATATAAAGCTAAAAAGATTTTAAGTAATCGCACACAAAGAAAAGAAAGAAATAAAGAATGATAAATACAAACAAATACTCTATCGATGATGCTTCGACTTTAGAGTCTACAAATCATCCAAAAAGAGATTTAAGCATACGCAGAGTTCTACTTTTAGGCTCCGGCGCCTTGAAGATTGGAGAAGCAGGTGAGTTTGATTATTCAGGCTCTCAAGCCTTAAAAGCATTGCGTGAAGAAGGAATCGAAACGATATTAATAAATCCTAATATTGCTACGGTACAAACTTCGGAAGGTTCCGCAGACAAGATTTATTTCTTACCTATCACGCCATATTTTGTAGAAAAAGTAATTGCTCGTGAACGTCCCGACGGTATTTTACTTTCCTTTGGCGGTCAGACAGCGCTGAATTGTGGCGTTGCCTTGTATGAAAGTGGAGTACTTGATAAATATAACGTTAAGGTTTTGGGAACACCTGTACAGGCTATTATGGAAACCGAAGATCGTGATCTGTTTGTGAAAAAATTGGATCAGATTGGGGTAAAGACCATTAAAAGCATGGCAGTAAGTACAGTTGATGATGCTTTAAAGGCTGCGCATACTCTTGGTTATCCGATTATTGTTCGTGCAGCTTATGCCTTGGGCGGATTAGGATCGGGTTTTTGTAATAACGATGAAGAATTGAAAGCGCTTGCAGAAAAAGCATTCTCCTATTCCAATCAATTACTTATCGAAAAATCATTGAAAGGTTGGAAAGAGATTGAATATGAGGTGGTGCGCGATAAATACGATAATTGCATTACGGTTTGCAATATGGAAAATTTTGATCCGCTCGGTATTCATACAGGAGAAAGTATTGTTGTGGCACCATCACAGACACTTACTAATTCCGAATATCAAAAATTGCGCGAGTTATCTATTCGTATTATCCGTCATATTGGCATTATTGGTGAATGCAATGTGCAATTTGCGCTCGATCCCGAATCGGAGGATTATCGGGTAATAGAAGTGAACGCCCGCCTTAGTCGTTCATCGGCTTTAGCTTCTAAAGCAACAGGATATCCGCTGGCTTTCGTAGCAACAAAATTGGGTTTAGGCTATGGACTTTTTGATCTGAAAAATTCGGTTACGAAATCTACAAGTGCATTTTTTGAACCTGCTTTGGATTATATCGTAGTAAAAATTCCACGATGGGACTTGGGAAAATTCAGTGGTGTTTCCAAAGAGATTGGATCGAGCATGAAATCGGTGGGCGAAATTATGGCAATTGGGCGTAGTTTTGAGGAAGCTATTCAAAAGGGACTTCGTATGGTTGGGCTGGGTATGCATGGTTTTGTTGAGAATAAAGAACTGAAGATCGATGATATCGATAAAGCTCTTCATGAGCCTACTGATCAACGTATTTTTGTTATTAGTAAGGCTTTTCGCAAAGGTTATACTGTAGATCAGATTCACGATCTCACAAAAATCGATAAATGGTTCCTTTATAAATTATGTCATATTATCGAAATAGCGGAAGAATTGGAAAAATTAACCCCCGAGTTGATTGATTTTCAAAAAGACAAGAATCCCGGTTTCGATGAATTATTGAAATTAGCAAAGCAGAAGGGTTTTTCCGATTTTCAGATTGCGCGTGCTATTTGGAAAGATAAAATGGATGAAGTGAGTCAGGGAATCATTCGAAGCTACCGGAAAAAACTGGGTATTGTACCGGTTGTGAAGCAGATTGATACACTGGCGGCAGAATATCCTGCACAAACAAATTATTTGTACTTGACATACAATGGTATGGAACACGATATCGAATATGTAGATGATCGCCGTTCTGTAATTGTGCTGGGGTCGGGTGCTTATCGCATTGGCTCTTCGGTAGAATTCGATTGGTGTTCGGTGAGTGCGCTGAATACAGTTCGTAAGGAAGGTTATCGTTCAGTGATGATTAATTATAATCCTGAAACAGTTTCTACCGATTACGATATGTGCGATCGTCTTTATTTCGACGAGCTTACTTTTGAACGGGTAATGGATATTGTTGAGCTTGAGAATCCTTATGGCGTTATTATTTCTGTTGGGGGACAGATTCCTAATAATTTGGCTGTACGTTTGGATAATGCAGGGGTGAACATTTTGGGTACACCGGCAAAAAGCATTGATAATGCCGAAAATCGTCATAAATTTTCCAGTATGTTAGATGAACTTCATATCGATCAACCTCGTTGGCGCGAACTGACTTCGTTGGAAGATATTTATCAGTTTGTAGAAGAGGTTGGGTATCCGGTATTGGTTCGTCCATCTTATGTGCTTTCTGGTGCTGCCATGAACGTATGCTCCAACGACGAAGAGTTGGAAAATTTTCTTCGGCTTGCGGCCGACGTTTCCAAAAAGTATCCGGTGGTGGTGAGTTCGTTCGTGCAAAATGCAAAAGAAATCGAGTTCGATGCGGTTGCTGATAAAGGGGAGATAATCACTTATGCCATTTCGGAACACGTTGAATATGCAGGGGTACACTCAGGAGATGCTACTATTCAGTTTCCCCCTCAACGGCTGTACGTGGAAACTGCCAGGAGAATTAAAAAAATTTCGCGTCAAATTGCAAAGGCTTTGAGTATATCCGGGCCGTTCAACATTCAATATTTAGCGAAAGACAACCATATCATGGTTATCGAATGTAATCTTCGTGCCTCTCGCTCATTCCCTTTTGTATCGAAAGTTCTGAAGATTAATTTCATTGAACTTGCAACGAAAATAATGCTAGGGCTGAAAGTGGAGAAACCCAACAAAAGTGCTTTCGATTTGGATTATGTTGGGATCAAAGCTTCGCAATTTTCTTTTTCGCGGTTACAAAAAGCCGATCCCGTTTTAGGGGTGGATATGGCCTCCACAGGTGAAGTGGGATGTCTTGGCGATGATTTTTATAAAGCATTGCTCACGGCAATGCTGTCTGTAGGATATACGATTCCGAAAAGAAATGTATTGTTTTCTACAGGACCGGCCAAATCGAAGGCCGATTTACTAGATTCAGCAAGATTACTTTATAAAAAAGGATATAAGTTGTATGCAACTGCAGGATCACAAAAGTTTCTCGAGGAAAACGGTATTCCTGCAACATTGGTTTATTGGCCGAGCGACAATAAAAGTCCCAGTGCAGTTGAACTCATTCAAAACAGAGAGATTGATTTGATAGTAAATATTCCTAAAAACTTAACGCCAAGAGAATTGAGAAACGGTTATTATATTCGTCGTGCTGCTATCGATTTTAACGTGCCTCTTATTACAAATACTCGTTTGGCGAGTGCATTTATTCATGCTTTTTGTCAAATAAATCTCGATGATATTGAGATAAAACGTTGGGATGAATACGTATAGGCTTTAAGCTCTTTTGCCTTTTGAAAATGTTTTTATGGTGGTTATCACCAAAAAAATTCAGTATAAAAAATAAATCGGCTATGATGGATAGAAAATTGTTTAAAAATTTTTTAGATGCTTTGCAAGTTACGTGGGGAGAGGTGCGCAAGCGTGATTACGATATAGTTATTTTGCCGTGGGGATCTATCGAACCGCACAATTATCACTTACCGTATCTTACTGATTGTTACCTTTCTTACGGGATAGCTTTGGATAGTGCAAATACAGCTTTTGAAAAGGCAGGCGTCAACAGTATGGTTTTACCACCAGTATATTTGGGTTCGCAAAATCCGGGACAATGGAATCTGCCATTTTGTATTCATACTCGTATTGAAACACAAAAGGCCGTTTTATCGGACATCGTGGATTCTTTGTATTTACAGAATTTCCGTAAATTGATTATTATCAATGGGCATGGTGGAAATTCGTTCAAAGCCCTGATTCGCGATATGGCACGAACTTATCCGGACTTTTGTATTGTTCTGGTTGATTGGTATGATATAGTTCCGAAAGATGATTTTTTTGAAGAAAGCCTTGATGAACATGCCGGAGAACAAGAAACTTCAGTCATGCTTCATTATTTTCCTCATCTGGTAAAAATGGAGGATGCGGGCAGCGGAAGAACAAAACCTGTGAAAATAGCATCGGTGAATAAAAAGACAGGTTGGATGCCACGCAATTGGTCGGAAGTTACTGAGGATACGGGTATTGGTGATCCTAAGAAATCTACGGCGGACAAAGGGAAAAAGTATGCCGAAGCAGTTGTTCCCTTAATTGCCGATTTGCTCATCGAACTGAAAAATTTGTAAGGGGTAAAGAAAGATAGATAGGAAAAGTTTTTCGTTGTTTGCCGAGAAAAATGGAATATGCTTGTAACGAGCAATTGGCATCAACGAAAAACGTTTTTATTGCTAAACAATTTATCGTAATTTTGGCATGATATTGTAGACTAAAATTATGGGAATAATGGAATTCTTTTTCGTTTCCGTCTCGTTTGAATAAATAATAGTATCGATTGATCGCAAAAACCCAAAATAATAAATAATGACAAAATTATTATGAGTAAACAAAGAGAGAAACTTTTTACTGATTTTCCACCCGTCTCTACCGAAGAATGGATGAAAAAAATCATTACCGACCTCAAAGGTGTTGATTTTCAAAAGAAAATGGTATGGAAAACAAATGAAGGTTTTAATGTAAATCCTTTTTACCGTGCCGAGGATATTGTGGATTTAAAATGGACTGACAATTTGCCAGGCGAATTCCCATATGTAAGGGGTACAAAAAAGGATAATGCATGGTATGTTCGGCGAGAAATAGAGGTAGATGATTTTCACGTCGCTAATCAAGAAGCTGTTTCGTTGCTAAAAAGAGGAGTAAATTCTTTAGGATTTCACATTCACAAAAAGAACATAACTCCGGAAGATATTGCCCTTTTGTTACACGATATCGCTCCCGATAAAATTGAATTGAATTTTAGAACAAACAGAGGCGATGAAATTAAATTGGCGCGTATTGTTGTGGATTATATTCGAGGTTTGAATTTGGACCCGATGGAATGTTTCGGTTCAATCGAATATGATCCTTTCCGTATCATGCTTCAAGAAGGTCGTGATAACCCTGATTGGGAGAATGAAATAGTGGATATTGTTAAAATTACAACAGCACTCCCTCGCTATCGAGCAATTTTGGTTAGCGGTAATTTATTTTCCGATGCCGGTGCTTATCTCTATCAAGAGCTCGGTTTTAGCCTTTCTCAAGGGAACGAGATATTGAATAAGCTGATAGAAAAAGGCATCGAGCCTGAGGTGGCGGCAAAGAAAATAAAATTTGATCTTGGCGTAAGTTCCAATTATTTTATGGAAATTGCTAAATTTCGTGCGGCCAGATGGTTATGGGCAGAAATTGTAAATGTATATCAGCCATCTTGTACGCATGATTGTTCCAATAAAGCAGAAGAAGGTACTTGTCGGTGCGCAGCAAAGATGAATATTCATGCTGTTACTGCAAAGTTTAACCAGACGTTGTATGATCCTTATGTAAACATGCTGCGTACACAGACCGAGGCTATGTCTGCCATAATTGGCATGGTAGACTCGCTGACAGTGCGTCCGTTTGATGAAACTTTTGAATTTTCTACCGAATTTGCTCATCGTATTGCTGTAAATCAGCAATTATTATTGAAAGAAGAATCGCATTTCGATAAAATAACCGATCCATCGGCCGGGTCCTACTATATTGAGAACCTTACAGGTGCTCTAGCAGAACAGGCATGGAAACTTTTTCTTGAAATCGATGAAAAAGGTTTTTATAAAGCGTTGAAGATAGGTATTGTTCAGGATGCAGTGAATGCGTCGGCTGAAGCTCGTTTTAAGGCTCTTTCCAACAGAAAAGAAATCTTGGTGGGAACGAATCAATATCCCAATTTTAATGAAACGATGGCGGATAAACTGCAGGAAAATTTCTCAAATGAGTGCTTAGGTGGCAAAGAAGAGGAAACACCTCTTAAAAAATTAAACGCGAATCGTCTTGCTGAACCTTTCAACACGTTGCGTTTAGCTACAGAAAAAAGTGGGAAACGACCAAGAGTATTTATGCTGACTATCGGAAATTTGGCTATGCGTCTTGCTCGTTCACAATTTTCGGGTAATTTCTTTGCCTGCGCAGGTTATGAAATTATCGACAATCTTGGTTTTGATACCCTAGAAGAAGGTGTTGAAGCTGCTCGAGAAAAAAATGCGGATATCGTTGTTCTTTGTTCCAGTGATGAAGAATATGCAACACTTGCTCCCCAAGCTTTTGATTTGTTGAAGGAGGGGAAAGAAATTTTTGTGGTTGCCGGTGCTCCTGAATGCATGGACGAATTAAAAGAAAAAGGCATTGAACATTTCATTCATATTCGCAGCAACGTATTAGAAACATTAAAAGCATTCAATTCATTATTGGGAATAGCATAAAAAATGGGGAAGGAAAGAAAAATAAAGGATTGGATTATTGCTACCCGACCGTGGTCATTTCCTGCCTCCACCATGCCGGCGTTAGTAACCATTTCATATATTTATTTTTTGAAAAACGAAATATCGACCGAAATTAATTGGTGGTATGGAATATTGGCATTCATCGGTGCTTGCATTTTTCAAGCAAGTGGAAATCTAATTGGCGATTATTTCGATTTCAAGTATGGTGTTGATCGAAAAGAGTCTTTTGGTTCGAGTCGTATGTTGGTAGATGAGATTTTCCCACCCAAGACCATCTTGAATTATGGGTTTGTGATGCTGGCTATCGGCATTGGGTTGGGATTGTTTCTCTTTGTTCATACCGGGGTCGATTTGCTTTGGATTGGTGCTATTGGTGTTTTAGCAACTTTCTTTTATTATAAATTGAAGTTTGTTGCTTTGGGCGATCTGGTAATTTTTATTGTTTACGGACCACTGATTGGTTTGGGTACAGCTTTTGTGATGACCAATCAATTAATGTGGAAAGTTGTTTTGTTCAATATTCCAATTGCCTTTTTAGTAGTTAATATTTTGCACGCTAATAATATGCGAGACATCCGTGACGATGGCAAAGCCCATATCAGAACGCATGCCATGGTTTTGGGGATGAAGGGAGCAAAGGTTCAATACCTTCTTCTAGCTGTTGGGGCTTACCTTGGGGTGGTGTTGATGGTTGTTTTCGGCATGATCCATCCCTTGGCTCTTATCGTTTTTCTTTCTTTGCCTATTGAACTGAAGAACATAAAACAAGTAAGAAAAGCTGAGGTTGCAAACCCTGAATTGATTAAAGATTTGGATGCAAACTCGGCTCAATTGGTTTTAATATTCAGCTTGTTGTTTGCTCTAGCAAACTTTGTTGCCGCCGGATTATGAAAAGAGTAATTTTTGCTGTCATTGTAGCTGCTGTATTTTGGTTCGTGATGTTTTCGCCATGGACGAGAGATCATGTCAATTTTTGGGTTACAATGGCTTGTGCTGGAGTTACCCTGATACTGATGAGTGCATTTTGGGGAAGAGATTTTAAAAATCAATTTTCTGTCTCCATGAAAGATATCCTTATCGGTGTGGGTTCGGCGGTGGTATTGTACGGAGTATTTTATGTAGGTGACTTTTTATCTAAGTTGCTTTTCGATTTTGCCAAAGATCAAGTGGCAAGTATTTACCTTCTTAAAGAAGGAGAAAATGAATGCTATCTAGCTTTGTTACTCATCTTATTGATTGGTCCTGCCGAGGAAATCTTTTGGCGCGGCTATGTTCAACGCATGTTGGAGCCAAAATATGGTGTATGGGTAGCAATGGTTGCCACTGTGTTGGTTTATACTTTAGTACATATTTGGTCGTTTAATTTTATGCTTATTATGTCTGCCCTAGTTTGCGGCGCATTTTGGGGTTTGCTTTATACGTATAAAAAAAATCTGGTAACACTGATAATTTCTCATGCTTTGTGGGATGTATCGGTGTTTGTTTTGTTTCCGATTGTCTGAAATGTTTGCTGCTTTCTTCAGGAGACGACGAGAGTTGCTAAATAGAGTAAGATAAATATTATAAGATCATTGAATAATAAACATAAAACTCTTTTTAAGAGAAAGATAAGATAAGATTTATGAAACCGAATTTTAAAAATATCGACATTAAATCGGTCGGCTTTACAACTACTGATGTAGCAGAGTGGGCCAAGAAAAATGAAATGAAAGCCGATTGGCTTACACCGGAACAAATCCCGGTAAGACCTGTGTATACAAAAGAAGATCTTGAGGATATGGAGCATTTGAATTATGCTGCAGGTATTCCCCCTTTTCTTCGCGGACCATATTCTACAATGTATGTGGTGCGTCCATGGACAATTCGCCAGTATGCAGGTTTTTCTACTGCAGAAGAATCCAATGCTTTTTATCGTCGGAGTTTGGCGGCCGGACAAAAAGGTTTGTCTGTTGCTTTTGATTTACCTACACATCGTGGTTATGATGCCGACAACGAACGTGTGGTTGGCGATGTGGGCAAAGCAGGCGTTTCCATTTGTTCGGTAGAAGACATGAAGATATTGTTTGAAGGCATTCCCTTGAACAAAATGTCCGTTTCGATGACAATGAACGGCGCTGTTCTTCCGATACTTGCTTTTTATATTGTTGCCGCACAAGAACAAGGTGCTAAGCTTGAGGGATTGAGCGGAACCATTCAAAATGATATTCTGAAAGAATTTATGGTGCGTAACACCTATATTTATCCGCCCGATTTTTCGATGCGGATCATTGCCGATATTTTTGCCTATACTTCCAAAAATATGCCGAAGTTTAATTCCATCTCTATTTCGGGTTATCATATGCAAGAAGCCGGTGCAACAGCGGATATCGAATTGGCTTATACATTGGCTGACGGTATAGAATATTTGCGTACAGGTATCAATGCCGGAATTGATATCGACTCGTTTGCTCCGCGTCTTTCATTTTTCTGGGGTATCGGGATGAACCATTTTATGGAAATTGCAAAGATGCGCGCTGCGCGTATGCTCTGGGCCAAGATTGTGAAAAGTTTTGGGGCTAAGAATCCCAAATCAATGGCCTTGCGTACGCACTCTCAAACGTCGGGCTGGTCGCTTACTGCACAAGATCCTTATAATAATGTTGGGCGTACGTGTATCGAGGCTATGGCAGCTGCTTTGGGCCATACCCAGTCGCTGCATACCAATGCGTTGGACGAGGCTATTTCTTTACCAACCGATTTTTCTGCTCGAATTGCACGAAATACTCAGATCTATCTTCAAGAGGAAACCTATATTACCAAACAAATTGATCCGTGGGCAGGATCTTATTACGTGGAAACACTTACCAACGAATTGGCTCATCGCGCTTGGGAACATATTCAGGAAATTGAAAAATTGGGAGGGATGGCTAAAGCCATTGAAACAGGGCTTCCCAAAATGCGGATAGAGGAAGCGGCTGCACGTATTCAGGCTCGCATCGATTCGGGAATTCAGAAGATTATTGGTGTTAATGTATACTGTCTCGATCAGGAAGAACCTATCGATATTTTGGAAGTAGATAATACGGAAGTACGTAAACGACAGATTGAAAGATTAAACCATTTGAGAGCCACTCGTGATAATGAGGCGGTTAAGAAGGCATTGGATGCCATTACCAAATGTGTGGAAACCAAAGAGGGCAATCTGTTGGAATTATCGATCGAAGCAGCACGTGTTCGCGCTACGTTGGGCGAAATTTCGTATGCTTGTGAAAAAGTTGTAGGGCGTTATAATGCAGTTGTAAAAACCATTTCAGGAGTGTATTTATCAGAAGCAAAAGGAGATGCATTGCTCCAGGAAGCACGTGATCTCACAGACAAATTTGCCAAAAAGGAAGGCCGTAGACCAAGAATTATGGTAGCAAAAATGGGTCAAGATGGGCATGATCGTGGCGCTAAAGTAGTGGCAACAGGTTATGCCGATTGTGGCTTTGATGTGGATATGGGACCTTTGTTTCAAACACCTGCCGAGGCTGCTCGTCAAGCAGTGGAAAATGATGTTCATGTTTTGGGTGTTTCCTCGTTGGCCGGTGGTCACAAAACGTTGGTTCCCCAAGTAATAGAAGAGTTGAAGAGACTTGGCCGTCCCGATATCATTGTAATTGCCGGTGGAGTTATTCCTCCGCAAGATTACGATTTTCTTTACAAAGCGGGTGTGGCAGCGATTTTTGGTCCCGGTACGCCGGTAACAAAATCGGCATGCGAAATCATGCGCATTTTGTTGGAAGAAAATTAAAAGGGTGTTTTAACTTTATCGAAACCGTCTCTGTGAGAATGAAAATTCCGGAGACGGTTTTTTTGATTATACTCCCGAAATAATTTTCCAAATTGCTTCTACAAAGTAAGGAGCATCATTGAGAGAGGGTATAAATGTGAACTCCTCTCCTCCTGCCTCCATAAATAGTTGCCGAGCTTCAATATCGATATCATAAAGTGTTTCCATGTTGTCAATTGGGAACCCCGGAGCCATTGCGACGATTCTTTTCCATCCTTGTTTGGCAATTTCTCCGATCTCGGTTGATAAGTATGGCTTGAGCCATTTTCCCCTGCGTTGACAAGAATACAAGAGAATAACATTTTTCGCGGGTATTTGTAATTGATTTAAAAGAAGGCGATTCGTTTCTTTCAGTTGGTATACGTAATCGAATTCTTTTCCTTTTTCCCATGCTTTTTCCACCTGAGTGAGAGGCAAACTATGATAGCTCAATATCAGTTTGTCGAATTCTTTTTCAAGATAAGGCTTTGCGTGAGTTGCAAGTGCATGAATATAGGCCGGATGATTGAAATAAGGCTTTACAATTTTAAGACGGAAAGAGTGTGGTCGTTTATAAAATATGCGCCCTATTTCGTCAATGGCTGTCTGGGTGGTAGCTTGCGCATATTGAGGAAAAAGAGGGAAAACCACCACTTCGTGAATCAGGGGGCATTTTTCTTCTAATTTGTTGATAGCTTGCGAAAAATTAGGTTCTCCATAGCGCATGGCAATTTCTACGGGGATGTTTTTTTTGGATTCCAGTTCCTTTGCGAGTCTTCGCATGAAATAAAGAAGAGGAGAGATTTCAGGATCTTCTTTGCGCCAGATTTGTTTGTATTTTTTTGCTGATTGGGATACAGAAATAGGAGCAATGATGTTTCGTGCCAAAAAATTTGACAACCATTCCGATCTTCCCATCACTAATGGGTCGGACAACATGTCGCCGATAAACTTCTGTACCTCGACTTTTTCATAATTTGCGGGGGTCCCCACATTGACCAATACGATACCTCGCATGTTTTTTTAATTGATTTATTCTACATAGGTTTCTAATATTTTGGTGTATGTAGAGGGAATTAATTCTACGACATTTGTATCTGCCGGTATAAGAAGCGATTCTCCTTGATGCAGCGAGAGGGCATTTCCTTTATCGTCTTTAATTGTGCTTTCGCCTTCGATGCAGATATATATTACAAACGAATCAAGTTGATGATATACACGCCTTAGGGGTTTATTCATTTCCAATAAATTAGTGGTAAAATAGGGGCATGTCACTAGTTGTACCGGTTGATTGAGGCAGGGCACATATTCAGTTTTATATGAATCGTGTACGGTATAGTCGATGGCATCTTTTGCCAGTTCGGTATGTAATTCACGAGGATTGCCATCGGCATCTTTTCGATTGTAATCGTAAATGCGGTATGTAATGTCGGAGGTTTGTTGAATTTCGGCTACAAAACAGCCTGCGCCAATGGCATGGACCCGACCGGCAGGTATAAAAAATACATCTCCGGGTTTCGCATGATGTTTTTTTAATGTTTCAATGAAGGCATCGTTTTTTATCCGTTCGACGTATTCTTCGGGAGTAATTTTTTTCGCAAATCCCGAATATATGAAAGCATCGGGTGTAGCATTGATTACATACCACATTTCGGTTTTTCCAAAAGAATTATGTCTTTTTTTAGCAAGTTCATCGTCGGGATGTACCTGAATGGATAAATTTTCTCGAGCGTCGATAAATTTTATTAGCAAAGGAAATGTGTTGCCGTATTTTTCGTATACTTTTTTTCCTACAAGTCGACTTCCGGTTTTTATGAGAAGTTCTTGCAGTGACGTTCCTGCGAGATAACCGTTGGAAATAACAGAAACATGATCTTTTACTCCGGATATTTCCCAACTTTCACCAATGCCGTCCCGAGGAGGGGCAATTTGTTTGAATTTGCAGATTTCCGATCCGCCCCAAATAACGGGTTTAAGAATAGGTTCAAATTTAAGAGGATATAAATTCATATTTCGTTTTATTTTTCAGTTTTTATTGTATCATTTTTTGTTTGTTTTCCAACCACTTTTAATACCATAGCAGTGCGGGCAGGGAGATAGAGCATGAGCCAGCCTTTATTATGAGGTGCATACAACGGATCATATAAAGTGAAGTGATGAATGCTATCGTCGTTAAGACCAAAACCACCAAAATTGACATCGTCGGTGTTAAGGATAATTTTGTATTCGCCTTCGGGAGCGGGTATCCCATAATCGCGGTACGAATTAGTCGGATGAAAATTGTATACAAAAATCAGGTCTTCGCGCGAGTATGCCAATACATTATCGCCGTCTTTGTCCCATAATTTCACAAGAGGGGTATCCTGAAAATCGGGAACCGATTTGATGAGTTTGATCATTGCCTTGTCGAAGTCGGCCAGATAATGATATTTTAAATTATGATCGTCTACCAAGTGCCATTGTCGTCGGGCATATTTATACGACCATCCATTGCCTTCTCGCGGGAAATCAATCCATTCGGGGTGTCCAAATTCGTTGCCCATAAAATTCAGATAACCTCCGTTCATGGTTGTGGCCGTAACCAGTCGGATCATTTTATGAAGGGCTATGCCGCGATCCACTTTTTCGGTGGTGGGAACAAGTTTCGACATATGCCAATACATATCGGCATCGATTAATCTGAAAATAATGGTTTTATCCCCAACCAAAGCCTGGTCGTGGCATTCTGCATAAGAAATCGTTTTTTCGTCGGCACGACGATTGGTCATTTCCCACCAGATGGTCGATGGATACCATTCCTCATCTTTCTTTTCGGTGATGATTTTGATCCAGAAATCGGGAATGTTCATGGCCATTCGGTAATCGAATCCGTAACCTCCGGCTTCAGGTTTAACCGCCAATCCGGGCATGCCGCTTACTTCTTCGGCGATAGTGACGCCATCGGTATTCACCTCATGAATGAGTTTATTGGCAAGGGTAAGGTAGCAAATAGCATCTATATCCTGATTGCCGTTGTAGTAATCACCGTAATTGGTGAAAGCGGCGCCCAATCCATGGTCGTAATACAGCATGGAAGTCACCCCGTCGAAACGGAATCCATCGAATTTATATTCTTCAAGCCAATATTTGCAATTGGAGAGGAGAAAATGCAGGACCTCATTTTTCCCGTAATCGAAACAGAGAGAGTCCCATGCTTTATGGTATCTGCGGTTGGGATCGCTATGAAAATATAAGTCATACGAACCATCTATACGGGCAATTCCTTCGAACTCATTTTTTACTGCATGCGAATGTACCAAATCCATAATGACGGCAATTCCCATGTCGTGAGCCGTATCGATGAGTTGGCGCAGTTCGTCCGGTGTGCCAAAGCGTGAAGAAGGGGCAAAGAAATTGGAAACGTGATAGCCGAACGAGCCGTAGTAGGGGTGTTCCTGAATAGCCATCACTTGAATGGCATTGTATCCGTTATCTTTAACCCGCGGCAAAACATTTTCGCGAAACTCGTTGTATGTTCCCACTTTTTCTTCTTCTGTAGCCATGCCTACATGGCATTCGTAAATTAATAAGGGCGACCGGTTGGGTATAAAATGGTTATATTTGAATTGATAAGGAGCCGGTGGATCCCATACCTGGGCGCAAAAAATATGGGTGTCTTTGTCTTGCACCACCCATTTGCTCCATGCAGGGATGCGCTCACCACATCCGCCATCCCAGCAGACAAACAGTTTGTAATAATCGAGATGGTGAATACGATCTAATGGAACTTTTAATTCCCATATGCCGTGTTCCAATCGTTTCAAGCGATACGATTCTTCGCGTTGCCAATTGTTGAAAGAACCGATTAAAAATATTTCGGTAGCGTTAGGCGCCCATTCTCTTATGTACCAACCATCATTTGTTTTTTGCAAGCCGAAATAAAGATAACCGGTTGCAAAATCGGACAAACTGATTTCGCCGTTATGTGTCAGTTGGTTTTCTTTATTTATTATATAGTTGTAACGCTCTTCTATGATGTTTGCATACGGTTCGAGCCAAGGATCGTTTTTTATTATTTCCAGCATAATATAATAGTGGATTTCACGGGTTACATGACAGCTATTTTTACGATGATTTTTTTTGTATCGTTTTCGCCGATAAGAGGAGCATGTGCATCATTTGGAAAGAAAATTGCAAACTCGCCCGGTAAAAGAGTGAAATAGGTCGAGGGCGCATCGTCAAAAAATTCAATATCGTTAGTGGCATCGTATCCATTTACGGAATTTTTTAAATTCATTGACGATCGCCATCCAAAAGTTTCTTTTTGTTCGATGGGGATTTGAATATCAATGTATTTCTGATGTGTTTCTAGTTTTGCTTCCGCTTTTGTCTTCATTTTTGCTTTTGTTACAGATACTTTTAAAGCGTCCCCTTCAAGTTGAGTTGTGCCGATTTCAACTTGCTTCATGTCTAAAGTTTTAAGAAAATCAAAAGCTTTTTTAAATAGCGGATGCAGAGAAAAATAAAGCGTTGCATTGGATAAATGATCTACAACCATGATAATATATGTTTTAAAAATAAGACATTCAATTTTACAAATTTACAAGATAATTTTCAATTTACCCACAAAGTTTATTTGTTACTTTTGGAGACGGAATGCATTTCTCGTGAAAAAATCCGTTGAAAATGCATATCTTTGTTTTTCACTAACGATTTAAAAAGAGAGTAGATTACATTAATAAAATACATTGGGTAAAAAATAAAAATCGGATGAAAAAGATCATTTTTTCTTTTTTGAGCTTGGCGATAGTTGTTGCAATAAACGCACAAACGAATATTGAAACATGTAATTTGGGTTTTTCTTTCGAGATAAGCAGTAATCCGAACTGGGGAGAACATGAACCGGTGATAAGAAGCATTGTTCCCGGGTCTCCTGCTGCAAGAGCAGGATTAAAGTTGAACGATATTATAATGGAAATAAATGGCGAAGGAACGTATTTGAAACCCCGCTCCACCATTATGTCGTGGTTTGCCGAAAACGAAAGAGAAATGGAAATAGCTGTTCGGAATTTTGAGCAACCTTTTCGGCGAATGACAATTAAAAAAAATTGCCGCATGAAAAATGCAATAAGTGAGGCTCAGTTGGCTCCGGTATTTGCTTTTTATAGTCTCGAAGATGTTCAGGACCGACGTTTTGTTATTCCCGTGAAAACCACTACCAATCCCAAAGCTCAATTTACCGATTATCAAACATTTGACTTTGCACCACCTGATGAACGAACAGCTGCAATAGATACCCGTATAAATGCCATTTTCGAAAAAGTATTTACTCAACGGGGCCTTAAAAGGGATACTACCGACCCCGATTTTATTATTCAGACCTATTATAGCTATCAGAATAATCCGTCGTATAATCCCAATTCGCCTACTTTGGGTGCTTATCGACCCACATGGCGTTTCGATATGCGCAACAAACGGATGGTAAAAATCCCTGTGTATTCTCCCACAGAAGCAGTGAGAATCAACGATATTATGTATACTCTAGAATTTGGATATCGGTTTTATGATCGTAAATTCATGCAACCGGGTGAGATGGTGTTAATTTGGGAAAGCGAGGTGAACGAACGATTGTCGGCTAATTATGGGTTGGAAAATTACCTTGAAATGAATTTACCTCTCATCCTTTTAAAATTTCCTTATCCGGGAAATCTGTCTTCAGGTACGTATCAGGTAAATTATTTGAAATATAATTATACGGGGATTAATTATAATATGGACGATTTGAAAACCATTGTTTCTGTTGACCCCGATTCACCGGCAGAAAAGGCGGGGATACAAGCAGGTGATGTGGTGAAGAGAATACAAAATTACCCGTTTAATCACGATCCCAAATCATTAACCGAATCGTATCGTCGGTTTATAGCTGAAACGATGAAGTATCGCGACGAGAGTACACGCTATACCGATGTAAATGGTTTCGATAAATGTATGTTTTGGGATATCGGCTATTATAGCAAAATAGCAAGAGCTTTCAAAAATAAAAGATATAAAGCTGCATTTTCGTACCTCTTTAATTTTAATCAATACGTCGATTGGGAAACTCCGGACGTACTTACCATTGAGATCGATCGAAAGGGCGAAAATTTCACTTTTAGAGTTGTACCCGAAATTGTTACTTTTTCGACTGTCCTTGCGTATTAATCTTGGGAAGTCACTCGCGTTGTTTCCGCAGACACGAGGCGATCAATTTGGCTTTTTTAGTGGAGGGCAGGCGATGAAGCCGATGATAATTGAAATTCTTAGAAAATACCTTTATTAACGTTAATGCACGCAAAACTGCCGAATTCTGTCCCGCTTTTATTATATAAAACGGTGAATTACTGATTTTCTGAATAATATACAATAAAAAAAGGACGAAAGACCCTTAAAATTTTTTTCCGACGACAGGAAAATTTTTTTTATCCCCCGTCGGATTTTCCGATGGATACAAAAATTTTGATTTACTTCTATCCCGATCGTATTCTTTGACAAAGAAAAGCGATTTTTCGGCAAACCAAGGCTGTTTTTACGCAAAAACAGCCGTTTTTTGTCCGTCGGATTTTCAGAAATAGGATATTATTTTTTTTTGTCTCTCGTCGGATTTTCCGACGGAGGAATTTAGTTAGTTGGTGTTAAAGCGCGTTTTCCGAAACAGGATGCAATTTTTGTGCACTCTAATTCTGTTTTCCGGTATTTAGTGCGGTTTTTTTCTGTCTTTTCAAATACCTGTTGTAAGGTGAAAACTTCATTATCGATAATTTTTTTGTTTTTTATGATATTTGATTTTTTTCATTATGTTGTTGATGGACAGTGTTTGGCATTTTTTTCTCATTTTTTTTTGCTTATTATTGAAAAAAAAGTGTTCGAATCTTTTGGAGCGGATTAAAAAAGTTTCTATCTTTGCACCCGCTTTCCTGATGGAACAACCGGTTTTCGGATTGATTTTAGGGGAGCGATTTTACAGAAGCGATCTTTGAAAAATTTCCGTACACGTTTTTTCAGACAAAGCAGTAGTCGCGAAACTCGATATATATTATTTTGTTTTGCGACGAC
>Ga0116169_1000551_pt1 | contig 38154 bp, 36 predicted proteins | sample AD_UKC130_MetaG_FD_89796 | JGI IMG/M metagenome (GOLD analysis project Ga0116169, IMG submission 89796) | Active sludge microbial communities of municipal wastewater-treating anaerobic digesters from Canada - AD_UKC130_MetaG | ecosystem: Engineered > Bioreactor > Anaerobic > Digestate | place...
CTTTAGTTGCCTAAAGCCTCGTGCGGTCAACCCGAAAGTCAAACGAGACGGGCAGCCTCTCCTTTCCTATTTGACCTTGCTCCGGATGGGGTTTACCTAGCCAGTTAGTCACCTAACCGCTGGTGAGCTCTTACCTCACCTTTTCACCCTTACCTGGGCCGAAACACCGGCCTAGGCGGTATGTTTCTGTGGCACTAGCCTTAGAGTCGCCTCCACTGGGTGTTACCCAGCATCCTGCCCTATGGAGCTCGGACTTTCCTCAAAGGGTAACCCTTCGCGATCATCCGGTTCACTCAGCAGCTTCCCTACAAGTATACCATGTTCCCCACTAAGACACAAGAAAAGGGAGACTTACAGGTCCCCCGAATTGGTGGTAAACAGTACCAGTGGTGGTAAAGTGTGCAACCTTGACACACCCGCAATTTTCTTGCGCAAAGCCGCTTCTAGCTGGGGTTTAATGGTGGACCCCCTGGGATTCGAACCCAGGACCAACAGATTATGAGTCTGCTGCTCTAACCGCTGAGCTAGGGGTCCAACACGGATCAATTATAGGAAAACATCCGCTCAGTGTCAAGGGTGTGGCTACTGCTCCAAAAAGTCCTTCAACTTCTTGCTGCGGCTCGGATGGCGCAGTTTGCGCAGGGCCTTGGCTTCAATTTGGCGAATGCGCTCCCGGGTTACCCCAAAGACCTGGCCCACTTCCTCCAAGGTCCGGCCCCGTCCATCTTCCAAGCCAAAGCGCAGCTTGAGCACCTGCTGTTCTCTGGGAGTCAAAGACTCCAGCACTTCTTCTAGCTGTTCCTGGAGCATGGTGAAAGCCGCGGCCTCTGCTGGGGCAGTTGCTTCCTGATCTTCAATAAAATCGCCTAGATGGCTGTCTTCCTCTTCCCCAATGGGTGTCTCCAGAGACACGGGCTCTTGGGCGATTTTCATGATCTCCCGCACCCGCTCCGCAGGCATGTCCATAGCCTCCGCTATTTCCTCCGGTGTGGGAGCCCGCCCCAACTCCTGGAGCAACTGCCGGGAAACCCGGGTCAACTTGTTGATGGTTTCAACCATGTGGACGGGAATGCGGATGGTACGGGCTTGGTCCGCAATGGATCTGGTAATGGCCTGCCTGATCCACCAAGTGGCGTAGGTACTGAACTTGAAACCTTTGCGGTAATCAAACTTCTCCACCGCCTTGATCAGGCCCAGGTTGCCCTCCTGGATCAAGTCCAGCAGCTGCATACCCCTACCCACATAACGTTTGGCAATGCTCACCACCAGACGCAAGTTGGCTTCTGCCAGCTTGCGCGCGGCTTCTTGATCACCCTGTTCAATGCGCTTGGCCAGTTCCACTTCTTCCTCGGCAGTGAGGAGCGGAACCCTGCCGATCTCCTTTAGATACATACGGACAGGATCATCAAGCCCAATATCCTCTGGCATGGACAAATCATATTCATCCTGGTCTGCCTCATCAGTCACATCGTCATCGACCGGCTCACCAGGGTCATCGTCGTGTTCAGCATTGGAATGGGGAATCACGTCTACACCCATGGCCGAGAAGCTCTCATAAATCTCATCGATCTGCTCAGGAAGAAGATCCACATCTTGCAGGCTATCCATGATTTCGCGATAAGTAACCATGCCGCGCTTTTTCGCCCTCGCCATGAGTTCGTTCACTGCTTGGATGTTGTCTGCCACGGTGCTTGCTTCCTTCTTGTTCAACATGAATACCCCCTTTCTGTCCGGCTGTTTTCAGCTAGAATGATGGCTGCAAATGTCATAATACTCCTTCAGCAGCTGGTATAACTCCATGCGGACATCGAAACCTTCTCTATCATTCTCCAATAAGGCAAGTTTTTCCTCTATCTTCCGCAATCTTCGCCTCTTCAAAACCGCCAGAAACGACCCAAGACAATCTTCCCAGCTTGCGACTGGTTCCTCCAGGGACAGCAGCCGACTGGCGGTGGACGCGGCGCGCTCATCAGACAAACCCGCACTCAGAGACAGAAAAAGATGGCGGTAGTCTGGGTGCTGGAAACTATCCGCAGCAATTCCCTGCTCTGTAATCTCCCGTAGGAGCCCCGGCTCCTGCAAAAGGTGCCGAAGTACTTCGCGCTCCCGCAGCTCTTCCCCTGCCTCCAGTGCAGAAACAGCGGCTGCCCGTTTGGGCGGGCTGCCCTTTAGATTACGCCTATTCTGCGCCCGGGGAACCCTGGGTATGCCCAGCCTCTGGTGAACCTCTGCTGCCAGCGCTTCTTCCCGCACACCTAGACGCTCCGCTGCATAGCGAGTGTATTCATCGCGCTCAACGGCGTTGGTAAGCTGAGATAGCAATGTAACAAGTTCTGTAGATGCGGCCAATTTTCCTTCTCTAGTTTCTACATCGTGTTGGGAAATAATTCTATCAATCTGGTATTCCCGAAAAGGCCGGGCACTATGCAACCAGGCCCGCACTCCTTCCATCCCTCGGGCGCGGGCAAAACTGTCGGGGTCCTCTCCCCCGGGCAGACTGGCCACGCGCACCTTCAGCCCGGAGGCATGTAACACCTCCATCCCCCGCCAAGCCGCCCTCTCCCCCGCGGCATCGCCGTCAAAGGCGATGATAGCCTGGGAGCAGAAGCGCTTCAGGAGCCTTGCATGGGCCGGAGTAAAGGCCGTCCCCAAGGAGGCCACCACATTGCGCTGCCCAGCGGCAAACAGCGCGATCAAATCGGTGTATCCCTCCACAATCACTACCTGGTCCTGGGCTTGGATCTCCTCTTTGGACCAGTTTAACCCGTAGAGAATCTGGCCCTTGTTGAACACCGCAGTCTGGCCCGTGTTCAGGTACTTGGGGCCGGAAGAGACTAGGCTCCTGCCGCCAAAGCCCACAAAGCGCCCTAGATGATCGCAAATGGGGAACATAACCCGCCCCCGGAAACGGTCGATAAAACCCCGCTGACCCGCAGTGACCAGCCCCGCGGCCTGGGCCACAGCCAGATCCACACCCTGGGTCTGGAGAAAACTAGCCAAGCCGTCCCACTCCTCCAGGGCATAACCCAGGTAGAAATGCCTAGCCAGTTCTTTGCTGATCCCCCTGCCTTCCAGGTAGGCGCGTGCCTTGGCCCCGGCTGGAGAGCGCAGATTTCGGTAGTAATAACGGGCCGCCAGCTGGTTCACCTGGCGCAGCTGCTCCCGCTCCTGTTCCTTCCGCTGGTCATGGGGGGATAGGGACGGCACTGGAATCCCCTTTTCCTGCGCCAGTTTCACCACCGCTTCCGGGAAGGATAGGTTTTCCGTTTCCATGATGAAGTTGAACACATTACCTCCCTTACCGCAGCCAAAGCAATGGAAAAACTGTTTTTCTGGGTTAACGGTCAAGGAGGGCGTTTTCTCACTGTGAAAAGGGCACAGCCCCACATAATTCTTCCCCGTCTGGCGCAGCTCGACGCGCCGGCCGACTACTTCCACAATATCTACGGCAGCCCTGACCCGTTCCAGCCACTGCTCAGAAAACCTTGCGATCTCCGTCACCCCCCCAGCCCCGGGGCAGAAACAGCCGCTGAAACTCCTGGGTTGCGAAGCTGTCAGTCATGCCGGCGATATAGTCCACCACTTCCACCTGGGGATCAGCAGCATTCTTGAAACGCTCGCCGTGCTCCAGGTAGTAAGTGTAGAGCATACTGATCACTCCGTACACCTTGGACTCCTCCTGCTTGGCCGCGGAGTTAAAATAGAAGTTTTCAAAAAGGAAACTCCGCAGAAGGTCAGTGGCCTCCTGGACCCTTGGACTCATGGCCACCTGATTCTTGCCGAAGCTGGTGTGGAGAATATCCGTAACCATGGTTCGGATGCGCTCCCGGCTGGTGCGCCCCAAGACCTCTAGCACTTGTTCAGGCAGGTCCTCCTCCCGGAGGATTCCGCCCCGCACAGCATCTTCCACATCGTGATTCAGATAGGCTATGCGGTCGCAGATGCGCACCACCTGGCCCTCCAGAGTCTGGGGCAGAGTGTCCCCGGTATGGTGCAGAATGCCGTCCCGTACCTCCCAGGTCAAGTTGAGCCCGGGGTAGTCGGGAGCATACACCTCCAGCACATCCACCACCCGCAGGCTGTGCTCGTTGTGTCGGAAGTGGCCAACTAGGCGCTGGAGGGCAGCTTCGCCAGCATGCCCAAAAGGGGTATGCCCCAGATCGTGTCCCAGGGCAATGGCTTCCGTGAGGTCCTCGTTCAAACGCAAGGCCCGGGCCACACTTCTGGCTATTTGGGTTACCTCTAAGACATGGGTCATGCGGGTGCGGTAATGGTCTCCCTTGGGGGCGATGAAAACCTGGGTCTTGGATTTGAGGCGGCGAAACGCCTTGGAGTGGACGATGCGTTCCCGATCCTGCTGGAAACAGGTAGAGTACGAACACGGCTCTTCGGGGTAAACACGCCCCTTACTCTGCCGCGCCTTCGCCGCGTAGGGGGATAAGTACTTCTCTTCCCATTCCAAAATGGACTCCACGAAATTCATGTCTGCACCCCTCTCCATCAGCGCACAGTTCCTACCAGCTCCCTGAGCTTCCCCTTGCCGCCAGCACTTGCATCCTGCCCTTGAACGCGCAAGAACCCACACTAACATAGTATGGGTTCCCCGCGCCAAGAAGTTTTCCTTCTATGCTAACCCGCAGACTTACCGTGGGTTGCGAATGTTGGCCTGGGCAGCAGCCAAACGGGCGATGGGCACGCGGAATGGCGAGCAGCTCACGTAATCTAAGCCAACACGATGGAAGAAGTCGATGGAAGCCGGGTCGCCGCCGTGCTCACCGCAGACGCCGATCTTCAGGTTCGCCCGCACGGAGCGGCCCTTCTCGACACCCATCTTAACCAGGGAGCCTACGCCCACCTGATCCAAGCTCTGGAACGGATCCTTTTCCAAGACGCCCTTTTCAATGTACTGGGGCAGGAAGGTTCCAGCGTCATCGCGGCTGAAGCCAAAGGTCATCTGGGTGAGGTCGTTGGTACCGAAGGAGAAGAACTCGGCTTCAGCGGCGATCTCATCGGCCACAACGCAAGCCCTGGGGATTTCCACCATGGTGCCCACCAGGTACTTGAACTCAACGCCAAACTCCTTCATGACCTCTTCGGCCACTTCGATGCAGACCTTTTTCATCAGCTTGAGCTCCTGCACAGTGCCGACCAAGGGAATCATAACCTCTGGGAAGACCTGTACCCCTTCCTTGGTAAGCTCTGCCGCGGCCTCGAAAATGGCCCGGGCCTGCATGGCGTAGATCTCAGGATAGGTCACACCAAGGCGCACGCCACGATGGCCCAGCATGGGGTTGATCTCCTCGAGGGCCTCAATGCGTGCCTTCAAGGCCTCTACCGTCACTCCCATGTCGGCGGCCAGCTTGCGGATGGTCTCGGCATCCTGGGGCACAAACTCATGCAGAGGAGGATCCAGCAAGCGCACCGTTACGGGTTTGCCCTGCATGGTCCGGAAAATCCCTTTGAAGTCGCCCTTCTGGTAAGGCAGCAGCTTAGCCAGGGCAGCTTCCCGTCCGGCTTGGTCTTGGGCAAAGATCATCTGGCGCACAGCGCTGATGCGGTCGCCTTCGAAGAACATGTGCTCTGTTCTGCACAACCCGATGCCCTCGGCGCCAAAGTCCAAAGCAGTCTTGGCGTCGTGGGGCGTATCGGCGTTGGTGCGGATACCCAGGGTGCGGAACTCATCGGCCCACTCCAAGAGGGTGCCTAGATTGCCGCTGACCTGAGCTTCCACCATGGGTACTTGGCCCACGATCACTTCGCCGGTGCTGCCGTTTAAGGTAATCCAGTCGCCTTCCTTGAGCTCAGTGGTGCCAAAGGTGAGGGTCTTTTTCTCTTCATCGATCAAAGCAGCGGCGCAGCCTGCTACACAGCACTTGCCCATACCGCGGGCAACTACGGCAGCGTGGGAGGTCATACCGCCGCGGGCCGTTAAGATACCCTCGGCTACGTGCATGCCACCGATATCCTCAGGGGAGGTCTCGTTGCGGACCAGGATAACCTGTTCACCGCGCTCTTTCCACTGCTCGGCTTCTTCCGCGGTAAACACGATGCGGCCGGCTGCGGCACCCGGAGAGGCAGGCAGACCTTTAGCAATGGCCTCATACTTGGCTTTGGGATCGATCATGGGATGGAGCAGCTGATCGAGCTGTTCGGGCTCGACACGCAGAAGGGCAGTCTTCTTGTCAATGAGCCCCTCTTCCACCATTTCCACGGCAATGCGCACAGCTGCAGTGGCCGTCCGCTTACCGACGCGGGTCTGCAGGATGTACAGCTTACCTTCCTGAATGGTGAACTCGATATCCTGCATATCCTTGTAGTGGTTCTCCAGCCGCTTATAAATCTGTTCCAGCTCTGCGTAGACTTCAGGCATGCCCTTCTTGAGCTCGGCAATGGGCAGAGGAGTGCGGATACCTGCTACCACGTCTTCACCTTGGGCATTCATGAGGTACTCGCCGTAGAACACGTTTTCACCGGTGGAAGGATCACGGGTGAAGGCCACGCCTGTACCAGAGGTTTCGCCCATGTTACCAAAGACCATGGCCTGGACGTTCACAGCTGTACCCCAATCGTGGGGAATGTTGTTGATCTGGCGGTAACGGATGGCCCGAGCACCGTTCCAGGAACGGAACACGGCGTCGATCGCTCCCCGCAGCTGTTCAACTGGATCATCGGGGAACAGAGTGCCTGCGGCATTCTTAACGATAGCTTTGTACTCCTGAACCAGGGCCTTGAGAGCCTCTACGCTCAACTCGTTATCCTGCTCCACGCCCTCTTCGGCGCGCTTTTTGGCGATGGTCTCCTCAAAGAGTTCATGGGCCACACCCATGACCACATCACCGTACATATGGATGAAACGGCGGTAGGAGTCCCAGGCAAAACGGGGGTTCCCCGATTTCTTAGCCAGAGCTTCCACAGTGGTGTCATTCAAGCCCAAGTTCAAGACGGTGTCCATCATACCAGGCATGGATACCCGTGCACCGGAGCGGACAGAAACCAGGAGAGGATTCTCCTCGTCGCCGAACTTGGCTCCCATGGCTTGTTCTAACTTGGCCAAATTCTCCATGACCTGTTCTTCCAAACCTTCCGGCCACTGCTCATTGTTGCCGTAAAAAGCCGTGCAGGCTTCGGTGGTGATGGTAAAGCCGGGGGGCACGGGAATGCCCAGGGCTGTCATCTCGGCTAAGTTGGCACCTTTACCGCCAACTAGGTTCCGGTTGCCCTCTTGGCCTTCAGTGCGGCCGCTGCCAAAAAAGTAAACCCACTTGGTGTTCATGCACATCCTCCTTCTGCGTTTCTTACTCTATAATTCCCCATGGGGGAACATATCTGAAGAAGCGGAAAATATTGGCTCAAATACCAACCTAATCTATTCTTTATCCCCCCTGGTTCTCCTTCTCCCAATCCGCTTCTTTACTTATTTCCAACAACCAGGTGCAAATCACCACACAATCGATACAATCTCACCGCCTGATTGAGTAAAGCCAACCGGTTGCCCCGCACAACGGGGTCCTGATCCATAATCATCACCTGATCAAAGAAACGGTCGATGGGGCCCCGGAGCGCCGCGAGCTGCTGCAGAAGGCCCTTAAAGTCGCCCTGAGCCGCCAGGGCCAGGCAGGCCTTTTCGGCTGCCTGCAGCGCTTGGTGGAACTCGGCGTCGGCAGCAGCAAACACACTAGGTGTAAGCTCGCTACCGCTGCCTTTGGCCGCCAGATTAGCTACCCGTTCAAAACCAGTGAGCAGATCCACAAAACCAGCTTCCTCCCGGAACTGGGCCAAGGCCTTCACCTTAGCTTCTAGGCTGGGGATGCACTCGTCCCCTCCAGCTAAAACCGCATCAACTAGATCGTAGCTGTAGCCCTGCTCCAAAAGGATCACCCTCAGCCGGGCCAGCAGGAAATCCACCAGAGCCTGGGTGCGCTCCTCACCTAAGGGAAGGTCAGCATACCGCTCCTCGGCAGCTTCAATGAGCTCCCGCAGGGAGATGGCATAGCCTCCCCGGCGCAGGATCTGCACAACTCCCTGAGCTTGACGGCGCAGGGCAAAGGGATCCTGGGACCCTGTGGGAATCTTCCCCAGAGCGAAGTAACCCACCAGCGTATCCAGTTTGTCCGCCAAGCTGACCACAGTGCCTTCCACCGTTTCGGGCAGGCCATCGCCGGCAAAGCGGGGCAGATAGTGCTCGCGGATACCAGCGGCCACTGCGGGATCCTCGCCTTGGGCCAAAGCATACTTCTCCCCCATAATCCCCTGCAGCTCAGGAAACTCATAGACCATCTGGGTGACCAAATCGCTCTTGGCCAGGCGGGCCGTGCGTAAAGCCGTCTCGAGCCGGTCAGCGTGGCCCAGCCGCTCTGCCAAAAACGCGGTGAGCTTTTCCAAACGCCGCACCTTATCCCCCATGGTGCCCAGCCTTTCCTGGAACACCACCTGTTCCAGCCGGGGCAGCTGATCAACCAGCTTTACCTTCAGATCCTCTTCGTAGAAGAACTTGGCATCGGCCAAGCGCGCCGCCAGCACCTTTTCGTTCCCCTTGATCACCAAATCCAGGTGGTTATCGGCGCCATTGCGCACCCCGATGAAACTGGCCTGGAGCTGTCCCTGGGCGTTGTGGAGGGGAAAATAGCGCTGATGCTCCTTCATGGAGGTAATCAAGACCTCCGCCGGAACGGTCAAATACTCGGGAGAGAACTCCCCTCTGAAGGCAGTGGGGTATTCCACTAAGTTGACGATTTCCCCCAAGAGGCGCTCATCTTCCTTCACCCAGGCATTGTGTCTGGCGGCCAAATCCTGAATCTGCTGCCAAATGGCCGCGCGCCGCTCTTGGGCATCGGCCATGACATAGTGCTCTTTCAAGGTGGAAAGATACGCCTGGGGCTCGGCAATCACCACCGGTCCTGAACTCAGCTGGCGATGCCCGAAGCTTTCCCGCCCAGCCTTGATCGGACCCACTTCCAGGGGAATCACCTGGGTGCCGAATAAAGCTACAATCCAGCGCAGAGGTCGGGCATAACGCAGATCGTAATTGCCCCAGCGCATGTTCTTGGGAAAACTCAGGTTAGCTATAATCTCCTCTAAGAGAGGTTTGAGGAGTCTAAACGTGGGCTGGCCCTGCACTTCCCTTTGGATGTAAATGTAGTCCGCCCCTTGATAAGACTTGACAATGATGTCCTTTTCCTCAGCGTTTTGGGAGCGCAGAAAGCCAAGGCCGGCTTTCGTGAGCTTGCCCTCCTCATCCCGGGCAATACGCAGGGGCGGGCCTTTAATCTCCTCCACCAAATCCTCCTGCTGCTCCTGGAGCTGTTCCACAAGTACAGCTAAGCGGCGGGGGGTGCTGAAAGTGTGAACCTGCCCAAAGCCCAAACGCTCCTGGGAGAGCTTGGCCGTGATGGCCTCAGACAGCTGTTTCAGCGCGCCTTCGATAAAGCGGGCAGGCAGCTCTTCAAAGCCTAGTTCCAGCAAAAGATCCTGCATCTAGACAGCCCCTCTCTTCAATAGTGGAAAGCCCAGCCTTTCCCGCTCTGCCAGATAACCCTGGGCTGCCAGGCGGGCCAAGGCCCGAACACGGCTGATAAAACGGGTTCTTTCGCTCACACTTAAGGCGCCGCGGGCATCCAGAAGATTAAAGGTATGGGAACACTTGAGCACATAATCATACCCAGGCAGCACCAAGCCCAGCTCGATCAAGCGCTTGGCTTCATCCTCATACAGATCGAACAAGGTAAAGAGCTTCTCCGTATCCGCTGCCTCAAAGTTGTACTTGGAGTACTCCACTTCGTTCTGGAGAAAAACATCTCCATAGGTTACCCCGTCCACCCAAACCAGGTCGAAAATGGAGTTCACTCCCTGGATGAACATGGCCAGCCGCTCCACACCGTAGGTGATCTCCGCGGACACGGGCTTCACATCGATCCCGCCCACCTGCTGAAAGTAGGTGAACTGAGTGATCTCCATTCCATCCAGCCACACCTCCCAGCCCAGGCCCCAGGCCCCGAGGGTGGGAGACTCCCAGTCATCTTCCACAAAGCGCACATCGTGCTTGCCCAGGTCGATGCCCAGCGCTTCCAAGCTTTTCAGATAAACATCCTGCACATCATCGGGAGAGGGCTTGAGGATCACCTGAAACTGATAGTAATGCTGGACCCGGTTGGGATTCTCTCCGTAGCGTCCGTCGGTGGGGCGCCGGCTCGGCTGCACGTAGGCCACATTCCAAGGCTCGGGGCCCAGCGCTTTCAAAAAAGTGGCTGGCGACATGGTTCCCGCGCCAACCTCCAGATCGTAGGGCTGATAAATTATGCACCCCTGCTCTGCCCAAAAGGCTTGCAGCTTTAAGATCATCTCCTGAAGATTCACTCAGCCACCCCTCTCTTATTTTGAAAACCTTTCACCCAACGACCAGGGACGAAAGGTTCTCCAGAGGCTCGTATAGAGCGCCTTGACGGCGCTAGTATTACGTTTCAGTTATACCAAATCCACCACAAATTGTCAATCTGGCCCGGGAGGAACCGCCGTGAGGGTGTCTAGGAAGTCTAAGGATTTCAAAGGATATTCTAGCCGGAAATCCAGGTACCTACGCATCACCCGGCGCAGTTCCTCTTCAAGGTTTCCCGCTGGATGCAGCACGGTGAGCTTAGAGAACTCCCACTCCAAGAGCTTCTTCATCAGTTCCCACGCGCCGTTGGAAAGGGGCACGCTCCCAGGAATCTGTCCTGCACACTTGGAACACAGCACGCCTCCCTGCTCGCTAAAGAAGAGTCTCTCCCGAACGGGTTCCCGGCAGCTCAGGCAGGCATACAGCTCCGGCTCGTAGCCCAACTCCCGCATGAGCCTAAGCTCAAAGGCCCGGGCTGCAAGTTTGAGCCGTCCCTGGCTCGCCAGGGCCAGACTGCCGACCAAGAGTGCGAACACCTCTGCGGCCGGATCCTCTTCAGGAGTTAAGGCATCCACAAGCTCAGTGATGTAGGAAGCATAGGCCAGCTTCTCCAAATCGTCGCGCAGGCTCTGCCCGCTATGCACAATCTCCGCTTGGCTGAGGTTGTGGAGCTCCTTGCCTGGAAAAATGAGATACTGCCCGTGGGTAAACAGCTGGGTGGAACTGAGCAGGCGATTGCGGACCCGCCTTGCTCCCCTGGCCACCGCCTGCAGCTTGCCCCGTTCTTTTGTGTAGATCGTCACGATCCGGTCCGCTTCCCCGAAGTTGCGGACGCGCAGGACGATTCCTTCCACCTTCCAGATCAACGCTGCTCACCATCGGCTTCCGGGGGCTGAATGCCCAGGTACTCATAGCCCAACCTGGTCAGGCAGCGGCCTCTAGCGGTTCTCTGCACCAGGCCGAGCTGCAGCAGGAAGGGTTCATACACATCTTCGATGGTGGCTGCCTCTTCACCGATCACCGCGCTGAGGCTATCCACCCCCACGGGACCTCCTCCAAACACCTGGTGGATAGTGTGCAGAATCCTCCGGTCCATGGGATCTAGACCGTTATCGTCAATCTCGAACAAGCTGAGGGCCTCTCGGGCCACCCCATGGGAAATGCGGTTATTTGCCCGTACTTGGGCGTAATCCCGCACCCGTTTCAGCAGGCGGTTGGCCACCCGGGGTGTACCCCGGGAGCGTTTGGCAATCTCCTCGGCTCCCCCATGCTCGATCTCAATATTGAGAATCCCCGCGGCGCGCAGCACAATTGCCTGCAGATCCTCAACGCTGTACAGCTCCAGGCGGCTGATCATGCCGAAGCGGTCCCGGAGAGGGGAGGTGAGCATCCCTGCCCTGGTTGTGGCCCCCACCAGGGTAAACGGGGGTAGGTCAATGCGTACTGACCTGGCTCCCGGGCCTTTACCGATCACAATATCAACCACACCGTCCTCCATGGCAGGATAAAGCACTTCCTCCACCTGTCTGCTGAGGCGGTGAATCTCGTCGATAAAAATCACGTCCTTAGCTTGAATGCTGGTCAAGATGGCCACCAAGTCCCCCTGGCGTTCAATGGCAGGACCCGAGGTGACGTGAATGCCCACCCCCATTTCCGCGGCAATGATGTGGGCGAGGCTGGTCTTCCCCAAGCCCGGGGGCCCGTAGAGGAGCACATGATCCAGAGCTTCGCCGCGCTGTTTAGCAGCGGTGATGAACAGCCGCAAATGCTCCTTCACCTTATCCTGGCCGATGTACTCCGCCAAGGTCCTGGGCCTCAGCGACCTGTCCACATCCCAATCATCCGGCCTTTTCCAGGCGCTGACTATCCGTTCCGTCTCCAAACCCGTTCACCCCTCTGCTGGCTGTTCTGGGCCAAGGCCACCTTCAAGAGCTCCTGTAGATCATACTCGTCCGGGAGCTGCAGTTGGGCTTGACTGACCATGCGCTCAGCTTCACTCAGACTGTAACCAAGAGCGATCAAAGCCTCCACCGCATCGTCTAAAATGGTTCCTGGCTGCTCCGGCGGCCTCTCCTCTTCAGGCCAGGAGGCAGCAGCAAAGGCGTCCTTTAGTTCCAGCAAGATCCGCTCACCTGTTTTCTTGCCCACGCCCGGAAGTTTGGTGAGGGCCTTGAGATCCTTGGTCTGGACTGCGCGGATAAACTCCCAGGGAGTAATGCTAGAGATGATGGCCATGCCGCTCTTGGGCCCGATCCCAGCCACGCCGATTATTTTCTCGAACAGGCGCTTCTCCTCCCAAGAGGAGAAGCCATAGAGGGTCAAACCATCATCGCGCACCTGCAGATAGGTGTAAACCTGCACTTCCTGCCCTAAAGGGGGCAACGCGCGCAGAACAGAGGCAGAGGCGTTGATCTCATAACCCACGCCCTGCACATCCAGGATCACAGTATTGTCCGTGGCCTCCACCAGCCGACCCCGCAGGGCAACGATCATTGCTCTCTCCTCCCCCAATTATGGGCATTATAGCCGTGACAGATGCAGATGGCCAGAGCATCGGTGACATCATCGGGCTGGGGCGTGCTGTCCAGACCCAAAAGCATACGCACCATGTACGCCACCTGTTCTTTAGCTGCGCGGCCGTAACCGGTCACGGCAGTCTTGACCTGCAGCGGAGTATACTCATGTACAGGCAATCCCGCGTGGGAAGCGGCTAAAATGGCCACACCCCTGGCTTGTCCCACCGCCAAGGCGGTAGCTGAGTTCTTATTAAAAAAGAGCTCTTCCACTGCCAGACAATGGGGGTGAAACTCCGCAATCAGCCTGCTGAGCTCTTGGTAGATAGTGTCTAAGCGCCGGGCGGTCTCCTCTCCAGCCGCAGTGCGGATGGCCCCATACCCCAGCACAGTATGGCGGTTGTGCTCTATGCGCACCACCCCGAAGCCTGTAATGGCCAATCCGGGGTCAACTCCTAGAATAATCACCGCTGTACACCTCGTCCCTTCTATTCTACATCCAGCCCAGCAAGTCCTTGCCTCAGCCGGGGCAAAAAAGGAACCTCAAGCACTAGGCTCGAGGTCCCTCGGCGTTACGCAGCCAAAGTGGCGACAACCGGCGGAAAAAACCTTTGAGAGAGGATAAACCCCAAGATAAAGAAGACTATGGCCAGCAGAACTAGGAAAACCACCCGGCGCATATACTCCCCTCCTTAGGGAGAAGTATGCCCCGTGGCTTGGAAATTATTCCCTAATCATTGCACCTCGTAGTTGGCATAGACCTCCTGTACCTCGTCCAGTTCCTCCAAAAGCTCAATCAGTCTTTCCACCTTCTCGGCCTGTTCCTGGTTGATCTGAACCGTGTTCTGGGGGATAAAGCTGATTTCAGCACCAACAAAGGCCAGGCCCTGACCTTCCAGCGCCTCTTTAATGCGGATGAACTCGCTGGGGTCCGTATGGATCTCCATCACATCTCCATCTACCACCACATCTTCTGCACCCGCTTCCAAGGCCAGAAGCATCACTTCATCCTCATCAACATCTGCCCCCCGTTCGATGACCAGCAGACCTCTGCGCTCGAACATCCAGGCCACACAGCCGCTTTCCCCCAGATTACCACCGAACTTGGAAAAGCGGTGACGCAGCTCACCGGCGGTGCGGTTGCGGTTGTCCGTCAGGGTATGCAGCAGAATAGCCACCCCGTTGGGGCCGTAACCCTCGTAGAACACCTCCGAGTAGGACACTCCTTCCAGGCCTCCCACTGCCCGCTGGATCGCCCGTTCGATGTTATCGTTGGGCATGTTGATGGAGCGGGCCTCGTCGATGGCCAATCGCAACCTCACGTTGGTCGCTGGATCAGGGCCTCCCTCTTTTGCGGCCACGGTAATCTTTCTAGCCACCTTGGTGAACATCTGGCCGCGTTTGGCGTCTTCTTTGGCCTTCTTGTGCTTGATATTGGCCCATTTGGAATGTCCTGCCATAGTGTCACTTCCTTTCCGCCCCTATTTTAGCACAGGCGCCCAGCCGAGACAAGAACTAGCTCCTGGGCCGCAGTCTGGCTGCCCTGCCCATAGCCGCGAAGAGCAGGTACTGCAGACCGGCAAGGAGCGGCACTACCAAAAACGGAGAGGCGGTTTGGGTGATCAGCAAAAAATCGTAGAAACCGTGGGCGGCTGCCGCCGCGGCTAGACCCTTTCCGATGGTAGTCCACGGCTTCGGGCTAAAACGGGCCAGGCCTAGATAATAGCCGGCCAAGCCTGAAAAAGAGATATGGGCCAGGGCAGCCACTGTCCCCCGCAGGGGTGCCGCCGCTAGCCCAAAGGCGGCAATGTAGAGCACGTTCTCCACAACGGCAAAGCCGATGCCTCCCGCAATGGCATAAATAATGCCGTCCATGGGCTCGCTGAACTCACCAGCCCGGGCTAGAGCTACCAGCAGGGCAAGCAGCTTAAACAGCTCCTCGCCCAAACCCACCACGAGAAATGAGAGGGCCAGCTGCCGCGGTACTGCTTGGACACTCTGCAGCTGCTCCCGGAAGGGGGCTTCCCAGACCAGTGCGGGAAGGACCGCCAGCGCGCCCAGGAGCAAACACCAGATCAGCCGCGCCGGCGGTTCTTGATCCCCCGTATCATAACGTTTGAAATACCACAGCCAAAACAGTCCGGGCAGCAGCGAAGCGAGGAGTACGGCCAGCACTTCTCCGGCCCTCAGATCTCATCACTCGGATCATAGTCCCACACCAAAAGCCTTTCACCATGGTCCCAATACACTGCCTGCTCCACCTGGCACGCCCCGCAGCGGTACAGATCCGCGTAGGCTTCTTGATCATCGGGGGTGACCCGTTCCATGGGCTGGTTGCAAAATGGACATGTGGGCATACACTCACCTCCCTAGTAGCATGCGCCGCACAGCGCCATTTATGATCCCATGGTGCGCAGGAGAAATCAGCCATTTCTAGAACTATGGACTAAAATATAATACTGTGAGGAGGTAGATCATGAAACTCGGTGAGGTATTGCGCAGCGGCGATTGGAAAAGTGAAAAGCACGTGCCGGTAATCGCTGCCCCGGACAGCGTGGCCGCGGACGAACCTGTGGAGATAAAGGTCAGCATCGGTGAGGAAATACCCCATCCCAACACAGCTGAACACCACATTCGCTGGATCAAGCTGCTGTTTCAACCCAAAGAAGGATTCACCTTTGAACTAGCAGATGTCCAGTTTGCAGCTCATGGAGAAGGACTGAAAGGCCCGCAGGAGGGGCCGTGCTGGACCGATCCCCAGGCTGCAGTAACGGTGCGTTTGAGGCAGAGCGGCACCCTCATTGCCCTCAGTTACTGCAACATCCACGGACTGTGGGAGAGCTCCAAGGAAATTGAAGTGAAGTAAAAAGAAAGGGGCTGTTGCATTCTGCACGGCCCCTATCCTGTTTTCTTCCCAGCCAAGGGAAGCAAAAGGGGCACTGCTCCCTACTCAACTGAGTAGTTCTGCAGCGCCCCCTTCACCTATCTATTGCCCCATCCCCTGCTTGATCCACTTGGCCACGGTCACGGTTCGTTTGGCCTGATGCTTCACGGCAGCTTCCACATCTTCGATCATCTTTCCATCTTGGCCCACGGTTACGCTGGTACCATAGGGGTTCCCGCCGCCGGCGAAAATGGACTGGTCTGTGTAGCCCGGTGCCACCACGATGGCTCCCCAATGGTACATGTTCGTATAAAGCGAAAGGATTGTGGCCTCTTGCCCTCCATGGGGGTTTTGGGCCGAGCTCATGGCACTTACCACTTTGTTCACTAGTTTGCCGCGTGCCCATAATCCGCCAGTGGTATCCAAGAACTGGCGCATCTGGGAAGCCATGTTACCGAAACGGGTGGGCACGCTGAAGATGATGGCATCAGCCCATTCCAAATCGGCCATGGAGACTTCAGGTACATCACGGGTTGCCTCATAATGGGCCTTCCAAGCGGGATTGGATTCAATGGCCGCTTGGGGAGCGTTCTCCGGTACTTTGAGCACTCTAACTTCCGCGCCTAGTTCCTCGGCCCCTTCTTTAGCCCATTGAGCCAACTGATAGTTGGTGCCGGTGGAACTGTAGTAGATCACGGCGAGCTTCACTGACATACCAGTCACTCCCATCTTTTGGTTATGTATCTAAATGATAACACAAACTATTTGCGCCTGCAACTAGTCCCGCCGGGCCGCTTCTTCCAGAAGGGCTAGAATCTTCGCCGTTCCATCCTTGATGGGAGAGGCCGCCATAGCCGCCACAAATCGCTCCCGCTTTATCTGGAGCTCAGCCAAACGCTCCAGGAGCACCTCTCCAGTCAGCTCCTCTTCCTGGATCACCAGACTATACCCCTGGTTGGCAAAGGACGCCGCGTTGAGGATCTGGTCGCCCCTGCTGGCCTGTCTGGAAAGGGGAACCAGGATGTTGGGCTTAGCCAGGGACACTAGTTCCACGATGCTGTTGGCTCCTGCCCGGGAGAGCACCAGATCCGCCGCGGCCAGCAGATGGGGCAGTTCCTCCTTGGCGTATTCCAGTTGAAAATAGCGGGGGCCCTTCAGCTCTGGAGCCACATTGCCTTTACCGCAGATATGGATAATCTGATAGCGCTGCACCAGCTGCCCTAGATGGTCCCGGATCACCTTGTTTAGTAACGCCGATCCCAGACTGCCGCCCATCACCAACAGGACAGTAAGTGTCGGGGAAAACCCGCACAGTCCCAGTCCTTCCTGGCGAGAGCCTTGGAACAGCTCGGAGCGAATGGGAGTACCGGTCACCACTGCTTTTTCCACCGCTCTGCCTTTGAGATAGCGGACCGATTCAGGGAAGTTGAGGCAGAGCCTCTGCGCAAAAGGCACGCATAAGCGATTGGCCAGCCCCGGCGTCAAGTCCGATTCATGGAGGATTACCGGGATACCCAAAAGCCAAGCGGCCACAGTCACTGGTACGGCCACAAAGCCCCCTTTGCTGAACACCACATGGGGCTTAAGGCGCCTTAGATGCCCATAGGCATCCCCTATCCCTTTCAACACCCGCAAGGGGTCGCTGAGATTCTGCAAATCGAAGTAACGTCTGAGCTTACCCGCGCTGATGGGAAAATAGGGCACCTTCCCTTCCACTAACTGCCGCTCAATACCATCGCGGGTACCTAGGTAATAGATGTCCCAGCCCCGATCCCGCAGCTGCGGGATAAGGGCAAGATGGGGAGTCACATGCCCCGCCGTTCCTCCGCCCGTCAATACAATTCGTTTCATACCGCTAATCCTCCCCTCAGAGCAGGTATTTGGGGACAAAAGTGGAATATGCCCGTATCAGCATTTGCGAGGTGGTTTCCATGGCTCCCATAGCCTTCAGCATTGGTTCATTGGACATTTACTGGTATGGAATCCTCATGGCCTGCACTTTTATCTCCGCTTATTACATCTCCCGCCACTTTGCCAAGCTCCACGGCTTGGACTGGCCGGTAGTGGAAAACCTTTACTTCCTCAGCGCCTTTGTGGGCCTGGTGGGCAGCCGCCTCGGAGCGGTGCTGCCCCACTGGCGCTATTTCCTCCAGCATCCCCTGGAGATTTTCTCCCGGGGCGGCATGGCCTCCCACGGGGCGATCTTCGCCATTATGGTAGTGGGCATCTACTATGTCCGCAAGCATAACCTGCGTTACTGGCAGCTGGCAGACATCGCCGCACCTATCCTGCCTGTAGGGCACATCTTTATCCGGCTGGGCAACTTCCTCAGCGGCGAACTGTACGGCCCCCCCACCACCCTGCCTTGGGGCGTGGAGTTCCCCACCAGCTTGGGGCCGGTACATCCCACCCAGCTTTATGAGGTGGCCGCATCCCTGGTCATCCTGCCCTTTGCCTGGAAATGGGCCAAAAAACCTAGGTATCACGGCTATGCCTTCTTCCGCACCCTATTCGTCCATTCTGTGGTGCGCTTCTTCCTAGACTTCCTGCGCCAGCACAGCGAGCTGTACGGGCCCTTCGTGCTCAGCCAGATCATCGCCTTAGGCATCTGTCTGGTCACCCTGCCTGTGATCCTGATCCTGGACCGGCGCCATACTCATTAGTTCAGCGCTCAAAAAAGGCGTAAACGGTCTGAGTAACCGAGCCACCGCCCCCACTTCCCCAGCCGAGAGGGCGGTCTTCTCTTTCAAAAAGCCCATGAGCGCCGCCAAGGCGGTATGGGGTTTGCCCTGGGCCGCCCGGGCCTTGACCAACGCCGCCACATCTGCCAAAGCCGGCTCTCCTGATTGGGGGCCAACCAGGTTCGCTCCCTGGGCCAGACGCCACACCTTCTGCACAAAACGATGCGCGCTTGCTAAGACGTGCCAGTTGAAGGTGTAATCGCGCTCTGGAGGTCCAAGGTGGAGGAAATAAAGGCGCAGGGCATCACCGCCCACATCCATCAACAGCGGCTCCAGATCCATACCCCCAAGCAGCCTTCCGGTCAAAAGCATCTGCTCCCCCTGCACAGCGTTCCCCAAATGGGCGAAGTCCCTGGGCAGGAGAGCCAAGCCGCAGCTGACCGGGGCGACAGCCGGTTGGAAAGTTATGCCCAGGCGGCGGGCGATATTCTGGAGCCTGTCCGTGCCGCCTACCGTTAGATGTACCCAAGATCTGTTCCAGCTCAGGGAAGCAAAGAAATCGGTGAGCACCAGCAGCCTGGCATTCTCCAGGTCAACCCCTGCGTGGTCCTTAGGGATCAGAACGGTACAAGCCGCGGGCAGGCCCTCACCCGCCCTGGGCTTCTCCTGCTCTGCTTGGAGCCATTTCTTTTCCACTAGACTATGATTGTAACGCAGCATGTTCGTCCCTCAGTTCAAAGGAAACTCCAACCGGCCTTCGCCAATGGTTACGTTGTCCTGACCAGCAAAATACCAGCTGGGTACAGCACCCATAAATATTTCTTCCAAGATGGGCACGCGCGCGGACACTACCACTTCTTCCGCCATAAAGGGAGCCGCCACCCTAATCAGAATCTGGACCTGGAGGAGCACCCGGTGCCAGGTCTGATTTAGACCTGCACTTTCAAAACTGGCCACGGGGGTGGCTGTGAGGGTTCCCACAGGGAGCATGCGGACGGGAATACCAGGACCGCGGGCAGCCAGAAAACTAAGCCCGGTAAGCTGGCCGAGGGGGATGGAAAAGGTCTCCTGCTCCAACCTACTCAACGCTTCTAAGATGCGCTGGGCAGCCTGGCTGCTCACCCTGTTCACGGCCCCCATATTATACTGTACACCCTGCAGACTGCCCTCAGCGTCCCGGATCAGCTTGGCCAGGGTTGTGCTCTCCAGGGTTTCTCCCAGCACTTCTTCCACGGCGCGGTTGATGGCACCGGTAGCCAAAGATGTGGCCCTGGTCTTAGCCCAGGCCTGCATAACCGGCTGCAGCCTGCTTTCCACGATCATGACGGTCACCACGGCAAAGAGGGCCAAAATAAAAAGGAGCAGGCCTACATAGGTGCGCCAGGTAAGCTGGCCCTTCCCCTGCCAGTTTATCACGGATATGCACCTCCCTCAAGTGCCGGCTAAGTTGCGGCGGAACCCTAGGGGATCTGGATTAAGCGGCGAAAATATATGGTATAATAAATCCTGGAAAATGCCCGCGGGGGTGTGTCATGGTGAAAAAAAGGACCGCAGCCATCTACGTACTAGTAATTCTCGGCTCCACCTTTCTAGGTGCCTTTGCAGGGATTGTCTCGGCTTATCTGGGCAGTGCCCCGAGCCTCGATCAGGTTAATATCCGCCAGAACTTCACTACTTACATCTATGACATTCACGGACGGTTAATCACGGATTTATACACTGAGAACCGCATCCCTGTGGACATTAACGAACTGCCCGACTATGTAAAAAACGCGGTGATCGCCATCGAGGACGATCAGTTCTACAACCACCATGGGATCAACTTCATTGCCTTTGGCCGCGCCATCCTCGTAAACCTCAAAGAATGGTCCTTTGCCCAAGGCGGCGGAACCATCACCATGCAGCTCGCCCGCAATGTGTTCCTGACGCAGAAGAAGACCATTATGCGCAAGCTAGAGGAGTTTCTCTGGGCTGTGCAGATTGAGCGCAAGTATTCCAAGGATGAAATCCTGGAAGCGTATTTGAACGAGTTCTACCTCAATCACGGCATTTACGGCATTGAGGCTGGAGCCCGAGCCTTTTTCGGCAAATCGGCCAAGGATCTTACCCTCAGTGAAGCGGCACTCATTGCCGGTGTGATCCGCTGGCCCACCCGCTACTCTCCCTTTGTCAACCCGGACATCGCCGTGGAACGGCGGAATTTCGTGCTCAGCCGCATGCAGGAAGTGGGCTTTATCACCGCAGCCGAAGCAGCGGCAGCCAAGGCTGAACCCTTAGTTTTGGCCGAGCGCAAGCAGAGGGTAGTCCAAGCCCGCTATTTTGTGGACTACGTGGTTGGTCAACTGATCAACCAATTCGGAGAAGACATGGTGTTCAATGGCGGTTTGCGGGTGTACACGACTTTGGATTTGGATATGCAGAGGGCCGCGGAAAAGGCACTGCAGAGTGGACTACCGGTGAACAGATCCAACCAAGGAGAGCTCACTCAGCCTCAAGGGGCTGTCCTGGCACTCGTTCCCCAAACTGGGGAAATCAGGGTGATGGTTGGCGGACGGGGAGAAGACAGCTTCAACCGCAGCGTCCAGGCCCTGCGTTCGCCGGGTTCAGCCATTAAGATCTTTCCCTATACGGCAGCCATCGATCAACGCCTGGTTACCCCGGCCACGGTGTTCCAGGATGAACCCACCGAATTCAAACTGGTCACCGGTGAAGTGTGGGCGCCCCAGAACTACTACGGCACCTTCGCCGGCCCAGTAACGGTGCGCGAAGCCCTGGAAGACTCGCTGAACGTAGTTGCAGCCCAGATCGTGGACCAGCTGGGGCCCCAGACAGTGATCAACTATGCCAAGAAGATGGGCATTACCACCTTTGTGGAGCAAGGCAGGGTGAACGATGTGGGCTTGGCCCCCCTGGCACTGGGCGGTATGACCCGGGGAGTATCCCTGCTGGAGCTGACCACCGCCTACGGTGTCCTAGCCAATCAGGGCATTAAAGCAGAACCCTTCGCCATTTGGAAGGTAACCGATATCAACGGCAATGTGCTCTATGAACACACCCCCCGCTATGAAGTGGTACTCAGCGAACAGACCAGTTACATCATGACTGATATGCTCCGGGGAGTGATCGAACGGGGAACTGGAAAAAACGCCAACATCGGGCGCCCTGCTGCTGGCAAAACCGGCACCCATTCCGATTATCAGGACGCTTGGTTTGTGGGCTACACCCCCGACTTGGTGGCCGGGGTGTGGTTTGGCGAGGATAATCCCAAGCGCATGGTATACCAGGGAGTGATCTACGGCTCTTGGAATGCCGCCTCCATCTGGTCCGACTTCATGAAAGAAGCGATTAAGAACACGCCCGTTAAGGATTTTCCTAAACCCAGCGGGTTGGTGGAAGGGATCCTTATCGACACCAAAACAGGCTTGCTCGTCCGGGACAACTGCAACCTGCCTCCAGAGGAGACCAGGCGGGAGATCTTTATTGCCGGCACCGAGCCCACAACCTACTCACCCCGCTGTGCCGAACCTTGGTGGCGCAGTATACCGTTTTTGGGGCAGTAGAAAGAAAACTGTTGTTATGTTCAAAAAGGAAGCCACACGGCTTCCTTTTTTTAACGCGGTTGATGCAGATCCACCACCGTCACCCCATGCCCCCCCTGGTTGGGATCGGCATAGCGGAATTCCTTCACATGGGGATGCCCGGCGAGATAGCGCTGGACGGCTTCTCCCAAGGTGCCGGTACCTTTTCCGTGGATGAGGCGCACCCGGCCCAAAGAGGAGAGGAACGCATCGTCCAGGTACTTATCCACCAAGGTCAGCCCTTCTTCCACCGTCTTGCCCCGCAGATCCAGCTCGCTGCGGATGGTGGCTGCCTTGGCCAAATGGGCTCGGCGGGGCGCTTGGCCCGCGGGCTCCTGGGCTTCAGTACCCTCCAGGCGCTCTAAGTCTTTTGTCTTCACCGTGATGCGCATAATCCCCACCTGCACCAGAACTTCATCACCGCTGCCTGGGGGTTCCAGCACAAAACCTGTTTGCCGCAGGCTCTTAATGCGCACCTGCTCACCCCGTTTGAGATCCTGCGGCCCCCGGCTCGCGGGCCTTTCCCGCTCCTTGCTGCTCAGCTTTTCACTGCGAGCGGAGAGCTCGTCGCGGTAATCCTTCACCCTGGTTTCCAGCTCCTCCCGGCCAAGGCGCCGCACTTCGCCTAAGATGCGGTTGAGTTCTTGCTGGGTTTCTGCCAACAGCTGCCGGGCCTCTTCCCGGGCCTGCTCCAGGATTTCTTCCCGGCGCTCCTGCAGCTCCTGCAGCAGCTTCTCATACTCGTCTTTGAGCGCGCTGTACTCCCTGCGCAGCCGTTCTGCGGCCAGGCGATCCTGCTCGGCCTGGCGGCGGCTGGTTTCCATTTCCCCGATCAAATCTTCCATTTGGACGTGTTGAGAGGAGAGCAGGGCCTGCCCCCGCTCCACGATCTCCAGGGGAAGCCCCAAGCGCCTGGAGATGGCAAAGGCATTGCTCTTGCCGGGGATGCCAATGGCCAGACGGTAGGTTGGTTTCAAGGTCTGGAGATCAAACTCCACGCTGGCGTTTTCCACCCCCTCGTGGCTGTAGGCATAGGTTTTCAGCTCAGAATAGTGGGTGGTGGCCACGGTATGGACCCCGCGGCTGCGCAGATAATCCAAGATGGCCGTGGCCAGAGCAGCGCCTTCCGTGGGATCTGTTCCCGCGCCCAGCTCATCCAGGAGTACCAGGGAGTTGGCGCCGAGCTCGCTTAAGATCTGTACGATGGTACTCATATGGGAAGAAAAGGTGCTCAGGCTCTGCTCGATGCTCTGCTCATCGCCAATATCCGCGTAGATACCTTGAAACACGGGCAAGGTGGAACCAGCTGCTGCCGGGATATGCAGGCCTGCCTGGGCCATGAGGCAGAACAGGCCCACTGTCTTCAAAGTGACCGTCTTCCCGCCGGTGTTGGGGCCAGTGATCACCAAGACGTGAAACTCGTCCCCTAACCAGATATCGATGGGCACTACTTTTCCCGTAAGCAGAGGGTGCCTGCCCTGCTTGATCTGGATCCGTCCTGCGGTGTTAATCACGGGCTCCACGCCATCTATGGCCCGGCTGTAGCGTGCTTTGGCAAAAATGCAATCCAGCTCCGTCACAATCTTGAGATTGTCCAGGAGGATCGGAGCCTGTTCGCCCACCGCGGCACTCAAGCGCCTCAGGATGCGCTCCACCTCCGCCTGCTCCTGCTGGGCGGCCACGCTCAGTTCATTGTTCAACTCCACCGCGAAAGCCGGCTCCATGAAGAGGGTTGCGCCGCTGCCCGACTGATCATGGACAATGCCCTGAAACTTCCCCCGATACTCGCTTTTCACTGGAACCACGTAGCGCCCGTTGCGCACCGTGATAATTGGTTCCTGGAGGATTTTCTGCATAGCAGGGGAGTGTACCAGGTTCTCCAAGCGTTCCCGCAAACGGCTCGCCAGAGTACGCATCTTGCTGCGGATTCTCCCCAGCTCCGGAGAAGCCCAATCGCGCACCGTGCCGTCCTGGTCCAAACAGCGCTCGATTTCAGCCCTCAGATTTTGAAGGGGAACGAGCCCCCGGTGAAACTCGCTGAGGGGCCCCTCTTCCTCGCTGAGATATTTCTTCAACTGTCCCACACAGTACAAAAAGTCGGCTACAGCAAGCAGCTGGTCCGGATCCAAAATGCCTCCCAGGCGGGCACGATTCAGGGGGGCCCTAATATCGCTCGCCCCTCCAAAGGGAGGTTCACCATGCTTCCAAAGCAGGCGCACCCCTTCTGAGGTCAAGGTCAGCTCCTTGATTACTTGCTCAGGATCGGTTTGGGGCATAAGGCTGCTAAGCTGCTCGCGGCTCAGCGAAAAGCTGGCGCGCTCAGCCACCAGCTGGCGAACCTTCGGCCATTCCAACACTCGTAAGCTCTTTTCATTCATCACAGCACACCACCTTACAGCACACCGCGAAAATAGTGGCCCTTGGTGAAGCTGCCCGGCAGCTCCACCTGTTCTCCGGCCAGCGCTTGTTTATAGGCTCGCACCACCTGGCTGATCCAGGCCGGGTCCTTGGTACGCCCCTCAATCCTCAGATAACTCACGCCGCTTTCCCTTACCTGCTTCACGTGGCTGAGCAGGGACAATTCCCGGGAGTTGAAAATGTGGGTGCGGCACCACCGATCACATTGTACAGGAAACACGAATCCTTTCCTATCCCGAAGCTGCAGGGTTTGGGTCTGGCACTGCAGCCGGCAGCCTTGATCCCTGAACCAGCAGTGTTTGGTGACCATGGACTCCACCGGTCCATGGGCCACCACGGCCACGTCCAGGGGCGAGCGTCTGCAGATGTCCCGGATCTGGCTGAGCTTCAGTTCCAAAGAGGCGGTAACCAGTTCTGCCCCCTGCTCTGCCAGCAGCTGCACGGCCCAAGAGTTGAACACGTTAAAAGACCAGTCCGTATGCACGGGTACATGGGGAGCCAACTCCTTCACCCTGGCCCAGGCACCCAAACCTCCCACCAGCACCCCGTCATAGGCATGGGCGCGCAGGGCGGCCTCCAGCTCTGGGAACATGTCGTTTTCCGTAATCCTCTCGAGATGCACAAACACCGGCACGCCAACTTGCCTGCCCAGCTCCCAGGCGGCCGTGAGTTCCGCCAACCAGTCCTGGGGGCAGTGGCGGTACACCTGGCCAGAGAAATAGATGAGCTGGGCCCCCGCTTCCAGGGCAGCCCGTGTGCCCTCTAAATCAGAAACGGTCACGGCCAGTCCCACCTCTTCAGGCAGCTTTTTGGGGGGCAGAGGTTCTGGCTGCGGAGGCCTCGTCACGCTGCGAGCCTTGTAGCGGATCAGTCGCTCCTGCTCCCACTGCTCAACCAGCGCCCTACGCACCCTGTTCAGTTCACTCACGGGCACATGCAGCCCTTCTTCCAGATCTGCCTGGAAATCCCCAATGGCGATGGGGTCATTGCCCAAACGCAGCAGCTTCTCCGCCAGGAGCTCCTTAGTCAATCCGCCACCCCTGGCCCTTTCGGCGGTAACTGTACCCCTGGCCTGAACATGCACTCCATCGGCATCCACGAGGTCAAGTTGCAGGCTCTCGCCGAACCTAAGCCGCGCCCAGAGCCGGGCCGGCACTCTTCTTACAGCCTTGGGGGAAGTATAGGTTTCCTTGGCGCTGCCGGAGCGTTCTTCTTTTCTCGGGGGATGATAGGCAATCAGATCCCGGGGCGGTTTGTCGTGTATGTACGCTGTGGTAAAGCCTCTGTTGAACACCGTAGCCAGGTCCTGGGCTTGGAAGGGTTGTCCGTCCAGGGCTGCGCGGTATGTGCGCACCACGACCCCCACATAATCGGGGCCCTTCAGGCGTCCTTCGATCTTAAGGGAGGTCACCCCCGCTTGCCGCAGCCCATCCAGCTCGGTAAGGAGACAAAGATCGGGGCGAAAGGACATATTCCCCCGGTACTTCCAAACCCAGAAGCGTATAGGGCTGGCGGCAGGGCTGGGCGCAGCGTCCCCGATTGCCGCTGCGGCCTCCGATCAAACTGCTCATCAAGCACTGGCCAGAATAGCAGAGACAGAGCGCACCATGCACAAAAACCTCAAGCTCCACTGAGGTCCGCTCCTTAATTTCCCGGATCGCTCCCAGCCCCAGCTCCCTAGCCAGCACCACCCGGCCCAAGCCAAGCTCCCCGGCTCGCTGTACATCCCATGCGTTGTGCAGCGTCATCTGGGTACTCCCGTGCAGTTCTAGGTCGGGCAGTGCCTGCCGCGCCCTGTTCACCAGCCCCAGATCCTGCACAATCACGGCATCAGCCCCCCAGCGGTACAGATCCTCCAGGTAGGCCAAGGCCTCTTCCAGTTCATCATCGCGCAGCAGGGTGTTTACTGTGACATAGACCCTAACTCCGCGAATATGACAGTAATCGAAAGCAGCTTGCAGTTCCTCGGGCCCGAAATTGGCCGCAGCCGCCCGGGCATTGAACTTCTTACCGCCCAGATAGACAGCATCGGCGCCGTTTTCCACCGCGGCGCGGAGGGCCTCAAATGATCCTGCAGGTGCCAATAGTTCCACCCGTGTTCCTCCTTAAAGCTCCGCAAAGTAATTGTTGATCCCCATGAACAGCGCCCGGGCCACCTCCAACCGGTAGGTAGGCTGTGCCAGACGGGCCGCTTCCTCCTGGTTGCTCAAAAAGCCCACTTCCACCAAGGCCGCGGGCATGGATGTGTTCCGAAGGACGTAAAAGTTGCTGCGCTGTACCCCCAAGTCCACAGTCTGGAGCCTGTTTACTAAGGAGCGCTGCAGAGCCTCGGCCAAAGCCAGGTCCTGCCATTTATAGAAATGAACCGAAGTCCCGCGAATACTTTGGTCATCGTGCCAGTCATTATGCAGTGAAATGAAAATTTGCCCCTGGCTGCGGTTGGCCGCAGCCACCCTGGAGGCCAGCTGCCCATTTTCCTGGGCTGAATAGATCGTGCCCCAGGCCGGGTTCGTATCGCTCTGCCTGGTCATGATCACCCGCGCGCCGGCCCTTTCCAGCATATCTTTGAGTTCCCAGGCAATGGCCAGAACGTTTTCTGCCTCGGTGGTGGGACCAACTCCCACGGTGCCCGGATCCCCGCCTCCGTGGCCGGGATCCAGCACAATCACTCTGCCCTGGAGATGGGACACCCTCCCGGTATGGCCCCCGGTAAGGCTGGATACGGCGAACATGATCAGCAGCAGCACCGTAGCCCACAGATTGGAATAGAGCACAACACTCCGACCCACAGCTTGACCCCCCTGCTCAAACTAGGACAATCTTCGAGCCCGGGGTGGCGGTCCCTTCAGGTAAGTCCAGGCCCAGCTGCCAGCGAACGCAAGCGGACCCAAGAAAACCCTGCTCGCGCAGGGTTCCAGAGGTTTGAAACCGAGTCTGGGGCCGGATAGAGCCAGGAGGGTCGCTGAACATCCTCCGGCCAATACTGGTCCAAGTAGTCGTACACGTAAGGCAGCAGCAAATCCATCTGCTGCAGCACCACCGACTCGCTGAGCATGGTATTGAGCACAGCGATGTCGGCGGCACTGGTAACAATGAGCACAATCAGCACCACAGCCACCACCTTGAGCACCCCAAACAGCGCTCCCCCCAAGTGATCCAGCACCGAAAAGGGAGTGAAACTGATGGCCTTAGACCAAAGATAACCAAAGAAGGCGCCCAGTAGACTGATGCCCAAAAGCAGGGCCACAAAGGAAATGGTTTGGGCCTGCCAAGTGGACAGCGCATAATGCTCCAGCAGCATCAAAGCCAGGCTCTGGTAGCTGTGGTAGGCAATGATGATGGCCAACAGCGCGCCCATGAGGCTGAACAACTCGCGTATTAGACCTTTCTTAAAGCCTTTGAGCAGACCCAGGGCCAGGAAGATCAGCACCACCAGGTCGATCCACTTACCAATCATGCCAAACCTCCAGTTACTGGGCCTCTTCCATCAAGGCCAGCAGCTCTTCATGTTCAGTCTTCAGTTTTTCCAGTTCATTGAGAAGGTTGAGGGCCACCAGAATCGCCACCCGATGACGGGGCAGCAGGGGATTGCTGCGCTGCACTTCCAGTAGGCGTTCGTTGACCGCGGCGGCCAAGGACTTAATATACTCTTCAGAAGCCTGCCCCTTGATAATATGCTCTTCTCCGAGAATGCGCACTCGGACCGATCTTACCTCTTGCTCAGTGGTCACGACCCATCCCTCCCCCTTCTCAATTCTACTCCTCTAGGACATTTCCTGCTAGCGGATTTCCGCCCCAAAGCGCTGTTTCAAGCCCTCCAGACAGCGCTCCATGATGGAGTTGATCTCCGCGTCCTGCAGAGTGCGGTCGCCTTGGAACCGGAAAGAAAAGGCTACGCTTTTCTTGCCCTCGGGAATGGGCTTACCTGCATATACATCAAAGACAGTCACTTCTTGGAGGAGTTCTCCCGCCAGCTCCCGCAGCGCCTGGAGCAGATCCCCCACGGGCTGCTGTCCATCCACCACCACCGCCAGGTCCCTGTCCACCGCTGGAAAACGCGGCAGGGCCTGGAATACCGGTGTCTGCCTGAACAAGGGTAGAAACTCCTCAAAGCGCAGCTCTGCTGCGTAGGCGCGGCCGGGGATCCTGAAGTTGCGCAGAACCTGAGGATGGACTTCCCCGAACACCCCCACTTCCCGCCCCTGGTAGCGGAGGACCATTTGGCGGCCTGGATGGAAGGTCGGATCCTCTCCCCTGCGCCACTCCAGATCAGGCCAGGGCAGCAGCAGCTCCAGCACGCCCTTTAGATCGTAAAAGTCGAACTCGGCTTCCCCCAGGGCCCAGTTGGCTGCCTGGCGCTGACCCCACAGGACCACCCCTAAGCGCCATTCTTCCTTGGGTTGCTCCCTGAGGGGTACTTCACCTAAGTAGACCGGGCCCAACTCAAACAGAGCTGCCCGCGCCTGCTGACGACTGGCATTAAGGTTCACCGCTTCCAACAGCCCGGGCAGGAGGCTGATGCGCAGAGCCGCGAGATCTTCCGAAATGGGGTTTTGCAGCCTGATCACAGGGGCTTCGCCTCTCTGCAGGCGCTGGTGGTTATCGGACCGGCCGAAGCTGTAGGTGAGGGCTTCTTGCAGGCCCGCTCCCACCAGTACCTCCCTGATGTGCCCCGCCACCTGCATCCGTTCACTCTGTCCGCCACCGCCGCTGCGATCGGGAGGCAGGGTGCTGGGGAGGTTCTCCAGACCCCAAATGCGCACTACTTCTTCTACCAGATCAGCAGGCAGCTGCACATCCCCCCGGTGAGAGGGAACTGTCACCCGCAGCGAATCAGGGCCCATTTCCTCCACGGCAAACTCCAGCGAACGGAGAATCCGCACAACATCCTCCCGGGGAACGGCAACGCCTAACAGCCTCTGCACTTCGCTGAGCTCGAAGTTGATCACAGTCCTTGCGGGCCGCTTGGCAGCAAGATCGATGTGACCGGCGTAGATCTGGGCATTGGCCAGGTCCTGCAGGAGATGGAGCGCCCGCTTGCTGGCAAAAAGGGCTCCTTCTGGATCCAGACCCTTTTCAAACCTGCTCGATGACTCGGAGCTTAAGCCCAGCGCCCGGGAAGTCCGCCGCACACTCACCGGGGAGAAGTTGGCGCTTTCCAGGAGGATAGCTGTGGTCTGGGCAGTAACCTCGCTGTCTTCTCCGCCCATAATCCCCGCAATGCACTTGGGATCCCGGGCATCACAGATCAACAACATCTCTGGGGTGAGCTTGCGCCTTTCCCCATCCAGGGTGACGATTTCTTCGCCTGGGCGAGCGGTGCGGATCACCAACCGCCCCTCAGCCAGTTTGTGGAAGTCAAAGGCATGGAGGGGCTGACCAGTTTCCAGCATCACGTAATTGGTGATATCCACCACGTTGTTGATGGGGCGCATGCCGGCAGCGAGGAGCCTGAGCTGCATCCACAGGGGCGAGGGGGCCACCTGCAGTCCTTCTGCCAAGGCGGCAGTATAGCGGGGGCAGCGTTCCCCATCCTCCACTATTACACTTGTCCGTTCTGTGAGGGGAATGTCCAGCTCCTGGTAATCCACGGCCGGCAGACGCAGCGTACCACCAGTTAAGGCTGCGATCTCCCGGGCAATGCCCAAAACGCTCATGCAGTCGGGCCTGTTGGCGTAGATGGAAACATCCAGTACCCAATCGTCCAAACCTAAGGCCTCGACCAGTTTATCCCCGGGCTGAAGATCCCCGGGCAGCACCCAAATACCATCGTGGTTATCGCTTATCCCCAGTTCCGCCTGGGAGCAGATCATCCCTTGAGAAAGCACGCCGCGAATCTCCGTGGGTCTGATCTCCAATCCCCCTGGTAGAACGGCCCCTTCCAGGGCCACCGCCACCATCTGCCCCGCGGCAACGTTGGGTGCACCGCAGATGATGGAGTAACGTCCTAGACTGCCCACATCCACTGCGCACACCTTCAGAGTGTCCGCCTCGGGATGGGGTTCGATCTTCTGAACCAGGCCCACATAGACTCCGCCCAGATCTGGCGTCAAACTGGAAATACCTTCCACCTCAAGGCCAGCCATGGTCAGCCTGTGGGCGAGTTCTTCCGGTCCCCAAGGAACGTCGACGTAATCCTGCAGCCATTTATAACTAATCAGCACAACCTTCCCCCCTGACTGCCGAATTGTCTGAGAAAGCGCACATCATTTTCGAAAAAGAGGCGGATATCGTTCACCCCGTACTTGAGCATGGCAATGCGCTCGACGCCCATACCAAAAGCAAAACCGCTCACCTCGCGAGGATCATACCCCACGCCCTGAAGCACCCTGGGATCCACCATGCCCGATCCCAGAATTTCCAGCCAGCCGCTGTCCTTACAGACTCGGCAGCCTGTCCCTCCGCAGATAATGCAGGAGACATCCACCTCGGCACTGGGCTCTGTAAACGGGAAGTAACTGGGACGCAGCCGTATTTTCGTCTGGGGGCCGAACATTTTGCGGGCGAAACCCTCCAGAGTCCCTTTGAGATGGGCAAAGGTGATCCCCCGGTCAACCACGAGTCCTTCAATTTGATGAAACATGGGCGAATGGCTAACATCCGAATCGGCCCGGTACACCTTACCAGGGGCCAAAATACGGATGGGCGGTTTTCTGTTTTCCATCACCCGGATCTGCACCGGTGAGGTCTGGCTCCTCAGCAGGAGCTCTTCCGTGATAAAAAAGGTATCCTGCATGTCTCGGGCCGGGTGATCGGGCGGAATGTTCAGAGCTTCAAAGTTGTAGTAGTCCCACTCCACCTCGGGCCCCTCCACGATCTCATAGCCCATCTGCAGGAAGATGGTTTTCGCTTCCTCGATCACCTGAGTTAAGGGATGCACCGTCCCCCGGGCGATGGGCCTCCCAGGCAGGGTAACATCCAAAGCCTCTTGGGCCAGGCGCCGCTCTTCCTCTTCCCGGAACAGCTGCTGTTCCCGTTTGCTCCACGCTTCCTCCAGCTCATCCCTGAGTTCGTTCACCAGCCGGCCGAAACGGGGACGCTCTTCCGGCGGCAGCTGGCCTGTGCTGCGCAGAAGCAGGGTCAGTTCGCCCTTCTTGCCCAGAAATCGCACCCTGGCCTGTTCCAGCTCTTTTACACTCGCGGCTTGGGCGCAGGCCTCCAAGGCGCCCTTGCGAATCTCTTCGACTTTGTTCAGCACCACAACAACCTCCCTACTGTGCACCTTCTATTTGCCTAGGCCAATAAAAAAACTTCTTGCATCCCTTCAAGGGACGCAAGAAGCGCGCGGTACCACCCTAGTTGGCCAGCTCATACCGGAAGCGGGCCCACTCAAATCCTGTAACGGAGGAATCCGGCTGGACCTACTGCCACTTCAGTCCGCAGCTCAGGAGCGAATTCAACCCACTTCTCATCCAAGAAGACTCTCAGCCTCCGGTCTTCTCTCTCTGGGGAGTCCATGGATCTACTACTCTCCCTCATAGCCTTTTGCTGTCAGTATCAGTGCAGCACGCCTTTGCTGTTATACTTGAGCAGCTGCCGATACAACAGATACGCACTTACTGACCCTGTGGTTAGGAACATCTGCCAAACAAGCTGAGGTGTTAGCTCCACCGGTGACCCTCCCCACACGCTTAGTAAGATAGGGTTATTATAGCACAGAATCACCGGCAGAACAATGGTGTTGCCGCAGGATTTCGTAAAGGAGCACCCCAGCCGCCACGGAAGCATTCAGGGATTCCACCTGGCCCAGCAAGGGAATTCGCACCACCAGGTCTGCTTGTTCCCGAAAACTGGGGTGCACGCCCCGTCCCTCATTGCCGATCACCACCGCGAGCTGGGGGGGATAGGTCACGTTCCAAAAACTGTCTGCATCTTGCAGGTCAGCCACTACGATGCTGGTCTGGCTTTTCCGCAGCTGCCGTAAAAGCTCCTCCCGCTCCACCAGCCAGTGGGGGAGCTGAAAAACTGCGCCCATACTGGCCCGTAGGACCTTAGGACTGTAGGGATCCACCGAACCCTTCACCACAAACAGCCCTTGGGCCCCAACCGCCGCCGCGGTGCGCAGCAGCGTGCCCAAGTTTCCGGGATCCTGAATCTCATCGGCAATCACCACAACACCCTGGATTGCAACGGGCCAACTGGGTTTGCGGGCCACGGCCACCACCCCTTGGGAAGTTACTGTGTCCGTCAGCTCCCCCAGGGCAGCCTCGCTGCACTCCCAGGCTTCCACTGCCCCGTTTTGCGCCCACTGCACCAGGGCTTGGCCCCGGGGCGAAGCAAGCAAGCGCTCAGTGAAAAAGAGCTGCTCAACCAAGGATGCCGCCAGGGCTTCCTCCACTAGGCGCACCCCTTCCACCAACAGCCGTCCCCGCTGATCCCGATACTTTTTCTGGGAGAGCTTTTTCGCCTCCCTGATCCGTTCATTCTGCCGGCTCGCGATCTTCACCCCAGAACCCATCACCGCCTCCAGATAAAAACACCGGGAGGGTGGTCCCGCCCGGGCTTTTCTTGCTCATGTTACTGCTTGGCAATGGCCACAAGCTCAGCGAACGCTTCCTGGTCGTGTACGGCCAACTCGGCCAGCACCTTCCGGTTTACTGCCACGCCGTTGCGCTTCAAACCAGCAATGAAAGTGCTGTAGGACATGCCGTTCATACGGGCAGCTGCGTTGATCCGCGCAATCCACAGCCTGCGGAAGTCACGCTTCCTAGCTTTGCGATCGCGGTAGGCATAGCTCAAAGACTTCATTACCGCTTGCTTGGCAACGCGGTATTTCTTACTCTTATCGCCCCAGTAACCCTTCGCAAGCTTCAAAACCCGCTTGCGCCGCTGACGAGTTGCAGGGCCACCTTTAACTCTGGACATGGCTTGTTCCTCCTAATCAGACATCTATTTATACGGTAGAAGCTTGTGCACGCGCTTGGTGTCGGCCTTGCTCGCGACCTCTGCAATTCTCAGTTGACGCTTGCGCTTCGCAGATTTTTTCCCCAGAATATGCCGCCTGTGCGAGCTGTTCTTGATAATCTTCCCTGTGCCGGTAACTTTGAACCTCTTGGCTGCGCCTCTGTGGGTCTTCATCTTAGGCACCTTAAACTACACCTCCTGATCCTCTACTTCGACTTGTTCTGCTTTCTTTTTCTCCGTTTTTTGACCATCGGTTCTAGGGGCTAATACGGCGATCATCTGCCTGCCTTCCAGCTTCGGCGGACGCTCAACTATGGCTACATCCTGAAGCTGGGCAGCCAAATTCTCCAGTTTGGTCTTGGCCAGGTCTGCGTGGACGATCTCCCGACCCCGGAAGCGGACCGCGACTTTCACCTTGTCGCCGGCCTTCAAGAACCGATCGGCTGCCTTTCGCTTCACTTCAAAATCGTGCTCATCAATTTTCGGACTCATGCGGATTTCTTTGACGTTCACGATTTTCTGCTTCTTCTTGGCAACCTTATCCCGCTTGCTCTGTTCATAACGGTGTTTTCCGTAGTCCATAACCCGACATACAGGAGGTCTCGCATTCGGTGCCACTTCCACCAAATCTAGACCCCGCTCCGCCGCCAAATTCAAGGCATCACGCAGACTCATAATTCCCAGTTGAACGCCGTTGCTATCAACCACACGTACTTCGCGAGCTCGAATCCCTTCATTCACTCTTAAATCTTTGCTAATGGTGTCACCCCTCCAGTCGTAAAGATGCAAAAAACGGATGGCTTCTGCCACCCGCTTTCCCACACTGAGAACCGCATTGCTCGCGGAAAAAACACTTAGGGGTTTTGACCTTGAAGACACGCAGTCACAAGGTGAGAAGCGGTGGCTTCTGCTTAACGCTTGAAGTATAACATAGTATTGTACTGCCCGTCAAGAATCCGTACAGGAAAAACGGGAAAAACCCAAATGGTCGAAAAATTGCGGCTCCAAAACCCCCTGGAACAAGTCGCCCCGTTGCTTAACCCATTGGGGGACAGTCTTAACGGTGAAATCCTCCGGCTGGAAGTGGTCCAAATCCGACCAGAGCACAGGGATAGAGACGGTGGCCCGCGCCGTTGCCCGGGGACTGTACACACCGATCATGGTCTTGGCCGGACTGTTCTGTAAGTAATCAACGTAAACGCCTCGGCGCTTTTTGATCAGCCGTTCCAGGGTGAACTGCCCAGGGTACTTGCTGCACAGAGCCGTCCCCAACTGACGCACCAGCTCGGCACTGAGCTCAAAGCTGAAACCAGCGGGCAGGGGCAGATAGATGTGGATACCAGTTCCCCCCGATAACTTGGGAAAACCGCGCAACTTGAGCTTTTCGAGAAGATCCCGAGTGTATTTGGCTGCCTGCACCGCTTCCCGAAACCCCAGGGGAGGGGTGGGATCCAGGTCAATAATAGCATGAGTCGGCTCAGCCGGTCTAGAGGCCAAGTAAGTTGATGGATGAAACTCTAGGGCCCCAGAGTTGGCCAGCCAGATGATGGTGGCCAAGTCCTGGGCCACCACGTAGTCCACGCCGCCAATAGTGCCCACCTGGACCCAAGGAGGGGCACCTGGAGGCACATTCTTCTGGAAAAAGGACTCCCCTGCCACCCCCTTAGGATAGCGCTTAACGGTCAGGGCCCGGCCCTGCCAGTGCCTAGCCAAGTATGGGTAGAGCTGAGCATAGTAGTCCAAAAGATCGGCTTTGGTCAGGCCGGCTTCTGGCCAGAGAACTCTGTCCAAGTTAGAGAGGGGCACAGCTCGGCTCCCGATCTGCACGACCCGCCTCATTGTCAATGGACCTCACCTTCCACTAGGCATTCCTCCGGGTTCTTATCCATGCGGAAGCGCAGAAAAACAGGGTGCCTCAGGCGCAGCTGGGGCGTTATCTCCAAAAACTGCACCTCAGCAACTAAATGGGGCCTGAACCAGATCCAGGAACCGTCATCCTTAGGTGGATTGGACAGTGCAGGGTGCTCCACCGCCAGGAGGGCAGCAGCCTGCTGCAAAAACTCCCGGTCTGCTTGGTTTAGTCCGCTGCCCACGCTGCCGACATAACATAATGGTCCCGCGGGCAGATATAGGCCCAGGGCAAAGGAGCGGACTTGGGACCCCCGCATCCTGATCCCTACCACCACTCCGTCCAGGCTGCGCAGGATCTTCCGCTTGCGCCACCAGGCTGAACGCGTTCCGGGCAGATACGGGGATTGTTCGTGTTTGGAGACAATGCCCTCCCAGCCCCGCTCCTTGGCTGCAGAGAGACATTCTTCCAGTGTGAAGGGGAGTAGAGGCGAGAGCAGGATAAACCCGCTGCTAGAAACCGTCCCTTCCAGCAGGTCCCGGCGCTGCCACCAAGGCTGCTGGCAGAGGTTCTTCCCCTGCCAGCTCAAAATGTCAAACACAGCATATCGCATGTGCTTGGCCTTGGAGCCGGCTTTGAGCAGTCCAAAATCGGCCCTCCCTTGGGCGTTGAAAGCCACGATTTCGCCGTCCAAAACAGCCAGCAAGTCCTTTTGGGCCAAATCCGCGGCGATCTGGGGAAAGCGCGCATTCAAACTACGGCCGCCCCTACTGCACAAGCAGACCTTATTACCCTCCAAGTAAGCCAAGCAGCGAAACCCATCCCACTTGATCTCGTGCCTATAGCCGCGCTCATCAACTAGTGGTTCATCTACGGGAAGCATCGGCTGAAAAGACCCCGGTTTCAATGACGCACCTCGCCGCCTTTGCCCTGCTGGGCCTGGAGGGAAGCTTGCAGGGCAGCTAGGAGATCCAAGGTGGGCAGGGCTTCTTCTGTGGGTTCCACCAGCACAACTTCCCGCCCCCGGATTTTGGCCTCTATGAGTTCCTGCAGCCCCAGGCGGCGTTCGTCTTGGTATTGTGCAGGCTCAAATGGCTCTGTCAGACTGGCGATGAGGGAGAGGGCCATGTTCAGCTCCCGCTCCTCAACGGCAGCGGAGGGCCTAGCCAGCTGGGTGTGATCTCGAATCTCATCGGGGTAGAAAATGGTTTCTAAGGCCAAGAGTGACTGGTAGGTACGTACCACCGCCAGGGACACTTTAGACCGCATGGTGATCTTGGCCACCGCGATTTTCCCCGAGCGGGCTAAGGCCTCCTGCAGCAGGGCGTAGGCCTTGGCCCCCGTGTCCGCGGGCTCCAGGTAATAGGTTTTGTCGTAGTAAATGGGATCAACTTCCCTCAGCTCTACAAACCGCAGGATATCAATGGTATGGGAAGCCTGCGCAGCAAAGTGTTCCAGTTCTTCCTCAGTAAACAGCACATAGCGGCCGCGCTCGTACTGGTATCCCCGGACAATCTCGCTTTGCTCCACGGCCCGCTGACAGCGGGGGCATACCTTCTCATACTTGATGGGGGTATGGCACAGGCTGTGCAGCTGGTTGAAGCGGATGTCCCGTTCCTGGGTGGCCGCGTACATGCGCACTGGAATGTTCACTAAACCGAAGGACAGCGACCCTTTCCACATGCTTCTCATGGGCCCACCTCTTTTTGCTTTAGTGTGGTGGTTCTCCAGCTAAATTACCCTTGCAAATCGGCATAAATGTGGTATCCTAGTTAGGGAAACATTGACAAGGCGCGGCTGCTTTGGCAAGGAATACATTGAGTACGAGGAGAGAAGAACTAGATGTCACGTTACACAGGACCAACGTGGAAAGTGAGTCGAAGGCTTGGCTTTTCCCTGAGCGAAACAGGGAAAGAGCTGCGTAAGCGCCCATATCCACCTGGGCAGCATGGTCAAGGCCGCCGCAAACTCAGCAACTATGGGCGGCAGCTGCAGGAAAAGCAGAAGCTACGCTTCCTTTATGGACTAAGCGAAAAGCAGTTTAGAAACCTGTTCCAGAAAGCTGTTAAGATGCCGGGCATTACCGGTGAAAACTTCATGATTCTTTTGGAATCCCGTCTGGACAACTTGGTTTACCGCCTGGGTTTTGCCCGCACTAGAAAAGGTGCCAGACAGCTGGTCACCCACGGCCATATTACCGTGAATGGGCAGAAAGTGGATATTCCCAGCTACCAAGTTAATGTGGGCGATGTAATCGGCTTAAGGGAGAAGAGCCGCAACCTGCAGATCGTGGAGGACGCTTTGGCTGTTCGCCCGGCTGTACCCGAATACCTCAGCTACAATGAAAACGCCCGCACAGGCACCTTCGTGCGCCTGCCCAGGAGAGAAGAGTTGAACCAGGACATCAACGAAGCAGAAATCGTTGAGTTCTACTCCAGGTAAAAGCCGAAAACCCGGCAGCCCATCATGGCGGCCGGGTTCTTTGTTGCCTCAAGTTCCTCTGCTCAAGAAAAAAAACGGCCCAGCCGCTATCACGGTGTGCCATTTCTCTCAGAAGTTCCCCTTTACTTACCGCAAGCCTTGCAGACCTTGGCGTCGCCCTTTTCCCAAAGCAGCTTCACTCCGGTCTTACCACAAGCGGGGCATGTCCCTCTCCAGCCTGGACTTTTCACGTTTTTGCCTCTCTTCGCTTTGCCCATGAACCAGCTACCCCCCTTTTTACCAAGGCATTAAATTGGAGGCGGCACCCAGATTCGAACTGGGGATGGGGCTTTTGCAGAGCCCTGCCTTACCACTTGGCTATGCCGCCTCAGCCAATAAAATCTTACCACCTTTGGGCCTGCATGTCAAGGTTCAGCGCTGCACTGTAAGTGTGCAGAAATGCAACTCTAAATGAAACGGATTTTCGCTCGTCTTCTCTCTGACTCAACGAAGGGTTTCTGTTCCTCGCTCGGC
>Ga0116169_1000552_pt1 | contig 38147 bp, 32 predicted proteins | sample AD_UKC130_MetaG_FD_89796 | JGI IMG/M metagenome (GOLD analysis project Ga0116169, IMG submission 89796) | Active sludge microbial communities of municipal wastewater-treating anaerobic digesters from Canada - AD_UKC130_MetaG | ecosystem: Engineered > Bioreactor > Anaerobic > Digestate | place...
CGCGGGGGCTAGCGCAAGTCGCACCTCACTGAGTGCGAAAGTAACCGATTCGGCACAGATCACTATGTCAGCCGCACCAACGAGCCCGAGCCCGCCAGCGCGAACCGGTCCGGCCAAAATGACTACGACTGGCTTGGCGCTCGCGACAATAGAACGCTGCAGCTCGACCAGGTCGCGGGCGCCCTGCTCCATCGAACCCTCGGCCGCTTCGGTCAAATCTGCCCCCGAACAGAAAACTCGATGCGCCGAACGCAAGACGACGACTCGCACCGAATCGTCGGCTTCGGCCGCTGCTAACCGCTCGCCAAGTTCGCTAACCAGTTGTCGGCTGAGTGCGTTGCGGTTGTGTTCGGAATCGAGGGTGATCGTTGCGACCTGATCAGCAACATCAAGGTGCACTAACTCGGTCATGCGGACTCCTGCGTTGAGGGTTTTGGTCGTTCGGGTCGCCGCCGCGCCAGTGGGAGCGGATCGTTTCCGGGCGAGCCAGCGAACGTCTGCACAATATCGAGCCAATGGTCAGCGTGTTCTCCGGTTGCGACGACTTGCACGTCGTCGCGATGGCGACGCCGCGTCGCGAGCAAGGCGAAGTCCCAGCCGCTGCCGGTGACTCGTTCGACCGCTTCGGCCGGCCCCCACGTCCAGAGTTGACCAGAGGGCGCGACTAGTTCTACCCGGATCGGCACCTGAGGTGCAGTTTCACCGCGAACCGCATGCGCAAATGAAAATGTCCGCACCCCCAAGTGGCAGACATGGCGGACCCGGTCGCTCTTGGGCAGATCGACTCCTAGCGATTCGGCCACATCCTGACCGTGCGCCCAGGTCTCCATCAAGCGAGCCGTCGCCATCGACATCGGGCTCATTGGCGGGCCAAACCAGCTGATTTTTTGCCCGGCCGGCACAGCCGAAAGCGACTTGGCCAGTTCGGTTCGCCCGACTCGCCAAACTTGCAAAAGGTCTGCCGGATCAATAAGCGCGGCCGCGCTCGCCGCGTCGTCAACGAACCCGGTCGGGTTCTTTGCGGATGTTGCCAAAGCCGACGCGAATGCTGGCCCGTCGGCCATGGCCGAAACCGAAACCAGATCCGTCCAATGCAGGTGCCCGATCTGGTGGGCGATCGTCCAGCCCTCCGGCGTCGTCACCGTCTGCCACTGGTCGGCCGACAGGTCGGCCACTAAATCGTCCAGTTGAGCCGACTCGGCGGCCAAATCTGCGAGTACGGCCATCAGGTCATTCACCGGTTTGAGTCCTCGGGGCCGGTGCCGGCGGCTGCGGCATTGTTCTCGGTTCGCCGATTTGCCGCAGAGCGAAATCTGCCGCAAGTTGGACCGCCCTAGCCGCGTCCGACAGCACATCGGCCATCATCGGAAAGGCATGAATCTGGCCGCGCCAAATATGAACGTCCACCTCTACGCCCCGGCGATCGAGCAGACCAGCGAACGCCTCAATCTCCGGGCGCAAGAACTCACCCTCGACGGCCACCAAGTGCGTCGGCGAAGAGATGTACGCCGTCGCGTGCAGCGGATCCGCAAATCCTTCGATCACCGATCCCGGCGGAAGCCACATCGATCGAATCTGATCAATTCGCTTTGGTGGTAGCAGTGCCTCACGCACTTTGTCGATCCGCTCGACTGACTTGTCGGTACGTTCGGGTGTCAGGCTCAGCAGCGGCGAGAAGCCGATCAAGGCCGCCGGGGCAGTCAACCCCCTGCGCGTGGCGAGTTCGGCCACTTTCATCGTCAAGTAGCCGCCCGCCGAATCGCCGGCGACGACGACCTTCGACCGGTCGGTCGCCCGATCCAAGACGTCGATATAGGCCGAGATCGAGTCAGCCACCGACTCGGCGATCGGATGGTCGGGCAGTTGGCGGTAGTCGATCGCATAGACCGTGCCGCCGGTCGCTCGGACGAACGCCTCCAACAATCCGCGATACGAGTCGACGCTGCCGACGAAGAATCCGCCGCCGTGCAGATAGAGCAGCGTCAAGTTCGACGTAGTTCCTGCCGCCGGGGTCATCTTTTCGCCAGGAACTCCACCAACGGTGGTTACTTCACTAGTGATATCGACCGAAGCGGGTCGTGCGATTCGGCCCGACCATACTTGGACCCGTCGAAACATTCGCGGATCGGCCGGTGCGATCTTTAGTAGCGGCTTGACCGTCATTCGGGCCCCGCGATCGACAATTCGCGCTCGCTTAGACGGCGAATCGTGGAACGTCACCAGTGGGTGCACCGACCGCATCGGTCGCTGGGGTTTACGCCCAGATTCTGATCGCTTTGCCACGAATTGAGTCTACGTACTCACCCGGCGAGGAATCTCGCGTCAACCTCACAGCTGACTTTGATTGGTTCTGGAACAAGCTCGAGGCCGCCGCCAATCGAATCGCTTGTGGCCATCGCAAACTGTCGCATCATCGGCTCGGCGTCAGTGAGCATCCCCGGATCGGCGAGGTGCGTTGCGGTGACTCGACCAGCGTGAACCGCGTCGGCGTATCCCTGTGCCTTGTCGACCGCGTCGGCGACCGCTTGGGCACGGACCTCACCTGAAACCACCTTCTGGTTCGCGTCGCTAAGTCCCCATGAGACCGAACCGAGTTCTATTCGTTCATCTGAACTGAACTGTTCGACGAACGCACTGAGCACCTCGAAATCTACGAACTGCGCCTGGACTGACAGCCGCGCAACCTGCTCAAGTTCTCCGCGTTGACCGTCTGGCAACCAGCGCCGTTGTGCCAGCACTCGAACGCCGTCGGCCGACCAGCGAACGACCGAGTTCTCAGTCACATACTCCGCAAGTGCCGAAGTGACCTCGCGGTGGGCCGAGCTTGCCTCTTCCATGACAAAAATGCGGTCGCTCCCCTGCACCTCGATCGCCAAGGAAACGGTCGCCACCTCGGCCGGCAGTTCGCGCTCTGCTCGGCCACGAACAGTGATTTGAAGACTCATGTAGCTAAGTCTGCCCTGCTCTGCCTACCCACGCGCGCGATCGCTCGGCTAGCCTTTCGACGTGGTCACTCTCGAGGAACTACAGGTCCGCACTCTTGGCGAGTGCGCGGTCGAATCGCCGTTAGCCGACTATGTGGCGAACCGTGCCACAAACAAGTATTACGTCGCCGAAGACGATCGGGTGCTGATCGACGACACGATTAGCTTGCTGCGGGCACGCGGCGACGTCTCTTTGGACGAGATTCCGTCGTTCGAGCCCGGTGGGGCTAGGCAGAAACTTTTTTTCGATCCCAAAAACGTCAAAGTCGGCATCGTTACTTGCGGCGGACTTTGCCCCGGCTTGAACGATGTGATTCGGGCCTTGGTGCTTGAACTCAATGAGCACTACGGCGTGACCGATGTGACCGGCTTCCGAAACGGCTATGCCGGTCTGATCCCTGGCAAGTCACCCGACCCGATCTCGTTGACCCCAGCGGTCGTCGACACAATCACCGACCGCGGCGGAACGTTCTTGGGTTCCTCGCGTGGGGGCCAAAGCGTGCCACAGATGGTTGACACGCTCGTTCATCGCGAAATCAACATCTTGTTCGTGATCGGCGGCGACGGTTCGATGCGCGGAGCCCACGAGATCGCCGAGGAGGCGCTGAGCCGCGGCCTCGAAATCGCGGTTGTCGGCGTGCCGAAAACGATCGACAACGACATCCCGCTGATCGGCACGAGTTTTGGCTTCCAGACTTCGTACGCCAAGGCCGCCGAGTCGATCAAGGGCGCCCGAGTTGAGGCCGAAGCGGCCATGGGCGGCGTCGGCATTGTGAAGGTGATGGGTCGATCGGCCGGGTTCATCGCTTGCTATTCGGCCTTGGCCAATCACGACGCCGACTTCGTCCTGATCCCCGAAGTTCCATTCAGCATCGACGGCGATAGCGGCCTAGTTGCCAGCGTGCGTAAGACGGTGACCGAACGTGGCAGCGCAGTGATCGTGCTAGCCGAGGGTGCAGGGCAAGAATTGGTTCCGGCCAGTGATCGCACAGACGCAAGCGGGAATCCAATCTTGGGCGACTTCGCGGGTCACCTGCGCGCCCAGATTGCTCGCGACTTCGCCGATCACAATCAGGTTTTGAACCTGCGATTCTTTGATCCTGGCTACATGATCCGTTCGGTCCCAGCCGATGCGGCCGACTCTGTTTATTGCACTCGCCTTGCTCAGGCCGCAGTTCACGCGGCTATGGCTGGGCGAACTGACATGGTTATTGGCCGGCCTCGCCACCGGTTCGCCCACGTGCCAATTTCGGCGGTGGTGAAAAATACTCACCGAGTGAACCCCGACGGGGACCTTTGGCTGTCGGTGCTCGAATCGACTGGTCAGCCCCGCGACATGCTCTAAATTCCGGTAAAAATACCCGTCTATTCCACATGTTGAGACGGTCGTCTCGTGAACCCGGCGGCTGTCAGGCTCGATACCAGTTCAACATCGAAGGAGCCCCCATGAGCGAGCACTGGTCATTTGAGACCAAGCAAATCCACTCCGGCCAGGAGCCCGACCCGACCACCGGGGCGCGCGCACTGCCGATCTACCAGACGACTTCCTACCAGTTCCGCAACACCGAGCACGCGGCGAACCTTTTTGGACTGGCTGAGCCGGGAAACATTTACACCCGGATCATGAACCCGACCCAAGATGTTGTCGAGCAGCGGTTGGCCGCTCTCGAAGGAGGCGTCGGCGCACTCTTGGTCGCCTCTGGTCAGGCCGCCACTACCGGCGCGTTGACCAACGTCGCCGAAGCAGGCGACCACATTGTCGCCTCGGCCAGCCTCTACGGTGGCACCGATTCGCTACTGCGTCACACCTTCCCCAAACTCGGCATCGAAGTGACGTTCGTCGATGAGCCGAACGATCCGCAGGCCTGGCGGGCAGCCGTTCGCCCGAACACCAAGGTGTTCTTCGGCGAGACGATCGGCAACCCGAAGGGTGACGTCCTCGACCTCGAGGCGATTTCGGCGGTAGCCAAGGAAGTTGCCGTCCCGTTCATCGTCGACAACACCGTGGCGACGCCGTTCCTGCTGAACCCGCTCAAGCATGGCGCGGACACGGTTATCCACTCGGCGACCAAGTACATCGGCGGCCACGGCACTGCGATCGCCGGTGTCGTCATCGATGGCGGCACGTTCGATTACGGCGCCCACGGCGACAAGTTCCCCGGCTTCACCACCGCAGATGAGAGCTACCACGGTCTCGTCTTCGCCGAAGCGCTCGGCCCGGCCGCCTACATCGCCAAGCTGCGCGTGCAGTACCTGCGCAACGTTGGGCCGGCGGTCGCGCCGTTCAACGCTTGGCTGTTGGCTCAAGGCATCGAGACGCTGAGCTTGCGCGTTGAGCGTCACGTCCAGAACGCGAAGGCCGTGGCCGAATGGCTCGAGGCTCGCGAGGACGTCGCTCGGGTCCACTGGGCGAGCCTGCCGTCGAGCCCATACAAGGAACTGGCCGACAAGTACGTGCCCGCCGGTTCGGGCGCGATCGTGACGTTTGAGTTGCCAGGCGGAGTCGACGCTGGCCGTCGTTTCATTGACGCGCTCGAGTTGCACAGCCACGTCGCCAACATCGGTGACGTGCGCTCGCTGGCCATTCACCCGGCCTCGACCACACACAGCCAAGGCACGCCAGAAGAGCAGCTCGCTGCCGGCGTGACCCCCGGCCTCGTCCGGTTGGCCGTTGGCCTCGAAGGCATTGAGGACATCTTGGCTGACCTTGATGCTGGCCTGCGGGCGGCTAAGTAGCCTGTTGAAATGACCACCGTCCAGTCGTTGGGAGACCTCACCCTTGAATCGGGTGAGGTTCTCCCACGTCTGGAGATGGCTTACGACACCTACGGTCAGTTCCGCGGTGACAACGCGATCTTGGTGCTTCACGCGCTGACCGGAGATTCGATTGTGGCCGGCCCCGATGGCTGGTGGAATCAGGTCATTGGGCCAGGCCTTGGTGTGGACACTGACGAGTTTTTCGTCGTGGCAGCCAATATTTTGGGCGGCTGCAAAGGATCGACCGGGCCGGCCTCGACTTCACCAGACGGTCGACTTTGGGAGAGCCGATTCCCGGCGATCACGGTGCGCGACCAGGTCCGGGCCGAAGCGATGCTGGCCGCCGAACTTGGCATCGACCGGTGGCATGCGGTGATCGGCGGTTCGGCCGGCGGGATGCGTGCACTCGAGTGGGCAATCATGTTCGGCGAAAAAGTCGAGCGCCTGTTCCTGCTGGCTTCATCGGCCTACGCGTCGGCCGAACAGATCGCGTGGACCTCCACCCAGTCAGACATTATTCGCGCTGCCGGACCAGTCGCGGGCCTAGATTTGGCTCGCCGGATCGCCCACACCACCTACCGCAGTGAGCCGGAGTTGGCCGAACGCTTTGGTCGCGCCGTCCAGCCAGACGGCCGGTTCGCGGTTGAGTCTTATCTGCAGCATCACGGCGGCAAGTTGGTGAAACGGTTCGACGCTTGGTCCTATGTGGCTCTTGGCGAGGCGATGAATAGCCACGATGTTGGCCGTGATCGCGGCGGCATCTCGGCCGCCTTGTCCCAAGTGACGGCCAAGACGGTTGTCGCCGCCATCGATTCGGACCGGCTTTATCCGCCGTATCAGCAGCAGGAGTTGGCTGACGAGATTTCGTGCTGCCAGGGCCTGGATGTGATCGTGTCCGACCACGGCCACGACGGTTTCTTGATCGAACACGAACAGGTTTCGGTGCTCGCTAGGCGTCTTTTGACTAGTTGATGCATTTTTCCTGCGCGTGATACCCCCTGGGGTACATCCTGAGAGTGTCAGATCACCCGTAAGGAGTTCCTCATGAAACCGCATGCCGTAGTTCTCGGGTCGAGTTTCGCTGGCCTAACCGCCGCGTTCGCGCTCAAACACGATCTCCACGACGAGATCGACGTCACCGTCGTCTCGCCCCGTAGCCTGTTCGTCTTCAACCCGAGCCTGATTTGGCTGCCATTCGGAAAACGCGACCGTGAAGACATCTCGTTCGACGTCGCCCCGGTGCTTGACGAGCATGGCATCGAGTTCATCAATCAGGCCGCGACCGGCTTGGACCCGCAGGCCAACACCGTCACGCTCGACAACGGTCAAGTGCTCAACTATGACCATCTGGTGATTGCCACCGGCTACCGAAACGACCTTGACGTGGTCGAGGGGTTCCGCGAGAACACCACCACCATCACCGCCCTGCCGGCAGCGGAGGAAACCGAGTCGGCGTGGACGAAGTACCTCGAGAATCCGGGCGACATCGTCATTGGTGCGACCCAGGGAGCGAGTTGCTTCGGTGCTGCCTACGAGTTCTTGTTCAACACCGCCTATCACTTGAAGAAGAACAAGTTGAAGGACCGGGTGAAGTTGACGTATGTGTCTTCTGAGCCGTTCGCCGGCCACTTCGGCATCGGCGGATTGCCTCACGGCGAAAAGCTGTTGGGAATGTTCATGAAGAAGGAAGGCATCGACGTTCGGTTCAATACCGGCATCGATCACTTCGACGAAGGTGCGGTCGTCTTGGGCGACGGGGAAAAGTTGGGCTACTCGTTCAGCATGTTTATCCCGCCGTTCCTCGGGCAGGACTTCCTCAAGGAAGTTCCCGGCTTGGCCGACCCGAAGGGTTACATCCCCGTCCGCGACACGTATCAGAGCGTCGATCACGACAACATTTATGCGGTTGGCATCGCTGCTCAAGTGTTGGCGCCGTGGCAGACGCCCACACCGGTCGGCATCCCGAAGACGGGGTTCCCGAGCGAGCAGATGGCACACGTGGCGGCCAAGAACATCGTGCATCAGATTCGCGGTGAGGCCCCCAGCGAAACCAAGGAGTTCGCCGACATCAAGGCGATCTGTGTCATGGACGCGGGCAACAACGGCGTGATCATCTTGGCCGACAAGATGCTGCCGCCGCGCAAACACGGGGTACTCGTTCCCGGCCCACAGGCACACCTGATGAAGCTCGGCTTTGAGAAGTACTTCCTCTGGAAGATGAAGGGCGGACACGTCGCTCTCCCCTGAGCGCTACCCAACCTCGCCTAGCGGATCGGCAGCCAGTTCGCCGGTCCGTTAGGCGACGAGTGGCCGGTATCTGCTGTTCCTGATTGGCACCTGTTTGCCGGGTGGGTAGAAGTCGGGTTTCTTGTCTCGAGGGTTGAGTTCGATTCGCCAACCAGTGTGGTGAACGTGCCGGTGGTGGTGGCCGCAGAGCAGAACCCCGTTATCCAAGTCAGTCGTTCCGCGGTGGAGCCAGGATTTGATGTGGTGGGTTTCGGTCCAGCCGGGTGGCCGGTCGCAGTCGGGGAATGCACAACCGAGATCGCGGTGGGCGAGGGCTCGGCGTTGGGCCGGCGAGTGGAGTCGCTGGGTACGCCCAAGGTCTAAAACCTGCGATTCGGTGCCGAGCACTGCTGGCAAGACGCCCGCACCGCAAGCCAACTGCCGTAGTTGTCCGGCTGAGACTCGCGTGCCGTGCTCGGTTACTCCAGCAGTGTCGCAGCGGCCTCGCAGGGAGTCTTCACTAATGGTGATCATGAGGGTGGCGGCGACGCCGCCGTGGTTGCCGAACTCGCCAGTCGGCAAGTGGCGCAGCAGGTCAGCGAACGCGTTCCCGGCGCGTTCTTTATAAGACGGGGGCGAATCTAGGGTCGCGTATTCGAAGGCCAGTTCACCAGTATCGGTATCTAGTACTGAGTTGTGGCGACGTGGACTGGTCTTCGCCTCTAACGCAGACCGCAACATGTCGGCGGTCAACGCGTCCAGAACGAACCCGCCTTTGACCATGCCTTGTTCGTCGGGTCGGGTCATCCAGAACTCGGCCGACTGGACTGCCGTTTCTTCTTGGCGAACCAACTCTTGGTTTTCGATCCGGTCGGCCCGTTCACGATCAACGACCTCAACCGCACGTCGGGCCTTGTGCTGGAGCTGCTCCAACAACATGCCTGGCGCCGCCTCGGCTAGATCGGTTTCAACGGCGGACCGTTCAGCTGCCGAAAGGTCGATCGGCAGGTCGTCGAGTGCCTTTGCAACGACGGCGGCCTTGTCGGTACTCATCCCAGGCTTCGACAGTTGCTCGGCCAACACCGGCGACTCATCAAGTTGCGCCGCGAGTTTCAGATGCTTAGCCGCACCCCTACGAGAAAGCCCAGCCTCCGCAGCAACGAGCGACGCCATCGACCCCGCCCCAGCAGCCTTGTGCGCGTCTTTACGCGCAGCAGCAGAAGTCAACGCGAACTGCAGCCGTTGCGCCCGACTAATGATCGACTGCACGGTTTTCGAAGCCGAAACCAACTCGACCGGCCCCAGCGAATCAAGGTCAACTGCGAGCGCCGCATCAAACACGCCAATCCCGCCGCTGAGGTGCTCGATTGCCGTTGCCATACCCCAAACCTAGTCGAACAGATGTTCGAGGTCAATAGGTTGTTCACACAGTTTTGGGCAGTTTTCGCCACAGCGGGGATTAGGACTCGTTAGCGCCCAAACTCCAAACTCAACGGGGACTGCTAGTGCGACTCTGCCCGGAGCGGCCCTGCCCCGAACCGCCCTGGCCCGACGGACGCCGATTGCGCTGGGACTTATTCGCGCCACCATTTCTGGGACCACCGTTTCGGCCGCCACCATTTCTGGGACCGCCGCCTCGAGGCCCACCGTTTCGGCCGCCGCCCGACTTGGACTTGGCGCCGCCGCCCGACGCCGGCAACTCAGGTGCCTCAGTGCCGGCAGTCGACAGCGCCTCGACTGTCATCGGCGAAGGCGCCGACGCAGCCTGGTGGTGCCTAGCCGAAACGCCAGCCTTTCGCTGCAACGACATCACGTCGCGCAGCGCTTCGGGCGTAGTCATCGTGACGACTGAACCGGACTCTCCGGCGCGAGCCGTTCGACCCGACCGGTGCAAATAAGCCTTGTGCTCTGCTGGCGCATCGTAGTGAACGACTAGCCCGATGCCGTCAACGTGGATGCCACGAGCAGCAACGTCAGTCGCCACAATCACCGCGGCGTCGCCACGAGCGAACTGGGCAAGGTTGCGTTCACGGTGGCGCTGCGATAGGTCGCCGTGCATGTCGACCGCGGTCAAGCCCTTTTGGCTCAACTGCTTGGCCAATCGGGTCGCGCCCCGGCGCGTCCGAGTGAACACGATGCTGCGTGGGTTCGCCCGCAGTAGGTCGTATGCCGTCTTGGTCTTTTCGGTCGCCGCCGTGACGAGGACGTGGTGTTCCATCGTCTCGACCTGGTCGTCGACTTGATCGATCTCGAACAGATCGTGCTTGGGCAGGTGCCGGCGAACCAACTTGTCGACATCTCCGTCGAGAGTGGCCGACAACAACAGCCGCTGACTGTTCGGGTTGGTTTTGGCCAACAGCGCATCGATCGGCTTGTAGAAGCCCAGATCGCAAAGGTGATCGGCTTCATCGAGCACAGTGATTTCGATGGCATCGAGCGTCAGACAACGACGATCGAGCAGGTCGGTGAGCCGCCCGGGGGTCGCGATGACGATGTCGATGCCGTTCTTGAGCACGTTGATCTGCTTGTTGATCGGCACGCCGCCATAAATGGTGGTGTGCTTCAAGCCCATCTTCTGCGCCAACGGCAGCAGGGCGGTGTGGACCTGGGTGGCCAACTCTCGCGTCGGCAGCAAGATCAGCGCGCGCGGCGCCTTCGGCCTGCTCGTTCCGCCAGCGAGCTTGACCAAAACCGGCAAACCGAACGAAAGCGTTTTGCCAGATCCCGTACGGGCGCGGCCGAGCACATTGCGGCCGGCCAGCGCGGCCGGAATGACCGCCTGCTGGATCGGGCTGGGGTTGACGATTCCTTGCTGGACGAGCTTTCGCACCAGCGAATCAGGTAGATCGAAGTCGTTGAAAGTGGGCAGCGCAGGGCTGCTTGCATTGTTATTCACGGGTCTCATTACTGGGAGTGCCCGCTTGCCAGGGACGCGATTTTCCGCGCTACATCGTCGGGCCGAACTGCGCTCAACGGCGCGTTCGCTCCACCGAGTCTATCTTTTGAAGCCCAATCGCCCTAATCGTTCCAGGGTGATATTGGACTCGTTGGTCGACTTTGGTGAGCGGATTTAGCCCTGCATTTCCTCGCGAGCGCGGCTTGCGATCCTGACAGCAAGCGAATCGAGTTCGTCAGCAACGGCCGAAACCACCCAAACTTGGTTGCGACTTCGGTTCGTCAATGGACGAATCACCCCCGAGGCTTGGAGTTGGTCGATCGCCGCATAAAGACTCGACGTCGCGCCCGCAAAATTAAGTTCTAACTCATCGGCGCTAAACACTGGACTGGCGGGAAACTTAGCTATGAGTTTTCTCGTACCTGAGCCCAGTCGCGGAGAACCGGCCTGCTCGACCCACCGATCCGGCATCTCGGCAAGCCGCACGGCACTGATTCTCGACTCGGCGGCGGCGATTCTCGCGCCGACCGCAAAGGCCAAGATCAGTGGTCCACCGTCTCCGTCACGGTGTGCCGCAAGCGCATCAAAGTAGTCATCGCGCCGCGCGACGATCGCCGAAGCGATTGGCACCACGACGCCGGTCGTGATCCGGCGGCGGCGCAAGATCGTGTTCACCAGTGCCCGACCAATTCGACCATTTCCATCGGTGAATGGGTGAATGGATTCGAACTGGGCGTGGGCAATCGATGCCTGCACGATTGGATGCAAATCGCGGCGATTACAAAAATCCATTAGGTCCGCCAAATGTCCCGCAACTGCCTCAGGTCGCGGCGGAACATAAAGTGCCCCGATCGGGCTGTAGTCGGAACCGCCAATCCAGTTCTGCATGTCACGGACTCGACCGGCGTAATGCCTCTCGCTCGGATCTGCTGACATTAAGGTGCGGTGCGAAGCGGCGATGTGGCCCCACGCTATTTCGGCGCCAGCGTCTACCGACTCGATCAGATCTCGCAAGGCATTCGTCGAAGCCACCATCGCCACCGCAGATGAGTTTTCTTTCGAACCATGAAGCGCCCGAGCATAGTCGTCCAGATCCGCATTTATGTCCTCGATCTTGCTTGAGGCAACTGATTCGGCGCGCAGCAGAAGCGCCGCCAAAGGCCGAAGAACAGCCGAATAAGCACGGTCCAACGTGGCGATTTCTTCGCAGGCAAGGTCAAGTTCGACAGACAGGCGCGATGGGATAACCGGTCTTAATGGGCAAATCTGGGGCAAGACACTTACTTCAACCTCACGGAGTTTTCGATCATCGATATTTCCTCGGCGGCTCCCCGCCACCCACGGAACCCGCTCGACAGTCGACGGCTCGATTTCAACTCGTGCATTTCTCATGCTTGCTCCCCAACCCCCGGAGCAAACATAGCAGTTATTCCGACTTAACCACTATAAGTCAGAATAACGACCCCAATATTCCGACTTAGACCATCTTGCGCACTACCGACAGCGGCGCGTGCTTCATCACTTGACTGATCGGCGCCCACGGCCATGCTGGCACGGCGGCATCCACGACTTCCTTTTCGATGTACTTGACCATCGCGGCCGTACCGGTTTCGGTGTCGACCATCAGTCGCTGCTCTTGCTCGACCTTTTCGTTCATTTCGCTGGCGATATAGCCCGGGTAGAGCGTGGTCACCTTGATGTCGAGGCCCTTGCGGGTCAGCAGGTCAGAACGGATACCTTCGGCCAGGTGCGCAACTGCCGCCTTGGACGCCGCATAAGTCGTCATCGACGACGGCATCCCGCGCATCGCGGACACCGAACTGATCACCACGAGATGGCCGGACTTGCGCTCATAGAAGTGCTCCATCGCTGCCTCACATTGAGCCAGCGCACCAATGAAGTTGGTCATCGCGGTCTCGCGGTTGGCCGCGAACTTTCCGGTGCCGATCCGCCCGCCCTTGCCCAGTCCGGCGTTGACGATCACCCGGTCGAGACCGCCGTGCGCTTCAGCGGCGGCAGCGAAAACGCCAAAAACCGAGTTGTTGTCGTCGACGTCGAGGGCGTGAACGGTGACCGTGATCGAAGGGTTTGCGGCGAGCAGTTCAGCCTGCAGCGCCTCGAGGCGGCCTACTCGCCTAGCGGTCAACGCGAGGTTATGTCCCGAAGCGGCAAGGTGGCGGGCCATCCCGGCGCCAAGTCCTGAACTAGCGCCAGTGATCAATGTGTTCTTGCGCATTTTTTCCTCAGTCTCTGCACTCAGCGGAAGGTGATGTCGGATTTGGGTAGGTGGCTGTGGTCGTTGAAGGTCAAGACTCGCGGGCCGGTTGAACCGACCATGATCGTGGTGGCGCTCGAGTTCACCAAAACGTCGTTTAGTCGACCGAAGGCCGAATCGCTTCCGGCCACCAATTGAGAAACGACCATCGCAATCGGGCCGCCGGAAGTGAACACGAGCACGCGGCGGCCGCGTTCCTTGGCGACTTCAATCGCCGCCTCGAACGCTCCCATAACGCGGTCACGGAACTCGACGTAGGTTTCGGTGAAGTCACCGCGACCGGCCTGCCAGTCAGCGATGGCCAAATTCAGCACCGCTTGGAACTGAGCCGAGTCCAACTCGCTGGCCTCATCGGTCTGGGTCGCCGCGAGCCCTAGATGGTCGTACTCGTTCCACCGGTCGTCGACGTCGTAGCCGCTCAGTCCCGGATCTGCGTCCTCTTCGCCCAACCCACTGGCGTCGATCGAGGTGATCGCGGTTTGGGCGTGCCGCAGCATCGAACCGGCGAACGCATCGGTGAAGACCGCGCCGCCTGCCTCCCAAGCAGTACCCAAGGCCGCGGCTTGAGCGAAGCCGAGTTCGCTGAGTCGGTCGTAGTCGTCAGTGCCAAAAGACGCTTGACCGTGACGAACGAGGTGAAGGGTTCCCATCAGATCTCCAACACGAGTTTGCCGGTGGCTTTGGCCTCGTCGAGCATGGTCAACGCCTCGGTAACTTGATCCAGGCTGAAGGTTGCACCGACCACGGGGGCGAGCGCTCCTGACTCGAGGTGGCTGAGCATTGCCTCCCACTCGCGGCGAATGTGGCCGGGACGTTTGAGGGCGTAAGCCCCCCACCCGACACCCACCACTGAGACGTTGTTCAGCAGCAGTCGGTTGACCGCGACGGTCGGAATTTCGCCGGCGGCAAAGCCGATGACTAGGAGTCGACCGTCGTCTTTGAGGCAGCGCAGCGAGTCGGTGAACCGGTCAACGCCCGGGGCGTTGCCGACCGGGTCGACCACGATGTCGACGCCGCCTGCTTCCTTGATCGTGGACTTGAAACCTTCGGCGAGCACGTACTCGTCGGCGCCGGCGGCAACCGCTAAATCACCCTTGGCTGCGGTGGAGGTGACCGCGATTACCCGGCCCGCACCGAATGCTTTGGCGACCTGGATCGCGGCGGTGCCAACCCCGCCCGCGGCGCCATGGACCAGCACGGTCTCTCCAGCGGCCAGCGCGCCGCGCTCAACCAACGCGAAGTAGGCGGTGCCGTAATTGAAGATGAACGAGGCGCCTTCGGCGAACGAAACCGAATCGGGCAGCTTGAAGGTCAGATCTGGATCGGCGGCCACCTGCTCAGCGAAACCACCAAGCATCGGCAACGCGGCGACGCGATCACCGGCCACCAGTCCGGAGTCGACTGGTGCCGAAACGACCGTGCCGGCTACTTCGGCGCCTGGCACAAACGGCAACGGCGGCTTGAACTGGTAGAGGCCTCGCGTCTGCAGCAACTCTGGGAACGCCACTCCGGCTGCCGCGACGTCGATGATCACGTTTCGCGGGTCGGCAAGCGGTGCGGGGACATCGACTAGTTCAACTGCCGCAGGACCGTCGTAGCTGGTGATCTGGATAGCGCGCATTCCCAGAGCATAGCCGACAACTAAGCGCTCGCTTAGTGATCTGCCTCGACTGTCCGACCTATGGTCACGCTCCAGTGAAATTAGCCGGACGCTTCTGGGTGAACGCCAAAATACCCTCTTGGTGGTCGGCCGAATTACCCAACACCGTTTGACCGGCCGACTCCAGAGCGAGCACCTCGTCAAGTTGGGAAATAGCGGCCGCATTGATTGCCGACTTGATCCGCGAAAATGCCATCGTGGGCCCGTTCGCGAGGCGCTCGACCAATTCTTCTACCGTACGCTCAAAATCGTCGTCGGCCACGCAATGGCTGACCAGACCGGCGGCAAACGCCTCCTTGTTCGGCAACCGCTCACCAAGCATCAGCAGGCGCGCGGCCCGGGCCCGACCGAGCGTTTCAGCCAAGAACATGTGCGCCCCGCCGTCGCCCATCAAACCGACGTTGATGAACGCCTGCAGGAAATATCCCGAAGCCTTCGTCACCTGCAAGTCGCAGGCCAACGCCAGCGAACTACCTAGACCCGCAGCCAAACCGTTGACTGCTGCCACTACTGGGAATGGCGCTTTGGTGATCGCACTAATAACTCGCTCGATCGCGTCCAGAATCTGATCGTCAACCGCACCGGGAACCATCACCGCACCGCTGCAGAAGGCGCGACCCTCGCCGCCGAACACAGCAACTCGCACGCCGTCGGCGGCCTCGAGCGCATCAGCCATCTGGTTCAACATCTGCGAGGTGACCGAGTTCAGTCGGTCTGGGCAGGTGATCGTCACCTTCAAGACGCCGTCTTCATTGACAATCGACAGATCGCTCATCGTTATTCCTCTACCTCGCAGATCGAAAGAATGCCGAAGGTGCAAGAACTCGCGTCGCACCGACAGGTCGAGACTAGCCCGACAGGCTTAGCCTAGGCAGGCGCGGTCTCTTTGGTCGCGCCACCGAACAACTCGTGATTTAGCTGACCCAAGGAGAAGCAATGACCCTGCGCGACCAGACCATCATCATGTCCGGCGGATCCCGCGGAATTGGCGAAGCTATCGCAGTGAAGGCCGCAGCCGACGGCGCCAATGTCGTCCTGCTCGCCAAGACCGACCAGCCGCACCCTGCCCTGCCCGGCACGATTCACACGGCCGCGGCCAACATCGAAGCCGCCGGCGGAAAGGCGCTCGCCTTAGTGGGCGACATCCGCGACGACGAGTTCGTCGCTGGCGCAGTAGAGCAGGCTGTCGCCACGTTCGGCGGCATCGACATCGTGGTCAACAACGCCAGCGCGATCGACCTGTCGCGCACCGAAGACATCTCGATGAAGAAGTACGATCTGATGACCCAGATCAACGCCCGCGGTTCGTTCCTGCTGTCCAAGCTCTCGATTGAGCACCTGCGAAAGTCAGCGAACCCGCATATTTTGACGCTAAGTCCGCCGATCCTGACCGACCCGAAGTGGTTCGGTACCTTCACCGCCTACGCGATCGCCAAATACTCGATGAGCTTGGTCACACTCGGTTTGGCCGAGGAACTGCGCGCCGACGGCATCGGGGCGAACTCGCTTTGGCCACGCACCGCGATCGACACCGCCGCGGTTCGGAACGTGGTTGGCCCGGGCCTGCAGGAGCGTTCGCGCACGGCCCAGATCATGGCCGATTCGGCGTACGAAATCTTGACTCGCACCGCGAGCGAGTGCACCGGCAACTTCTTCATCGACGACGAGGTGCTCGCCGAAGCCGGCGTCACGGACTTCTCGATCTACCTCAACGGCGGCACCGAGGCCGACCTCGCGCTCGACTTTTGGGTCGAGCCCAATGGCGAGGTCGGCGCGAATAACTTCCGCCTTTGAGCTAGGACTTTTGGGCGATCTCGGTCGCCATGCCCGGCTCGATTGACCGGCTCACCGTGCAGTACTTGTGGTGAGACTTCTCGATCGCGCCGGGGATCCGATCGGTCATTTTTTGCCCGGTCTCGTCGTCAGCAAAAGCCAGATCGACGATGATCTGGGTGTTCTGCAATTTTGAGCCGCCGTCGGACTCGGCGAGTTTGTCGGCGGTCACGTCGACGACAAAGCGCACCGGCTCGGCCCGTTTGGTGAGCGCTTCGATCGTGATCGCGTTGCAGCCGCCGAGGGCAACCAGCAGCAGTTCGACCGGAGTGAAGTCGGCGTTTTGACCCTCGCCGAAGCTGATGACACCGCCGCGATCATTGGTCGCCTGATACTCGAACTCGCCAGTTCGGGAAAGTTGAACGTGTCGCAGGGTCGAATCAGTCATGGTTCGACCCTAAGCGCCGGTGAGCGATACCGTCACTGGGTGAGCACCGAAAACCGCAAGGGGAGAATCGCAAGCCTAGGCATCTTCGGCACAAAGTCCGTTGAACAGTCGATCGCCGAGAGTGACGAGCCAGATCACCAACTTCGCCGCGACCTCACCGCCAAAGACCTGATCGTGTTCGGCGTTGGCGTGATCATTGGCACCGGCATTTTCGTCCTCACTGGCGCCGAGGCGCACAAGCACGCCGGTCCAGCGATCGTGATTAGTTTCTTGATCGCCGGCATCACCTGTGCCTTCGCCGCGCTTTGCTATGCCGAGTTCGCTGCGACCGTTCCCGTGGCCGGCAGCGCCTACACCTTCGGTTACGCGACCCTCGGCGAACTCGTGGCCTGGATTATCGGCTGGGATTTACTGCTGGAGTTGGCGCTCGGTGCGGCGGTGGTCGCCCGCGGCTGGTCTGGCTACCTGCAGCAACTGCTCGAGCTGCCCCCAGCCATCGCTGGCGATCAGGCCGTCGTCGATGTCGGCGCCATGGCGATTGTGGCGGCCCTGGCGGTGCTTTCGATTATGGGCACGAAGCTGTCTAGTTCGGTGACTTCGGTGATGGTGGCCGTCAAGATTGCGGTGGTGCTGTTCGTGATCGTGGTCGGGATGTTCTTCGTCAAAGCCGCGAATCTCACTCCGTTTATCCCGCCCGCTGAACCGGCCGAACTGGCCCGCGCGGCCGATCAGCCGTTGATCCAGTCGGTTTTCAACATGACGCCGACTGCGTTTGGGGTCATGGGGATCGTCGCGGCAGCCTCGGTGGTCTTCTTCAGCTACATCGGCTTTGACATCGTCGCGACCACCGCCGAGGAAACCAAGAACCCGCAGCGTGACGTGCCCCGCGGGATCTTAGGTTCGCTGATCATCTGCACGGTGCTTTATATGGCCGTTTCGTTCGTGATCACCGGCATGCTGCCGTACACCGACAAGCGGCTGGAGACGTCCGCGCCGCTGGCCGAAGCGTTCAGCGCGAACGGCATCGACTGGGCGGCGAACCTGATTTCACTTGGCGCGGTGGCCGGAATGATCAGCACGATTCTGGTGCTGCTGATCGGCCAGTCGCGGGTGCTGTTCGCGATGTGTCGAGACGGTTTGCTGCCTAAGAGCCTCGCCAAAGTGCACCCCACCTATCGCACGCCCTACCGGATCACGATCTTGACCGCCGGGTTCGTTGCGCTCTTGGCCGGTTTTGTCCCGTTGAGTGAATTGAGCCATCTGGTCAGCATCGGCACCCTGTTCGCGTTCCTGGTGGTCTCTGTCGGCGTAGTCATTTTGCGGCGGACTCGACCGGACTTGGAACGACCGTTTCGCGTGCCCGCGCTCGGCTTGGTCGCCGCCGGGTCGGTGCTGACGTGCCTTTGGCTGATGTTGAACTTGTCGCTGTTGACTTGGGAGCGGTTCGCGATCTGGCTGCTGCTCGGTTTCGTCATCTACTTCAGTTACGGCCGCCGTCACAGTCGGTTGCGCCAGCAGAACGCGGCGAAATGAGTCAGCGCAGTTCGATCCGGTAGGAGAACTCGGCCCGCTCACCGGCGGCCAAGATGACGTTGCCGGGTTTGCCAGCGAACTGGCCGGTGTAGCCGACGGGGGCAGGCATCCCGCGCCACGGCTCGATGCAAACGAATTTGGCGCCCGGGATCGTCCAGACGGTGATGCCGGTGAAACCTTCCCACGTCATCCGCACCTGTCGGCCCATCGCCGAGGAATAGGTCAACCCTTTGCTGGCCACGTTCGTCATGATCATGGCGCCGTCGGTGAACCACGAGTCGTTGAGCGTCAGCACTTTCTCCCACGCCGGGTTGTGGAAGGTCTCGGCAACCATCAGGTTGTTCTCGACGCGGCGAAAGTCGGCCGTCTCCGGTTCGTCGAAAACGATGTCGTGACTTGATCGGGGCGAGTCCGGCTCCAACGGCCAAATGAACGCCGGATGCGATCCGAGCGAGAACGGCATCGGTTCGGTGCCGCGGTTCTCGACGGTGAACTGGGTTGTCAGCGCCCCGTCTTCGACTCGGTAGGCGACGGCCAGCGCGAAGTCGAACGGGTAATGCTCGCGGGTGCGCTCGTCAGCGGCCAGCACGAACGTCGCTCGGTCGGCCCCGAAGTCGACCGCCGCCCAAGTGCGCTTTCGGGCGAGTCCGTGCTGCGGCATCGAGTAGGACTGATCGCCTACCAAGATCTGGTCGTCGGGGACCCGACAGATGATCGGGAACAGCACCGGTGACCGCCCACCCCACGGTTCGCTGCCCTGCCACAGGTACTCGTGGCCCTCCGGCCCGCGAAGCGAAACCGGTTCGGCGCCGTAAGGGTCGATCGTCGCGGTGATGCCGGCAGCGCGGATGACAACGGGTTTGGCCATGACTCAACCGTAAACGGCCGCTGGCCTGCTTCAAAGGCGAAGCAGGCCAGCGTCAGGTTGGTCACACTCAGGCGAAGTTCTCGCCCTTGGCGGCTTTCTCCAGCAGCAAGGCCGGCGGCGCGAACCGCGAACCGTACTTGTCGGCCAACTCTTGGGCGCGCGCGGCGAAGGCCGCGACACCGATCGAGCCGTCGGCGGCCTCGTAACCGTTGACGAACTGCAGCGCGCCACCGTGGACCGGCGGGAAGCCGATGCCGAAGATGGAACCGATGTTCGCGTCGGCCACCTGGCGGATGACGCCTTCTTCGTAGCAGCGGATCGTCTCGACCGCCATGATGAACGTCAGCCGCTCCTTGATGTCCGTGAGCGACACGTCAGCGTCGGCCTTCACGAAACGCTCCCACAGGCCAGGCCACAGGAACTTCTTGCCTCCCTCTGGGTATTCGTAGAAGCCAGCACCGGCAGCCTTGCCCGCGCGACCGAGTTCGACCATCTGGTTGACGACTTCCATCGCCGGAGTGACGACGTACTCTTTGCCTTCGGCTTCGAGTGCCTTCTTGGCTTCGCCGGCGATCTTCTGCTGAAGCGTCAGCGAAACTTCGTCGGACATCGCCAGCGGCTGGCCCGGGAACCCGGCCAACTGCGAAGCGCGCTCGATCTCGATCGGGTCGACGCCCTCGGCGAGCATCTCGACGCCCTCCAGCACCAAGGTGCCGAAGACGCGCGAGGTGAAGAAGCCGCGGCTGTCGTTGACGACGATCGGGATCTTGCGGATCTGCTTGGTGAAGTCGATCGCGCGCGCGAGCGCCTCGTCGGAGGTCTTCTCACCGACGATGATTTCGACCAACTGCATCTTGTCGACCGGGCTGAAGAAGTGAATCCCGATGAAGTCCTCGGGACGCTGAACTCCCTCGGCCAAGATCGTGATCGGCAGGGTCGAGGTGTTCGAGCCGAGCAGAGCATCGGAGTTGACGATCGGCTCGAGTTCAGCGAACACGCTGTGCTTGAGTTCGACCGACTCGAAGACGGCCTCGACCACGAAGTCGCAACCGGCCAAGTCGGCGTAGTCGGCCGTCGGCTGGATGCGAGCGAGGATCTCGTCCTTCTTCTCTTCGGTCAACCGGCCACGCGAAACCTGCTTTTCCAACAGGCTCTGCGAGTAGCTCTTGCCCTTCTCGGCCGCTTCGGCGCTGATGTCCTTGAGGACAACTTCGATGCCGGCGCGAGCCGCCTCGTAAGCGATGCCGGCGCCCATCATGCCCGCACCCAAGATCGCCAGCTTCTCGGCCTTGCGCTCGGCGATTCCGTCGGGGCGCGAGCCGCCGGCGTTGATCGAGCCAAGGTCGAAGAAGAACGCCTGGGTCATGTCCTTGAACTGCTGACCGATCAGCAGGTTCACCAAGTAGCGCGATTCGATCCGGCTGGCGGTCTCGAAGTCGACCTGTGCACCCTCGACGGCCGCGCTCATGATGTGGCGGGGAGCCAAGTAGGGCGCGCCCTTGATCTGCTTGCGCAGGTTCGAGGGGAAGCTCGGCAGGAAGGCTGCCAGTTTCGGCGTGCTCGGCGTGCCGCCTGGCATGCGGTAGCCCTGACGATCCCACGGCTGCTTGGCCGCTTCTTCGTTGTCAGCGTTGGCTTCAATCCAGGCCTTCGCAGCCGAAAGCAGTTCATCGGCCGGCACGATCTCGTCGATCAGTCCGGTCTTGAGCGCCTTCTCTGGCTTCATCCGCTGGCCCTGCAGGAGCACCTGCATGAGGGCGTCTTGGATGCCGAACATCCGCACCGTGCGGGTGACGCCGCCGCCGCCGGGCAGCAGGCCGAGGCTGACCTCGGGGAGGCCAACTTCGTAGCGACCTTCGGCCGCGATCCGGTGGTGACAGGCCAGCGCGATTTCGAGGCCGCCGCCGAGGGCAGCGCCGTTGATCGCCGCGACGACCGGCTTGCCGATCGTCTCTAGCTTGCGCAAGGTTGCCTTGATCGACTCGACGTTGTCGAAGAGCGCCTGAGCGTCTGCGGGCGTCGACTTGACCATCAGCTTTAGGTCGCCGCCGGCGAAGAAGGTCTTCTTCGCGCTGGCAACGATGACACCCTTGATCGACGCTGGGTCGTTGGCGATGTCCTTGGCGAGACGATCAACCGCTGCTTCCATCGAAGCGCGGTAGGTCTCGTTCATGGTGTTGGCGCTCTGGTTCGGGTCGTCAATCGTCAGGGTGACGATTTGGCCGTCGACCTCGTAGCGCACCGCGTCAGTTGTAGTCATTTGCGTGTTCTCCTGAAGTCGTTCTGGTCAGATGCGCTCGACGATGGTGGCAATACCCATGCCGCCGCCGATGCACAAGGTCGCCATGCCATAGCGCTTCTCGCGACGCTCAAGCTCGTCGACGAGAGTGCCCAAGATCATTGCGCCGGTGGCGCCGAGCGGGTGGCCAAGAGCGATCGCGCCGCCATTGACGTTGGTCCGATCGTGGGGGAAATCGTCGAGGTCGCGCATCAACTTCATCGCGACGGCGGCGAACGCCTCATTGATCTCCAGCAGGTCGATGTCCTCGATGGACAGGCCGGCCTTATCGAGTGCCTTGCGGCAAGCCGGGCCGGGGCCCGTCAGCATGATGGTCGGCTCCGAACCGATGACTGCCGTGGACACGATGCGCGCCCGAGGGGTGAGCCCGTGCTGCTGGCCGGCCTTTTCCGAACCGAGCAGAACCAGCGAGGCGCCATCGACGATGCCCGAGCTGTTGCCGGCGTGGTGGACGTGGTTGATCTGGCTGACCTTCGTGTACTTCTCCAACGCGACCGCGTCGAAGCCGCCCAAGTCGCCAATGTCAGCGAACGACGGCTTGAGGCCCGAAAGGGACTCGGCCGTAGTGCCTTCGCGAACGAACTCGTCATGATCGAGGATGGTGATCCCGTTGAGGTCGCGCACCGGCACGATCGACTTGTTGAAGTAGCCGTTGGCGATCGCCTTGGCGGCACGCGCCTGCGATTCGGCGGCGAACGTGTCGACGTCTTCGCGGCTGTAGCCCTCAAGCGTGGCGATCAAGTCGGCGCCGATGCCCTGGGGCACGAAGTCGGTGTCTAGCGCGGTCTTGGGGTCCATCGCCCACGCGCCGCCGTCCGAAGCCATTGGCACTCGGCTCATCGACTCAACGCCACCGGCGATGATTAGGTCTTCCCAGCCGGAGCGAACGCGCGCGGCGGCTTGGTTTACTGCTTCGAGCCCGGAGGCGCAGAAGCGGTTGAGTTGGACTCCGGCAACCTGCTCGCCGAAGCCGGCAGCCAAAACGGCGGTGCGGGCGATGTCGGCGCCTTGGTCACCAACCGGCGAGACAACGCCCAAGATGACGTCGTCGACCTGGTTGGGGTCAAGGTTGGGGTTTCGGGTCTTAACTTCGTCGAGCAGGCCGTTTACCAGCGAGATCGGCTTGACCTCGTGGAGTGAGCCGTTCTTCTTTCCGCGGCCACGGGGGGTGCGGATGGCGTCGTAAATAAATGCCTCGGTCATTGGTGTCCTCACAGACGATGAAAGCAACTGTGCCAATACTGACACCGCTACTGTCAGAGTTTGTACCGGACCCCAAATTGAGCCCGATTCAACAAGTTTCCCACTGTCCTAGGTCGTCGCGTTCAGCCGCCCGTTGCGCAGCCACCAAGAGTTTGTTGTGGGCGACGTTTGGCCACACCCGAAGCGACTGGGCGTGGCCGTTTCGGGTGAGTTCGTACTGGATGAACTCGCCGTCGCCATTCCACAGGTTGAACAACAGTCGACTGTAGCGATCGCGCGCTTCGGTGTCGGTCGCTCCCCAGATCGTCGAGCCGCGCGGCGCCAAGTCGATCAACGCTCGGCGCGCCTCGTCAACCCAACATTCACCCTTTTCAGGAGTGTCGATGCCGATGAGCCGGACCCGGATTTCTTCGTTGACGTCAACGACTTTGTTGGCCGACAGCACCTCAGCGCGCAAAGTGTCGCCGTCGAAGACGTAGTCGACTCGCAGTTTGATTGCGTCCGCTGGCCGCGCCGGCACGCCTTGGGTCGAGGCGGTCGGTCGCGACGCGGTGGCGGTTGCTGTCGGCGGCGACGCTTCGCTGGCCGAATCGGCTGTTGACTGTTGATCAACCCACCACGCGAGAATCAGCACGGCGATGATCGCCAGAGTCACCAATGTGCGCTTCACTCAAGGCACGCTACCGGCGAACCCCGCTAGGCTCGCGCTTTGTGGAGCAACATGCAGAGAGCATCGGGGTCGAAGAACTCGCCGATCGAGTAGGGATGAGCGTTCGCACGGTCCGTTTTTATGCCGGCCGTGGTCTGATCCCCCCGCCGCGGCGTGAAGGCCGAAACGGCTACTACGGCCCCGACCACATTGCCCGCCTCGAACTTGTTCGCGAGCTGCAGGCGCACGGCTTTACCTTGCAGGCGATCGAAGGCTACCTAGAAAAGATCCCAGCAACCGCAAGCCCCGAAGATGTCGCCTTGCATCGAACCCTGCTAGCGCCGTGGATGCCAGACTTGCCCGAGTCGCTGCACCGAGTCGAACTCGAGCGGCGCGCGGGTCGGACACTTTCGGACTCAGATCTGGAGTTGCTGATCGCGATCGGCGTGGTCGAACCGACCCCCGATGACAATGTATTCAACCTGGCGCCGGCGCACCTAGCTATTGGGATCGGTTTCCTTGAAGCCGAACTGCCGATCGAGGCGGCCCGTTCGGCTCGGACCATTTTTCTGGCGCACGGCACCGCAATCGCCCAAGAACTTACTGAGGTGTTCCGAGAGCAAGTCTGGCCGGCACTGAAGTCTTCGGGCCATTCCAAGGAGTCGATTACCGCGATGGTCGAACGGTTCAAGCCGCTGACCATCCAGGCACTGGTTACTGCCTACGAACAAGCCGTCGATGAACAGAAACGAGAGACGATCCGCCGGCGCAGCTGAATTTGGTCAACTCGGCCCTACGCTGAGGCCATGAGTCGCTTCAGTCGGACCCGGGCCCGCCGGATTCTTTCCGCCGAGCTTGAGGCTGTCCGTCACCAGGACGCCGACTTTGATGCCGGCGATGTCACCGCTTTTACGCTTCCGTTGCTTGGCCGGGCCTTGTTGTTGGCTGCCGCCGGCGTGCTGCCGCTGATCGTCGTTCGAGTAGGCGATGAGACTGAAGAAGTACTGCTCCCACTGGTCGCGTCGTTCGCGTTGGCGGCGGTTTGCGCTGCGGTGGTGACGTGGCTGGTCGCCATCGTGTTTTCGGCGCTGATCACCATGATTCTTTACCGCAAACCTCCGCGCTCGATGTCAAAACTCGTCGTCCGCACCATCGATGACTCTTTTGAACGCGTCGAGAACGTGACCAGCAATCTGATGCTGTTGGCCTTGATCGCTGGCTTACTGGCCTTGGCGATCGGCCTGCCTGAGCGCAGTACCTCCGATTTAGAACACTCGGTAATCGAAGATCTGCTGGCTTCTCAAGTAACGGTTCTTCTTGGGGTACTCGCGGTCGCCTTCTTGGCCGAGGCCGCCCGGGCGGCCGCCGATATTGTCGACGACCAGTCGCCGGCACTCGCCTGGTTCTGGGCGTTGCTGATCACCGGTGGGGCGTGGGTAGTCGCAACCATCGCCGGGCCGCTGGAGTTCACTACGATGGTCCGGCGATTGTTAGTCGAATGGTTGCCGGCGACGGTCAACGACATGCCTCGAGCCGAGGCAATCAACGAGGTTATGCCCAACGGCGCCCGCTGGATTGCCACCTTCGGCGCCTTGCCCGCGATCGCCGTGATTTGGTACTACCAAGCCCGGCGAAACAATGGGTTCGACGCACTCTCAGCGACGCCAGAACCCGACGCTTAGATCCCCAACGACCGGCCGACGATCTCCTTCATGATTTCGGTGGTGCCGCCGTAGATCGTCTGGATTCGCGTGTCGAGGTAGGCCTTGCTGATCGGGTATTCGCTCATATAGCCGTAGCCGCCGTGCAGTTGCACGCACGCGTCGGCGGTTCGCTTCTGCAGTTCGGTGGTCCACCACTTGCCGGCGGCCGCATCCTCGATCGACAAGGTCCCGGCCATGAGTTCGGTGACACTTCGGTCGACGAAAACCTGGGCGATCCGCTGCTCGGTCTCGAGTTCGGCCAGCGTGAACCTCGAGTTCTGGAAAGATCCGATCGGCTTGCCGAACGCCTTGCGGCTCTTCACGTAGTCCAGGGTCATGTCGATCATCTGCCGGCAGGCGGCAGCGGCCACGACCGAAATAGTGAGTCGTTCCTGCGGCAGCTTCTCCATCAAGTAGATGAAGCCGTGGCCGGCTTCGCCGATGAGGTTCGTGGCCGGGACTCGCACGTTCTCGAAGAAGAGTTCGGCGGTGTCTTGGGCCTTCAAGCCCATCTTGTCGAGGTTTCGGCCGCGCTCGAAGCCGGCCATGCCACGCTCGAGCATGATCAGCGAGACGCCCATCGCGCCGGCGTCGGGATCAGTTTTGGCGGCCACGATCACCAGATCGGCGTTGATTCCGTTGCTGATGAAAGTCTTGGAGCCGTTGACGATGAAGTCGTCGCCGCCGCGGATGGCCGTCGTGGCGATGCTTTGCAGGTCTGAGCCGGTGCCTGGTTCGGTCATCGCGATTGCGGTGATGTATTCGCCGGTACAGAACTTCGGCAACCACCGCTGCTTTTGCTCCTCGGTGGCGTAGCTGAGCAGGTATCCCGACACCAGATCTGTGTGCAGCGGAAAGCCAACTCCACTAGCTCCGGCCTTAGTCAGTTCCTCTTGGAGGACGACGTTGTAGCGAAAGTCGTTGGCTCCGCCGCCGCCAAATTCCTCGGGCATCATGAACCCGAGAATTCCAAGGGCACCGGCCTTGAGCCAGACTTCGCGCGGCACGATCCCGTCGCGTTCCCACTGTTCATGGTTTGGGATTACTTCGGCTTCCATGAACGCGCGGACAGTCTGGCGAAAGGCCTCGTGCTCTGCCTCAAAAAGTGTGCGCTGCATCAGTTCTCCTAGTTTTGGAAGGCGATTTTGCGGTCGATCAGGTCGTCGACTTGCTCAATCCCCCAAGCAGAGAGCGCCTCTCGCGTGTTTGCGCCGGGCGCCTGTGGCGCCGAGCGGATGGCCGTCGGGGTGCCGGAAAAACGCGGAGCCGGGGCCGGCTGAGTGACTCCGAACTCGGCCACATAGGTCTGCCGGGCCACGTTGTGCGGATGCACATAGGCGTCCTGCAGCGGCAGGATCGGTGCCACGCAGGCGTCACTGGCGGAAAACACTTCGGCCCATTCATCTCTGGTTCGACTGGCGAACCATTCGGCCAACGCCGCCCGCAAGTCCGGCCAGGTGTTGAAGTTGTTCCGATCTGGCAGGTCGCCTAGGCCGTCGGCGGCATACGCCTGCTGTAGCGCGTACCAGAACTGCGGTTCCAGTCCGCCGACGCTGACCCAGCCGCCGTCTTCGGTCTCATAGACGTCGTAGAACGGCGCACCGGTGTCCAGCAGGTTCGTGCCGCGCACCGGTGACCAGGCACCGGACTGTTCCATCGAAACGGTCATCGAAAGCAGGTGTGCGACGCCGTCGGTGATCGCCGCGTCCACGACTTGGCCTTCGCCGCTAGCGCGAGCGTGGGTCAGCGCAGCGAGCACGCCCGCGACCAAATACATCGACCCGCCGGCGAAATCGCCGAGCAAGTTCAGCGGCACTTGGGGTGGCCCACCGGCACGGCCGATCGGCTCAAGTCCGCCGGCAACGCCGATGTAGTTGATGTCGTGCCCGGCGAGGGCCGAGAGCGGTCCGCTTTGGCCCCAACCGGTCATCCGGCCGTAGACCAATCGCGGGTTCCGGGCCAGTGCGACGTCTGGGCCCAGGCCAAGACGTTCCATCACGCCGGGTCGAAACCCTTCGATGATGATGTCGGCTTTTTCGATCAGGTCCAAGACGAGTTCGACTCCCCCTGGCGCTTTGAGGTCGATGGCGGCGTTGGGCCGGTTGCGGCCGAGAATGTCCTTGTCTGCGGGCGCTGCCTTTAGCGCACTTCCCCCTGGTCGGTCGATCCGGAGGACGTCTGCCCCTAAATCGGCCAACATCATGGCGGCGAACGGTCCCGGTCCGATCCCAACGATCTCGATAACTTTTACCCCAGCTAGGGGCCCCGTGGTCTGCATCACACTGCGATTGTGACAGTAGAACTGTCAGTATTCAATGGGTCGGCACGCCGCTTCCCATTCCTGGGACTGTGATCTGGGCCACAACCCGCTGTCGCCGTGGGATGATCGACATGACACCATCCGTGTCACATCGGAAGTTGGTCCGATGTGCGAACTTTTCGGGATCAAAATGCTTTCTGAACTGGCCTACACTCGCCGCGGCCAAGGCGAACCTCTAGTACTTCTGCACGGGATCGGGCACCGCCACGGCGCCTACGACCCCGTGATCGACGAGTTGGCCAAGGACTTCGACGTGATCGCCGCCGACCTGCCCGGCCTAGGCGATTCGCCTGGGCTGCCTGAAGGCGTCCCCTATACGACCGAAAACGTGGTTCGCGCCCTAGCCGAGAACTTCGACCGGTGGGGAATCAGTCGCCCGCACGTGGTCGGCAACTCCCTAGGCGGGATGTTCTCGATCGCGTTGGCGCAACTTGGGCACGTACGTTCGGCCACCTGCCTCGCGCCGGCCGGCTACTTTCGGCCGTGGAATTTGCTGCGAGCCGGCGGCACGCTACTTCCGCTAAAACTTGGCAGCTACCTGCCCGCGAGTGCGCTGCGTCAATTTTCAAAGTTGAAGTTCGGTCGTAAGTTCATCGGTTGGTCGCTCTACGCCCACCCCGAACGACACGACAGCGCATCCACGTTCGCCGACTCGATGGCGATGAAGCGCGGGCCCGGCTTCTGGGCATACTTCGTGCGCTGCATTCCGCTAGGTTTCTCGACCCCGCGCGTCTTTAGGGGTGTTGCGACCGTGCCGATCACGATCGCTTGGGGCAACAAGGACCGCGTCCTGCACCCGACTCAGGCCCTGTTGGCTCGAAAGCGATTGCGCGGAATCTCTTTCGTCGGCTTGTTGGACTGCGGTCACGTGCCGATGGCCGATTCGCCGACCCAAGTCGTTGCCGCCATTCGAAACACTGCGGCCAAAGCGTCCGGTCAGCTCAACGCCTGACTGGTCGAAACTAACTGTTGCGCGCTAGGAATGCGGCGGTTCGCGGGTCGCGAGCGGCCGTGAAAAGTTGCTCCGGCGGCCCCGACTCCACGATCTGGCCGTTAGCTAGGAACACGATCCGGTCGGCACACTCGCGAGCAAAATCCATCTCGTGGGTAGCCATGATGATGGTTCGGCCTTCGGCCTTGAGGTCGCGCAACAGGTCGAGCACCTCAGCCACGAGCAGGGGGTCGAGCGCCGAAGTGATCTCGTCGAGCAGCAGCAATTCTGGATCCATCGAAATGGCCCGAACGAGCGCGACTCGCTGCTGCTGACCGCCCGAAAGCGAATCTGGGTAGGCGTGAGCCTTGGCCGCCAGACCGAGTCGGTCTAGCAATTCATGGGCCCGCCGGTTCGCCTCAGACTTGGACGTGCCGTGGACGCGGCGCGGACCGATCGTCAGATTCTGCAGCACGGTCAGGTGCGGGAACAGGTTGTATGACTGGAACACCATGCCGATGCGCGCGCGAACCTTATCGGGGTCAGCAGCCGGGTCGGCGAGGTCTAGTTCCGCCAAATGCATCTCGCCGTCGTCGATGATTTCGAGCAGGTCGATGCAACGAAGCAGCGTCGATTTGCCCGAGCCCGAAGCCCCGATCAGACAAACGATCTCTCCGGATTCAACTTCCAGGTCAATGCCGTCGAGGACGACATGGTCGCCAAAGGCTTTGCGGACGCCTTCGAGTCGCAACATCAGTTGCCTCCTTGACGGCTCAGTTGACGAATCGTCAGCCAATCGGTGAACCGTGCCAGCGGGATCGTAACCACGATGAAGAAGCACGCCGCGACCGTCAACGAGGTCACGTTGAACGTCTGCGCCTGGTAGACCGACGCCGCCCGCAATGCTTCGACCAAACCGATCGTCGATACCAATGCGGTGTCCTTTTGCAGCGAGATGAAGTCGTTCATCAGCGGCGGGGTGACGTTTCGAATCGCTTGGGGCAAGATCACCCGGTGCAGCGTCTGCGGGTAGGTCAGGCCGAGTGCTCGGCCCGCCGCCCATTGCGTCGGATGAATCGACATCAGACCAGCGCGCATCACTTCGGCGACGTAGGCGCCGTAGCTGAGGGTCAGCGAAATGACGCCGAGCCAAAACAGGCTGGTCGGGATCCCGGCCAGGCCGAGCGCCGGGAACCCGAACCCGATCAGCATGACCACCAGGATCGTCGGGATCCCCCGGAATACGTCGGTGTAGACCGTCGCCATTGCCTTGAACGGAGCCAACGCGGGCGACGGATAGATCCGGACGACGGCCACCAGCAAAGCCAACGGCAGTACGAGTGCTTCGACCGTCATGAACAGTCGGACGTTCAACCAGAAGGCGTCACGAATCGCCGGAAAGGAGGCTTTGGCGTGATCCCAGCTAAAGAAGACCTCGCGAAAGCGCGGCCAACCTGGGGCCGAAGTGATCAGCCAAACCGACAGGCCGAGCACGACGATGCACGAGATCGCGCCGACTGCGAATCGACGCAGGTGGCGTTTGCGACGCCAGCGGTCCCGTTCAACCTGCCGTGCCGATGGTGCCGGCAGACTCACAACCTGTTGCCTACTTCAGCACTGGCGCCGAGGCTGATTCCGAAAGCCACTTGGCTTCCAGATCGGCGAGCGTTCCGTCTTCAGTGAGGCCTTCGATGGCCTGATCTACGCAACCGGTCAGCTTGCTGTCCTTCTCGAGAAGCAAACCGAACTGCTCTGGTTCGCCGCCATCGAACTGGAACTGGCCGGCGATTTTGGCGCCAGTAAGTTCGGCCGCTACTAGATAGAAGGCGGTCGGCAGGTCCGAAACAAAGCCGTCGACCTGCTTGTTTTCTAGCGCCAAAGCCGCTTTGGTCGTGTCGTCGTAGACCAACGGGGCGTCTTCGGTGCCGAGGCTTTCGATCGCCTTTAGCGAGGTGGTGCCGATCTGTGCGCCGAGGCTGGCGGTCTTGAAGTCGGCCAAGCTGTCGGCGTCAGCAAACTTCGAGTCTTCCCGAACGATGATCGCTTGAGCTGCGGAGTAGTACGGCTCAGAGAAGTCGACGGCCTCGCGGCGTTCCTTGGTGATCGAGATCTGGTTGATGTCGAAGTCGAACGCCTTGGTGCCCGGCTGGTAAGACGTGTTGAACGGAACCTTCGTCCAGACGACGTCGCTGGCCTCAAAGCCCATCTTGTCTGCAACGGCGTAAGCGACGGCGGACTCGAAACCTTGGCCGTTGCTCGGGTCGTTGTCGACGAACCACGGCTCGAACGCCGGGTCGTCGGTGGCAACAGTGAGTTTGCCGGCGGTCTTCACGGGCAGTTTGTCGACGGCGCAGTCGCTGGCCGAAGGCGCAGACGACGCGTCGTCCTTGGAGTCGTCGGCTGGGGCGCAAGCGGCAGCGAAGGTCAACAGGACTGCGGCCGGGGCAATCGCCCAGCGGCTAAGGGAAGAACGCAACATGATCCGAATCCTACGACCTCGGGTCGATTTGTTTGGCATTCGTAGGGACTTTGGACGGGTGAAGCCCGCATACGGATGGGGCGGATGGCAGCGAGTTCTGGACGATCGAGTGACACGACACACCTAGCTTGTTACCCTGGAACTGATAAATCATGCCTAGAAGCGATCTGGCATCGTTTTAAGGAGTTTGGAATGGCAAAGCGCCGCGTTGTCGCTCTCTCGGCGACCCGAGAGGCACTGGGCGTTCTCGGCACCCAGATCCGCGCTGCCCGCCATGATCGCGGGTGGACTGCCGCTGAGCTTGCCGAACGTATCGGCGTCTCGCAATCGACTGTCTTGGCTATCGAAAACGGCGCGCCCGGTACGGCCATCGCGAATGTATTCAACGCTGCCGTAATGGCTGGGGTGCCCCTGTTTGGCACTGAGGATCGAGCTGAACTCGCACGCATGCGGCGTGCCGGTGAGGAACGTCTCGCGCTTCTGAACTCGCGCGTCTACCACCCACGAAAGGAGACTCCCGATGACCGATTCTGAGCGGGTTTTCGTCTGGACGTGGCTCCCCGGACAGGTGGAACCGGTGGTTGCCGGTGCATTGGAACGACGTGGTGACCGGCAAGTGTTCTACTACGCAGAGTCTTATCGAAGCCGACTTGACGCCATCGATCTGTACACGCCGGAGTTGCCGCTGCGCGCAGGATTCATCGAGCCGAAGGGTTCATTGACTCTTGCTGGGTGCCTCAAAGATGGCACTCCGGACTCGTGGGGGCGCCGGGTTATCGAGTCTCGCCTCGGAGCTGGGGAAAGCAATCTCCTCGAAGAGGAGTACATGCTGCTTTCGGGTAGCAACAGGTTCGGCGCCATCGACTTCCAGCGCTCTCCTACCGAGTATGTCTCTCGCGCAGAAACCGCATCGCTGGATGAACTGCACGAGGCGGCCGACCGCCTCGAGAGCGGGCAGCCTTTGAGCCCGGTGATGCAAGAGGCACTACTGCGCGGGACTTCGATCGGTGGTGCGCGACCGAAGGTTCTCGTGGAGGACGGGCATGGAGTCCAGTGGATCGCGAAGTTGTCCTCAACGTCTGACCGTGTTTTCCATGTAGTCAACGCGGAAGGGGCAGCGATGGAATTGGCCCGGCGTGCCGGCTTGCGGGTTCCAGAGACAGTTGTCACCGAGTCACTCGGTAGGGACGTCCTTCTTGTCCGACGTTTCGACCGCGAACCCGACGGGTGCCGCCATCACGTGGTCTCGGCCCTCACGATGTCCGGTGAGGACGAGATGGGTGCGCGCTACGTCACCTATCCTTCCGTTCTTGAGGTTCTTCGGCGTTACACAGCGCCAGGTGACACCGGTGTCGGGCGAGAGTTGTTCGAGCGGATCGCGTTCAACATCGCGATAAGCAACTCAGATGACCACGCTCGAAACCATGCTGCCTTGTGGGACGGGAAGCACCTGACGCTCTCACCGGCCTACGATCTTGCGCCCGGGCTGCGTTCGGGAGATTCATCGGAGCAGGCTATGTGGTTCGACGCGAAAGGCACACACCGGCGAAGCAACTTCGCAGAGTTGGTTTCGTTCGCGCATGAGTACGACCTCACGGTCGTGGAGGCGCGAGGCGTGATCGACGGCCTCGTGGAGTCCATCCATGAGAATTGGGACGAATCCGTTGAGATTTCCAGACTCAGCGATGCGGACGCCAAACACTTGTGGCACCGGCAGATTCTTCCCGCCTCAGCGTTCTATGACTACGGCCCAAGGCCGTCTTCGGGTTAGTTCCCCCTACCGCGAGGCAGCAAAGGAACCGTGACGTTCGTGGAGTGCCAACTGGGTCGAAGGGAACGCTTGGTCCATTCGCGGCGAGTATGCAAGATAAGTCCGGGCGCGGTCGGTGATCGAGCGGTCTAGGAAATTGAACCAATCTCGCTGGGAACCTAGTTGCCCGGCAGCCACGTAGACGCGGATCAGGGCGGTTCCACTAACGACTTCAGAAGGGCCGACCAAGCGCGCCAGTTTGGCCAATACGAGAAAAGTGTCGGCTAGGAGAAGTAGATTCTTCACCACCAGACATCGTCACAAACGGGGTAAGAAGTTGAAGGGTTGGACAGCCAGTTCCACCGACTTGGCTTGGGTCGTGGAGGAACAAACTCAGATTTGCTTGAAGGTCTACGCAGAGGACCCTTCGCGCATAACCCAAGACGCCAATAACGAACGGCGAATTTCACAAGGCGGTTATGCAACTCGCCAGTTGGAAGAACTTGTTCAAAACGCAACCGACGCGGCTAGGAGGAATGGCGGGAGAATAGAAGTCCTCTTAACTGAAACGGCTCTCTACGTAGCCAACGACGGTGACCCCTTCGATACTGAAGGCGTTAGATCCATCATGGCCTCGGACATCTCTACAAAGAACGACGAGCGAATCGGAAAGTTCGGCATCGGTTTCAAATCAATACTTGCCGTTACTGAGTCCCCGCGCGTTTACAGCCGTTCAGTTTCGTTCGGGTTCAACGGAGCATGGGCCGAAGAAACGCTGCGAAACGCTGGACACGAATTCGTGCACGGCCCTTCCATGCGACTCGCCCAAGTTATCGACCCGGAAGCTGATGGAGCGGCACAAGACGCCGATCTAAGAGAGCTGATGTCTTGGGCCTCAACTGTGGTGGTTGCGCCGCTCTCGGTAGATGTCCAGCCATTAGCTGGCCGTCTTGCCCAGTTTTCCCCAGAATTTGTCCTTTTTTCCCCGCACGTCAAGGACGCTCGACTACGGAGCCGAATTGCCAAGACAGATGGCCAAGCTGCGTTGCTCTCAGGCGAAAGACGAATCAAACGTGAGCAGCTTGAGAACGGGTTTGTAAAACTAGAGTCCGGGAGGGACGTTTCCTACTGGTCTGTGGCCAGCCGAAAGGTACGGACGAGTAAAGCGGCTCAGGAGGAAGCGGGGCATGTCGCGGCACGTGATTCCGTGGACATCCACTACGCGGTACGAGTTCCTCCCGCTGGAGGACTGGGCGCATTCTGGTCCTATTTCCCGACCCAAACCCGTACGACCCTCTCAGGGATCGTAAATGCTCCTTGGAAATTGAGTGACGACAGATTGTCACTGCTCGAAGGTGAGTTCAACAGGGAGCTTCTCGAGACACTTCCTTCGCTCGTTGGCGAAGCTCTCGCCCGTTTCAGTGGGACACCAGACGCAGTTAGAGCCTTGGATGCCCTACCTTCGCGAGGTGGCGAATTGGGGGCCCGCGAAGCGCGAAACTGGGTTGACCGCGAGATAAACGCCCCAATTTTCGACTACCTTCGCAGCCAGCCGATTCTACCCGACGGCACGGGACACCTACGTCGGCCGGCAGACCTCAAGTGGATCGGTGAAATCACCAAGAAGCGCATCGGCGAAGAGCGCCACGGACCTGATTTCGGCAAGTGGCTTGAGGCTTGGGCGCAAGTCCCAGGGGCCCCACTAACCGACTGGTTACATTCGGAGGCGTACAAGAATCAAGAGTCAACAGTAAAAGTCTCACGCCTAATCGGCAATGAAGGCGAATCCAGCCTCGGAAAGTTCCTTGAGGCCTTGGTCAACGAGGGCTCGGTCGAGAATTCGGCACAGGCGATCCGGCTCGCTGCTTCGATGGCGCGCGATGTTAACGATTCGCGTGACCCTAGTCTTAGAAACAAGCTGCTCGGAGAAATAAAGTCAGCTCGGATAATCCGGCTCGAGGACGGGTCGTTTAGCCCGGCCCTGCGAGGCAAAGTATTCGTTCGGGTCGAAGGACAACAGCATCCAGATGTCGACTTCGTAGACCCCACCTTGGCTGCGGCCGAGGGTGTCGAAAAGGACCTGCGTGAGCTTGGCGTTTCCCTCATGGACCAATCCGGAGCGCTGCGAAAGCTGCTCCATGAGTGGAGCAACTCGAATCGCAGGAACCCAGAATTAACCTGGCCTAGAATTTGGTCTGCTCTTCGAAGCATTCCGCATGAAGCGGCTATGCAAATCCTGCGAGAGGACCTTTCTGGCCTGCTGACAGACCAAGTTCGCGTAAAAAATGCCGCGGGCAGATGGGTTCCTGTACGCAGCGCTTTCTTAGCCGGCCGTCTAGTCCCGGCAGATGGGAAGCGTGACCGGGATTTCTTGATTGATCCTCGAGAGCATACGCAAGATGACGAAATCCTTAAGGCCATCGGGGCTGTAGATATGCCGAGGCGGAGGCCATTGGCCAACTTCAAGGAGGGCCGAGTCGAGAAGTGGTACGAAGCTTGGGAACATGAAGCAAGGGAGAACTTCGCGAAGCAACAAAGCTCAAAAGTCTCGCCCGAAAAAATACAAATCGGGACCCCCTCAGACGTCATGTGGCCCTTGGACCCGGTTTCAGAAATGAGCGACGAGGCAAAAAGCATCGTGACGGAGTTCCAACTCCATCACGGGTTGCCGCCGCGGGCCTCCGTCCAACACGCTTCTAACTCCGCATATGGAAAATACTGGTGGATCGGGCCTGAAACCCATTTCCTTCGACGTCATGGTCGGTTCTCCACCTCTCACGGAATGAAGTCTCCGAGCGGTGTCCTTCTCGAACAGGAGGGAATCGAGAGCAACGTCTTCCCGACCGTTGACCTAAACGAAGCAGATTCAAAATCACTGCTCGTAAAGCAATCTTTGGATTCACTCGCCGTTCAAGACTGGAGAACACTCAAGTCGACCGTCGACGCTTGGAGGTCTGAGGACCGAGACGCAGACCGTACCAGTTTCTATGCTTGGCTGCTTTTCAAAGGACCTCATGAAGAACTGAAAGTCACTGAATTGGTTGCCGCTGTCGGAAAGCAGCGGCAACTTATCAAGATCGAAAACATCGGAGTTACTGCTAACCCGAGCACCTACGAATCGATGATCGACGCAGGAATTCCTGCGATCCTCGCTGAAGATTCGGACGTAAGCCTGTTCATTGAGCACTTAGATATGCAACGAGGGGAAAACCTCCTCGAAGAGGAGCTCGTGATTGAGCCTGCCGGCGAGTCCGTGCCTCTCACAGACGCATTTCCGCCATTAAAGTTGCGACTTGATCACGCGGACCAAGATCTAATGCTTCAGCCCGTAGAACGACTAGTCCGGATGATCGCGACGCCAAAGGGGCAGGTAGCTCGCCACCTGACTTCCCATCGTGATGAGAGCACCGTATATGTAGCTGGCGCCACCCCCAAAGACCGGTTAAGCCAAGTAAGTCAGGCCCTCGGCCTATCACTCGACCAATCCGACATAGCCCAGATCATAAAGTCGATGGAACGGACCACGACCGACAAGCTCCGAACCAAAATAAAACGGTGCGGGGACGACGATGAACGACTCGTAATGGCTGTTGGTGTCGAGGCCCTCCGGCGCACTGTCCCAGCACAGGCCCTTGAAGTGTTAGACAACGAGGCCGGAGGCGCGTCTCCTCAAGAAGTTGCTGCGCTTGCCCGAGCAGTTCATGGAGTCTCAATCCTCAAGAACCTCAGAGCAACGCTGGACGAGAAGGGTCTCGAACCTCCCAGGGAATGGGCGGGGCGCAGATTGACTCGAAAATGGGTAGACAGCCTCGGATTCCCGACAGATTGGGCAGGCTTTCCCGTAACTCAACGGGCCGCCGTCGAAATGATCGACGGGCCGGCCGTCTTGAATCCACTGCATGAGTACCAGCTGTTTGTGACCGAACGCATCGAGAGCTTGCTGCGCGGGGTTGGCTCAGATCGCGGCATGGTCTCCCTCCCCACCGGAGCAGGCAAGACACGCGTGACGGTAGAAGCACTTGTAAGGGCCGTGGAGCAGGGCTTGGTTGGGATTGACCAGCCATTGGTCTGGATTGCACAAACCGACGAGCTTTGTGAACAGGCCGCCGAGACTTGGACATATGTTTGGCGCGCAATAGGGCCTCAACTGCCAATGCGACTAGGTCGACTTTGGGGCAGCAACGACGTTTCCGAAGAGCCGGGTTCGTTCCAACTGGTTATCGCCACTATCGACAAACTGATGTCCATACAAAAGCGAGAGGGAGACGAGTATGCATGGCTCCAGGAGCCATCAATCGTCGTCATCGACGAAGCACACGCTTCTATTACAACCTCCTACACCCAAGTGCTCGAATGGATGGGTCGAGGCACTCGAAGTCGCGCCAAGTCCGGCCGCAGGCCACTTATAGGACTCACTGCGACTCCTTTCCGCGGAAACTCCGAGGGGGAGAGCAACCGTCTTGTCGGCCGCTACGACAGCAATCGCCTAGATCGTGGAGCCTTCATAAAGGAGGACCCATACGAGGAACTCCAAGAGATGGGCGTCTTAGCTCAAGTCCGGCACGAAATCCTTCATGGCATCGATGTCAAACTGAGCGATAGCGATAAAAGAGAAATTGAGAAGATGGGTAGACTCCCTGCTTCTGTCACAGATCGCCTAGGCTCCGATCTTCACCGCTCTCTGCGGGTCGTTGATCACATTGCATCTCTCCCAGAAGACTGGACGGTGTTGGCGTTCGCGCCCTCAGTCGAGAACTCTCGTGTGCTTGCGGCACTTCTAGCCCACCGTGGCGTTCCCGCGGTCTCAGTTTCGGCCGATACCGAGCCCGCAGCCAGAAGGCATTACATCGACGAGTTTAAAGCTGGACGGATTCGAGTCCTAACAAATTTCAACGTCCTGACTCAAGGATTCGACGCACCGAAAGTGCAAGCTGTCTACGTAGCACGACCAACCTTCAGCCCAAACGTGTACCAACAGATGATCGGGCGTGGGCTTCGCGGCCCGCTCAATGGTGGCTCCGACGAGGTTCTAATCGTGAATGTTGAGGACAACTTCGACCAATACGGTGACCGTTTAGCATTTAATGAATTCGAGTACCTTTGGAACACGAATTGACCAGAATGGAATTAGATTCCGAACAAGAGTCAGTTGCCTTTGTTGACCCTCAGACTCGGCAAGTCGTTATTGCCGGGCCAGGGTCCGGGAAGACTCAAGTCGTATCATCCTTGGTCGAAAACCTCGTGCTAGACGAAGGGATCGAACCCGCGCATGGCCTATTGGTGTTGAGTTTGGGACTGCCCAGAGTTTGGTTGACACCTGACCTGTGAGGATCCGTCCTCGCTGGAAGGATGTTCAGCATGGCGAAGGCATACCCGCAGGAGTTCCGCGACGA
>Ga0116169_1000553_pt1 | contig 38126 bp, 41 predicted proteins | sample AD_UKC130_MetaG_FD_89796 | JGI IMG/M metagenome (GOLD analysis project Ga0116169, IMG submission 89796) | Active sludge microbial communities of municipal wastewater-treating anaerobic digesters from Canada - AD_UKC130_MetaG | ecosystem: Engineered > Bioreactor > Anaerobic > Digestate | place...
CGTTGTCGTAAAAATGCTGGCAACTGAGCCATTTGCGGCAGTCGGACTCTTGGCGGTTGCTTTCATGGTGATCAAGCTGATCACCAGAGTGGTGGGACCAGTTGATGACCGCAACAAGGTCGAAAGCGATGACTCGCCGGCGGCCTAGCGCTCAAGCGATCGGACCCCCCCCCGTCTCGAAATACAGCGCGAGCCGATTCGGCCTGTTCGAACGCTAGCAACCTACGCGGCGATGCGTCCTTGGAACGGGAATTGGGCGAGCTCTTGCACCTGAAAGAAGTCTGTCGAATTTGTTACTTATCCTGAAACAGCCTCAAACCGTGGCAAAATTAGGTACCTTGCATAGGTTAGGGAAGAGACACGACAAGGGGTAGGCGACGATGTTTAGCAGAGTACTGTTGTGGATACTTCGCGCGGAAACTGACGAGGGTGGGGCTACAACAGCCGAGTATGCCCTTATGGTGTCGGCAATTGCGGTTGTGCTTGTGGCGTCGATTGCGTTCTTTGGTGGCGCATTGGATTCAAAGTGGCATGAATTGTCTTCGTTCGTCAGTTTTTAATTGAGCGAAATATCCTGCTTGACACAAATGCGGCACCAGGGATGAGTAACGCCGCAAACAGGAGCCCCCAGTAGGTGTTTTGGCTTCGCCCGATCGCCATGAACGGCAGCATGAACGACAGCGACGCAAGTAGAAATCGCAGGCCTGTCGACGAGCGCCTAACTGAATACCACCCGAGTAGCGCCAGTCCGGACAGCACGGCGGCGACGGTGTATGGCAAAGCCGATAGCGGTGTCGTACTTCGAACTAGGTCAACCACGAATGGCCAACCTCCAAAATAGACCCAACCAGGTGAGCTAGGCGGCGAGCCTGAAACCACCTGGGCAACCCCCTCTGCGACTGCGAAAACATGAACTAGGTAAAGGCAGAGGAAAGCTGCACCTGCGGACAGCCAAGCCGCTACTTCGCGCCATCGCTTCTCGATTCCGGCCGCAAACGCCATCGATACGAGGAATGGCAAGGCGAGTTCACGAAAGCAGACTGCAGCAAGACCTAGTAAGACTGCCGGCCAGATTCGTTTGGGATTCCAATAAGTTAATGCAAGGAGCATCAACACAAAAGCCCAAGTCTCGGAAAATAGTACGGCGGCAGGTGCTGCGATCAACGCAAGTGACGCTGCCATCAGAAGCATCGAGCCAAACCAACGGGTTCGAGAATTGGTAAGTTTTTCAAAGCAAAATAGGGCTCCAATGACGCCGATGCCAAGCAGTCCAAGTAGGAGAATGTAGGCACCAGTTTCGCCGAGGGCGGCTACCACGAACGCGGCCGTCGGCAGCCTCACCGTGCTTGCGGGAGTCACCGGGTAGTCGAACTTGACTTGTTGCTCGACCGCCGCTGTGTAGTAGTTCTGGCCGGATCGCACGGCATCAGCGATCTCTCGATAAAGGTCTAGATCGGAAACGCCGCCTGCAGGAGGACCGGGCACCTTGGGGGGCAACGTAGTCCCGTGAATGACCGCCCAGAGTGTGAGAGCGCAAACGAGAGCAAAGAACGCGAAGTGGGTTAACCGCGCTTGAAAAGTGGCATTCAAGTTGTTCCCCTTGAGAACTGTCTTACGTGAGCAGGAAGTTGCTAGTGTTACCAAAGTGACCTTGGTCAAAAGCTAAATAGCCATCGATGATGGAAATTAAATCGTGGCACTAGTCACATCTGACCATTTTCGCCCCATCGGCATCATTTGTTTTCGGATTCGGTATCAAAACATACAAAAGCACAGTTACGTTTTGATTCGAACCTCGCAGTGTGCGAGTTCCAAACATTTGAAACAATAAGGAGAATCACCATGCTGCAGCCCCTCGCATTCCTTTTCGCTTGGACGACCGCCAAGGCTGAAGAGCTCGACCGTCGTGAGACCGGTGCCACCGCAACTGAGTACGCGTTGATCATCGCTGGCATCGCGGTGGTCATCGTCGGCGCCTTGGGCATGTTCGGCGGCAACCTCGCCACCTTCTGGAGCGGCCTGACCTCGAAGCTCAAGATCAACTGATGCCAATGTGGGTGCTGCGGCGCGAAAGCGTCGCGGCACCCACAGTCCGTTTTCTAGAGCTTTTCAAACCAGGCGAGAGGGGATCTTCATGAGGCGACTGGCGTGTTTTGCCACCCAAATGAAGTTCAGTGAGCGCGGCGCAGCTGCAGTCGAGTTCGCTCTGATTGCCCCCATCCTCTTCGCGATACTGATCGGTACAGTTGAGTTTGGTGCAGCTTGGAATACAAGAACTCAACTGAATAACGCAGCAATGACTGCGGCCAGGTCCTACACGATCAACCAGAATGTAGCGACGCGAAATAATCCGATTATCAACTCGGGTGTGACGCCAGCGCCCACGGCGGCACAAATACGTTGGAGTGGCGCATCTGGTGCCGCGCCAAACGCTATATGCCCAGCGGTTCAAGATCCGAGCCTTGCCCCAATCCGTGTTTCAATCACGTACGACTTGCCGACAGTTACCAGAATGTTCGGCACTTCGCTGCGAATTACAGCCTCGGGAGCTGCGAGATGCAACTGAAATTGAAGCAGTTCAACCTACGGGCAAAGGAACGCGGCGCGACTGTGGTCGTTGCAGCGCTTTCGATGACAGTTCTATTGGGAATGGCCGCAATATCGGTCGATTACGCCCAGGGCGTCGACCAGAAGCGACGCGTTCAAAATGCGGCAGACGCAGTTGCAGTCGCGCAGGCGGAAAAATGTGCGCTCTATAAGGACCCAGTAACCAACACCTATGGTGCCCCTTGCAATGCTCTTCCGCTTGCCTCGGACTCTTTGGTTGCGGATAACGCAGGTTCGGGCGTTGGAATTTCGATGTCGAACCCCAACACGACGAACTCGACCGCAACGGTGACGCTCACGAAGGATGTTTCCTATCCGCTGGGCGCCGCGCTAGGTCGCGACACTGGAACGGTATCTGCGACCGCCACGGCAGATTGGACCCAGGTTCCGATCGCAGGCGCTCCGATAATTCCCATGGCTATTGGCTATTGCGACTGGTTGGATTTTCGGCCACCCAATAATGACCCCAAAAACACCGGAGGAAAAAATACCTACCGTTTCGATACTCTAGGGTCGTGGACCGGAACCAAGAACTGCACCGGACCATGGGGTAACACTATCCGGACCAAAAGGCAAAAAATGGTTTGGCTTACAAGTACGATCATTGTGACAGATTGTAGTGGCTCGATGAGTCTTGGTCAGATCTACTTTGATTTCGTAGGCCAACCGATGCCATTCGGGTGGAGTACAACCAACTGTCAAACAAGATTTGCGTCTTTGTCGAAAACGGCTGGCGAAGCGAACAATGTGATACTTCTTCCGCTCTATACCGAAAATAGCTTTTGGGGTATCTCAACCGGGATCCAAATCGTTGGCTATGCACCTTTCCAGATCACTGATTTCCGTGATTGGTTGGCGATATTCGGAATCCCAGTTGACATGGGATCTCGCGATACATGCAACATCCCCACGTTTGACCTCTTCTACTCCTCTTTAGGCTGCGGTGCGATCGAAGGCAGATTCATTCGTACCACGAAGCCTTTCCCTGGTTGGACCTACGGAACTTCGGCAAACTTTGATCCTGGATCAGGGCCGACGGTGAACTGGAATGTAATTTCAAGGCCAGCCGACCGCGGTGCGGTCAAAGTACGTCTAACAAACTAATTCTCAACCCCTAGGACCGGCCCCGGCCGATCGAACAAAGGAACTGTGCATGAACTCTCGTGTGGTCGCAGCCATCGCTGCCGCAGTGCTGGCGCTGTTGGGTCTTGTTACGGCCTACCTCTATGCCAGCGGCGCAAACAATCGTGCATTCGATAACGCAGCCATGGTGACGGTGTACGAGGTAGTAAAGCCGATCCCGGCCGACACCGACGGTGCAGAGTTGGGCGATTCAGTCCAGAAGACCGAACTGCCGCAGAAGGCCGTGGCTGACGGGATTGTTACTAACCTCGCCAGTGTTGCGGGCAAGCGCACCACCGTTCCGCTATTGCCAGGTGAACAGCTAATCGCAGCCCGATTCGATAAGAACGGTTCTTCGGGCGCGGGCGGCGGCGGAAGCGTGCCCTCAAAACTCCAAGAAATCAGCCTCGCTATGGATGCAGCGGCTGCCGGCGGCGGTTCCGTAAAAGAAGGCACCCGTGTCGGCATGCTGGTTACCCTCACGCCGGCTGGGGAAAACGCAGTGCCGATGACCCGAATGTTCTTGCAGGACATCTTGGTTACCGGCGTGACCGGAGCGGCCGAAGGCGGCGGCGGAATTGTCACGTTTGCCGTTACTGGAACTCAGGCGACGCAGATCGCTGCTGCCGCGCAGGGCGGGCAGATCCGCCTGACTGCGCAAAACGCCAAGACTGAGAAAGACGGCGGTAAGCCTGTCGACGCGAGAAACCTAGTCAAATGAGTGTCATCGTTGTCGTCGCGGAGAATAGCCCCTTCACGGGGCGTCTCCGCGGCGTCACGGACAAGCAGGTCGTTGGTCTTCGGCCCTCGTTCACGGAGCACGTACTCAACTCGATGCTCAAAACTCTGAACGAGATCGAACTGGTTGTCATCAGCGAAGAAGTGCCAGATGACCGAGTTCTCGAACTGGCAGACATCATCCTAGATATCGCGCCGCACGTACCAATTGTGCTCGTCCGCGACAACGCCGATGTCGTCTCCGAAGAGGCAAAGCAAGCCGGAGTTCGTGAAGTTATTGACTCGGCGATCTCCGAGTTAGACATGGAACGCCTGCTGACGCGGTTCTTCGCGCCAGACGACGAAGATCAGGCCGATTCGGGTTCGGGAGAACCTCAGCCTGCAGCCGAGGTAGTGCCTGCACTCGATCCTGACCAGCACCGCGTAATCGTCGTCCTGTCTCCCAAAGGTGGAGTCGGCAAGACAACGACCTCGACGAACTTGGCGGTCGCTCTCTCTCAGTCGGCCCCACTCGATACCGTTCTAGTCGATTACGACGCGCAGTTCGGTGATGTTTCCAGCATGCTGAACATCAATCCAGCGCACACGATCGAAGAGGCGTTCACTGAAAACGCAGTCCATCCGACCCTAGTGATCAAGGGCCTACTGGTTAACTACGAGAACCGCCTGCTGGCACTGGCGGGTTCTGATTCGCCTGCTGCGATGGAGAAGGTGACTGGGCCGCAAGCAACGACCCTGATCGACCAACTTTCACAGGAATACTCCTATGTCGTGGTCGATACCGGTTCAGGTCTTACCGATGAAGCACTAGCCGCTCTCGAAGTAGCTACGGACGTCGTGTTCGTAACGACGATGGATGTGTCTTCGGTCAAGGCGCTTCGTCGCTCGGCCGATCTGCTGGATCGACTAGACCTGCTTCCGCGAAACCGGTCCCTAATCGTCAACATGGCCGACCCTGGAACAGGTTTAACTACCGAGGACATCTCCGCGGCGATGCGAATGGAAGTCGATGTCACGATTCCAAGGTCAACGGACGTGATTCTGTCGGTCAACGTTGGCAAACCGCTAGCGCAAGGACGCGGAAGTTCGCCGTTCATGGAAGGTATCGACGCGATCGTTGCGAAAATTCGCGGCTCGGAAAGCCGACCGAAGTCTGGCTTGTTGAAGAAACGGCTGGGCACATGAGTCTGACCGATCGAATCCAAGCCGCCGAACGAGCGCAAGCCGAATCCTCGAGTGCACCGATTGTCTACGTCAAGTCCGACGTGCTGGAGGAACTCAAAGCCAACGCCGTCCAATCGCTCTATTCTCGAATCGGCGCCCGGATCAATGACTCTAACCTCAGCGAGGAACAACTTCGAGGATTCGTACGGACTGAACTTGCCGCGATTCTTGAAGAGAGTTCGGTAAATCTAACGGCGGAAGAACGACGCGGGCTGACCGCCGAGATCGAGGCAGATGCTCTTGGTCTCGGTCCGATCCAACGCTTGCTCGACGACGACAGTGTCACCGAAATCATGGTGAATCACCCGAACCAGATCTATGTCGAACGCGGCGGAAGCCTGACGCTTTCGGACCAAGTGTTCTCCTCTGAGGACCAGTTGCGCAGAGTCATCGAACGAATCGTGTCTAAGGTTGGTCGACGAATTGATGAGTCGTCACCTTTGGTCGATGCGCGACTTGCCGATGGCTCTCGTGTGAACGCAGTAATCCCGCCGCTCGCCGTACGTGGCTCATCCCTGACGATTCGTAAATTCGCCAAGAAGGCGTTCCAAGTTGAGGACCTGATCAAGTTCGGGTCGATGACACCCGAACTGGCTGAGTTACTGGAACTTTGTGTTCGAGGCCGACTGAACGTACTGGTCTCCGGTGGTACCGGTACAGGTAAGACGACGTTGTTGAACGTGTTGTCCTCGTTCATTCCTGAAGGCGAGCGAATCGTCACCATCGAGGACGCGATCGAACTCAAGCTGCAGCAGCCACACGTTGTTCAACTGGAGAGCCGTCCACCGAACGTCGAAGGCCGAGGCGAAGTAAATATCCGTGACCTAGTCAAAAACTCGCTCCGTATGCGCCCTGACCGTGTTGTTATCGGTGAGTGTCGTGGCGGCGAGGCCTTGGACATGCTCCAGGCCATGAACACTGGCCACGATGGCTCAATTTCTACCCTGCACGCTAACTCGCCGCGAGATTGTGTCGCCCGTCTCGAAACCCTCGTGTTGATGGCCGGAATGGATCTGCCGTTGCGGGCGATTCGCGAGCAGATTGGTTCGGCCGTGGACCTTATCGTCCAGATTTATCGCATGCGTGACGGTTCGCGCCGCATCACCCACGTCACTGAATTGACCGGGGTTGAAAATGGCGAGGCGGTACTGCACGACCTCTACCGTTTCGATTTTGCTGCCGGGTACAGCACCGAAGGTAAGCCGCTAGGCCAGGTCGAAGCAGTCGGTAGCGGCGAACACCTGACCAGCATCCTTGAAGAGCGGGGCGTATCCGTTCCTAAACACCTACTTGCAAATCGGAAAGAGAGCGCCTAATGCCCCTGATTGCATTTTCCTTTTTGGCGTTTGCCGGCGCAGTTGTTGCCGTCACCTACGCGCTCCTGCAGCCGGATTTGGCCGCACTTCGCTCCGAACAAATGAAGGCGGAGTCGAAGGTAGACGGAAGGCGAGTCAAGCGCGGCACCCCGGTGTTCGACCTCATCGACAAGGTGATGAAGTCATTCGGACTGAAGCCATTCTCTGAGGAGCAACTGGCTTTGGCCGGGATCAAGTCCTCGCCCACCTCGATGGTCGGGACAACGTTGCTGATCGCTCTCACGACTCTACTGGTCGCCTATTTCTTGACCACGAACTTTTTCGTCGCCTTCATCTTGGCAATAATTTCGCCTTTGTTCGTGCGTATGTACGTAAACTCCAAGACTGCAAAGCGCCGGGCGAAGTTCGATAAGCAAATGGCCGAAACCATGACGCTTTTCAGTTCGGCTCTCAAGTCGGGTATGAATGTGCCCAATGCGCTCGCAAACGTAGCCCAAGAAATGGATGCACCCATGGGTGAAGAGTTGGCGCGAGTCGTCAACGAGTCGCGACTCGGCCGCGACCTAATCCAGGGCATGAGAGATACCGCAGTCCGGATGGAAAGCAAAGACTTCATGTGGGTTACTGAGGCCGTCGCTATCCAGCGTGAATCTGGTGGTCGATTGAGTGAAATTCTCGACCGAGTTATCGAGACGATTGCTCAACGAAATGAGTTGCGCGAGAAGATTGCCTCACTCGCGGCCGAAGGCAAAATCTCAGCAATGGTACTCATGGCTTTGCCCGTCGGAGTCGGTGTCATGTTCATGGTGATGAACCCTGCATATATGGAGCCGTTGTTCACAACAGTCCCCGGGTACATCATGCTGGGTGTCGCCGCGGTCTTGTATGCGCTCGGTGGTTTTTGGCTTAGCCGAATGACGAAGGTGAAACTGTGATAATCCTCGCTGCCATATTCGTTATCGCCGCCTTAGCGGTTTTCTTCTACGCAATCGGTGTATTCAGTAAGCAGGAGACTGAGGCTGCGGCTCGCCTGCGTGATTTGACCAACCCAATTGAGCAGGTTGAGGCCGGCTCCAAGCTTAAAGCCAAGAGTTCGGAGGGCTTTGGGCGTCGTTTTACACCGAAGGCATTCGTTGATCGAGCCGAACGAAATTACATGCTTGCTGGTCGACCTGAGAACACAAGCGTTGCGAAGATCCTGGCGCAGCGAGTGATTTTTGGCGCAGTCGGGTTGGTCTTTGGTCTGATGATGTTTTCCAAGGGCGGGAATGCCGGCACGCTAATGCTTGTCGTCGCCCCACTGTTGGGTTACTTCGCGCCAGACATCATCTTGAGCAGCAAGGCTAAAGCCAGGCAAAGCGAAATTCAGTACGCGCTACCGGACATGCTTGACCAGATCACTATTTCGATCGAGTCAGGATCCAGTTTCGAGGCCGCGCTAGCGCGTTCGGGTCAAACAGGCGAAGGCCCACTTGCGGACGAGATTGTTCGTACGATTCAAGACCTTGCCTTGGGTATTTCTCGCCGAGACGCTTATGAAGCGCTCGTGGCGCGTACCGATGTTGACGAGCTCCGCAGTTTTGTCCGAGCAATCACTCAAGGTGAAGAATTCGGTGTACCGGTGTCAGATATTGTCCGCGATCAAGCGAACGAGATGCGAGTAACTCGACGATTGCGTGCCGAAGGCAAGGCCAACGAGGTTCCGGTCAAGATGCTCGGTCCATTGATGGTGACGATCTTGCCAGTGCTATTCCTTGTGGTGATCGGGCCGGCGGTATTGAGTGGCATAAAGGCCTTTAGCGGGGGATGATCTGTAATCCTGACTTCAGATCGACTTTAGTGTCAGGATGAGCACCCGGAAAGTTACGAGGAAACCCTAGTAGTCCTCGTTTTGCCGTTGTTGTTCACAATCCTGTACTCGTCGGTGGTATTCCGATGGAATGCCGGGCGCAAAGCCTGGTGGGCAACTAGCCTAAATCAGAAACCCCGAGCAGGCCAAAGAATTGCTTACCGACCTTGTTGGCGGCACTTGGGTGGTCACTTTTGATGAAGATGGCTTCCTGATTTTGGAACCTGTAGGTTCGACCCAGTCACCGTCGTGATCCGTGCCCGAAATGGCCTGGCCTCGCGGAAACCTCGCCATCGGGAGGAACATGAGAGCCGACTTCTGGTCGCGAACGTCGGGCCGTGCGCGCTCAGTTGACGAACGGTTTCCGGCGCTGCTGTGGGTTGCATTGCTGCTGGCTCACGCTTGGCCGCTCGCCTATGCGTTTGTGACTTCGGGGGACTCAGGGGTCAAGGATCCGCTGGTCTATTGGGCTTGGTTCCATGACGCCGCCAACACTTCGGTCTGGCCGCTAATCGACACAACCTGGGTTTATCCGCCGGGCGCCTATTTGGTGATGCTGCCGCTCTTGGCTGTGGGGGCGGGTTCCGTTTCGACCCTGTATTGGGTCCTTTTGACCCTGGCGCTCAATGTCGTTGTGTTGCTGCGGTTGCGGCAGTTCGATTCGAGGGGCCGTGCTGCCTCCTGGTGGTGGGTGGCCTGCATCGGTTTGACGGGTGCGCTGGCGGTATCGCGGCTTGAATCGGTGATCGCGCCGATGACGTTCTTCGCGGTGACCTTCGTGGGCTCACGACCCAAACTCATGGTCGTTCTGCTTTCACTTGCCGGTTGGATCAAACTCGCACCGTGGGTTTGGCTGCCTGCGCTGGTGTTGTTCCGCCGAATCGGAATCGTCACTGCCGGATTGCTTTTCACGGCGGTCTCGGCCGTGGTTTTCCTGCCATTCCTAGTGCTCGGAGGTTGGGCGAATGCCACCTCATTCCTGAGCAGCCAGACTGGCAGGGGACTTCAAGCAGAATCGTTTTGGGCGCTGCCGTTCCAGTTCGCTCACGCGATTGGTGTCGGTGAAGGGCCGACAAAGAACAAAGAAATTGTCACCTACGAGTTCGCCGGTGCGGGCACGAGTGAGGTGGCTGCGATCGCGAACCTGGCGCTCCCTGTTCTGGTGTTTGGTGCACTCGCCCTCATCGCGGTGGTGGCGTGGCGAGCTAGGTCAACTGACGTGAGGTTCGACCTTGTTGCGGCCAGCGCAGCGATCCTCACGGTTGCGTTGATCCTTGGGAACAAGGTCGGGTCACCACAATTCATGCTGTGGCTAGCGCCGGTGATCGCCTCGGCGATCCTCTTCGCCGAAGACTCCAAGCTGCGACGTTCGTGGGCAGTTTGGGGATTGATCCTGGCATTCGTTACTCAGATCCAGTACCCAATCGCCTTCGAATCCGTCCTCGCTGGTGGGCCCGTGGGCACTATCGCCCTGTTCGCCCGCTACGTCTGCGTATTTGCGATAACGTGGCTCGCGATTCGGGTGCTAATCAGGTCACTTAGGCCGCAGCCAACCTCAGCTCGGCGCCATCCACAGCCGTGAGCCGTACTCGAACCAAACCGCCGCACCAACGGCCACGAACCACAGCGCAATGATCAGCACAGTCCAGTTCTTCAAGAAGCGGCTACCGGTGACGCGTGCAGTCAGGACCACGAAAATCGGGATCATCATCGACCAGACGACCATGCACCAGGGGCACAAGTAGCCGACTTGGTAGATGGACTCGTATTGCAGCCAGGTGACGCCAGCAATACCGAGGACCGCTCCGGCTTCCATGGAAAGCCACATCCAGCGAGGCAGTGAGATGCCGGTGGCTAGAACAACCCCCAGAGTCAGCAGCACGCTGAAGGCGACGATCCCGATGAGCGAGTTCGGAAAACCGAACGCCGACGCCTGATCGGACGTCACCACTTGGCTGCAACTCACCCAAGCCGACAAGTCACAGCCGAGGTTGAGGTTTTCGCCAGTGATTTCGGCCTTCAGCAACTCGATCTTGTCGTTGGTCAAGATCAGCGAGGCAGCCAAGGCGACCGAACTGGTGATCGCTAAGAAGATTCCGATACCGCGGTCCGAACGGGGGGCCTCGTCGAAGTCGGGAGTCGGCTCTTCGGTAGTGGGCGCAGTCATGTCTTGAATCCTAAAGGGCCAGTGGTCACCAACCGCGGGCCAGACCGAAAGCGAGCGAGTAGTGACGCACGCCACAACTCCTGCTAATGTGACACCACCAATGTCACATAGGGATGGTGCAATGAGCGATTACGTAGACGTTCTCATCGTAGGCGCGGGCCTCTCGGGTGTCGGCGCAGCCTACCGCCTAGCCGAACGCGCCCCCCAACGCAGCTACGCGATTCTCGAGGGTCGCGAACGAATCGGCGGGACGTGGGACCTGTTCCGCTACCCGGGAGTGCGCTCCGATTCGGACATGTACACGCTCGCGTTTGGGTTCGAGCCGTGGACGAACTCCAAAGCGATCGCTGACGGCGGAGACATTCGCGACTACATCGAAGCCACCGCCCAAAAGCACGGCATCGCCGACAAGATCCGCTACGGCCGAAAAGTGACCCGCGCCGACTGGGACAGCCAAACCGCCTCCTGGACGGTCACCTCCGACTTGGCCGACGGCAGCACCGAAATCATGCGCGCCAATTTCCTCTATCTGTGCAGCGGCTACTACTCCTACGACCAAGGGCACGCGCCTGAGTTCGCCGGACAGGAAGACTTCGGCGGCCAACTCGTCCATCCGCAGTTTTGGCCAGAGGACCTTGATTACGCCGACAAGAACGTCGTAATCATCGGCTCGGGCGCGACCGCGATCACCCTGCTGCCAGCGATGGCCGAAAAGGCCGCGAAGGTCACGATGCTGCAGCGGACCCCCACCTATGTGCTTAGCCAGCCCGGGCGAGATGTCGTCGCCAACGCTGCCCGCCGAGTGCTGCCGAACAAGCTCGTGCACCATGTCGCCCGGCTCAGGTATGCGGTGATGACCGTCGGCTTCTATCAGTTCTGCCGCGCCTTCCCGAAAACCGCCCGAAAGAATCCTGCTCGGATTGACGAGTAAGTCGATGCCCGAAGTTGACCCGCAAAGCCTGCGCCCCCCATACATGCCGTGGGATCAGCGGCTGTGCGTCGTGCCGGCCGGTGACCTATATAAAGCAGTTCGATCCGGCAAAGCTGAAATTGTCACCGACCGGATCGGCGGATTCACTCCCACCGGAATTGAATTGGAGTCCGGCAGGCACCTGCCGGCCGACATTGTCGTCACCGCGACCGGTCTGGAACTGGTCGCGATGGGCAACGTCGACATCACCGTCGACGGCACCAAAGTCGAGCCGAACTCGCTATACGTCTACAAGGGGCAAATGTTCAGCGGCGTGCCGAACCTCGCCTGGTGTGTCGGCTACACGAACGCATCTTGGACGTTGCGAGCTGACTTGACTTGGAAGTACGTCGCGGACTATCTCAACCACCTTGACCTGCACGGCTACGCCTACGGCACCCCGGACCCGAACGCCGACTTTGGTCAAGACACTCGACTGCTCGATTTGGCCAGCGGCTACATCGCCCGCGCCGACGAACTTCTACCCAAGTCGGGTGCGCGCACCCCGTGGAAGGTTCGCCAGAACTGGTTCCTCGACAGTTGGGACGCCAAACGAACCGACCTCGACGAGGACATGATCTGGACGCGCACGGCAGACTTGCCTGTCAACCAAACCGCCCAATCCTGACCTTTCGCCCACTTCGGCAGCGGCAGGGGTCATGATGGGTCATGGACGTCATCGTGATCGGCGGTGGGATTTCGGGAATCTCGATCGCCTATGAGTTGGCCGAGGATCGCGCCGTCACTTTGCTTGAGGCCGAGAAGTCGCTCGCGACGCACACCACCGGCCGGTCGGCCGCAACGTGGATCGGCAGTTACGGCCCGGCGACCGTGCGCCAGTACACCGCCGAGAGCCTGCCGTTTCTGCTCGACCCGCCGTTCGACGTAGACGGACAAATAGCAACACCGATGAGCACCCTTTGGCTGGGGGTGAACGGCCGCGACGACGACGTGCGTCGACTTGCCGCAGAAACTGGCGCGCAACTAGTTGACGGCGCCCAAGCCGAAGAACTGTGCCCTGTCCTTCGCCCCGGAGCGATCGAGGTTGCCGCCTTGGACGCCACCGCCCGAGACCTCGACGTGATGGGCCTGCAGCACGCCTACACTCGAGCCTTTCGAGCCCGCGGCGGAACGGTCGTCACCTCCGCCCGCGTCAATCAGGCAGTTCGCGACGGACACGAATGGGTGCTCACCACCGAGACCGGCCAAACGCACCGAGCCGACGTCGTAGTCAACGCGGCCGGCGCCTGGGGCGACGTAGTCGGTGAGATCTTCGGCGCCGAACGGCTGCGCCTCGAACCAAGGCGGCGCACGATCTTCCAGTCGCCCACCCACGCCTCGCTCGAGCACATCCCGTTCACCGCCGGGATCGACGACGGGTTCTACTTCAAACGCGAAGGCAACTCGGTGCTCTGCTCGCCCCAAGACGCCACCCTCCAGCAGCCCGGCGACCCGAAACCGGACGAACTGGAAATCGCTCGCGCCATCGAAAGCGTCAACGCCGTCACCACCCTTGGCCTGCGCAGCGTCAGCACCGCCTGGGCGGGCCTTCGCACGTTCACCCCAGACGGCAACCCGGTGGCCAAATGGGACGAGAAAGTCGACGACTATTTCCACTTCCTCGGCCAAGCCGGCTACGGCATCCAGATGGCGCCGGCGCTATCTGCGCACGCGGCGAAACTGGTTCGTGAGCAACCTTGCCCTGACTGAAACGGCGTGCCGAGCCCGTCGGTGACCATCGAGGGGTCATGCTTGAACGCATGAGATCGCGGCTGCTGCTTACGACCGGTGCGCTACTACTGACACTTTCTGCCTGCGGCGGTGGTGACGAGCCGGCACCCGACCCCCAGCATAAGGACGGCGCATCGAACGTGGCGGTGGTCAACCCGCTAACTGGAATCAAGTTGGCTAAAGCGCCAAAGAACCCCGTGTTCGTCGTCAAGATTGACAACACTCCGCCTTCTGCGCCGCAAACCGAAATCGACAAGGCCGACCTCGTCGTTGAGCAACTGGTCGAAGGCGGCGCAACCCGGCTGGCGGCGCTCTACTACTCGAAGCTGCCTGAGAACGTCGGCCACGTTCGGTCGATGCGGGCCACCGACATCGGCATCGCCAAACCTGTCAACGGACAGATTGTTGCCTCCGGCGGCGCGGGCGTCACCATCAGTCGGATCAAGAGCGCTGGCATCCCCATCCACTCCGAGGACGGCGGCTCACCCGGACTGAGCCGTGGCCCCGGCTACGCCCCCTACAACGTTTTGGCGAACCTGAAGACGGTCAACGAAGAAGCCGTAAACACCCCGCCAGCACACGCATACTTCCAGTGGGCGGCCGCCAACGCGACCACGCCAACAGGCACGAAAGCCAGCAACGTGTCCGTCCCGTTCTCTCGCTCGCACACCACCACCTTCTCGTTCCAGAATGGGACGTGGAAACGCACCAACGGCACCAGCGAAAAAGAGTTCGCCGCCAAAAACCTCGTCGTGTTATGGGCAGACGAACAAGACGCCGGCTACACCGACCCGGCCGGCTCGCCGGTGCCAGAGACGGTGTTCGACGGGACGGGCAAGGCGGTCGTGTTCGTCGGCAAGAATCGGATCGACGGGACGTGGAAGAAGGCCGGCAAGGGCGCAACGATCGTGTTGACGGCCAAAGACGGCACCGAATTCAAACTCCCCGCCGGCAGTACTTGGATCGAACTACTAAGCAAGTCCCAGGCCGGCGAACTGACCGTGAACTAGCCGGCTCAGTCGGTGGCTTCGGCCAACTCTTTGAGCTTGAGGCCGATCTCGACTTCGATCGCCTCACGCAAAGTGCTGCCGAACATCGACAGCACGACCTGCGAGGCGATCGGTATTAGCGCGTTGATCTTGGTGAAAAGTTCTTCCCACTGTTCGGCCGGCAGTCCGCTGTCGAGGAACGGCTGGGTGATGTCGGCACTCACGTGTTGGACGAACTGGCTGGAGATCGCCGCCAAATGTTCGTGCATGAACGGCACGATCTCCACCACGTGTTCGGGGGACAGGCCAAGCGAGACGGCCATCGCGCCGGGGCGAATTACGCCCGCATTGGTGAGGCGGACGCGGTCGTCGTCGACTGGCTCCAGCAGCCCAGACTCGATCATCTTCGCGAACATTGGGTGACTTGGCGCCACCCCAGAAAGCGCAGCCAAGTCGTCCCACGACATGACTTCGGTGGTGTCTTCGTTGCCGGTGGACTCGAAAATGTTGATCAGATCCAAGGCGACCGCCGGCGCCGTGTCGGGCGAGTTCAGCAGGGCCTCTTCGACCGCAGCGAGAGTGAAGCCGCGATTGAGCAGCGTGCGGATCAGCAGCAGTCGTTGCAGGTGCTCATTGGAGTAGTAGCCGGTGCGACCCTCGAGGCGTGGCGGGGCGATCAACCCGCGAGTTGAGTAGGCGCGAACGTTGCGAACCGTCATTTTGGCGCGCTCGGCCAACTCGGCGACCGTGAACTCTACGACAGGGGAGGCAGCGGTCATGTGGCGAGTTTAGGGCAGCAATAGGTGACGACAGGGCATCATGGGGGTATGTCATCGGATCGCGGGCAGTTGTTGGTCGCGACCTCCGCGATCGGGGTCGGACCGTTTCGACGCAGCGTCGTGTACCTGCTGGACCACGACGAGGACGGCGCCTTGGGCGTCATCGTGAATCGGCCGCTGGACTCTGACGTTGAAGATGTCTTGCCGCAATGGTCGGATCGGGTGAACGCGCCGGACTGCCTGTTTGACGGTGGCCCCGTCTCGATGGATGCGGCGCTGGCGCTCGGGGTCGTCGCCGACGCGAACAACAGTCCCGACGGTTGGCGTCAAACAAGTGGCCGCGTGGGCTTGGTCGATCTTGAGGGCCCTGCACCGGCCGCCGGGATTTTCCTGGGCCTGCGAGTTTTTGCCGGTTATGCCGGCTGGGCGGCCGGCCAACTCGAAGCCGAAATCGAAGAAGGGTCGTGGATCGTCGTGCCGGCGCTTGAATCGGACGTTACCTCGGCGGTCCCCGAAACGTTGTGGAGTGAAGTGCTTCGACGCCAACCCGGCGAGACCAGATATTGGTCGACTTTGCCCGACGATCCGGGGCTGAACTAGCGCACCGGACACCAAGATGGCCGCGACGGCGAGGTTGAGCGTCTAAGATGGCTAGGTGGGATTCTTCGGGCGCGGCACTCAGACCGTTCATGACGAGCGAACCGAGCAAAAGCTCGACAACGGCGACCATGAACGGTTCAGCCATTACGTCCCCAAGGACAAACTCACCGAAGCGATGGTGATGGGCACGCCCGTAGTAGCCCTGTGCGGCAAAGTGTGGGTTCCCAGCCGCGATCCGCAGCGTTTCCCGGTTTGCCCGGACTGCAAGGACATTTGGGAGTCGCTCAATCCTGACGACGACGAGTCCGGCAGCGATTCAAAAGAGTGAGTCAGGGCCTTCGGGCCTGGCAGCGTGAGGCGTTCGAGCAGTACGCCCGCACGCAGCCGGCCGACTTCCTCACCGTTGCCACCCCCGGCGCCGGCAAAACGACGTTCGCGTTGACGATCGCAGCCGACCTGCTGCACCGGCGGGTCCGAACGCATCGTGGTGGTCACGCCCACCGAACACCTCAAGACCCAGTGGGCGCAGGCGGCAGCAAAAGCCGGAATCTCACTTGAGCCGACCCTGACCGGCGCACTCGGCGCCGACTTCGACGGCTATTGCGTCACCTATGCGGGCCTGGCGGTCAATCCGATCGGTCACCGCGTGCGGATCGAACGCAAACGCACTTTCGTGATCCTTGATGAGGTCCACCACGCCGGCGACGCGCTCAGTTGGGGTGACGCCGTCCAAGAGGCCTGCGACCCGGCGATCCGCCGCCTGTCGCTTACTGGCACGCCGTTTCGCTCCGACGACAACCCCATCCCGTTCGTGACCTATGCGCCAGTTGGTGACGGTTCAATTTCGAGTGTCGCCGACTACTCCTACGGTTACGGTTCGGCGTTGGCTGACGGCGTGGTTCGCCCGGTCCTGTTCATGGCGTATTCGGGGCAAATGCAGTGGCGCACCCGAGCCGGAGACGAAGCTGCCGCCAGGCTCGGTGAGCCGCTGACTCGCGACCAGGCGGCCCAAGCGTTGCGGACCGCACTCGACCCGGAAGGCTCGTGGATTCTGGCGGTTCTAGAGGCCGCCCACAAGCGCCTGACCGAGGTGCGGCGCGACATCGCCGACGCCGGCGGAATGGTGATCGCCAGCGACCAGGAATCGGCCCGAGCCTATGCGCGGTTGCTCGCTGATATGACCGGTAAAGAGCCGACCCTAGTGTTGTCGGACGAGTCCGGTTCGAGCGCGAAAATTGCCGAGTTCTCCAAAGGGACTTCACCGTGGTTGGTGGCGGTGCGGATGGTCAGTGAAGGCGTTGACGTGCCGCGGCTGGCGGTCGGGGTTTATGCCACGACCGTTTCCACGCCGCTGTTTTTCGCCCAAGCCGTCGGCCGGTTCGTGCGCGCTCGCCGACGTGGTGAAACCGCCTCGGTGTTCCTGCCGAGTGTGCCCGGGCTGCTCGGTTTGGCCGCAGACTTGGAGTCCGAACGCGACCACGTGATCGGGCGGCCGGTGCATGACGAAGCCGATCTGTTTGCCGCCGAGAACGCCCTAATGGCGAAAGCGAACGCCGAAGAAGCCGCCAGCGACGAGTTGGGCAACCAGTTCGCGGCGCTCGGTTCAGACGCCTCCTTCGACCAGATCATTTATGACGGCGACGAGTTCGCCCCGATCGATTACGAGATGGTCGCCGGCGACAGCGAAGAACTCGATTTCCTTGGTATCCCGGGCTTGCTCGAACGCGACCAGGTGGCCGAACTGTTGCGAAGTGCCCGAAAGCAGAAGCCGCGCCCGGCCCAGGCCGACGAAGACGTCGAGTATGAGCGGCGGGCCGAACTGCGCCGCCAACTGAACTCGCTGGTCGCCGCGTGGAACCACCGAACCGGAACCCCCCACGGCGTCACCCACACGAGGTTGCGCCAAGAGTGCGGCGGACCGGCCGCGGCAGCAGCCACTACCGATCAACTGCAGCGCCGGATCGACACGCTTCGCGATTGGGCGATGCGCGCCTCCGGTTGAGTCGCCAAGTCCGACCATTTCAAGAGCGAAAACACCTAGGCTGGGCTGGTGACTTTGCGACTCAAACCACACACGTGGGCCTTTGGCGAGATCCTCAAGCACTTGGCCACGCCCGTTGAAGAGGCCACCGACTATGCGGCCGTTCGCGCCGACCGCGCCCGGTTGATGACGTCGGCGGCCGGGAAGATCGTCTTCGGCAAACCAGATCGGCGCGTCAAAACCGAGGAAATTGAGATCGGGCTCCGGGGGCGCACCTTGCGCGCGCTGATTCACCGGCCAACTGGTGTCGGTGGGAACCGGCCGGTGGTGGTGCATTTTCACGGTGGCGGCTGGCTGCAGGGCGCGCCGGAGCAAACCGCTTGGTTGACGTCGCGAATCGCTGCCCGCACCGGTGCGGTAGTGATTTCGCCGTCCTATCGCCTCGCGCCAGAGAACCCGTTCCCGGCCGCGGTCGACGACTCGTGGGAGACGCTGGGATGGCTGGTGGAACACGCAACCAAACTGGGCATCGATCCTGACCGACTGGCGGTGTCTGGTGATAGTGCTGGCGGAAACTTGGCTGCGGTGGCCGCTTTGCGCGCCCGCGACGAAGGCGGACTGAACCTGCGGGCGCAAATCTTGATATATCCGGCAGTCGAAATGTATGAAAAGTTCGCCTCCGAGATCCGCCTGCCGAACGAACCGGTGCTCAGCGCGGCGGCCATGACAACGTTCGTGCGGCTGTACCTCGGCGACGCCTACGGCACCTTCGACCAGAACGCCTCACCACTTCGCGCGTCCTCACATGCGGACTTGCCGCCAGCGTTCATCCTGACCGCCGACCGCGATCCGCTGCTCGACAACGGGGTGCATTACCGTGACGCGTTGCGGCGCGCGGGGGTGCGGGTTCGCTACCGCGAATACGCCCAAGCGGTCCACGGCTTCGTCAGCTTGCCCGGTGTTGTCCCCGCGGCCAGCCGAGCCGCCGAGGACATTGCCGACTTCGTTGCCGCCAACGTCGTCCTCGGTCGCTAGGCCCGGGCCTAGCCGCTACTGCTGATACTGCGTTGGGATTGCCGGGTCGCCCTTGGATAGTCGCCGCGCACCTGCGGGCAGTTCAGCCAGTGACGCCTTCATTCGGGCGCGCGCATCGGCCAACGTCGAACTGTCGACGCGTTCGCCACCGGCAATTAGCTGGACTTGCAATGGCCGATCGTTCTCATCAGCAGTGGCTGCCAAGTCGACGCCAATCACTTCGGCAGTCGCGACCCCGCGGTCGTCGAGGCGGCGAACTGCTGACTTGCGTCCGCCAACCGAAGCCTTGTCCTTGCTCTTCTTGGCCACCGCAATCATTTGCCCGTCATCGTCGGCGCGCGAAACCAGTTTGTAGACGAAGCCGACCGTGGGCACGCCCGAGCCGGTCACGAGCGAAGTGCCGACACCATAGGAGTCCACCGGCGCGATTGCCAGCGAGGCGATCGCGTACTCGTCCAAGTCGCTGGTGACCGTGATTTTCGTGTCGGTGTTGCCGGCCGCATCCAACTGCGCCCGAGTCGCCTTCGCGACCTCGCCCAAATCGCCAGAATCGAGTCGAACTGCACCCAAACCGGGCCCGGTGACTTCGATCGCGGTGGCCACGCCCGTTTCGGTGTCGTAGGTGTCGACCAGCAAGGTCGTGCCGACACCGAGCGCCGCCACTTGAGCCTCGAATGCTTCACGTTCGCTGTCGTGCAGCAGGGTGAAACTGTGTGCCGCGGTGCCGACGGTGGGGATTTGATATTTCATCCCCGCTTCGAGGTTGGAGGTGGCCGCGAACCCGGCCACCCAGGCCGCTCGGGCCGCCGCGACGGCGGCCTGTTCGTTGGTGCGCCGCGAACCCATTTCGATGCAGGGACGGTCCCCGGCGGCGATCGTCATTCGCGCTGCGGCGGTAGCGATCGCTGAATCGGCGTTCAGGATCGACAGGATCAGTGTCTCTAAGACGACCGCTTCGGCGAACGTCCCCTCAACTCTCAGGACCGGCGATCCGGGAAACCAGAGTTCGCCTTCTGGGTAGCCCCAAACGTCGCCGCGGAACCGAAAATCGGCCAGCCAGTCGGCGGTTGGTGCGTCGACGACTCCGCTGCGGGTCAAAAATTCGATCTGGTCGGGCCGGAACCGAAATCTTTCGATCGCGTCCAGAACGCGGCCCGTGCCAGCCATGACTGCGAACCTGCGACCACCCGAAAGGCGCCTGGCAAACACCTCGAAAACGCTGTGACGGTGAGCCTTTTCGCTGCGCAACGCAGCCTGAAGCATCGTCAACTCGTAGTGGTCGGTCAGCAGCGACGTCGAGTCCATTAGTTCAGGCTACGGCCTACGTGATCTACGTTACTGAACCCTTGATGGGCACAATAGGTAAATGACCGCGCCCGCACCCGTTGAGTTGGTGCAGCCAGAATCCGAATCCTTGGTCCAACTTGAGGACCCGTGGGTGACGATTGTCTGGAACGACCCGGTCAACCTGATGTCCTACGTTGCGTTCGTCTTTCGGACCTACTTTGGCTACACCGAAGAGAAGTCCACCGAGTTGATGCTTGCCGTCCACCAAGACGGCAAGGCGGTCGTCTCCAGCGGCCGGCGTGAAGAGCAAGAGCGCCACGTTCAGGCGATGCATGAGTACGGTCTGTGGGCGACCTTGGAAAGGACGGAAGTGTGAAGCCTTTTCAACGTCGACGCCGTGGGGCAGTGGTCGCGAGTTTTCAGCTAAACGAAGCCCAGTTGGTGGCCAACTTGGTGCGCCAAGTGGTCGAACTTCTGCTCGACCGAAATGCCCCGGCGGCCTCAGAACCGGACCCGTTGGCCCAACTGATCGGCATGACCGGACCGCTCGCGCCACCAGAGGACCCGGTGTTAGCCAGACTCCTGCCAGACGCCTACCGAGACGACCCAGACGAGTCGGCGGAGTTTCGCCGCTACACCGAGCAGGCGCTGACCTCAGGCAAAGTCGAGAACGCGCAGATCGTGCTGGAAACCCTCGCTTCTGGCGGGCTCGAGCTCGGTGCGCCAGCTGTCGAAGTCGAACTCGACGAAGCCCAACTGTTGGCTTGGCTGCGAGTGCTGACTGATGTTCGGCTCGCGTTGGCTGTTCGCCTTGGCATCGAAACCGACGAGGACGCCGAACGGTTGGCGGACGAGACCGAAGAAGCCGTTGTGGCGATGGCCGACGTCTATGACTGGTTGGGGTTCGTCCAAGAAACTCTCGTCGACTGCGCCTGAAGCGGTGCTCGGTCGACTCCTCGACAATCGCGAAGTGTCCGCGCTTCGGATCGCAAAAACACCGCGCTTGGCTGCTGGCTAGACTCAGTGGTTGTGTTGACCATTTTGCGCGAGCACGTGGACGCGATCATCGCCCACGCCCGCCGCGACCACCCTGATGAGGCTTGCGGAATCATCGCCGGCCCGATCGGTTCGGATCAGCCCACCCGCCACATCGAGATGCTAAATGCGGCCATGTCGCCGACCTTCTACGAGTTCGACTCGGGCGACCTGTTGCGGCTTTACCGCGAGATGGACGACAACGACGAAGAGCCGGTAGTGATTTATCACTCCCACACCGCGACCGAGGCGTTCCCGTCTCGGACCGACCAGAATCTTGCCGCCGAGCCGAACGCCCACTATGTGCTCGTCTCGACCCGCGACGGAGCCGACGCCGAGGGCACCGAGATCGACTTCCGGTCATACCGGATTGTTGATTCTGAGGTGACCGAGGAAGAAGTTCAGGTCGTTGACCGTTACACCAATGAACGCACTACTCCCCAAACAGAGGTTGCACCCTAATGGCCATCGAGGTCCGTATCCCCACGATCCTGCGTCCCTACACCGACGGCGAACGCGCCGTATCGGCCGAAGGCGCCTCCATCGCCGAACTGATCGAAAATCTTGAAGCGAACCACGAAGGCATCAAGGAGCGCCTGCTCGACGGCGCCGACGTGCGCCGGTTCGTGAACATTTACGTCAACGACGAAGACATCCGGTTCACCGGCGGACTGGCCACCGAACTCAGTGACGGCGATGGCGTCGTAATCCTCCCGGCCGTTGCCGGGGGAGCAGCCTGACTCGAAGATGACCCGCTACGACTCGCTGGTCGACTCGGTCGGACACACTCCGCTGGTCGGCCTGCCGAACCTTTCGCCCGGCGACGGGGTGCGGCTGTGGGCCAAACTCGAGGACCGGAACCCGACCGGCTCGATCAAGGACCGGGCCGCACTGTCGATGATCGAGGCCGCCGAAGCGGACGGTTCGTTGACGCCCGGCGCCACGATTTTGGAGCCGACTAGCGGCAACACCGGGATCTCGCTGGCGATGGTGGCGCGCCAACGCGGCTACAAGCTCGTTTGTGTCATGCCGGAGAACACCTCGGTTGAGCGCCGTCAACTGTTGACCATGTGGGGCGCCGAGATCATCAGTTCGCCGGCCGCCGGCGGCTCGAACGAGGCCGTGCGCGTGGCCAAAAAGATCGCGGCCGAAAACCCCGACTGGGTGATGCTTTACCAGTACGGCAACCCGGCGAACGCGGCCGCGCACTACCGCGGAACCGCACCCGAGATTTTGGCCGACCTACCCGAAATCACTCACTTCGTTGGCGGACTGGGCACTACCGGAACGCTAATGGGGGTGGGCCGGTTCTTTCGCGAGCACAAGCCCGAAGTGAAGATCGTCGCTGCCGAGCCAAGATACGGCGAACTGGTTTACGGTCTGCGCAACCTCGACGAGGGGTTCGTGCCGGAGTTGTATGACGAGTCGTTGATCGATTCGAGGTTCTCGGTCGGCCCGCGCGATGCGGTCCGCCGAGTTCGCGAACTGATCGATCACGAAGGGATTTTCGCCGGGATCTCCACCGGCGCGATCTTGCATGCCGCACTCGGCCAGGCGGCCAAATCGGTTAAGGCTGGGGTTAGTGCCGACATTTGTTTCGTCATTGCAGACGGCGGCTGGAAGTACCTGTCAACTGGTGCCTACGAGGGCACGATCGACGAGGCCGAGGACCGGCTAGAAGGACAGTTATGGGCCTAAGGTACTCAACCGGTCCGTTTACCAGTTAGCCTTCGATTCGTGAGCGACATTGTCGTGTTCTCCGGTAGCGCACACCGAGAACTAGCCGAAGAGATCTGTAGCAGCCTCGGAGTTTCGTTGTCCCCTTCGGACACTTCGCGGTTCAGCAACGACTGCCTGCAAGTGCAGTTGATGGCGAACTGTCGCCAACGCGACGTCTATATCGTCCAACCGTTGGTGGCGCCCACTCAGGACCATCTGATGGAACTGTTGCTGATGGTCGATGCGGCCCGTGGCGCGTCGGCATCGTCGGTGACGGTTGTCATCCCACACTACGCCTATGCGCGCTCGGACAAGAAGGACGCTTCGCGCATTTCGATCGGTGGCAAACTCGTCGCCGACATGCTCGCCACCGCCGGCGTCAATCGGGTCGTCACGATGACTTTGCACGCGCCGCAAGTGCACGGGTTCTTCTCGGTGCCGGTCGACCACCTGACTGCTTTGGGCGAGCTCGCTGACCACTATCGAGACCAGGACTTGACCAACGCGGTCGTGGTGTCGCCGGACTTCGGCAACGCCAAGACCGCCTCGCAGTTCGCCCGGCTGCTCGGGTTGTCGGTGGCTGCCGGCAGCAAACAGCGAAAGGCCGACGACAAGGTCGTGATCGACACGATCGTCGGTGACGTTGCCGGCAAACGCGCGATCATCCTTGACGACGAGATCGCCACCGGCGGGTCGATCATCGAGTTGATGGACAAACTCGCCGAGTATGGCGTGACCGAAGCGTCGGTCGCGTGCACTCACGGCCTGTTCGCGGGCAAGGCCGTTGAGCGCCTGCGCGACCACCCGATGATCAGCGAAGTGGTCACCACCGACACGGTCCCGCGCCCGGCAAACTGGCCAGACTTGAAGGTCCGTTCGGTGGCGCCACTGTTCGCCGAAGCGATCGCGCGAATCCACGCCGGCGAATCGGTCTCGAGCCTGTTCGACGGCGTCGACCCCTCGCACGCTCCGCCGCAGCCGAAACTGCCGCTTTAAGCGCCTTGGGTTAGCGGCCCTAGGGGATCGACTTGATCTTCACCACGGCCACCGCACCGATCAAACCGATCACCGCGGCCACCGAATACAGCATCGTGTAGCCGCCCAGTGAGGTGACGATGACTGCCGCGATCACCGGCGCGATCACCTGTGGCAGCGAGTTCGCGATGTTGATGACGCCCAAGTCTTTGGCGAAGCCCGCCTCGTCGGGGAGCACCTCGGTGACGATCGCCAGATCGACGGCCAAGAACGCGCCGAACCCGACCCCGAGCACGACTGCGGCCGTCAGCACGCCCGGCCAGGTCTGCCAAAAAGCCAACATGCCCGCGGCGACCGCCATGATCACGCCGGCCCAGATCACGAAGATCTTGCGCTTGCCGACCTTGTCGGACATGCGCCCAGCGATCACTGCCGAGATCGCCACGACGACGCTGTTGATCGCGATGACGACAAAGACGCCGTTTTCGGGATCGTCGAGACCGACCGCGTCGTCTAGGAAGAACAGCAGGTACAAGGTGGCGATACCGTTGCCGAGGTTGACGACGAAGCGAGTCAGCCAGGCCCAACCGAAGTCCGGATGTTTCAGCGGTGACAGCCAGAACGACCCAAGGAACTCGCGCACATCAAACTTTGGTGCGCTCGTGATCGTCAGGTCGTTCGGCCGGCGCAGGTACGGCAACGCACTCAACACGAGGAACACCGCACAGGCCGCATATCCGGCGCGGTAGCCACCGAAAGCGATCGCCAAGCCAGCCCCAACGAGGATGCCGAGGGTTTGACCGAGGCTGACCATGCCGCCGGCGGTGGCACGCTGCTCGACCGGAACGCGGTCTGGCAGGGTTGCGGTGATCGCAGCCAATGACGCATTCACCGCGGCCTGTACTAGGCACCAGCCGAGGATGACGTGCCACAGCTGGGTCGCACCGGCCAGGATCGACAGGCCGAGGGCGCCGCCGAGAGTGCCAATGGTGATCCACGGGACGCGCCGTCCTCGACGTGAGGTGGTGCGGTCCGAGAATGCGCCAAAGAGCGGATTCGCCACCAGCGAGATCGCCGCGCCTAAACCAGTGATCAGCGCGAGCGTTGCTTCCTTGCTGTGGGGGCGAAGTGCCTCAGACTGCATCGGCAGCAGCACCGCAATCGGCCCGAAGAAAGCCACGAAGGTACCCAAGTTCACCAAGGTGACGGTCAGGATCCAACCGACCCTCGCCGGCGTGGTTACCGGTGTCACTCCCGGTTCGGCCGTGCTCATCGGTTCTTCTGCGAAGCGATGACTCGGCGGTACCAGTCGAACGAATCCTTAGGCGTGCGCTGCTGGGTTTCGTAGTCGAGGTAAGTCAGACCGAACCGCTTCGAGTAGCCCTCGGCCCACTCGAAGTTGTCCATGAACGACCAGTGGAAGTAGCCGCGCACATCCACGCCGGCGTTCATCGCGTCTAGGAGAGCACCCAGGTGCGCGTCGGTGTAGTCGATTCGTCGCTGGTCGTGGATGCGGCCGTCGGCGCCGGGAACCTCGTTGAAGGCGCCACCGTTTTCGGTGATGTAAATCGGCGGCAGGGCGTTGCCGTAACGCTCCTTTAGGCCCACGAGCATTTTGGTGAATCCGTCGGGGACGATCGGCCAACCAAAGTCGTTTTTCTCGTAGCCTTCGGGAAACACGTCCAGATCGAACGGCAGTTCGTCGCCTTCGGCCGGCGCGCCGACGAAGGCGGGGTTGTAGGAGTTGACGCCTAAGAAGTCGATCGGCGTGCTGATGGTGGCCAAATCGCCGTCCTGAATGTTCGGGTCGATGAAGCCAGCGAGCGGCCATTCTCCCTTGAGGATCGGGTCGAGGAAAACCCAGTTGTAGATCAGGTCGTAAAGCTCGGCGGCACTCTTGGCTTCAGCCGAATCGTCGATCGGGCGAACCTCGCAATGGTTGTTCGCGAGGCCGACTTCCTTCGCGCCGGCGGCCCGAAGAGCCTTGACCGATTCGCCGTGGGCGAGCAATTGGTTCCAGGCCACGTTCAGCGCATCGAACCCCAGAGCCTTGCCCGGGGCGTGGATGCCGATGCCGTGACCCAGCAGGGTGAACACGACCATCTCGTTGAGGGTGAACCAGCGGCTAACGCGGTCCGAGAGGCGCTCGCCCACTAGGCGCGAGTACTCGGCGAACCGGCCAACAATGTCGCGGTTCTCCCAGCCGCCGTTCATTTCGAGTGCTTGGGGCGAATCCCAGTGGAAGACGGTGGCGCTCGGCTCGATGCCGTTCTCCAACATGGAATCGACTAGGCGGTCGTAAAAGTCGAGTCCGCGCGGTTCGACCTTGACGCCATCTGGCTGGATGCGAGGCCATGAGATCGAGAAACGGTAGGCGTCAACGCCCAGATCCTTCATCAGTTTGAAGTCTTCGCCATAGCGGTGGAAGTGGTCGCAGGCGACATCGCCGGTGTCGCCGTTCAGCGTTTTTCCCGGCGTGTGACTGAACTCATCCCAAATGGATTTGCCGCGGCCGTCTTCGTTCACGCCGCCTTCGATTTGGTAGGAGGCGGTCGACACGCCCCAAACGAAGTCGGGGCCGAACGCGCCGGCGAGTTTGGCCGAAATCTCCTGATTTTCACTCATGGTGAAATCCTGCCTCACCTTTGTGACCTTCGGGGTACGCAAACCGCAAACTCCTGGGTTCAAATTGGTTGCGATTGAGTTTGGGCCACCCCAAATAATGGTGTTGCGTTTCCAGATCGCGCCGCGGTTGTCTACCCTCTGACTTGTGACTGACGCGCCAATTGGCATCTTCGACTCGGGTTTCGGCGGCTTGACCGTTGCCCGGGCGGTGCTCGATCAGTTGCCGCACGAGCCGATCATTTACCTCGGGGACACTGCGCGTCAGCCCTACGGGCCAAAGCCGATCTCCCAAGTGCGCGAGTACGCCCTCGAGTGCCTCGACCACCTCGTTGACCAAGACGTCAAAGCGCTGGTGATCGCCTGTAACTCCGCTAGCGCGGCAGTCCTGCGCGACGCCCGCGAACGCTACGACGTGCCAGTGGTCGAAGTGATCTTGCCGGCCACCCGGCGCGCGGTGAACGCCACCAAGAACGGCCGCGTCGGAGTGATCAGCACCGAGGCCACGGCGACCTCGCGCGCTTACGACGACGCGTTCGCGGCGAACCCCGGAATCGAATTGCATACGCAGGTTTGCCCGCGTTTTGTCGAGTTTGTCGAGGCCGGTATCACCGGCGGGCCGGAACTGTTGAGCGTCGCTCAGACCTATTTGGCTTCGCTGCAAGCAGCCGAGGTTGACACCCTGGTGCTCGGATGCACGCACTATCCGCTGTTGACCGGCGTCCTTTCCTACGTGATGGGCGACTCGGTCACGTTGGTTTCCAGCGCCGAAGAGACGGCAAAGGATGTTTACCGGATGCTGGTGACGCACGGCCTCGAACGTGACCGGTCGCTGGCCGAACCGGTGCATCGTTTTTGGACTACCGGCAATCCGGCCGAGTTCGCCGACCTCGGGCGCCGATTCCTCGGCCCGGAGATCGAATCAGTGGATCAGTTCGCGGGGGTATCGCTATGAAACTGACAATTGTTGGCTGTTCGGGATCGTTCCCCGGACCGGAGTCGGCGGCAAGTTGTTATCTGGTCGAGGCGCCGTTTGAGGGGCGCACCTTTCGGCTGCTGCTCGATCTGGGCTCGGGCGCTTTGGGGCCTTTGCAAAAGTTCGTTGACCTGCGTGAAATCGACGCGATCAGTCTGTCGCATCTGCACGCCGACCACTGCTTCGACATGAGCGGACTGTACGTCGTTCGCAAATACCACCCGACTGGCCTGCAGCCGAAGCTTCCGGTGTTTGCCCCAGCCGGCACCGACTGGCAACTGTCGAACGGCTACGGCACCACCGAGCCGAACGGGATGACGTTGCCGTTTGAGTTTCGCGATCTAAGCGACGGCCTGGACGTGACCATTGGCCCGTTCCGATTCCAAGCCAAACTAATGCCGCACCCGGTCGAGGCGTACTCGGTTCGGTTGACCGCCGGCGGGCGTTCGCTCGTCTACAGCGGCGACACCGGGCCTAACAACGAGTTGGCCAAGTTCGCCGACGGGGCCGACCTGCTGCTGGCCGAAGCGTCGTTTGTCGAGTCGGCGCAAAACCCGCCGGACCTGCACCTGACGGGTAAGGAAGCCGGCCAGATCGCCACCGCGGCTGGGGTCGGCAAACTCCTGTTGACCCATATTCCGCCGTGGACCGATCGGGCCGAGGTCGAAGCCGACCTGTTGACTTCCTTCGCCGGTGACTACTGCCTGGTCAACGCCGGCGACGTTTTCGAAATCTGAGAGCGCAACCGCCGCCGCGGCCACCGGCAGGTGGCGACTACGGTTGTCCTATGACTCGCGAAGACGGCAGAACCGTAGACGAACTGCGCCCAATCACCATCACCCGAAACTGGTTGGATCATGCCGCTGGGTCTTGTCTGATCGAGTTCGGCAAGACCCGAGTGTTGTGTGCGGTGGCCGCGACCGAAGGCGTCCCACGCTGGCGCAAGGGTTCGGGGATGGGCTGGCTCACCGCCGAGTACGCGATGCTTCCCCAAGCCACCCACGATCGGTCCTCGCGCGAGTCGGTCCGCGGCAAGGTCGGCGGACGCACCCACGAAATCAGCCGCTTGGTCGGCCGGTCATTGCGCGCCTCGATCGACCTTTCCCAGCTTGGTGAGAACACGATCGCGATCGACTGTGATGTCCTCCAAGCCGACGGCGGCACGCGCACCGCGGCCATCACCGGCGCCTACGTCGCCTTGGTCGACGCGGTGGCTCAGTTGAAGAGTTCAGGCGCGGTAAAGGGCGAGCCGCTGATCGACTCGATCGCCGCGGTCAGCGTCGGCATCATCGACGGCGTGCCGATGCTGGACCTGCCATATGTCGAGGACGTGCGCGCCGAAACCGATATGAACGTGGTGATGACCGGTTCGGGCAAGTTCATCGAAGTCCAGGGCACCGCCGAGGGCGCCGCCTTCGACAAGGACGAACTCGACTCGTTGCTCGCGCTGGCGACCAGCGGCTGCGCCGACCTAACCCGGCTGCAGAATGAGGCGCTGGCCAAGTGAGTCAGGTCGTATTGGCTTCAGGCAACTTCAAAAAGCTCGCCGAGCTTCGTCGGATTCTTGAACCGCTCGTGCCCGGCGTCGAAGTGTTGGGACTCGGCGACATCGCCGATTACGACGAGCCGGCCGAAACCGAGGCGACGTTTGAAGGCAATGCGCTGATCAAGGCGCGCGCGGCCGCGGCCGCCACCGGACTGCCGTCGCTGGCCGACGACTCGGGCCTGTGCGTTGAGGCGCTCAACCAGATGCCGGGCGTCCTTTCGGCAAGGTGGGCCGGGGTGGCTCGGGCCGACGGCGGTGACGCGGCCAACAACCGGCTGCTGTTGGCCCAACTGGCCGATGTGCCGCCGGAGCGCCGGGCAGCGACTTTTCGGTGCGTTTTGGCGCTCGTGCTGCCCGACGGCACCGAAATTATCGAGGTCGGTGAAATGCCCGGCCGGATCTTGGCGGCCGAACAGGGCGCCGGCGGGTTCGGCTACGACCCGCTGTTTGCGGCCGACGGCTATGACGTTTCGACTGCGGAGTTGACTGCCGAGGATAAGAGCGCGATCAGTCACCGCGGCAAGGCGCTGCGGCAACTCGCGCCAAAACTTGCCGCAGTGCTGACGAACTGACCAGCGTGACGTGCTCGCGGCTAGGCTGGGATGGTGACTGAACTGGATCTAAACGCCGACGTCCTGGACCTGACTCAAGCGATCGTCGACCAGCCGTCCGAAAGCCTGCATGAGGCCGAACTGGCCGATGCGGTGTTTGCCGCATTGAGCAGGCTCAGCCACCTCGAGGTGTTGCGCGACCAGAACACGATCGTGGCGCGTACCACCGGCACCGCTGCCGAACGAGTCGTCATCGCCGGGCACTTGGACACGGTTCCGGCCAACCAAAACCTGCCGTCGAAGGTCGTCGACGGTGTGCTGTGGGGGTTGGGGACCTGCGATATGAAGGGCGGCGTCGCTATCGCGCTCAGCCTGGCCGCCGAACTGACCAACCCGGTCCGTGAAATCACTTGGGTCTTTTATGAGGCCGAAGAAATCGCCGCCGAGTTCAACGGATTGGGCCGGATCGCGAGGCAAAATCCAGACTGGCTGGCCGGCGATTTCGCGATCTTGATGGAGCCGTCAAACGCGGTCGTCGAGGCTGGCTGTCAAGGCACCATGCGAGTAGAAGTCCGCACCAGCGGCGAGCGAGCGCACTCGGCCCGAGCGTGGATGGGCAAGAACGCAATCCACCTGCTCGCGCCGGCGCTGTCGACGCTGGCCGAGTACCAGCCACGCGAAGTGACCATCGACAACTTGACGTATCGCGAAGGCCTGAACGCGGTCGGAGTTAGCGGGGGAGTGGCCGGCAACGTAATCCCCGACGAGGCTGTCCTGACCGTGAACTACCGGTTTGCGCCTGACCTCGACGAGGATGCGGCGCTGGCGCATCTGCGAGACTTGTTCGCCGGGTTTGACCTGACCGTCACCGATTCGGCGCCGGGGGCGCTGCCGGGGCTAGAACGCCCAGCTGCGGCCGCCTTCGTGACTGCGGTTGGCGGCCAAGTCGGACCCAAGTTTGGCTGGACCGACGTGGCCAAGTTCACCCAGTTGGGTATCCCAGCAGTCAACTTCGGTCCCGGCGACCCGTCGTTCGCGCACAAGGCCGACGAGCAGGTCCCGATCGACCAGTTGTATCGCGTCCGCGAGACGCTGGCGCGCTGGCTGAGCAGTTAGCCGATCAACTCATCAACGAGTCGATGTCGTCGAGGCGAGCCAAGGCCCGAGCAACCGCGGCCGGGTCGACCGTTCGGGCATCGAAACTGACGAACACCTCGGTCGCTTGACCGATCCGCACCGAAAAGGCGCTGATGCCAGTCGCGCTGGTGGGGAAACCGAGACCGCCGTAGCGGGCATTGTCCGGATCTGACCACGGCAGGCTGTCTCGACCCGGCAGGGCCGGCATCGAACTGAAAGTCAACTCCAGTGCGCTCGGACCGACCTGCTTTTGCGCCCGCTGCGGCAGCATCGACGAGACCGAACCGATGATGGCCGCCGGCAATGCCCGCCCGGTGGCAACCGAAGCCTGGACATCGCGGTGCAGCGCGGCCGGATCACCCATATCGGTCTGCACATGAATCGCCTTTGCAAGGTTGCCAGCGAGTACCTGTTGCTCGGCGGGCAAGAAGCGCCGCAGATCGAATAAGCCAGTAAAACCGGCGGGGTTCAGCGGGATTGACTCGGCGGCGAGGGCGCGCCAAATCGCGGTCGTGAGCAGAGATGTTAGCGACATCTCTGCGGCCGCGGACTTTCGCCAAGCGTTCAGCGCGGCCATGGTTGCCGGCTCGAGACGATGCATGGCGGCGGTTGGGGCCGGTGGTTTGCTCGTCCAAACGGTCGGTTCGATGGCCGGTGGCTTAGAGCTGGCGGCGACCTCTTTGGTGTCTCGGCCGCGGAAGGTCGCCCACCAGCGCGAACCGAACTCGCGTAGCGACTTGGCTGCGGCCCGTAGCAACATCGCCAGATCGGCGTGTGGTTCCAGCGAGGCGAAGGCGCCGAAGTCATTGCGGGCGATCGCACTGATCACCAGTGAACAGCTCGCCCCATCGGTGGACATGTGGGTTAGCGAAATCGAAATCGTGTCATCGCCGACATAAACGGAGAGCGGAAATTGAGGCTTCACCCCAGCGATCGCGTGGTTCAACCAGCCTTGAGGATCGGTGTTATGCGGCCCGGGTGCGAAAACCTGTTCGGCGTGCGCCCGACGCTCGGCCGCCGGCACCTGCACCCAACGCTTTTGGTCCGCTGAGATCCGGCCGGCGATGGCGTGGTCGGGATGCTCGGTGATGAACTGGACGAACGATTCGCGCAGTTCGGCCAAAGTTGGTGCATCCACTTTCGACGCGACCGCGGCATGGAAGTGGTCCCGCCACGGGCGGTCCAACAGGTTCATCCGACGACTGGTCATGGCTGGTCTCCTCGATAGACGGCAGCGGTGGCTTCGGCGACGTCTCGCCAAGATGGAACTACGGCCGGGCCAAGTTTTGGTCCGGTTAGGGCGGCCGAAATGGCAGTGGTCACTTCGGTCAGATTGGTCGCGGTGACCAGTTCGGCCCGATCGCTCAAGTAAGCGTCAGTGATTTCGCGGTGGGCGGCGATGTCGCTGAGCACGAGCCTCGCTCCGCCGGCGGCGGCCTCGAGCGGCGCCATGCCGAAGGCCTCATGTTCTGACAGCGAAACCAACACTGCTGCGGTGCGCAACCAGCGGTTTACCTCTTCGTCGCTGACCGCCCCAATGACCTGGACTCGTGAATCGTCGCTGGCTTCGGCCCGAACGTCATCGAGCGCCGAACCGCTGCCAAGGATCACCAGTTTGGCTCCGGTTTCAAGCCCGCGGAATGCTTGAACGAGGCCGGTGACGTTCTTGTATGGTTCGACCCGGCCGAGGCTCAGCACGACTGGTTCGGTCGTGGCAAACGGCTCAGCCGCATGAACCGAATCGACGTTGACTCCATTTGGAATCACCGTGATTTTGTTTGCCGTTTCGGGGTATTGGCCGATCAGCAGTTCACGTTCGGCCGCCGAAACACAGATGACCTCATTCGCATTTTCGAAGCAGCGCCGGCCAAGCAGATGAAAGCCACGGTGCAGCAGTTTGGCGAACCGCGAGTGGCCGCCGCCATGAAAGTGCGGCGTGAACACCAAGCGCCCGCGTCGCCGCAGGGCAGCTAAACCGGTCAACGCGTGATAACTGTGCACGTGGACGACATCGTAGTCGCCGCTGGTGCGCAAAGCCCGCCAGAGCAGTCGCGGTGCGACCGACATCGACTTGAGCGACCACGCAGGAAGGACAGTGACCTGTACGCCTCCTCGGTCCTCATGCTGGACGCCGCGCACACCTCGGCGAGCGGTCAACACTTCGACCTGCCAGCCCAGTTCGACCAAGTTCGTCGCCAGTCCGGCGACGTGGCCTTCTACGCCGCCGAGGCTTGGCGGATAGCCGGGGCTAACCAGTAGTACTCGAGGCACGGAAGTCACGACTGTTTCTGGTTGACCTTGAGCACGAGTTCGGCGATCCGGCGGTGACCTTCATTGGTGGGGTGAACGTCGCGGAGTTGGCAGTAGTAGGTCAACTGGCAAATCTGCTCGGCGCGCCGGGGAATCGTGCCAAATTCCTCCGAGTCGACCATGTCATCGGCCGGTAGGTTCCCGCCAAAAGCGGCCGTAACGTCGGCGGTCTTCACGCCATGCTTTTCATAGGTCTCTTTGAGGGCCGGATTGATGATCTCGTTGAAGAACTCGATCGATTCGGTGGCGTCGCCATCTGGAACCGGCGAAAGCGCCGGGTTGGCCAAGAGGACGTTCGGATAGTTCAGGCCGATGATCGGGACCGAATCGCCGACCCGGGCTCGGATACCAGAAAGCAATTGGTCCAAGGTGACCTGGACTCGCTTCATTTCGCTCTTGGAGCAGGTGCGCCAGTCGGCGGCCTCGATGCAGCCTTGAACGTCATTGCCGCCGAGGATCACCGTCACCAATTCGACTTCGTCGCCGTGCTTGTCAAGCCACGCGAGCACCGCGTCGCCTTCGGAGCTGTCTGTTGGTTCGGGGCCGCCGACCGGCCGAGCGGTCGGCACGCACGGTGCGCCCTCGACATAATCGACGGCAGTGATGCCAGAGCAGGCGTAGTTCATCAGGGTAAGTCCGGTTTGCGAGGCGATCTTGAACGCGAAGCCGTCGGTGGAGTTTTCCGCGTCGTGACCGTCCACGGCCGGGCGAAAGCCAGCGGCGTAGGAGTCACCGATCGACAGATAGTAGGGACCCTTCTTGGGGGCGACCTTTTCCTTGGATTCACCACTGCAGCCGCCGAGAAGGCCGAGTACGAGAATTACGGCCGCCGATGAGAGCAGGACGCCGAGAGTTTTCCGAGATTTGTTCGCAATCACCTTATTACGGTAGTGGCAACCAAAAATATAAACTATAGTTTCCCTAGTAATCAGTGGAATTAGTGACCAAGGCCACGTCGAAATCACGAAGGTGAGTCAGGTCACGTGAGAAATCGCGTCATATGGCTTACGCAACCGCGTCTGGCTTTGTAGCGTGTCCAAAGGAACCACAGAATCGGGTCTGTGGTCGCACGTCGGCAGCATGCCGCCAGAAGCAGGAGCAAGTACTTCACCATGACCTCACTTTCGATCGTCATGCCTGTCTACAACGAGGAAAAGACGGTCGCTCACGCGATCGATCGGGTCCTCTCCGTTGACTTCCCATGCCAGGTAGAACTCATCGTCGTAAACGACGGCAGCAGTGACGCCACTGCTGGCATCATCGACCGCTTCGCCGGTCCAGGTGTCATTGTTCGGCACCTGCCGATGAACCAGGGCAAGGGGTCGGCAGTTCGTGCCGGCGTCCGGCAGGCGCGAGGAACCCACGTAGTGATCCTCGATTCGGACCTTGAATACACCCCGAACGACATCCCCGCGATGCTGATGCCGGTGTTGCGCGGTGAAACCAACCACGTCTTCGGCACCCGAATCTTCGGCCTGAACTCGCGCTTCACCTCGCTGAAGTTCGCTGTTGGTGGCCGCGCGACCACCTTGGCCGCGAACCTGTTGTTCGACTCGTGTGTCACCGATATGCACACCTGCTTGAAGTTGCTGCCGGTGGCAGACATCAGGGCGATGCCGGTTCGCGAAAAGGGCTTCGGGCTCGATTCGGAGATCGTCGCTCACTTGCTGCATGCCGGTGTCCGCCCTTACGAGGTGCCGATCTCTTATGTGGGTCGCACGATCGATGAGGGCAAGAAGATCTCTTGGCGTGACGGCTTTGAATGCCTGCGCATTCTGCTGATGACCCGACTGCGTCGCCCCGTGCGTCTGCCAGTTGGCAACATCACCCCGGCGCTCAATAGCGCGCCGACTGTCGGTGCCGATCGTTGGACTGTTCGTCGGGCAGATTTGACGGAGACGCCACTGCAGGAGGCCGGGCTTCAATCCGGATGAGTCGTTCGTTTCTGGTTGTTGGGCCGAGTTTTCGCTTCCTCAGCGGGATCTCGGTCTACACCTGCCGGTTGGCCAACGCGCTGGCAGCAAACCACAAAGTGGGCGTGCTGCTGCTCGACCGGCTAATTCCGGCAAAGCTTTACCCAGGCGGCGACCGGGTGGGCGACAACCTCACAGCGCTGGATTACGACCCTTCGGTTCGCCGCTTCGGTCAGATCGACTGGTTCTGGTTCCCGCGAATTATCCCCGCAATCTGGCGACTGGTGCGAAACCGTCCCGATGTAATGGTTTTGCAGTGGTGGACCGCGGCTGTCCTGCATACCTACCTGCTGCTGGCGTTGGTGGCCAAGGTGTTGCGAATCGACGTGGTGATCGAGTTCCATGAAGCCCAAGACACCGGCGAAGCCGAAGTCCCTGGGGTCGCGGCCTATGCGCGACTTTGCACGCCGCTGCTGCTTCGAATGGCTGATGGCGCACTTGTGCACAACGAGCACGACCGTGAACTGTTGCGCCAAACATACGGCGGCAAACGGATCGACCGACTAGAGCTCGAGGTCGCGCCGCATGGCCCCTACGACCACATGTCGGTTGCCGAACAACCCGTTAGAGACGCCAACGATCAAGTCACCCGACTGCTGTGCTTTGGGTTGATTCGGCCCTACAAGGGAACAGAAGACGCCGTTCTTGCGCTTGATCTGATGAGCGCTGAAGATGCCGCAGACTTTCACCTGACTGTCGTTGGTGAAACTTGGGAAAACTGGGATCTGCCGGCCGAAAAGATCGCGGTCAGCAAGTACCGCGACCGAATCGACTTCGTGAATCGGTACGTCACCGACGAGGAGGCCGCGAACTATTTCGCCTCCGCCGATGTTTTGGTGCTGCCGTATCGACGCGGTTCGGCAAGTGGGCCGTTGCATATCGCGATGGCGAACGGTTTACATGTAGTGATGTACGCAACCGGAGGGCTCGTCGACGCGGTCAAGGATTACGCCGGCGTCAAACTCGTTGACCAAGACGATGTCGCTGCGATGAGCGAAGCGTTAAAGCAAGTGCGCACAAACCGGGCAGAGCGTTTTGCGGACCCGCATTCGTGGGATGAGACCACCGACGCATTCGATCGGTTAGCCGACGCCATATGAGCACGACCAAACCGGCCCAGTCCGCGCGACTGATCGATCCGATGGTGCTGCGAACGCCAGCAGCACCACGTCGGCGTACCGTTCTGGCTCTGCTAGCCATCGGAATTGTCACGATCGGTATCTCTTTTCGGCTCGCGGCCGAAGGCATGCCGGCGGTGCTTTACTACACGGTTTTTTGGGTGGGCATGCTTTCGGCTTTACTGCCGGTGGCCTTCCAAGCGGTCGCCGCCACGAGTGCTCGCCGAGACCGCCTGCTCGCGGTTACCCTGTTCGCCGTCATTAGTGGCTTCCCAAAGTTTCTGCGAAATCCGTTTGCGCCGTCGTATCACGATGAGTACGCCCACTACCGGGCCGCAATCGACGTTCTCGACACTGGTCATCTGTTTGTGCCAAATGCGTTGATCCCGATCGTGCAAAGTTTCCCGGGCACTTCGGCGGTCACTGCGGTGTTGCATCTACTGTCTGGCCTGCCGGTCTGGATCAGCGGAGTAACCATCGTTCACGTGCTGCACGCCGCCGGCATCGTCGCAGTTTTCTTCATCGTTGACGGTTGTCTGAACTCCTCGCGTGCTGGCGCGATCGGCGCCATCGTTTATGCAATCAATCCGTCTGCGGTTTACTTCTCCACTCAGTACGCCTACGAGTCGATAACGATCAACTACTTCTTGTGGATTTTGGCGCTGGGCGTGCTGGCCGCCAGAACGTTGGATCGCCGCCGCCGATACGGGCTCCTGCTGACCGCGATTGTGCTCGGTATGGCCACGATCGTCACCCACCACCTAACGGCCTTGTTTTTGACTGCGGCACTTGTTGGTCTGTTAGTGGTCGCGCTGCTATGGCCGTCTCTGCGTAAGTGGAGAACCGATGACCGACCGCAACTCAATCCTCGGCCGGAGCGCCAAACTTGGCTGGTCCTGCTGGTCGGGTTTGTGCTGACGGTGGCCGGCTGGGTCACCTGGGCGGCGCCGGCCACGATCGACTACCTGCGACCCTATTTCGGCGGTTCGGTTGTCGAACTGAACAGCATCGCCCGAGACGACGGCGATACCGGACGACGGTTGTTGGCTGACAGTGTCCAGCCGATTTGGGAGCGAGCCTTCACCGCGGCCGCACCAGTTCTGCTCGGTTTGATCGCCTTGGTTGTCGTGTGGGCGATCTGGCGCGACCGCAATCGTTGGTATTCAACCGCGGTCGGGCTGATGGCGTTCGGCATGATCTACTTCCCGGCCGTGCTCTTCATTTTGGCGCCCTCAGGTGCCGAAGGCGCCCGCCGCTCTTGGGGGTTTACTTACGTCGGTATCGCGGTGATCGCGGCGTTCGTCCTGTTGCGGCCCAGCGAACGAATGTCCACTCGAACTCGCTCGTGGCTGGCTGGAGTCGGCTTCGTGGTCCTGCTGATTGGCAATGTCGGCGGCGGGCTAAACGACCCATACCGCTTCCCCGGCCCTTGGCGGTGGGGGACAGACACGCGCTCGGCCAGCGCCGAAGCAAGAATCGTGGGCGAGGCGCTGGCGGCCCAAGCCGGGCGGGTCCGCGTCGTCACCGATGCTTACACGAGCCTGCAGTTGGCGGCCTATGGTGGCCACGACATCGCTGCGCCGTCTCTTGGCTTCCCGGCTTGGGAGTTGGTCCAACGTGACGACGACCCCTCACCAGAACTCGCGCAAATGCTGCTGACTTCGCAGTACAACTATTTGGTCGTTGACGTGCGGATGGCTGAAGAGGCCGCCTTCAACGGTCACAACTTCGGTCAACATGACCCGTTGCTGACGCTGCCGACCCCGAAA
>Ga0116169_1000556_pt1 | contig 37867 bp, 34 predicted proteins | sample AD_UKC130_MetaG_FD_89796 | JGI IMG/M metagenome (GOLD analysis project Ga0116169, IMG submission 89796) | Active sludge microbial communities of municipal wastewater-treating anaerobic digesters from Canada - AD_UKC130_MetaG | ecosystem: Engineered > Bioreactor > Anaerobic > Digestate | place...
AACCCAGGAGCAGGAGTACTTGGCGGCCATGCAGAAGCGGTCCAACTCCATCTACCTGGTGGGCTTCCTCGGAGAGGAGCTCGTGAGCAGCCTTTCCTTTGCCGGGGGGCTGCGCAGAAGGATGATTCATGCCGGTGAATTCGGGATGAGTGTGCGCAAAGGACATTGGAACAAGGGCATCGGCGCGGCCATGCTCGGGGCTTTCCTGGATTGGTGCCGGCACACAGGGGAGATCCGCAAGGTGAACCTGAGGGTGAGGGTGGATAACCAGGCTGCTATCCATTTATACACCAAGTTTGGCTTCAAACTGGAGGGACGCCGCTCAAGGGAGTTTTACCTTGGCGGCGAGTTTAAAGACATCTTCTTGATGGGTTTGGAGATAGACTGAAGGGGCTGTCCCACTTGGCATCACCCCTGCTTGGGCCCTGGTGGTCGGCCGCTGCAGGCTGCCAAACATGTTGACTTTTTAGCAATGGCTCTGTATACTTTAGTTAAATGTAAAATTAGCAAAAGTAACATTAATCGCTGTTCTTGCGCCAAAAACCGGATCAAGGCACACAGCACTTACCTGTTGGGCAGTTTTACAAATTCCAAAGGAGGAGTGTGTGTGAACAGAAAGGTTGGACTGGCACTGCTGGTACTGATTGTGGCTCTGGCTGCTGGGGGAGGTTTGGCTTTCGCCCAGCCCATCAAAATCGGTGTGTTTGAGCCCATGACCGGGCCCAGTGCTGCTGGCGGCGAAATGACTGTGGAAGGTATTGAACTGGCGTGGGAAATGAAACCGGAGGTCTTAGGCCGGGCAGTAGAGATTATTGTCGTGGACAACAAGTCAGATAAAGTGGAAGCTGCCAATGCGGTTTCCCGCTTGATTGAAAGGGACCAGGTAGTGGCCATCATCGGCAGCTACGGCAGCTCCCTGTCCATGGCCGCGGGGGACATCGTGAAACAAAAACAGATTCCCGCCGTCGGCTGCTCACCCACCAATCCACTGGTCACCTTGAACAACGATTACTACTTCAGGGTATGCTTCATCGATCCTTTCCAGGGCACCGTCATGGCCAACTATGCCGTCAATGAGCTGGGGGCCAAAACCGCGGCGGTCATTCAAGATGTAACCCAAGACTATTCTGTGGGACTGGCCAAATACTTTGTAGATGCCTTCCGCAAGCTTACGGGCAATCCCAACAGCATTGTGGAGATCTCTTCTTATAACACTGGAGACCAAGACTTCACGGCCCAGCTCACCAACGTGAAAAACAAGAACCCCGATGTAATCTTTGCCCCCGGAAACTACGGCGAATCGGCCTTGCTAATCAGGCAGGCCAGGGATTTGGGCATTGATGTGCCCTTCCTGGGCGGAGACACTTGGGAAGCCCCTGAGTTCCTCTCCATCGGCGGCGAAGCGGTGGAAGGGGCGGTATTCAGCACCCACTTTACCGCTGAAGCACCGGTAACTCCCGAGTCCGATCGCTTCCTGAACGCTTACAGGCAGAAGTACGGCAAGGAAGCCAATGCCTTTGCGGCTTTGGGCTACGATGCCTACATGCTCATCCTCGATGTGATCGAAAAGGTGGGCTCCGCTGATCCCCAGGCCATCCGGGATGGTTTGGCCCAGGTACAGGGGTTCATGGGCGCCACTGGAATCATCTCCTTGGATGAGAACGGGGACGCGGTGAAATCTGCTGTGATCAACAAAGTGGAGAACGGCAAATTCGTCTATCTGACCACAGTGGAACCGGAGTTCTGAGTTGACGCTTGAGGAGGGGGCCAAACGTGGGTAGCATCTCTTTGTTTCTGCAGCACCTGACCAACGGCATTACCCTGGGGAGTTTGTATGCCCTCATTGCCATCGGCTATACCATGGTTTACGGTATCCTCAGGCTGATCAACTTTGCCCACGGTGACATCTTCATGCTGGGGGTGTACCTCACCTACTTCGGGATTATCTACACGGCGATCCCATGGTGGCTGGTGTTCATCATCGCCCCAGCGCTCACTGGGCTGGTGGGTCTGCTCCTGGAAAGGGTGGCCTACAAACCTCTCAGGGAATCTCCCCGCATCACCATCCTCATCTCCGCAATTGGCGCCTCCTTTCTTTTACAAAACTTGGGGATCGTTTTGTTTGGGGGAAGGCCTCGCGCCTTCCCTGTTCCTCGTATTTTGAACCATGTTGTAAAAGTCAGGGGAGTGTCCATTAACGTTATCACCTTCATCATCCCAGTTGTCACCATCCTGCTGCTCATTGGGCTTACTTATTTCATAACCAAAACCAAAACGGGCATGGCCATGCGCGCCCTGTCCCGGGATTATGAAACGGCAAGTCTGATGGGTATCGACATCAACAGGATCATCTCCATCACCTTTTTCATGGGCTCCTTTTTGGCCGCGGTGGGGGGCATTATGTGGGGAGCGCGCTATCCCCAGTTGATGCCCCTCATGGGCGTGATGCCGGGTCTGAAAAGCTTTATTGCTGCAGTTGTGGGAGGCATTGGCAACATCGCTGGGGCAGTGGCCGGCGGCTTTTTGCTGGGCCTGGGCGAGATTATGCTGGTGGCCCTGCTGCCTAGGCTCACCGGCTACCGGGATGCCTTTGCCTTTGTGGTGCTCATCATCATCCTGCTCTTCAAACCTTCCGGCCTCCTGGGCCAGAGTCAAACGGAGAAGGTGTAGGTTGTGGTGAGGAGCCGAAACTTGGGTGCCTTGTTGTGCTGCAGTGGGCAAAAACCGCGGAGAAGGTGAGACCATGAGGGAACAACAAAGGAGGCGCCTGGCCCTAATTGCCATTTTGTGCACAGTGCTGGCGCTGTTCCTGGCTAATAAGTACTTGGATGACTACAAGATTAGGATTATCAACTTGTCGGGCATTTACGTAACCTTGGGCTTGAGTATGAACCTGATCAACGGCTTCACTGGGCTGTTCTCCCTGGGTCATGCTGGTTTTATGGCTGTGGGAGCCTACACGGTGGGCCTGCTCACCATGCCCATCCCCATGAAGGAGATGAACTTCTTCTTCCAGCCCATCGTGCCCTGGCTGGCCAACGTGGAAATGGGCTTTCTGCCCGCGCTGCTCGTGGCGGGTTTGATCTCGGCCTTCCTGGGCGTTCTGATCGGTGCTCCGGTCTTAAGGCTGAGGGACGATTATCTGGCCATTGCCACCTTGGGCTTTGCCGAGATCATCCGGGTGGTGTTCACCAACACCCAATCCCTGACCAATGGGGCCCTGGGCCTGAAAGGTATTCCCAACTACACCAACACCTGGTGGAGCTGGGGGGTAGCTTTCGTGACCATCTGGTTTGTGAGCTTCTTGATCCGGGGCAGCTACGGCAAGGCCTTCATGGCCATCAGGGAAGATGAGATAGCTGCGGAAGCCATGGGCATCAACCTGTTTAAGCATAAGGTGTTGAGTTTTGCCTTTGCCTCCTTCTTTGCCGGGGTGGCCGGCGGGCTATTGGCTTCGCTCTTGGGCACCATCGACCCCAATATGTTCCGGATCACCTTGACCTTCAACATTCTGCTCATTGTGGTCTTGGGGGGCCTTGGACGCATTGCCGGCACAGTAATTGCCGCGGTGGTGGTCACGGTCATGATGGAAGCCCTGCGCTTTTTGGATGAGTCCATCAACCTGGGGTTCGTTCAGATCAAGGGCATTCCCGGTATGCGCATGGTGATCTTTTCCATCATCCTGATCCTGGTAGTCGTTCTGCGCAGAGAGGGGCTTTTGACCAGGCTAAAAGGGCGTGAGGCTAGTTATGCTGAGAATTGAGAACCTGACCATGAGATTTGGAGGAGTCGTGGCCTGCAGCAGTTTCCACGCGGAAATCAAGCCGGGGCAGATTGTTGGCCTGATCGGCCCCAACGGGGCGGGGAAGACCACCGTGTTTAACGTGATCACTGGGGTGTACAGACCCACGGAGGGGCAGATCTTCTTCACCCCCAGGGAAGGGGAAACACACCAGCTGGTGGGCCTGACCCCTGACCGCATCGCCAAACTTGGCATCTGCCGCACTTTCCAGAACATCAGGCTCTTTGGCCAGCTGTCCGTTTTGGACAATGTGTTCATCGGCAGCCACCTGCGGTTGAGATCAAATGTGCTCTCTTCAGTGCTGCGCCTGCCCGGCTATGCCCGGGAAGAGCGGGAGATTTACGAGAAATCCCTGTATCTCTTGGAGAAGATCGGGCTGCAGGATTTCAAAGACGAAAAGGCCAGCTCCCTGCCTTACGGCATGCAGAGGAGGCTGGAAATGGCCCGGGCCCTGGCCACAAGCCCCAAGCTTTTGCTCTTGGATGAGCCGGCGGCGGGCATGAATCCCCAGGAGACCCGGGAGCTGATTGACTTCATCCAGGAGATCAAAGAAGAGTTTGGACTGACCATCTTTTTAATTGAACACCACATGGAAGTGGTTATGGAGATCAGCGAGAGAATCTATGTGCTGGATCACGGGGTGCTCATTGCCGAAGGCAGCCCCAGCGAAGTGCAGAGGAATGCCAAGGTGATCGAAGCCTATTTGGGGGTGGGCTAGTGCTTGAGGTAGTAGATTTGCATGTAAACTACGGAGGGATTGCTGCCCTGAGGGGCATCAACCTCACCATCAAGGAAAACCAGATCGTGACCCTCATCGGCGCCAATGGAGCTGGGAAATCCTCTACGCTCAGGGCCATCATGGGCTTGGTGAAAAAGTCCAGTGGTAAAGTGCTCTACAAAGGGGAAGACATCTCCAATCTGCCCACCAAGGATATTGTCACCAAGGGCATTACCATGGTTCCCGAAGGGCGGCGCGTGTTCGCCAATCTGACAGTGGAAGAAAACCTCCTCTTAGGCGCCTACACCCGCACGGATCAAAGGGCGGTGGCCCAGGACCTGGAGGCGGTGTACAACACCTTCCCCAGACTCAAAGAGCGCAGCTGGCAGAAGGCGGGGACCCTCTCCGGCGGCGAACAGCAGATGCTCGCTGTGGGGAGAGCCCTCATGAGCAGTCCCCAGATCCTCATGATGGATGAGCCCTCTTTGGGGTTAGCACCTCTGCTGGTGAAGGAAGTCTTTGAGATTATCCTCCTGCTGCGGGAGCGGGGCAACACCATTTTGCTGGTGGAGCAGAACGCCAAAAAGGCCCTGGAAATCGCCGACTACGCCTACGTTTTGGAAACGGGGCAGCTGGTGTTGGAAGGGCCCGGGCAGGCCCTGCTGGAGGACGCCAAAGTACAGGAAGCCTACCTGGGGGCAGCAAGGTAAAAAAGGAAACGGCCGGCGTAAACCGCTGGCCGTTTTTGCGTTCAGGGCAGCTAACAGAGGTGGGCGCACCTGGCATTTATCGCTTCCCAGCGCTGCGCATCATCGCCCCGTTCAGTGAGTTTGTGCTTGTACATCCAGTCTTCGGCGGATCTAACTACCTGGGTAAGTGGCTCAGCCAATGTGGTGCGGGTCGCGACCCCCAGGGCTACGCTGAGCTGCACCGGGCCGGCCTGTACCTCCTCGCAGGCGGTGCGGATGCGCTCACAGATGGCCAAGGCTTCGCTTTCGCTGGTATTGGGCAGCAGAATGGCGAACTCATCACCACCCCAGCGGGTGACAATATCGTCGGCGCGGCAGTTGCTTTTCAGCACCCGGGCTGCGTTTACCAGCAGGGAGTCGCCCGTATCATGCCCGAAGGTGTCATTGGCCAGTTTGAGGAAGTTGAGATCACCAATGATCACGCTCAAGGGCAGGGCCTCGGCCCCATCGAGTTCCTCCAGCTTTTTGTCGAAGTAGGTGCGGTTATACAAGCCGGTGACCGGGTCTTTGTAGCTCAGTTCCCTCAGCTGCAGCTCGGCCTGCTTGTGCCCAGTGATATCCACGGTTACGCCAACAACCCTGGTGGGACGATGGTGTCGATCACGGGCCACGATCACCGCCCGGGCCAGGGCCCAGCGCCAGGTGCCGTCGGCGGCTAGGAGCCTGAGTTCCTCTTCAAAGGCTTTACTCTTACCGGTGAGATAGTCCTCCAGGGACGAGCGCAGGCGCGGCAGATCCTCTGGATGGATCAGGGCAGTGTCAAACACCAGCTGGCTGGCTAGGGTATCTTGATCATAGCCCAGCAGTTCGGCATAGCTCTGCCTGCGGATGGAAAACCCATGTGTACTGGACCAATCCCACAGCCCGATTCTGCTGCCTGCCAGGGCCAATTCCAGCCTTTTACGCTGGTACTGCAGCTCCTGGTGAATGTGAATTAAATACCAAGACCCCACCAGCAGCGCCAGGGCCGCCAGCAGGATCCGCAGCACAGTCATTGTCATTGCAGCAAACCCCCAACCCCTTGGGTCTTATCTTCAGCAGCTCTTCAATTATACATAAACTAAGTAATATCGTCAACAAAGTGAAACCTGGTGCAAGCCGCTCCCTTTGCGAAAAACGAAGCGGGGGCCCCTGCGGGCGCCCCGCCTTGGTGTTTGGAAACTTGGTATCAGCGCTTAACAAAGACCGCTTAACGATGAAAAGCTCCATCCTGGGGCCCCAGTAAAACGCCGGTCCCGTGGGGCCGCCAGCCCGCGGCAGCCATGGTTACTTGGCCCCGGGCCCAACCCTGGTTGATGCGCCGTTCCACCTCGGCCAAGAGGGGAACTCCTTCCACCACGGAAGCACTCTCCACGGTGTAGGCGCCCACAGCTGTGGCCAGGGTTACTGCATCCTCCGGTGCCTTGCCGCAGGCCAGCCCGGCGAGGAAACCGGCGATGGTGGTATCCCCAGCTCCGGTTGTTCCCCGGGCCGTGACTTGGAAGACCGGGGAGTGGAGTTGGCGGCTGCGCCACTGCTCTCCCAGTAGGGCAGCTGCCCGGGAACTTGAACAGACATAAAACCCTTGGCTGCCCAGCTTGATGCCTACCAGCGCGCTGCCCAGATCTAAAAGGCTTCTGCCCAGCTCATCCAGGAGAGCTGTGCTGAGCTGGAGGCGGCCTGCCTGCAGGGCCGCGTAGTGCTCCCGGGACACCATGAAGAGAAGTTCGTCTAGACTGGGCAGGAAGATGTCCACAAAGGGGAGGGTACGCGCCAGTATTTTTTTCCAGTCCACCTGACCGGCGGGGGCATTGGGGTCGGGCACGGCCATATCTAGGCTGGTGATACAGCCCGCCTCCTTAGCCCTCTGAAACACAGCTGCCAGGTGCTCACCATTGTTAATGTACATCTGGCGCATGAGGGGCGGGTACCCGAAATGGAAGAAGCTTGCTTCGACTGCGCCAAAATCGATATCTTCCAGGGAAAACTCATGGTTGCAGCCGGGATAGTGGAGGAACACCCGGTCCGTGCCTGGGGGGCTGAGCACGATGGTGTAGGAAGTGGTCCCCTCAGAACGGTGCAGATAACCCGCGGAAACTCCCTGCTGCTCAAAGATGTTGCGGATGATGTTGGCCAGATGATCGCTGCCCACCCGGGCTATGAGGATGGGGTCAAAGCCCAAGCGCTTCAGGCACAGGCCCGTGTTGGCCACCACCCCACCCGTGGAGAAGCTCAAACCGTCCATCTCCACAATCGTACCGGGCTTGAGGGCATCCAGGCCCCCCCGGCGCCAGCTAGGGATGATATCTAAACAGAGATGTCCCACAACCGCAATGCGCATAACTCCACCTCTAATTCTAGCTGATTATTTTCATACTTCGTGAAAGCGGGCGCTTAACCCTTTTTCTCCCCGCGTGTTCGTTCTGGGGAGGAGTAGGGAGGCGGAAACAGAAAGCTATAAGCAAAAAGAGTTCGGAAAGGAAGGGTGCTTACCATGAGAAGGCGTTGGCGTGTGTTGGCTTGGGTGCTCGCCTTGGCGCTGGTGGTGGGCGGCACAGCGCTGGCCAGTACCATCACCGGTACCGTGGCCGGGGTGGATAAATACGGCAACCTTACCTTAGACCTCTTAACGAAGACCCTTTTGGATGCAGGCTTTGAATTCGGGGACCTGCTCCAGGTGGAAATCGGTGGGGAAGTTCTGCAGGCCCCCTTTGTCACGGCCTACAGCGACGTTGATGTGGGCAGCCTCCTGGTGCGCGGCCCCGGCGGAGCAGGGGAGGCCCCGGTGATGCTGGCCATCAACATGGGCAACTTCGCCGGCACCTATGGCGCTGGGGAAGGGACTGGGGTCTTTTTATCTGTGGCGGAAAAGGGCAGCTACCTCGCGGAGTGGCTCAACCGCCAGCTGGTGCGCACCAATGAGCGGGCTGATTACCCCAGCGATGAGGTGTTTGCCAACTTCCGGGAAGTGGCCCTAGGACAGATGGCCCGAGGTCTCTATTACCGCTGCAGCAGTCCGGTGAACAACGAACTGGGGCGGGCGGCCTATGCCGATGCCCTCATCAAGGCCGCGGGCATCCGCACAGTGATCAACTTGGCCGATGGCCCGGAAGAACTGGAAGGCTACTTCGCCCAACCCGATTTTAATTCCCCCTATTACAAGGAACTGTACGAGCAGGGGCGGGTCATTCTGCTCAATATGGGCGTGGATTTCCGCTCTCCAGACTTTCAAGCTAAACTCAAGACCGGTTTGGAGTTTCTCCTGGCCAATGAGGGCCCCTATCTGATCCACTGCACAGAAGGCAAAGACCGGGCGGGGTTTGTCTCGGCTCTGCTGGAGGCTTTAATGGGGGCAACCGTCCAGGAGATCAAGGAAGATTACATGCTCAGCTACGTGAACTACTACGGGGTGGAGTACGGGTCGGAGCAGTACAACAAGATCGCCGAGAGCAATGTGCTGGCAGCCCTGCGGGAATTGGCGGGCCTGCCCAAGGAAGCAAGCCTAGAAGGTGTGGATCTGGCGGCAGCCGCTGAAAATTACCTGCAGGCCATCGGCCTGGGCAGCGCACAGATTGGGGAGCTCAAAGCAAGGCTCAAGGCTGCGCCCAACTAAAGGACGTGGGGGATAAGAATGAAGGCACTTTTGGTTATCGATATGCTGAACGACTTTATCGCCGAAGATGGTGTGCTGACCACCGGTGCCGCGGGCAGGGAGATTATTGGGTTCATCAAGGAAAGGATAGCAGAATTTCGGGCCCAGGGTGCTCCGGTCATCTTCATCTGTGATCACCATGAACAAGATGACAAGGAATTCGAGATGTTTCCCGCCCACTGCCTCGCCGGCAGCCCAGGCAGTCAGATCATAGCCGAACTTGAGGTTCAGCCCCGGGACAAGATCATCACCAAACGGCGCTACAGCGCGTTTTTCGGTACGGAGCTGGACCTCTACCTGCGGGAGAAGGGTGTGGAAGAACTGTATCTGGTGGGAGTGTGCACCAACATCTGCGTGCTCTACACCGCGGCCGATGCCCGCAATCTGGGTTACCGGGTGCACATCTACGCCCAGGGCGTGGCTTCCTTTGATGAGCAGGCTCACCACTTTGCCCTCAAAGAGGCCCAGCAGGTACTGGGCTGCACCATCTTGTAGATAGAGACTTTGTGCTCCGGGGAGGCCAGCTGATGAGGATTGTGACCCTGCGGAAAGAAGATGAACAGCAGATCAAGCAGGCGGCTGGCCTCCTCGTGGCCGGTTTCCGAGACAACTGGCCGGAGGCCTGGCCAGATCTAGAATCTGCCCTAGCTGAGGTGCACGAATGCTTAAGCCCCGAGCGGATCTGCCGGGCCGCCCTGGATGACCAGGGCCGGGTACTGGGTTGGATCGGGGCCATTCCCCAGTACCAGGGCCGGGTCTGGGAGCTGCACCCTTTAGTGGTTGCTGCCGAGTGCCGCGGGCGCGGCCTGGGCACCAGGCTGGTCAGGGACTTGGAGGAACAAGTGCGCCTGCGGGGAGGGATTACCCTCTATGCCGCCAGTGATGATGAAATGGGGCAGACCTCCTTGGCCCATGTGGACCTCTATGCGGATCTACCCAGCCGCATTAAAAACATTCAGAACTTCAAGGACCACCCTTATGAGTTCTATCTGAAACTCGGTTTTCAGACCATCGGTGTAATCACCGATGCCAATGGGCTGGGCAGACCAGATATCCTCTTGGGCAAACGCGTTATTCCCTGGGACCGGGGAGGAGGCACAGCCCCCGTGTAGAAAGTAGGGCTATTATCTCCCTGCCGCGCAGCGCTGGGGGGAAATGCAAGCAGCCGCGGGGCTGCGGCGAAGCGGAGAGATTTCTATTGGACAAGCATACTGTGGAAACCCTGGCCAAGCTGGATGAACAGGGCAAAACGCAGCTCCGGCGGGGGCAGTGGACAGAAGCCATTCAGACCTTCAGCGCCATGCTGGAGCTTGAGGATCATCCCATGATCCGCAACAACCTGGCCACCGCCTATTACAGCAGCGGTCAGCTGCAGGAAGCCTGGGCCGCCCTCAAACCAGAACTAGACCAAGGGGTGTTCGGCCCCTACTCCTGGGCCCTGGCCAGCATGATTGCCTTCGATTTGGGGCGGAGCAGTGAAGCCCGGGAATACTTGGAGCGGGCCATCGCTTTGTTTGAACTGGGAGGCCGCGACCCTGAGGAGCTGGGGTTCGACCCCGACGGCTGGTGGGAGTACACCGTAATTATCAAGCGCGCCGCCGGCCATTTGGGGGATCACCGCCTAATTGTGGATCTGCACCGCCGCTGGGAGCGTTTTTACCGCACCCCAGAGGACATTTTCCAGGCGGGAGTGGCCCTGTTTAACTTGCATTATCCCCTAGAAGCGGCTGAGGTGTGGTCCCAGGTGAGGGATCGCCAGTGGAGCTTCCTCCAGGCCTATATTTCCGTGGCCAAGTTGGTGGACCAGGGGCTGGTGCCCAGCTTCACCCTCCCCTATTCCCCGCCTGAATTCCGCAAGCCTGAAAACTCCAGCTCAGAGGATGTCCAGAAGCTGCTCAGCCACGGGGGCAACCGGGTTTTGGTTTTGGACACCCTCTTTACCCCCGGGTTTCCCAGGGAAGCGGCGCAGCAGAGCATCAGGGCCCTGGCTTCCTTGGGGGAGTGGGGAAGCGCCTTTGCCCACTCCCTCTTCCAGAGCAGCATGGTGCCTCAAGAATGGAAATTTGCGGCGGGCATGGGCCTTTTAGATCAAGGGGCGCTGCAGCCTGGAGAGCCTGTGACCATGCTCATCGATGGTGTGGAACAGGAAGTGAGGATGACCGTGCGGGAGGTGGCCCCCAATGCCCGTGCAGAAAGGGAAACGCTGCGGCAAGCCGAGGAGCTCTTCCTGGCTGGCGAGTACGAACAGGTAAAGGACCTGCTCATAGGGGCAGCCCGCACCGAAAAGCTGTCCCTGGAAGGGCTGCAGATCCTGGCCCGGGCGCACATAGGCTTGGGCGAGCTGGAGCAGGCCTTGGCCATCGTGGATCTCTTCGCGGGGTTGGGGGATCAAGGGTACGACCTGGGGTATTTGGTTGCCGCGGATCTGTGCTCCTTATGCGGCTTGAAAGATCGGGCTTGGGAATACTTGACTCTCGTCTCTTACTCCAAGCTCAAACCAGGTGCCCAGCAGACTTATCGGCGCATCAAGGAGCAGTTGGCAGCGGAGTAAAGGCGGAGTTGTGTGCGGGTGTGTCGGGGATGTAAAATTCGCCTTGATTTCTCGGGGGATTAATGTATTATATTATTATAACAACTTAGTTGAGGGGAAGTTATGGAGCTAATCAAAGAGAATTCGCCGATAGCCTTGTACCACCAGTTAAAGTCCATCTTAGCGGCTAAGATCATGAACAACGAGTGGCAGGCTGGCGATCGACTGCCCACTGAATACGAGCTGTGCCAGCAGTACGGGGTGAGCCGGATCACGGTTCGTCAGGCTTTGGCAGAGTTGGAACGGGAAGGTTTGGTGAAGCGTCGGCAGGGGGTGGGAACGTTCGTATCCATTCCCAAGATCGAACAGCAGCTCACCAGTTTCTACAGCTTTTCAGAGGAATTCCGCAAGCGCGGCCTCAAGCCCCGCAACGAAGTGGAAAAGCTGATGCTGCTGCGCCCTGAGGCCCAGATCAGCAGGGCATTGGAGCTTCCCGATACGGAAGAAGTGTATTACCTCAAGCGGCTGCGCTACGCCGATGAGGTGTTAATGGCCATCGAAGAGACTTACCTGCCCGCGCGGCTCTTCCCTGGGTTGAGCAAGGAAGAACTGGATGCCGCAGCCCTCTATGATGTGATGCGCAATAAGTACGGCATTGTGGCCGATTCCGCCACAGAGACCTTCGGAGCTGTGGCCATCGATGAACACGAAGCGGCGCTGTTTAAGCTGCCCGCAGGCCATCCCGCCTTGGATTTGGAACGCCGCACCTATGCTGGGCAGCAGTGCGTTGAGTACACGCGGGGTATTGTGAGGGGGGATAAGTTCCGGTTCGAAGTCAAGTTGAAATAGATGGTTGGCGAGGAAACCCTGGTGTTTCCTTTCTTTCCCCCAACCATTGTCATGACAACATAACAAGAAAGGGCTGAGAATCGTGTATTTGACTGAGAAGGAGATCTTTAGTCAGTACGCTGCGCTGCGCCAGACCTATGCTTACATACTCACCCGGGCTCAAGAACTTAAGGATCTGTACCAGAGTCACAGGCCGCGCAGCCTCACTTTCATCGGCTGTGGCTCGGGCTTTTGCCTCTGCCAGTCGGGGGCAACCTCGGCCCAAATGCGCCTGGGGGTGGCCGCGAATGCTCTGGCCGCAGGGGATCTTTTGATCAACTTCCGGCACTACCGGGGCATGCTTCAGGAGGGCATGATCATCGCTCCCTCCCGTTCCGGCGGAACCAGTGAAGTGGTTTTGGCCGTGGAGAAGGCCAAGGAGCTGGGTATACCTGTGATTGCCATCTCCGCCAAAGCAGCTTCGCCCTTAAGCGAACTGGCTGACTTGACCTTGGAGATTCCCTGGGCCTTTGATGAGAGCGTCTGCCAGACCCGGACGGTGACCAATCTTTATACCGCTGACCTTATGCTGATCGCTATCTTGGCCCAAGATGACTCGCTGCTCGCGGAAATCGATGCGGCCATCACCGCTGGTCCTGCCTTCATGGAGCGGTACACTCCAGTGGCCCAAGAAATCGCCCAAGGGGACTTTGATCATGTGGTCATCCTGGCCGATTCGGAACTGGATGGCATTGCCAGCGAAGCGGCTATTGCCTTTATGGAGATCCCCCAGGTCCAGGCCAATTATTTCCATGTCCTGGATGTGCGCCATGGGCCCATGGTGCTCATTGGAGAAAAGACCTTGGTAATTGCCGCCCTGTCTCCAGAAGAAGGGGATCTGCAGCGCGACCTGATTCGGGATCTGAAAGGTAAGGGTGCTAAGGTGGCTGTGGTGAGCCGAAAGGGCACTTCCTGGGGGGCGGACTGGGAAGTGGAGCTTCCAGAGTATGAGCACTTTGCGGTGGCGGGCATCCCCTTCATCTTCTTGCCCCAGTCCATAGGCTTCTACAAAGCGCTGCACAAGGGCTTGAATCCAGACCTTCCCGCGGGTCTCTCAGCCATGATCGATTTGAGTAGGGAGAGCTAAGGGAAGAAGGGAGGTTGGAGCAGTGTCCCATTATCTCCAGGAGCTGATTAGGGGATACAAGGCAGGTATCCCCCAGGGAATATTCTCTGTCTGCAGCGCTAATGGCTTTGTGCTGGAGTCCCTCTTGGAATTCGCCCAGCGCAGCGACCAGGTGGCTTTAGTGGAAGCAACCAGCAATCAGGTGAATCAGTTTGGCGGTTACACCGGGATGAAACCTAAGGATTTTGCGCAGTTCGTGTGGGATCTTGCGGCCAAGGTTGGTTTTCCCCTGGAAAAGGTGATCTTGGGCGGAGACCACTTGGGCCCCAACCCCTGGCGCGGGGAACCGGCTGCGGCAGCCATGGCCAAGGCCGAGGTTTTGGTTAGGGAGTATGTGCAAGGGGGCTTTACCAAAATCCACCTGGATGCCAGCATGCACTTGGGGGACGATGGTGATCCCGGAAGGCCCTTAGAGCCAAGGATAATTGCCCAGCGCACCGCCCTGCTCTGCCAGGCCGCCGAGCGCGCCTATGGAGAGCTGCTCCAGGAAAACCCCAAGGCTGTGGCGCCGGTTTACATCATCGGTACAGAGGTGCCGGCCCCAGGTGGTACCCAAGGGGATACAGGGCTGAGCGTGACTAGGCCCGAGGACTTCCATACGACAGTACAGGTGACTAAGGAGGCCTTTGAGAAGTTGGGCCTTGCCGCGGCGTGGGAGAGGGTCGTGGGCGTTGTGGTGCAGCCTGGTGTGGAGTTCGGGGATCAGGCCGTCCACGAGTACGACCGGGAACAGGCCCGGGAACTCACCAAGGAACTGGAGAAGTACCCCCGCCTGGTATTTGAAGGGCATTCCACCGACTACCAGCAGCCGGAGGCCCTCAAACAGATGGTGGAAGATGGGGTGGTGATCCTCAAGGTGGGGCCCGAGCTCACCTTTGCCCTGCGGGAAGCCCTGTTCTTGCTGGAGCATATGGAACAGCAGATTCCCGCTTTGGCCGGCGCAGAACTATCGAGGCTGCAGGCCACCATGGAAGAGATTATGCTGGCTGAACCGGCCAACTGGGCCCCCTACTACCAGGGCAGTCCGGCGGAGCTGGAGTTCGCGCGCAAATACAGTCTTTCGGACCGCATCCGTTACTACTGGCCCCATCCCCAGGCCCAGGCCGCGGTGGCTCGGCTTTTGACCAACCTGAACAGCGTGGATCTGCCCCTCCCCCTGCTCAGTCAGTACCTGCCCCGGCAGTATGCCAAAGTGCGGGCCGGTGCCCTGACTAAGCGGGCTGAGGACCTCATCAAAGACCGTATTGCCGAGGTCTACGAGAAGTATCTTGGGGCCACAAAACCTGCCTGAAGGCGGTGCAGCTGATGTTAGCAACGGTAAAAGAGATTCTGCACATGGTTACCCCTGGCTGGGCTGTGGCGGCCTTTAACGTACATAACTTGGATGATGCCCGGGCCGTGGTGGAAGCAGCGGAGGAGCTGAATTCCCCAGTAATCCTCATGGTGAGCCAAAGCGCCCTGGAGTATGCGGGCCTTTCCTTTGCTGCCCGCATCTGCCGCACAGCTGCGGAAGAAGTGCGGATACCTGTGGCGGTGCAGCTCGATCACGGACGCAGCGTGGAACTGGCCCTAGCGTGCATGCACCACGGCTTCACTGCAGTAATGTTTGACGGCTCCCACCTCCCTTTAGAAGAGAACATTGCCCAGACCAGGCAGGTGGTCAAGGCCGCGGCCCGCTTTGGTGTCTCGGTAGAAGGGGAGCTGGGGGTAATCGGCGGCAAAGAAGATGAGCTGGCCGTCGCGGATCAGGAGAGCAATCTCACTGATCCCCAGGAGGCCCAGCGCTTTGTGGAAGCAACGGGCATTGATGTATTTGCCCCCGCGGTGGGTACGGCCCATGGGTTTTACACACGGCCGCCCCGCATCAATTTGGAGCGGGTGCGGGCCCTTCGGGCTCAGGTCAAGGTGCCTTTGGCTCTGCACGGCTCTTCGGGCTTAAGCACTGTGGTACTTAAGCAGCTGATTGCTGAGGGTATAGCCAAAGTGAACATCGGTACAGACCTCAAGGCTGCCTACACCGCCTCTCTGCGGGGCTTTCTAACGGAGCTTCCTGAAGAACACGAACCGCGTAAAGTCTTTGCCTTCGCCCGTGAACAGATGAAGAACTTGGTGCGGGAGCGCCTTGGCCTCTTAGGGAGTGTGGACAAGGCGCGCTGAGGGGAGAAAAATCCTGCGCATATTTAAAGTTATTGTTCAAATTAACAAGAAGAAAAGCAGGGAATTATGGAGTTATGTTGAAGAATATGGTTATCATGATGTTATGACATCTAGCCATACTTAGTTCAAAACAGCTGCAGCCATCATTTCACCACGATCCTCTCATATTGTCCGAACTACCCGTTCAGAAAAACTCCCAGGTTTAGGTTGGTAAAAGGGGGGGTGAAAAGGGGTCTAGACAGGCGGAGTACACCAGCGCTGATTGGCAGAGCATGCCGGTTTTGGTTCTTAGGCTTTACGGCATTGCATCCAGAATAGTGTACAAGGAGGGTTCCCTGAAGTGAGAAGGCTCGTTATTGGTGCTGTGACCGTATTGTGTTTGGTTATGCTGCTGAGCAGCTCCCTCTTGGCCCAGCAGCGCTCCTTCACCTTCTGGTCCATGTGGAACGAGGGCGAACCGCAGCAGCAGGTACTGGCCCGGGCTATTAAGGATTTTGAAGCCCAGTACGGCGTGAAGGTAGATGTGCGCTGGGCTGGCCGCGAAGTACTGTCCACTGTGCGTCCGCGGCTGCTGGCGGGTGAAAACATCGACTTGGTAGACCAAAATGCCGCCGAACTGTACGGTGCCTTGGTGGTGAACAACATCGCCGGGGCCATGAACGATGTTTTGGACATGGTGGTGCCTGGCGAAGACAAGACGGTACGCGAGGTCCTCAAACCCCAATCCTATGAGGGCTTCTTTAAAGAAGATGGCAACTTGTATGTCATTCCCTATAACCTCATCTCCGCGGGCTTCTGGTACGACAAGGATCTGTGGAATGACCTGGGCATCAAACCTCCCGCAACGTGGACTGAGTTTTTGGAGGTCTGCGATGTACTTAAGGCTAACGGTATCGACCCCATCGCCTTCGGGTTGCTCACAGAGGTTTACCGCAGCTACTTCCCAACCGAAGTGGCCGTGCGGGTACTGGGGGCAGGGGCCCTCAATGCTGCGGCTGGGGATCCCGCAGGTGAACTCTTTAAGGATCCGGCCTGGGTGACCGTTGGCGATATCCTCTATCAGATGAGCCGGAAAGGCCGGAACCTCTTGATGCAGGGCTATGAAGGCAGCGTCTATCCCGCACCTCAGACGGACTGGGTCATGGGCCTGGCCGGGATGTTCTTCTGCGGTTCTTGGATCCCCGTGGAAACCAGGCCGCTGGCTGGTCCTGATTTCAACTACGGCTGCTTCATCTTCCCGGCCATTGAAGGCGGCCAGGGCGATCCCACCAGCGTGAGGATTGACCCCTATGGCTTTAACGTGTTGGCCGGCGCCAAGAATGCCGATTTGGCGAAAGAGTTCGTGGCCTTCTTCCTCAAAGAGGAGTACTGCCGGGCGTGGGTTGAGGAGACCCTGAATATGACGCCCCGCGATGGCATTCCTGCCCCTGCCGAACTGGCTGATCTGCAGGCGGCCATTGAGAGGGCCCAATCCACCCACACCGACTATGATGGCGTCCATGCCGATTACCCAGGCTGGTACCTGGAAGTGTTCCTGCCCTTGAACGCAGAAATCCTCTTAGGAGATATTACTGGTGCCGAGTATGCTAAGAAGCTGAGCACCATGACCAAAGAATTCTGGGCTCGCCAGTAGGGAAGGCTCCCGTGGTGCCGGCCTGGCCGGCACCACCTTCTCAACGAGCTGTGAGGGAGGAGAAGTAATGGACCCCAGGAGTGAGATGTATAAAAACAGGTACAAGAACTTCATTCTTGTAACTACCGTGCCTGTTTTTGCTTTTTACGTGGCCTTTATGATCGTACCCATCGGCATGTCCTTGTTCTACAGCCTGTTTGACTGGGCGGGTTTCACCGCGGATATGGACTTCGTGGGGTTGAGCAACTACTCTTCGCTCCTGTTTAAGGACGAGATCTTTAGAACAACCATCATCAACTCCTTGAAGTACGTCATCTACGGCGGGGTGCTGATTTTCGCCATCACTCTGCTCTTTACCTACCGCATCTCCAACTTCAAATCGAAGCGGCTGAAAGACTTCATCCAAATGCTTTTGTTTGTCCCCAACACCATTTCTCCGGTGGCCTTGGGGATCGGGTGGACCTTTCTGCTCAATCCCCGCTGGGGTGCGGTGAACAACATCATCGATGCTTTGGGGTTGGGCGCGATTAAGCGGCCGTGGCTGTCTGAGGAGTTTATCTTCGCCTCTATGATGTCGCTGTTGGTGTGGATTCATGTGGGCTTCTTTTTGGTGATGTTCTTGGCAGCCGCCGACAGGATTCCCCCCAGTCTGTATGAATCGGCCCAGCTCGATGGGGCTAGTACCTGGAAAATGTTCACCACGATCACTGTTCCCTTGGTTCGGGACATCATCAGCACTTCCGTGGTGATGTGGATCATCTTTTCCTTCAAGATCTTCGGCTATATCTTCGCCTTCATCGGCGGCGCAGCCAGCGACCCACCGGTGAACATCAGGAACATTGCGGTGCAGCTCTACTTAACGGGGTTTGGCAAACGGACTCCCCTGTACCGCTTGGGCTATGCCAGTGGGATGGGCATTATTCTGCTGCTGCTGGTTGTGCTGTTGACCTACATTGCCCAGCGCTTGTTCCGGACCACGGAGACACTGGAGTTTTAGGGGGGGAAAACGGTGCGTCGACTGCGTCTCTCAGAATGGCCCAGATACCTTGTGAGTATCTTTCTCCTGCTGTGGATCGTTTTCACCGTGTTCATCAGCGCGTGGCTTTTTGTCTCTTCCTTTAAGTCCACCCGGGAGATCTTCCAGGGCATGTGGAAACTGCCCAGCAAGTGGACCTTGGATAACTATGTGCGGGTCTTAAGGGATTTCGGGCTGGCTAGGTACATGGCTAACAGCTTGTTTGTGGTCACCGTGGCTACCCTCCTTGTGCAGATCCTCTCCACACCCGTGGCTTACGTTTTGGCGCGGCTGAAGTTTCCCTTTTCCCCCTTTGTGCTGTTGTGCTTTATCGCCGGTATTGCCATCCCTGTGCAGACCATTTACATACCCCTCTATCTGATCATGAAGGAGATTGCCCTGGTGGACACTTACACGGGCATTATCTGGCTCTACGCCATTACCTCCGTGCCCTTTGCCATCTACCTGTTGATCGGTTTTTTCCGCAGCATACCCTCGACTTTGGAAGAGGCAGCCTTAATTGACGGTGCCTCCGCGGGCCAAGCCTTCCTCAAGATTATGCTGCCCATGGCTCGGCCGGGGATTATCTCTTCGAGCATCTATGTGTTCATCATGACTTGGAAAGAGTTTGAGCTGGCCTTGGTTTTCCTCAGCCTCGAGGAAAAGAAAACCCTTTCTTTGGGACTCTATTCCCTGATCACCCGCTTGACCTACACCGGTGACTGGGCCGGGCTGTTTGCCGGTGTGATCTTGGTTGTGGTTCCCTCCACCATCTTCTACATCCTGGTGGCCCGCCACTTCATTTCCGGGATTACTGCCGGGATCGGCAAGAGTTGAGGTAGAGGTGCGGCACTTGCCTGGTTAAGTTCTTAAGGAGGAGGCCTGCCTGGTGAGTGAAGTGAAGGTTTATGCAGACAAGCTGCCCATCAAGACCTATCTGCTTGAGGAGCCCGATCCCAACCCGTTCTTTGTGGAGTATCTGGGCATGCCGAACTTCTACCCTTATCCCCTGAAAAACAGGGTGGCCAAGGAAGCGCGGGATGTACTGTACAACGTGTACTGCCTGGAAAACGAGTATTTCAAACTGACTGTGCTGCCAGATCTAGGCGGAAAGCTCTATGCCTGCTATGACAAGCGCTGTGGGCGGGATATTTTCTACCGCAATCCCGTCATCAAACCGCAGATGGTGGGTACCACGGGCGCCTGGACTTCTGGCGGGGTGGAGTTCAACTACCCCAATCGGGGACATCGTCCCTCGGCTGTGGATTACACCGATACGGTGATGCAGCAGTATGGGGATGGGTCAGCTGCCATCATCATCAGCGAAGTGGACCGCATCTCCTGGCTGCGCTTTTCCGTGGAGCTGCGCTTGTATCCGGGTAGAGCCTACATTGAGCAGATAGTCCGGCTGTACAACCCCAATGCCTACCACGATTCCTATTACGTCTGGAGCACCAGTTCGGAACTGGAAACGCCAGGGCTGGTCTGGCGCTATCCCACCTTGTGGTACATTGAAGAAACAGATCTGATCCGCCACCTCTGGCCCCTGGGTCCAGGGGGCCAGGATTACCGCTACAACGACACCATCAAACAGTTCGCGCTGCCCTTTACCAGTGAGGTGCTGAAGGATTACATGGGTCTTTTTGATCCCGCCACCAACAGCGGGATCGTACATCTGGCCGATTACCGCCAGGTGCCCGGCAAAAAGATCTGGTCCTGGGGTAGTGCCTCCGCAGGCCGCCTATGGTGCAAGCGACTCACGGATAACGACGATTGCTATGTGGAACTGCAGGCAGGGGCGGTGGAAACCCAAAATCAGTTTAACTTCTTAGAACCCCACAACACACTGCTCTTCCGGGAGTATTGGCTCTACTCCCTGGATAACGGGCCCTTGGGCGCCGCCAGCAGAGATCTCATCTGTTCTTACCAGCTGAAAGAAGGCCGCCTCCAGTTCAGCGTAACAGCCACGGGCCAGTTCCCAGGGACTACCATGATGCTCAGAAGCGGTGGGGAGGAAGTTTTCAGGCAGGAATTGGACCTAGATCCCCTAACCAGCCGCCAAGTGAGCATCGAGTTGGACCTGCAGTGGCTGGATGGGGATCTGGAAGTGGTCTTTGTCCACGGTAAGCAGGTCTTGCTCCGGGAGACGGTACTGGATCATGACGAGGCCTTAGTGATGATTGACCGTGAGGAGTACATACCCGCCGATCGGCCCCCTGCCCCCACTGAACAGGCGCTGCGCGCTGAGAAGTCTAGGTTTTACAACCAAGCCATCGAGCTCGCCGAAAAGCTCAGGGCCAGCAACCCCGACTGCGTGGAGGCCGCGCTGCAAGTGGGGCGCTGCTACCTTAAGAAGGGTTTGGCCGAAAAAGCGGTGGAAACCCTCGCCGAGCTTGCCCTCAGCAATCCCCAACATGCAGAGCTGCAGTATTATTTTGGCTTGGCTCTGTGGCGTACTTCTCAGCAGGAGCGAGCCCTCAAGGCCTTCTTCCGGGTACCCAACTCTTCCAAGCTGTTTGCCGCGGCTTCGTATTTCATGGCCCTAGCCCACATCCACAGCGGTGCCTATGAAAAGGCCGTACCCAAGCTGGAGTACAACCAAGAAGTGCAGAAGTTCCATTACAAGAGCAGGCTGCTTCTGGCCTACGCCCTGCTGAAACTGGAAGACAAGGAGCGGGCCGCAGAAGTACTCGAAGCATACCTTCAGGAGCATCCCGTGGACTATGTGGCCCTGTATCTTCAGGATCAGTTGAAGGAAACCCCTGGGGCACGGGATTTAATCTTTGGCCAGCCGCAGAACGTGTACGAGGTGCTGGAATTCCTGGATGAAGCAGGGGATTGGCCTGCCTGTGCCGAGCTTTTGCGCGCCTATGCCGTCCAGGAGGGGGCGGATCCACTCCTCAAATGTTATGTCCATTACTATACGGCCCTGCTCTCCGGCACCTCCAGGAAGGATGGGCTCAAACAGGCGGTGGAGGCCATCTCCTTGGACTACGTCTTCCCCAACCACGGGCTGGATCGCAAGATCCTCCAGACGATCCTGGATGTTTCCCCTAAAGCCCAGTACCTCTACGGGCTGCTCGCCTTTAAGGCCCAGAATTACCAAGAGGCTAAGGGCTTGTGGGAGGGCTTGGTGGAGCAGGATTACCCCTACTCGGTGGTGTACAGGAATCTCGCTTTCTACTACCAGAAACATGAACAGGACTACACAAAGGCAAGCGCCATCGCTAAACGGGGCTTAAGCAAAGAGCCGCCCAATGCTGATCTGTATGCCATTTTGGCCACCTGTTATCGGAAGCTTGGTGACAGGGCAGCATGCCGCACCCTCGTTCAGGTGCTGCAGGAAAGGGCAGAGCTGAAGGAGCAGGAGGCCGGGGTGCTCATTGACCTCCTCAACTACCTGGGAGAACATGACAAAGCTGCGCCCATTCTGGAGAGAACAGAGTTCCTCATCTGGGAAAACGCCCCCGAGGGGCTGCTCAGTTACCATAGGCTGTATAAGGATACCTATAAGGGGATGGCCCGGCAGGCCCTTGCGGCCAAAGACTACGACCGCGCGGAGTGGGCCTTGGAGAAGTGTCTGCACATGGAAAAACGCTATGAAGAGAAGTTTGCAGAGCTGTACTTCTACATGGGGCTGCTTCAGGAAAAGCGGGGCAACTTCTCCAGGGCAGTGGAGTACTACCGGAAGGCAGTTGCTGAGGACATCACCGCGGCAGATAAGGAGAACTATCAATACTTGGTAAAGGCCGCCCACAGGCTGGTCAAACTTGATTGGCTGGGCATTCGTTAAGGAGGCTGCCAAACGTTGTATTTAGGCATGGATGGTGGAGGCACCAAGACAGATTACATCTTGCTCGATGAGACGGGGAGAATTGCTGCCCATGTGCGCACCGAAACCACCCATTACATGCAGATCGGGCTCGATCGGGCGGTGGCCCTGATGCGCAGGGCCATTGAACGGGCCTGCCAAAGGGCGGGAGTGGGTCTTGAGGATATTCGCTGTGCCTTTTTGGGCGTGCCGGGATTTGGGGAAAACGCCGAGGCCGCCAGGGAGATCGAAGAGAAGATCGGCAGCTTCCTGGACAGCCGCTTCCAGTGCGGCAACGATGTGGAAGCAGGTTGGGCCGGTTCCCTGGCCTGCCGTCCTGGGATCAATTTAGTGTGCGGCACAGGCGCGATCGGGTACGGCAAGGACCCCAACGGGCTGGGGGCCCGTTCTAGCGGCTGGGGCTGTTTCTGCGGCGATGAGGGTTCAGCCTTCTGGCTGGGCAAGAAAGCCATCGAGCTCTTTGCCAAGCAGAGCGATTGGCGGCTGGAAAGGACCGTCCTCTACGAGCTTATGAAAACCCGTCTGCAGCTTAAGCGGGACTTTGATCTGATTCCCTTCGTCCACAACGAGCTGAAGCTGGAGCGGGATCAGGTGGCCCAACTTGCCCTGATCCTCTTTGAGGCCGCCCGCAGGGGCGATCCCCAGGCCCAAGAAGCGTACCGGCAGGCCGCCTACGAGTGCAGCCTGATTGTGCAGTCGCTGCTCAAACAGCTGAGCTTTCCCCCCGGTGTCGAGATCCCCGTATCCTATTCGGGGGGTGTGTTCAAGGCGGGGGATTTAATCCTCACCCCCCTGCGCGCTTATCTCCAGGGAAGCAGGGTAGTGCTGAAGCAGCCCATCCTCAGCCCTGTTGTGGGGGCGGCCCTGTATGCTTGGCTCCTGGGGAACCCCGGGCGAGATTACCCAACGGATCTGGTGGCTAGGCTGCAAGAGCAGGAGGCAAAAGGGGCGCTGGCCCAGCCTGAAATAGTTGCTTAAGACCCCCGGGCTAGGGGGTCTTTTCGTCTTCAAGCAGTTTGGCCCGCATGTTCTCCAGCACCCGCACCGCTTCCTGGAAGCCTTCCTGCTCCCGCTTGAGCTCCTCCAACTTGGGGCGGTTTTTGGGCAGGAGATTGCGCCAGTATTGGAGGGAATACCAGGGAGGGTGCAGCACAGCCTCCAGTTCCGCCAGGCGCCCCTGCAGTTTGCCTATGCGCAGGGAGATGGCGCTGGAGATGATCTCCTTGGCCACCTCGCTGCGCTGGGTTGGGCGCCACTTTTTCACGGACAGCTTGTAGTTGCGCACCGCCTCATCCAGGTCGTCCTTTTCCAAGGCCTTGACCGCGGCTTTAATGTAGTTGGCTTGGGGCATAAAGCCATGTTTGGTGAGCTGATCTAGGCCGGCTGCAGCCACCAGCCCAGTCAGCACTTTTGTCAGGAAGGACAGGGCGGGAACCATGCTAGATCTTCAGGGCTTTTTCCAGCCACTCCGCGGTTTTGGGGTTCATTTCTTTGAACTGGCGCCATTCGGCTTCTGTGATGTCCAGGGGATCCTTGCCGAACATCTGCTCAATGTTCCGGGCCGCAGCTTCCACCAAGTCCCGGTTCACCGAGAGGGCTGCCAAGATCGAGCCGCTCACGGCGAATAAGCCGTCCACGAAATCAAGGCCAGTGATGCTCTCCAACCCTTTTTCCAAGAGCAAGCCCGCTAGAAAGCCAGCTCCGCCTGCCGCTGTGGTCTTCACTATTTTGCTCACTCTGCCAGCTCCTTTCGTTGTTCGTTCTCTTCTTTAAAGCTCCTTATGGCCCGGGCGATGTACTCGTCCTTCTGCCTGAGCCGTTTTTCCAGCTCGCGGATTTCTGCCCGCAGTTTCTGCTCCACTTTTCCTCTGCTCCCAAAGAAGCGGTAATAGAGAAAGGCGATATTGAGTCCTAGTATAATGCCTACCAGGGTGCCAAACAACAAATACAGCATGTTGTTATCTCCTGCCATAGCCTTATGACCCTTCCTTTGTTCTGGTTTTCCTGAGAACCGACTCCTTTCAGGGCATATATTCCACCGAGAACCTTGAAAATCCCTCCCCGCGTTCGCATTTTGCTGCCCAGCGATCCAAGGCTCATGGACGCTGGCGCCTGGAGGAGGATTATGCTTCCGGAAATAGAAATTCCCTGTGAAGGGGAGTAGGTGAAAGAGTGAATCAGGTTCACGGTTACAACTTGACAGATGTCAAGCTGCACAATCGCTTTTTAGTATACAACATCATTCGACTGTATGGGCCCATTAGACGGGCCAGCGTGGCCAGGAGGACGCGCTTGACTCGGGCGACCATAACCAATATCATCAACGAGTTTATCCAAGAAGGTCTGGTTCTTAGCACGCCGCAGTGCAGTACAAGCCACAGCTACTTACAGATTAATCCCCATGCCTTTTGGATCTGCGCAGTTCACCTCCAAGGCGCCGTGGCGAAGGTGGCGGTGCTCACGCCGGATATGGCCTTTTGGGAAAGCGCAACTGTATCCCTCGCCGGGTCACCTGAAGAAGCCCTGGGTAGGGTGGCTGAGACTGTGAATGCCTTGCGGAGCAAGTATGACATAAGGGTAATGGGTGTTGCCGTTTCCGGTGTTGTTGATGCCGATCGGGCCTTGATCAAGCATTCCGTGACCATGGGTTGGGAAAACGTGTGCTTAGTGGAGAATCTGCAGCGTTTGGTTAAGCTGCCCATGGTGGTGGAGCGCAATGCCAATGCTCCGCTGTTAGCCGAAGTCTGGCAGGGAGCTGCCGCAGGTAAACGCAACGTGGTGTACGTCAACTACGGCACAGGTATTGGCTGCGGCATTATGATGAACGGAGAGTTGATCGCCAGAGACGGCCTGGTTACAGGCGAACTTGGACACACAACGGTTGATCCCTCGGGCCCATTCTGCCACTGTGGGAATCAGGGGTGTTTGGAGGCTTTGGTTTCCGTTCCGGCCCTGCTTACGCAGTGCAAGGCCATCAGCCGCAACTTTGAACACATCGGTGATGCAGATGTGGAGCCTTTGTTTACAGCCCTCTATTCCCAGATCGAGCAGGGGGATGAACTCTGCCTCAACCTTCTCAAGCGCACAGCCGAGTACATCGGATTGGCCCTCGCCAACATGATTACCATGCTGGGGCCGGAAGTTGTGGTCCTGGGCAATGGTTTTGTGCAGGCGGGGGAAAGGTTTAGGAACATGATCGAAGAAGCCGTGGAAAAGCGGGTTCTTAAGTCATCTCGGGGTTCTTTCAAAATTGTGCCTACCTCCATCAAGTCCGATGCTATCCTCGTAGGGATAAGTTCCTTAGCGATCCGCCGTCTCTTTAACGGCTCAGCGGAAGCCTAAAAGCAGAAGTGAATGAAAACGCCTCGTTTCTCCCTGGAAGTTTCCCACTGGGAAACCGTCCCCCCTTTAGGAGATGCGAGGCGCTTTTTTGTGAGGTTAAAACAAAGCAAAAGCAGCTATTCTTTCACTGCTCCTGCCGTTAGTCCTTCCACGAAGTAACGGCCGGCAATGGCAAAGACGATAATGGCTGGCAGGGCGATCAACACCGAGCTGGACATGAGCAGCCCCCAGTCGATGAAGTACTGCTCTAAGAAATAGGCCATGCCGACGGGAAGCGTTTTATTGGCATCGCTCAGGATAAAGATGGCGGCAAACATGTATTCTGTCCAGCAGAGCAGGAAGGAGTTCAGACCCAGGGCCCCCAAACCAGGGGCGGAGATGGGCAGGAAGATCTTGTACAGTACCTGCAGTCTGCTGGCGCCATCAACCAATGCCGCTTCTTCCAGCTCGCGTGGTACGGAGGAGAAAAAGGCCCGCAGTAGCCACACGCTGAAGGGCGCCACTACTGTCACGTTAACTATCACCAAAGTCCAAATGGTGTCGATGAGGCCGATCTTGGAAAAGGTGACGTAAAGCGGAATGAGCAGCAGCACCCGCGGGAAGATGTAAATGGACAGAAAGAGCCCGAAAAACAGGTTTCTCCCAGGATACCGGCAGCGGTAAATACTGTAAGCGCCTAGGGCCCCAAGGATGATGCTGATAACTGTGGCGATTAAGGCCACCCAGAGGCTGTTCAGGAAATACTGCACGAAGTTGACCTGCTTAAACAGGTTCACATAGTGCTCCAGCGTCCATGTGCGCGGCCAGAAAGTGGGCGTGGCACTGACCAGTTCTGGGGTTGGCTTAAAGGAGTTGACCAGGATCCAGTACATGGGCCCTAGTGCCAGCATAAGCACTAGGATCACGGAAAGGTACTTGAAAAAGCTCTTGACGTATTTCATGCTACCCCTCCAACTCTATATCCAACGCACGCTTGTAGTAGATCACCCCATAGATGGCCAGCACGACAAACAGGACGATGGCTGCAGTGGCCGCCTGGGAGATGCGGAACTCCTGGAAACCCTTAATGTAGATGTAGATGGGCAGCGTCGCGGTGGAGGAAGCCGGGCCGCCCCTGGTGAGCAGCCAGATCAAGTCAAAGATGTTCACCGACCATAGGGAGGCAATAAGCGTGGAGACCTTAATGACCGGTAGCAAGTGGGGAAGATCGATGTACCACAGTCGCTTCACCCGGGAGGCTCCATCGATTTGGGCTGCTTCATACATCTGCTTGGGGATGGTTTGCAGCGCGGCCAAGAAAATCACCGTGAAGAAGGGGAACCACCGCCATACGTTTAGGGCCGTGACCACGTAGAGGGCATAGGTGGTGTTACCCAAAAAACTGATCCCTTTTTCAATAAGGCCTAAAGAAACCAGAATGTAGTTGATTAGGCCCAGGGTGGGGTCCAGCAGCCATTTGCCCATGGTGGCCAAGACAATGGAGGGGAACACCCAGGGCAGAATGATCCAGTTGCGGACAAAGGTCTTGCCGCGGTAATCCTGGTTGAGGACGAAGGCGCAAACCAAAGCCAGCAGAATCTTCCCGGCGGTATTGAGCAGCGTCCACCAGATAGTGAGGCCGGCGGACCTTTGGAAGTCTTTGCTGAGCAGAATAGTGCGATAATTGCTCAGGCCGACATACTTGCCCGCGGTGCCCAGATACTGCACGTTCTGAAAACTGAGCCGCAAAGCTTCGAGCAATGGATAAATTAGGGTGGCAGCAACCCAGAGGAGTAGGGGTACGACTAGAGCGATCCCAAACCACGGATCCCTGCCTAGGTTGATGCGTCTACGCATAGTCTGCCTCCTCAGTCTAAAGTGCTGCCCGTCTGGGTGAGACGGGCAGCAAAGGGACACTATAGTTGCTTACTCAATTGCCTGCCGCATCCTCTCGGCTCCCACTTTGACAGCTTCTTCAGGGGAAAGGCCATCGTGGATCATACGCTGAGCAGTCCAGGACAGCAACTCTTGAGCCACAATCCGTCCGATGTAGGGATGGAAGGGCTCTCGGGTGAAGCCGTAAAGCTTACCGTACTGGCTCTCTTCGATCATGAGGTCGTATTTCTCACGATGCCTGAGCACAACCGGGTTCTCAGACAGAGTCTTGGACTGGGCAGCTTCCGTGGTTACCGGCAGGAAGAAGCCGGGGGCCGCGGTGAGCAGATGGCCTGCATTCTCCGGTTCATGCAGGAACTCAGCCAGCAGGCGGAATACTTCCCGGGCCTGGGGATTGTTGCTGGTGAGCATCAAGGCGTTGGACCAGTAAGGAGTGCCCCTCTGCCCATCTTCATCGGGCACCGGAATGGGAGCGGCTCCTAGATACTCCGGCGGCAGGGTTGTTCTCAGATCCCACTGTTCATTGTACTGGCCTTTTTCAATGACCATGGCCACGACGCCTTCCATAAAGGCTCCGATGGGCTGATCCCACTGCCATGCTTCGGAACCGGGTGGGGACATCTGGAACAGTTTATAGTACATCTCATAGGCCTGAACCGTACGTGGATTGTCGAAGATCACATTGCCCTCTTCGTCGAAGATATGCTCTGCCTTGTTAACGACCATGAGCGGATAGATCTGCTGGGTGGTGGCCAAATGCCAGTCGCCGGCGACCGCTATGGGGTATTCCACGACGCCACTGGACACCAGCTGCTGACAGGCATTCAAGAGCTCAGACCAGGTACGCGGCGGATTGTTCGGATCCAAGCCAGCTTTTTCGAATAGGTCTTTTCTGTACCACAGTACTTCGGCTTGGCCGAAGAGGGGCACACCCCAGTATTCGCCTTCGAAGTAGTAGGGCCGAACGGCTGGCTCGAAGAACTCATAGCGCCCTAGTAGATCCTCCATCACTTCAGTAACTGGCTTAACACCGCCCACCAGTTTCAGGTTCATGGTCAGGTCCGGAATGGTGAACATGAAATCCGGCGGACGGCCTGCTTGGATGGCGGCAATTCCCTTAACGAATACGTCACCCCAGCTCTGCACTTCTACTGTGATTTGGTGTTCAGGATACTGCGCATTGAACTTGTCAATTACCTCTTGGATTACCGCCACCCGGCTGGGACGGGCTTCCATGTGCCACAGGGTGTAGTTTGCGGCGGCCGCACTGCTGGCCAAGATTCCCACTACCAACAGTACAACCAACAATCTGGTAACAGCTTTCATGCTTAACCTCCTCCTCAAAGATATGACACCTCTAGCCTTCGGTTTTTCAGCGCAGTGCTCTAAACCTCCCCCTCCTTTCCTTCCGAGCTGAGCGATCCCACGATGCAAAGACACTGTTAAATTATTCTTTCTCGCCTCAGCAGAGTAATCCTGCCTAAAGCAATAAAATGATTAACAAAAAAGATATGCAAATAAACCAACATAAGACCTGGAAAACAATGCATGATTAGATTTAACTGGTCTTTTGAAAAAGACGTCTGCGTTAGAAGGAAATAAACCCTAGTGGGAGAAATAGGGATACTGTAAAAACGATTAACAAGGAGGCGTTCGTATGGGCGTTGGGATGACCAAGTACTACCAGGCTGTCTCGGAGTTAATTAAGAAGATTTACGAGAACGAACAGGAATCCATCTCCAAAGCTGCCGATTTTCTGGTGGAGGCAGTTAAGCAAGATCAAATTGTCCACTGTATTGGACCTGGCGGCCACTCCAACATGGGTGTGGAAGAGCTGTTCTGGCGTGCGGGTGGGTTGGCCATGTTTAATGCCATCTTGGATGCAGGAACGAACCTGATTCATGGTGCCAAACGTTCCAACATAGTGGAGCGTACTCCTGGCTACGCCAAGTCTGTCCTCGATGCGTACAGGGTAGCTGAGGGGGAAGTAATCATCATCATCAACGCCTATGGCATTAACTCCATGACCATTGACACTGCTCTGGAAGCCAAAAAGCGCGGGTTGAAGACAATCGGCGTGAGTTCCACCAGTTTCGCTCAAGCAGTTCCCTTGGGCCATCCAGCCCGGCATCCGAGCGGCAAAAACCTGTACGAACTGGTTGATGTGTTCATCAACAACCATCTGCCCTACGGCGACGCTGTGGTGGAGTTCGAGGGTTATCCGCAAAAAGTGGCTCCTACGTCCACCATTGCCAACTGTTTCACCCTCAACTTGCTGGTGGCTACCACAGTGGAGAAGCTGCTAGCTGAAGGCATTCAGCCTCCCGTATGGGTAAGCGCCAATCTGCCTGGGGGCGATGAAGCCAACAAGGCTCTGGATGAAAAATACCGTCCCAGGATTCCCCATCTCTAGTCTGGCGATGCGAGGTGACAGTGGTGAAGGTTCAGCTGCCCTATGGTTCGCGCGACATGGTCACCGTGGACTTACCCATTACCGAGGATCAGATTATTGCTCCCAAACCAATTAAACCCGCCCGAGATCCTGAAGCGGTAATTGCAGCTGCCCTGGATAACCCTTTGGGGACAGGTGGCCTGGAGAGTATCGTTAAGGCTGAACACCGGATCAACATTATCTGCGATGACATCACAAGACCTACACCCTGTCACCTCATTCTGCCCATCCTTCTGGAGCGGCTGCTTGTCCTCGGGGTGGAGCGAAGCAACATCAGAATTATTATGGCCCTCGGCAGCCACCGCTACATGACGGAGGCGGAGATGATCCGCAAAGTGGGAGAAGAGATCTATCAGCAGTACACCGTGGTGAACTCCGAATTCAAGCGGGAGGAGGACCTGGTGAGTGTGGGAACGACTGCTGAAGGGGTGGACATCACGGTAAGCAAGGTGGCTCTCGATGCAGATATTAAAATAGGCATCGGTAATATCGTGCCCCATCCGGCCATGGGCTGGTCCGGGGGAGCCAAGATCGTCTTTCCGGGGGTGGCCAGTGAGGAGACGGTAAAGAACTTTCATATCTACCAGGGCCTCAGTGACGAGAATCTCTATGGTTTGGATGAATGCTTTATCCGCACCAAGGTGGAGCAGTGGACGGAACTAATCGGCCTTGACTTCATCATAAATACTGTTTTGGATGCCGAAGGCAGGATTTACAGGGTAGTGGCAGGTGACTACCGCCAGGCGCATCGTCAAGGAGTCAAGTACGCTAAGGAAATCTACCACCGGCCCATTCGGGAAAAGGCTGATGTGGTTGTGGTCAGTTCCTATCCTGTGGACATCGATCTCTGGCAGTCCACAAAAGGATACCTCTGCGGAGACCATGCCCTCAAAGGGAGACAAGGAGGGACGATTATCTTGGTCAGCCCCAACTATGAAGGGGTGGGTCCGCACCCAGAGTATGTGGACTACATAGGCAGAGATTCCGATGAACTGCTCCTGGAGGTGGAAAGGGGAGGCCACTTTGCTGGTGATCCCTTGGCTCTAGCCATTGGCAACTGTGTTTCCAAGATCCGCCGTCGGCGTAACTTAGTGTTGGTTTCTGATGGGATAACAAAGGCAGAGGCGGAAAAGGCCAAATTGGTTTATTATCCAAAGGCGCAGCTGCAGGAAGCTGTGGATCGCGCGTTGGCTCAGTATGAAAACCCACGGGTACTTGTCATCACCCATGGGGGTGAGACTCTTGTGTCCTAGTCTGAGTCATGCCAGCAGGCTGCGTTGGTAAGGGAGTGATTGACATTAGGACGATTCTAACTAACGGCACAGTGATTACGCCCATCCGCACTCTTCCCGATCGCGCGGTCATTCTCGAAAATGGGCGCATCGCCGCGGTGGTCCCCAGCAGCAACGTAGAAGCGCATGAAGGGGACCGGCTCATTGATGTGGGGGGTAAGTACATCGCTCCAGGCTTTATCGATATCCATACACATGGGGCGGGCGGTCATGATTTCATGGATGGTACAGTGGAGGCCATTATGGAAGGGGCGCGCACCCATCTGCGCTACGGTACCACCACCATTCTCCCCACTACCTTAACATCCAATTTGGATGAGCTGTTCGACACTTTTGCTAAGTTTGCCCAGGCCAAGGCGGAACTGAAAGATGGTCCCAACCTGCACGGGTTACACTTGGAGGGCCCCTATTTTTCTAAGGAGCAGGCGGGGGCCCAGGATCCCCGTTACATTAAGAATCCTGATCCGGCGGAATACCAGCGGATTGTGGAAGCCTCCAGCGACATAAAACGCTGGACCATTGCTCCAGAGCTTCCCGGCGCCCTGGAGATGGGCCGTTATCTCTCGGAACGGGGGATTCTCTGCTCCATCGGCCATTCCAACGCTGTCTATGAGGAAGTTGTGGCCGCGGTGGAAAACGGCTTTAAGCATGTCACCCACCTTTATTCCGCCATGTCTGGAGTGCGCAGGATTAACGCCTACCGCTACGCGGGGGTGATTGAAAGCGCCCTCCTGTTGGATGAACTCACTGTGGAAGTAATCGCGGATGGCGTGCATCTGCCTAAGAGTTTGCTGCAACTCATTTACAAGGTGAAGGGGCCCGATCGGATCTGTCTTGTTACTGACTCCATGCGGGGTGCTGGTATGCCTGAAGGTGAGTCTATCCTAGGCAGCCTCAAAGACGGACAGCGGGTGATCATCGAAGATGGAGTGGCCAAACTCCTTGATCGCAGTGCTTTTGCCGGCAGTGTGAGTACTTCTGACCGCTTAGTGCGCACCATGGTCCAGATAGCCGAAGTACCCCTGGTGGATGCGGTCAAGATGGTTACCCTTACTCCAGCCAAGTTTCTGGGGCTGGAATATCGCAAGGGTATTGTGGGCCCCGGCAAGGATGCGGATTTGGTAGTGTTCGACTCAGCGATCAATGTATCACTGGTCCTAGTTGGCGGTGAGATTAGGTTTTCCAAAGATCAGGAGGTGTCTTCATGACAGTACGAGAGTTGAAGGTTGAAAACATAAAGGTGAAGATCTTTCCCACCAAAGAAGAGCTGGGGTTAGCCGCGGCCCAACACGCTGCGGAGGTAATCGCACGACTCGCTCCCGGCAGGGCCAATGTCCTTTTTGCCACCGGCACATCCCAGTTTCCTTTGGTTGAAGGTTTGAAAAAGCAGAACATCGATTGGCAGCGGGTGTACGGCTTCCATCTGGACGAGTACAAGGGCATTTCCCCGGATCATCCCGCAAGTTTCCGCCTGTGGCTGCGGGAGCGGATTGATCAGCAGTTCAAACCGGGGGCCTTCCACTACATCCAAGGGGATGCGCCCGATGTGGAGGCGGAATGCCAGCGCTATGCAGCCCTCTTGAAAGAGAACCCCATTGATGTGGGCTTTATCGGTATCGGCGAAAACGGGCACATTGCCTTTAATGATCCGCCCGTAGCTGATTTCCAGGACAAGCAGGCGGTGAAAGTGGTGGAGCTGGATGAGGCCTGCAGGAAGCAACAGCTAGGGGAAGGGTGGTTCCCCACCTTGGATGATGTTCCCCGGGAGGCTGTGACCCTCACCATTCCCACCATCATGTCCTGCAAGACCATTATTTCCGTAGTTCCCGAGGGCCGGAAGGCTCAGGCGGTGCGCGATGCCCTGTTGGGGCCCATTGAGCATGCCTGCCCCGCTTCCATCCTCCGGACCCACCCCGATGTGACGCTCTATCTCGACCAGGAGTCGGCAAGTCTATTCCTGCGTGATTTTGAGGCTTAGAGAAGGGCCGGAGCCGGGCGCTGCCCAGGGAGTCTCTGCCGGGGCACGCCCTTGCCAGCCTTTTACCTGGAATCAAAATCATTTACTTAAGCAGGAGTTCGTGTAAAGAGATTGAACGTAATCATAACACAACGGTGGGCAGAGGGGGGATGGCTGCAGCTAAGTTCTTAGTCTTTGGTCTCACAAGATACTGATCACTTGAAAAGGAGGTAGAGCTCGTTGAAAAAATCGTTTGTGATGTTGGTTATCTCTCTGTTGACATTGGTACTCGTAGGCGGCGCAGCTCTGGCCCAAACCGGTAATCTGGCCATCTGGAGTGCAGCTTCTGAGGAAGAGGCCCAGGCTCTGATTGCTGAGTTCAAAAAGCTTTATCCCGGCATTTCCGTGGACCTGATCCGCGCTGGTTCCGGCGAGCTGCTCACCAGGATGCAGGCCGAGGCGCCCCGCCCCGGCGGTGACATCATCCTGGGTATCGCCAAGGAATCATTAGATGCGGTATACGATCTGCTGGAGCCCTACAAAGCGGCCCATCATGATGAAATCCCTGAAAACCTCAGGGACAGCGCCGATGTGCCTCGCTACTACGGCTATTCCATGCCGCTGCAGGCTTTCATGGTGAACACTGACCTTCTGGCTCCGGAAGATTATCCCAGAACCTGGAAAGACCTGGCCGATCCCAAGTACAAAGGGGAAATCATCCTGGCTAACCCGGCCCTTTCCGGCTCCGCCTATGCCCAGCTGTATATGATGTATGACCTGTATGGCTTCGATTTCTGTGTGGCAGTGGGTAAAAACGCCATCTTCACCGCATCTTCCACCATGGTTCCGGAAGCTGTCGCCCGGGGCGAGTATGCCATTGGCGTGACCGGTGAAGGCAATATTGCCCTGGCCATTAACGATGGTGCTCCGGTAATTGCCATCTACCCAGAGGATGGAACTGGCGCCAGGTTCGACGGCTCCGGTATCCTCAAGGGCGGTCCCAATCCGGAGAACGCCAAGCTGTTCATGGATTTCCTCACCTCTTTGGATGCTTACCGCATTATCGTGGAAACCAGACAGCGCCGGGTAGTACATCCCGATGCCCCTGGTCCTGGGCCCCTGCCGCCCTTGAGCGAGATCGTGCTCATTGATTATGATGACGCAGAAGCTGCAGCAATCCGCGAAGATTTGACCATGCGTTTCTCCGACGCAGTATTCTAAACAGGAGAGCGACAAGTCTAGCCCGGAGCTGCTCCGGGCTAGATTTTAGGAGGTAGGATAGGTGAGTTCACGCATTAGATACCAATCAGTAGAAAAAATCTTTCCAGGGGATCCACCGGTACACGCTCTGAAAAAAGTATCCTTCACCATTGAACCGGGAGAACTCTTCTGTCTGCTGGGCCCCAGCGGCTGCGGCAAGACCACCCTCCTGCGCTGCACAGCAGGTCTGGAGACGCTCAGTTCGGGCAGTATCTTCTACGACGATGAAGATGTGACCAACATTCCGCCCTTCCGGCGCAATATCGGGATGGTGTTCCAGAGCTATGCCCTGTATCCCCACATGAACGTGTTTGAAAACGTGGCCTACGGCCTGCGGGTGCGCAAAGTGGACCAAGCCACGGTGAAGCGGAAAGTGGAGGAGATCATGGAGCTGGTGGGCCTGCCCGATGTGCTCAAGCGCAATCCCAGCCCCACGGCCCTCTCCGGCGGGCAGCAGCAGCGGGTGGCGGTGGCCAGGGCCCTGGTTTACGATCCCCAGATCCTGCTCTTAGATGAACCCCTCGCCAACTTGGACGCCAAGCTGCGCCGGCATATGCGCGCCGAAATCCGCCGCATTCAAAAGGTGACCAACATCACCACCATCTTTGTCACCCATGACCAAGAAGAGGCCATGGCCATTGGCGACCGTTTGGCCATTATGCGGGACGGCATCATTGAGCAAATTGGTTCTTCCGATGAGATCTATCATAATCCCGTGAATGCCTTCGTTTCCAACTTCATCGGCAAAATGAACTTCTTCCCAGGCCAAATCGTGGCCAAGGATGGCGGCCAGTACCAAATCAAGCTGGACAGCGGCAATTACGTCTTAGCCTTTACGCCCAAGGTGGCCGCTGATGCCCAGGGGGCCAAAGAGGGAGATCGGGTCACCGTCGGTTTCCGGCCTGAACACCTGCAGATCGCCCCAGGTCCCAGCGAAGGACAGGTGCGGGGAAGGGTGCGCATCATCCAGCACCTGGGCCAGGTGGTGCGCTACGAAGTGGCCCTGGAGGACGGAGGCCGCGAGCGGGCCATTGAAGTGGATATGCGCCTCTTAGTTCCCGGCGTTCTGGAGGGAGATGAGATCGCCGTCCAGTTCCCGCAGGATGTGGGCTTCCTGTTTGCGGAAGGAGGGGAGGAGTAATGGCGCTCCGCCCAAAGGAATCGGAAAGCAGGCTTAGGCGCTTTCTGAGCAAGGACTTCACCCCTTATCTGGTGTTCAGTATTCCCCTGATCTTCATGGTCATCTTTCTGTTCTGGCCTTTGGTGACCACCTTTGTCCGGGCTTTCCTGCCCGCGGGCCGGCAGTTCACATTTGGGCCCTTTTCTCTGAAAAACTTTGAACGCTTCGCCACCTCGAATCTTTACCGCATGAGCCTGCGCAACTCATTTATTGTGAGCTTTGCCGTGGTGATCAGCACCCTGCTCATCGGTGTGCCCATGGGTTACTTTGTAGCCCGGGTCAAGATGCCCTTTAAGAACCTCATCCTTTCCTTGGGCATCCTGCCCGTGATCCTGCCTTCCTTTGTGGGCGCCTTCTCTTGGATTCTGCTGTTGGGCCGGCAGGGGTTGGTGCGGAGGTGGCTCAACGTCTTTTTGGGCCTCTTTGGTCTGGAGCTGCCCTCCATCTACGGGTTGTTTGGGGTCATCTTTGTCATGACCGTAACCTACTACCCCTTTGTCTTCCTTCTGGCCTACGGGGCCTTTGAAGCGGCGAATCCCCTGCTGGAAGAGGCGGCCATGATCATGGGGGCACGGCGCGGCCGCATTCTGCGCACGGTGACGCTGCCGCTGGTTCTGCCCAGCCTGGGCGCTGGAGCCATTTTGGTGTTTATCAGGGCCATGGGCAACTTCGGCATACCGGCCATTTTAGGTGGCGAAGAGTACGTGCTGCCTACCCTGATCTATTTCCGGGTGAATGGGTTCTACGATCTGAACGGGGCTGCTGCCATTTCCCTGCTCAGCGTGGCCATCACCGGCGGCGCGCTGCTCCTGCAGAAGTTTGTGGTCAGCAAGCGGGAATACGAAACCATCAGTGCATCCCGCTCCCAGTTTGCCCAGCATACCCATCCGGCCATTAGGATTATTGCCACCGTGTTCTGTCTGCTGGTGCTGCTCATCTCCCTGGCGCCCCAGATCACCATGATCATCATGTCCTTCTTCACCAGGTGGGGAAGGTCGGGTCCCGAGGGCTTTACCCTGGCCAACTACGCCCGTATCCCAGAAATTGCGGGCAAACCAATCCTCAACTCGCTGTATCTGTCCACTGCGGCATCCCTGCTCTGTGCGGTGCTGGGCTGCTTGGTCGCTTACATCACCGAACGGCGCAAGCCTAAGGGAGCTATCATCTTGGATCTGGCCATTATGGCGCCCTTCATTCTGCCAGGTACGGTGGTTTCGGTGGCGGTTATCTCCGCCTTTGGCAGCGGGTCCGTTTTTGCCCTGAGTGGAACCTACACCATCATCCTGATCTCGTACATGATCCGCAGAACACCGTATGTGTTCCGTTCAGCGGTGGCCAGCCTCTCCCAGCTGGATCCCACCTTGGAAGAGGCGTCCATGATTGCTGGAGCCAACTGGCTGTACACCTTCCGCCGGGTGAGCCTGCCTTTGATCCTGCCTGGGATCATCTCAGGTACCATCCTGACCTTTGCCACGCTGCTCCAGGAGCTGAGCACAACCATTCTGCTCTACTCGGCGCGCACCAGGACGCTGCCCATTCTGATCTGGGGTGCCGTGGCCGATGGCAAGTTTGGCGAGGCCAGTGCCCTCTCCACGCTGCTCATTGCCATGGTGTTCATCGTGGTGTACGTCATGAACCGTTTCTTGGGCAAGTCCATCAGTTCCAGCTTTAAGGTGGGATAACACCATGATCAGACCAAAACTCATGTTTTCCAGCCGAGTGTTCGGCACTGATACAGAGAAGATCCTAAGTTACGCCAAAGCCCAGGGCTACGGCGGAGTGGAATGGTATCTCAATACTTTCCGGCTGCGCACGCCGCAAACGCGGCGTGACGCCTTTTTCCGCAGCCTGGACCAGTATCCCGACCTGCATTACACCTTCCATCTGCCCACGGCCGATGTGGAGCTGGCCCACGGCAACCCCATTATCGCGGAAGCATCCCTGCGCTACATGCAGCTCTACATCGAGTACCTGGCTCCTTGGCTGCGCGCGCAGAGTGAGCCCCAGATCATCACCCTCCATGTGGGTTCCAACTCCATCCCCGTGGAGGAGCTGGATTGGGATACTGCCCTGCGCCATTTGGAGGAGCTGGGGAGGTTCGCCGCGGAACGGAACGGCATGGTCCTGCTGGAAAACCTCAAGGTGGGCTGGACCACCGATCCCAATACCCATCTGGAGATGATCCAGCGTGCGGGGCTGCAGGGCCTGACCTTTGACACCGGGCATGCCGCCTCCAACCCCAAAGTGCGCGGCGGGGAGCTTAGGCTTGTGGAGTATGTGGATCTGCTCCAGGGGCATATCCGCCACGTCCACTTCTATTTCTACGAAAGCCTGGATAAGGGCAGCCACGTACCTCCCCAAAGGTGGGACGAGGTGGCGGAGGTGTGGCGTAAGGTAGTGAACCTGCCCCACGTGCAGTCGGTGGTGC
>Ga0116169_1000557_pt1 | contig 37796 bp, 31 predicted proteins | sample AD_UKC130_MetaG_FD_89796 | JGI IMG/M metagenome (GOLD analysis project Ga0116169, IMG submission 89796) | Active sludge microbial communities of municipal wastewater-treating anaerobic digesters from Canada - AD_UKC130_MetaG | ecosystem: Engineered > Bioreactor > Anaerobic > Digestate | place...
ATGTTGCTGCGAAGCCAATTATTGAATGGAATGCCGAATTTAGCAGTAAACAGAAGAGGATGCAGGTAGTGCTCGCAGAATTGGCGATGAGCGGCCCAAAACATCCCTTCTTGATACCGGACGAACGAAAGTACATCAATAAAGATCGGGTTGGCGTCAATGAACTGTACGTTGTAGGCACTCGCATCGCTGAGGGTGACCCCGTGATCAAGTGCCTCGAGATGGACATCCAACTGATGCACTGCCGCCGCCTTGAGCTGAGAGAAGGTCCACTCGTACGGGTAGGATACAAAAGGAATTTTTTCATGCTCAATCACCAGCGATCCGGTTTGTGTACTTGGGGTTTCGATCTCAACAGCCGCAGTCAACCATCGCTTACCCACAAGGCGCGAATACAGCCCGCTGTCCATAAGCCAGCGATAATCACCTAGCGCCTTCGGAGCAATAGCGCGAAAAATTCTCCCGTCATGACTATATACTCTGCCCCGCGGATCGCGGAACGATCCTTGCTCATGGAGGGTGGCGCAGAGCGTCATTTCCGATCTGAAGGCTGGCGTCTTCCGAACAACCGCGCAACGACATCGGAAATAGTCTTCCAGTAAAGCTTTATTGTCGCTAGCGCGCCCACGATAAGCGCGAGCAAACCCTGCAGGAGCAGGCTACCGGTACCTGGATCAATGTAGGCATAGGCCGGATTGGAAAGGACAGCGATCATCGCCAGTGCAAACACAAGTCGTAATTTCATACACTCCCTCTTTGGGTGACTGAACGAGAAATTGCAGCACGAACAGCGGCGTTTGCGGCCCAGCGCCCTTGATTGACCACTCTCACCGTGGTGTTCTCCCAAGAGGAAAAGGCATTCGCTTACTCCCGGTTTACCTGCCTAACTGGTGAAACCTTAAATGTGAAACGCGCATGAAAAACGTAAGAGGCGACCACGGTGAGCACAAGTGTCAAGCCTTGGCCAAGCCAGAACGGCAACCCGAAACCGCCAACGAGTAACCAAAGAAGCCCGATGCTCATGATCCCAGTCGCCCCGTACACCAGATAGGCCCGAAAATACTCGACGAGCCAGTTTCCCCTGGTTCGAAACACAAATAGTTTGTAAGTCACGAACGCCATGGTAATCGCCAGGACATTCGCCATGATGCCGACCTCGACCACATGAACACGCCCTTCAAATCCGTAATAAAGAGCTAACCCGACGGCATATCCGAAGAAAGTATTCCACGCCCCGGCAAGCAAATAGCGAATTTTTGTCGGCTCCGCCAGGATACGGCGGACGCTTGCTCCAAGCGTGCCAAATTGAAGATTCATGTCGGAATATAGTGAAGGTAGAAACTCCGCGTGGTGTTGTCCTTCATGACGACCTGAACGTAAAGAACCGCCTCCTCGTTCACGTGAACGACCCCGGCAGGGATCGCCAGGAAATATGCAGTACTCACCTCGGGTCTGGTCTTCGTGGAGATCAACCCTTTGAACCATGAACGCGCCCAATAGATCCTCACTTCATCCTCATCCGCCGCTTTCTTGGCTAAAAATGGTCGGTGATCCTGTGTAGACGCGAGCGTCGTAAAGAACATCGGACGATTCTGATCCTCAAACAACTTCCCTTGCGACAACATGAATTTGGCAAGAACCAGCGTCTGTTCGCGAGCAAGCGGCCACTTCAATTCGTAGTGACCTTTCCGATGACTTTCGTACATCCCGGCCACTTTCGCAGCCGACGCACCTGGCACAGCCTTCACATAATATTCGTACTGGAACTTCGACAAACTGGAGGGGAAATCCGCTGGCCGGACAATCGAGACATGTAGGTGAGCAATATCGTCGGCATTGATCCCATCTACATTATTGAGCCGTAGAAAACTCAGGTAGAGCGGTTGTTCGAACTGAGTAATGGCCGACTGCTCAGGTATCGGAAAGGCTTTGCTCGACAAGTAAATGACGCCATCGGTGACAAGATTCGTCGGGGGCTCGACAAGCGTCAAATCAGCGGAAGGCGCATAAAGGGTATGGCTTGCGGTAATCGGCGACTCCATGTCCAGCAAAGCAACGGGTATATATCCTGGCAAGCCGATAAGGGAGTCCGCGTAAATTGGCGCTTTGCGCTCAGAGATTTTCAGCGCCAAACGCTTGTTGAAACCTGGCTCGACGATCTCGTTCGGCCACGTCCAGTTCACTCCCATCTTGAAATCGGTGTACTTTAAATTGCTGGAGGGCAACAATGCCCTCAGGGGATCGACTGACATAGGTACAAACTGTGAATCGGCTGCCGCCTTACATGTGGTCAACAAAGTATCGTAAAAAGCGGAAAACACGCGTGCATGGTTTGACGTAAGGTGAAGGCCGCTGGCAGGCGTTTCTCCTTTTAGAATTACCGTCGGCTGGCTGACTTTTTCTTTCAAACCATGTAGATGCCGAGTGGCCTCGTAGGCCAGCGCCACACCTGAGATCGCGAGCAACGTCACCAAGAACCAGCGTCCCCTGACCAAAAAAAATGATTTCTGTGCCACTCGATCAGAATATAGCGCCAGTAGAACGAACATCGGCGCCATGAATAAGTGGGTGTGAAAAGCATGCGCCAAAGGGAAATATTCGAGCCAGCCAGCGATCGACAGTGCGGCGAAGAGCGAAGCAGCGAAATCACGTTCGCTGGAACTCAAAAACAATGACTTGCCTTCAAAGGGTTGGCGTTCAATTATGATCGCAACAAGACAAAGTGGCAGCAGTGCCCAGAGAACCGAGAGGTATCCCAGTTCGCGAGTTACCGGAAAAAAGGTCCGGATTACCGCAGTCAGACCCGACGCAGAATGTCCTGAAGCAGCAAAAAACCCATTAAAAACGAAAGCCGATCGCCACCAGTCTTCAAACAAGGCGTGCTGATACAAATAGGTAAAGAAAGGAATCGACGATACCAGACCGCCAAGTGCGATACCGAAAAACATCACTTGAAATCGACGGCCAGAATCTGAAACGGAGAGACGCAACGCGTTGTACACGATCCAGGCCAGTAAAACGAGAATCTGCAGGCCCGCCACCTGCTTAAACCAAAATGCCAGATTGAAGCAGACACCAGACAACAAAGCCCAAAAAAATGGTCTGCCGGTGAGAGCCATCGCCATACAAAGAGCACCACCCATCACGGCCGTCATCATGTAAACAGTAGACCACGCGTGGTAGCCGTTGAGCGCCGGCATGTAAAAAGGACTAAGTGCGCTCCACAGCAACGCGGCAGCTAGCGCCCATCGGCCAGGCCTGATAACGGCAACGCTGACATATAACAAAACAGCGATGACTGTGTAAGAAACCGCCGTTGCAATCTTCAGCGAAGCAATCTGCACCCCCAACATCTTCAATGCAAGAGCATGGAAGAATACGGTAGCCAAGTTGTACTGATAAAAGAAATCCCTAAAGGGAAGTTCCCCATCGAGAAACCGCCGAGCGGCATCGAACATGAACGTATCATGGTGGAGATCCAACCCGATCAGTGCTACGGAGTGCTGCATCTGGAATGCGGCGACCGCCACCAATACCGGCAACACCAGCCATTGCCACAACTGGCTCGGCAGACCAGAAGATAGAACGGTCTTTCCCGGTTCCGTCATCTATAAGTCCTGTTGGATGATGAAGTTATTTCCACAATGGAATCTCAATCAAAATTGATCCGTTCGCGTTCGATTACCAGCGGGCGATTCCGAACGTGATCGAAAATCACACCTACGTATTCGCCTATCATACCAAGACAAAGGATCTGAATCGCTGCGAAGAAGAACATTCCAATCAGCAGCGGCGCGGTCCCCAAGGCGAAAGAATCCCAATGGATGAGCTTCAAGGCCAAATAGCAGAGGCCGACGAACAGACTGACTACGGAGACCACTAGTCCAGAAACGGTCATGAGGCGCAAGGGAACCTTGCTGCAACTGACCATACCCAGAATCGCGTAGTCCAGAAGATCTGGAAAACTCAGACGCGACTTTCCATGCTTACGTAGTGGCTGGATATATTCGACGAACGCCTTACTGAAACCAATCTCTGAAATGATTCGCCGAAAATAGGGATTTGGATTCACGAGCCGCCGCATAACGTCTACCGCTTTACGGTCGAACAAGCCAAAACCGATGAAGCCATGATAGTGATCGATGTGCGAGAGGCGAGACATGATTCGATAATACATATCTCGCGAAATTCGAAGCCAACGCGCCTCCGACATGCCAACCCGAATTCCCAATACCATGTCGAATCCCTGCTCCCACAAGCGGACGAATTCAAGAATCGTCGCTACCGGTGTTTGCAAATCCGCCACGACGGGTATCACCGCATCGCCGCGAGCCTCGAGAATCGCGTGATACGGTGAGTGATTGGGTCCGAAGTTTCTGGAGTTGATAATGACTCCTACGTTACGGTCACCAGCGGCAATGTCGCGCAAAATATTGACCGTCCTGTCTTGGGAACAATTGTCAATAAAGAGATGCTCGTAGTCATATTCGGGCAGCTGCTCGGCAAAAAAAGACTTTACTGCCAGATAGCATTCTTCGATTCCCGCTTCCTCGTTGTAGCAAGGAGTCATGATCGTGATTTTTTTTCTGCGACCGACTGGTGGAAGCGCCTGGGCCGGCGTTTTGTTCGGCTCAGACTGCATAAATGACACTTTCCAGTCCAGTTTCCGAATAGTGGCGCAAGTAAAAACGGTAGGTCGGGTTAATCTCGCGAACCACCTCTACAAGACGCCAGAGATCAGGCGCGTAGTGGTACGCGGCAATCGCCAGCTTTGGCCGAAACGTGCGTAGCAGATTCGCTGCTCCAAGCAGGGCTTCGGTTTCCGCGCCTTCAATGTCCATCTTGATCAGTGACGGAGCCTCGCTAATCGTGCTATCAAGCTTCCGAACCGGGATAACCAGTTCGCCGACGTCCGATATAGCGCCGTTAGTGCGGCCCGAGGCGGCGAATCTTAATTCCCCGTCTCTCGAATAGGCGCCGGCAGGAACGAATTCGACCGCCTTGTACGCCTGAAGACGACCAACCGCGCGACGCAGCAAGTTCTTGTCGGGCTCGAAAACGTAAATTTTGGTATAAAACCCACCGCTATATTGAATGAATTTTTCAGCCGTATCACCATCGTAGCCGCCGAGATCCACAAACACATCTGCGCCGTCGAATTCAATCAGTTCGGCGTCGAAATACTGGCGTGCGTATTCATCAGCAACGGCATCCGCCATAAGTGAGTCGTAACTCAGACGATAATGGATCAGTCCGTCTAATACATCGCGTGACTTGTCGTCCGACAGAGCCAGGAAAAGGCCAAAGTAGCGCGCCCAATGTTCGGCAAAATCCTGCTGAATACCAACATAAGGAATCTCATCAGGGTAACGCGGCTCATCGACCAGCGACATCACCGAATAAGGAAGAATATGGAAAAAGCCCTCGTGCGCCAACTGGCGCGTGATACTGCTTGCAAACCTCGTGGTCGCGATCACGAAGGGAATGGATTTATCGGATATCTCAGACAACGACAAAACAGGGAGTCCGCTGATAGAGAGCCCTTGCTTGCCCGGGCTGTTATCGACAAACGCTATCGGCACAATGCCGGATGCCCGCAAGCTCTCTACCACCTCCTCGCCAAGGCGCTGCGCACCAAATATCGCGGCACGTCGTTGAGTTCGAAGAGCCTCAATGGCAGTACCATAGCGATCAAGCACCGCACTACGGAAATCGCTGGCAGTCCAGCCACGGCACTGCAATAGCTGCCTGAATCCCGGATAGTTGTGTATTTCGGCGAGTAGTTCCAGTTGCGCGAAATCGTCAACAATCAGTGCCGCCTCACTGCCAGCGACAGCAATTGAATGTCGCTCAATAACTCGTAACACGTGACCGTCTTCATCGACAATCTCCTCGGCCGGTGGAGCCACTAGCAAGATAAGACGGGAACCCGCCTCAAGCTCTGCAACACCGGCCACTCTCGGCGCAGCGGGAAGATTCGAAGCGACGGTCGACGAGTCTTCGCCAAGCCATATCAGCTTGCCAAGCTGCGAAAACCTTTCGAGGACGGGCGCCAAGCGGGGCAGCGATACAAAAGATGCTGCTACCAATAGTTCAATCACGACGCATTGACTCCATAATGACTTTCACAAGTATTATCTGCCTGACACCGGAGTTTCTCATACTGAAAGGCCAAAGCGGTTGAGCGAACGCTCAATGAAGCGTCGGATCTCTTTTTCATCCAACGGTAATGGACTTTCCTTGTTGATCCAAACCTTGTCCGAGTAGACGCGTTGGAACACGTGATCGTGCACCTTGTATGAGGATGGTTTCAATTCGGCAATAGCTTTCCTGATTCTCGCATCCAACCCGGTTTTTAAAAATATTTTCTCCCACCAAAGAACAACATCTTCTAGTGAGGAAAATTCTGCGAACACCGGCAGCAAACGCAAATGTGAAAGCAACAAATTTTCCCGGTCCTCAATTGCCTTGACATATTGTTCGACCGCATCGCGAAAAAATACAAAAAGTGTCTCTGGATGACTCAATTCTGTAAGTTCCAACAAAGCGCCCGCAGCCTCGTGAATATTTCCCGTGCGAACATTAGATATTGCCATGCCAGCCAATGTAGCTGCGTAAAGAAGCTCTTCATGTGTTTTGGCATTACGTTCGCCATGGTTAATGGCGTCGTCAAGCGCTTTCATTATCCTTGGTATTCCGTCTAGCGAAAACATCTCACCAAATGACGAGCGTTCATGTTTTGCAACAAACGTTTCAAAAAAATGTAAAAAAGCGTCGAAAGCACATGCAGCAAGGGTGGATTCCGGCATGGCGGCTAGATATTTTGGATCCAAGAATATCCAGTCGGCGACAATCTGCCATGTTTTTCCGTAAACTTTCCCATGAGTATGTTTGTCATATGTCACAAAGTAGCGACTGGCCTCTGCACCCGAACCCGCAGTGGTGGGAATAGCAATATACGTTGGACGCTTCGCACCCGCCTTCGGCTCTAGGCCTAGCTTGTTTCCAACGCCTATCCCATCAATAGTGCCAAACAAAGCATGGAGAATTATTGACTTTGCGAAATCCGCAGCACTTCCTCCACCAATCGAAACAACAACGTCCGGAATCTCCCCCATTCGCCCAATAAATTCGACAATGTCTTGAGCGTATGGAGCACCCTGGACAACCCATGTCACCAGTCCTCCCTCCTTACCAGCTTCAATAAGCCGTTCATAAAGTAAGGAATTCGAGAATGCGCGGTCAACAACTATTGCGATCGAATTGTATTGGCTTATTAGTTCGGCTGCTCTCTCGGCTACTCCGCTGCCGATAAATACTTTTCCGGGAAAGAAAAAGCGCTTGGCCTCGTCGTTGTTGAAAAATGTTTCAATATTCATGGCGCATCCCTGTGTATAAGCAAAAATCCCTGAACCCCGTCCAGTTCGAGTCATGCAACGATAATTTTACGTGCCGCATCCACGAAATTATCGGTGAAACCCCAACCTCAATCGCTGACGGACAAGGCTCGGTTCAGCTGCGCTCTCCGCATCACAATCAGATAACATCTCTTCATCTCGATATCCCCATGCGGCGGCGATGAATCCGAGAGCATTATCGGCGGCGGCGGTTCTGTCGTCCCGCCGATCGCCCACATACACGGCCCGGGAACGCGTAATGCCCTCCGCCTGCACGAGTTCCGAAAGCATTTCGCTTTTACTGCGGAACGACGGCGTCCGAAAATCGAGCGCATATACGGCGCCAAACAAGTCGGTCCAGCCGAGATGCGAGAGAATCAGGCGTGTCGGCCGCAAGCGTTTGTTGGTCGCGATGTGCAGACGCATTCCAGCATCGCGAAGCTCTCGCAACATCTCATCGACGCCCGAAAAAACGACCGTGGCCTTGTAGCCGCTGAAATCGTACCGCTCTTTGAAATTCTCGATCATGATCTCTAGCCGACCCGCCTCTTCGACACCTGAGAGCCTACGCAACGTGTCGCGTAGAGGTGGCCCGATCAACGCATCGGTAAGTGGCAACACGGGTGCGATACCTTGAGCCGCGAGGGTTTCAGCGAAACAGGCAAGAATGCTTGGCGCCGAATCGATGAGCGTTCCGTCGAGATCGAAGATCACGTCGGTAATTTGGCTATTCATAAGCGACCTGCTTTGCAAAATTCCCGCCGCCCCCCGCTGCCGTTAGCCGGATGGCTTTCTCAAGCGGCGTCGAAACCTGAAGCGCCAGATCGCGACGCGCTTTGTCTATGTTCGGAACGTAGCGATTTCGAGCAGCCGCATTGTCGTCGGCGACTCCCCTTACCCGCACCGGCTTGCCTGGAGCGAGCAAATCACGTACCAAATGGGCAAGATCGGCAATGCTGATCGCCTCGTCTGAACCCACGTTGTAGGCCTCGCCACCCTGACCTTTGGTCAGCAACGTCATGAGCCAATGAGCAAGGTCATCTTGGTAAAGATAAGAGCGAAGGGGACTACCGTTGCCATTGACGACCACTTCCGGGCGATCCAATGCATCACGGACAAAATTTCCGATCGCGAAATGAACATCCAGCGGCAAATCCGGCCCGACAAAAGCAAAGCAGCGTGCCACTACGGTCGTCAAACCATGCGTTTCACCGTATAGTGCGCACAGATGCTCGGCGGCACGCTTTGCGACGCCATAGACATTGTGCGCGGAAAGTGGGTCCGGCATGCCCAGGAATGTTTCAGGCACGCGCTCGAGCCCAGGCGGTTGTGGGCCATACACACCACCGGAACTTGTCAGCAGAAAACGCTTGCTCCCTGTCTTTACCGCGAGGTCGAGCATGTTGCGAGTACCCGCCACGATCTGCTCGAACCGATCAAGCGGCGCCATTCGCGGACCCAGCGTCGAATCGGCCGCTGCGTGAAACACATGAGAAAATTCTTGGTCTTCAGGAAACCCGGATAGATCTCCAAGAACGTCACCCGTATGGAAGGAAAGCCAGGGAAGATCGGCAAACTCTGGATACAGCGCCAGGAAACGGGCCGGCGAACGTGATAACACGGTGGCCGACACAGGTGTACTGCCCGCCGCGTCATTCATCCGGGCCAAATATCTCAGCAGCGAACGGCCGAAGAACCCTGTCCCCCCGGTAACAAACAGGGAGATTTTTTTCGTATCGACATCGCCCGCTGGCATCGGAACCACGCGCCTATCCACCGCGATCAATGATCCGCGACCTTTTGTCGAGGTCGACGATCATTTCCTCCTCGAGTTGGGTCAGGGTCAAAAGCGGACTCATATCCTCAAGCGGCATCGACACGATGGATCCATCCGGTTGTGGAATCGCGGCAACCTTTGGTGAGAGCGTTTCATCGCTTTGCAGACGAATCTCGCAGATAACCGGGCCACACTGGCCCAGCGCCTCGGCCAGGCCAGACGACAAGGCCTGCGGCGTGGAGATTCTCCGGGCCGGCAAGCCCATGGATTCGGCCAGCGCCACGAAATCGGGGATAAAAAGACCCGAATCGGGCCCCGAGCCGAGATAGCGCCCGGCGAAGTAGTTACGCTGCGTATTACGGATCGACGCATAGCCGTTATTGTTCATGATCAGCAGCACGATCGGCAGATTGAGCGACTTGAGCGTGGCCAGTTCCTGGAGATTGAGCATCAGGCTGCCATCGCTCTCAATACACACCGTCGGGCAACGCTCCGCTCCAATGCAGGCACCGATGGCGGCGGACAGACCATAACCCATGGAACCGAGTCCAGAGGTAAGAAACATCCGCTGGCCTGATTTGTTGCGGAAAACGGTATAAAACACTTCAACGGCAAGGCCAGAACTGCCGGTAATCGCCAAACGGCCTTCTGGAATGGCCTCGGAAAGCGCGTCAACGAACTGATAATGACTGATCGGGCCACCCGCCTCGAAGACGCGTCCATCGAGAGGCGTATGGCGATCTTTCCACGAACCGCAGCGTTCACGCCATGCCTGCCAATCGCCCCCTTGCAAGTTCTGACTCTCCCAAGCCTCGAGAAACAGCTTGGCATCGGCGCGGATAGGCAGGTCGATGGGTAACTCGTGCCGCGCGAGTTCGTTGGCATCTACATCCACAACGACCTTCGTTGCTGCTCGGGCAAATCCCTTCGGGTTATAGGCGGTAATGATATTGTCCAGCCGGCAGCCTACGCTGATGAGGCAATCGCAGTTCTGGACGGCGAAGTTTGGCGCGCGCGCCGCGACCACGCCCGGTCGGCCGACATACAGCGGGTGCCGCCAAGGCAGCAGATCGGAGGCGTTCCAAGTGAATACGCAGGGAATTCCCAACCGTTCAACGATCCGCTGAAAGATGGTTTCGCCACCCGCTATGCGTACGCCATGCCCCGCCAGAATCAGTGGCCGCTTGGCTGTCACCAGCAGCGTTTGCAACTTGTCGATGGACGAGCGCAAGTCGTCTTGCCAACCCGCTTCCCTGGACGGGACGAATCCCGGCAGCGCGGATGGATCGATCGGCGCCGCCTGCACATCCAAGGGTACGTCCAGCCAGACCGGGCCAGCACGGCCGTTCCGCATATGCCAGATCGCCTCCTCGAAGCAGCAGCGGATGCTCATTGGATCCTGAACGGTCACCGCATACTTGGTAACCGGCCTGACCATCGAAACGACGTCCACCTCTTGCACGCCACTTTGACGTAATGGGCGACCACGCAGACTGTCGGGCCTTTTAACCTGTCCGGAGATAATCAGCAACGGCAGCGACTCGATCCACGCGCCCGCCACGGGCGTCAACGTATTGGTCGCGCCCGGACCTGTGGTGACCAAGGCAACGCCAAAACCCGCGGCATTCGTCCGTCCATTTGCTTCCGCGGCGATTCCGCAAGCTTGTTCGTGGTGACAAGGAACCGGTGTCAGCCTCTTCTCGCAAACGAGCGCATCGTCGAGGTACATGGCCCCGCCACCTGGCAGGAAAAACACATCGCGAACGCCAAGCTCGGCCAGACGCGACATCAGGTAATCGGCAACCCGACAGATCTGATTGACTGACATCGTGCTCAACTCATCCAGTAGGTCAGAAGCGTCTTGCGGGCCGGGTTGGCGCTGATCGCCTCATCGGTGTAATAGGAATCGTTGACATAATGCGTCGACGAAATCTCCTCGATAATACAGCCCGTGGAACTAACGAAGGCGTGCCTGACGCCTGGCTCGACATTAACGACGTCGCCAGGGCTGTACGTTCGCGTTTGGCCGTCAAGGGTAATATCGACCTGCCCGAACAGCACATGGAAGGTCTCTTCCTTCTGCCTGTGGAACTGTTCCGGATGAGCCTGGTTGGGCAAAGACACCAGCAGCTTTTTGCAATAGCCGCGATTCACAACGGTAAGCATGGTCAGGCCAACTTCATCAAAGCGCTCAATTCCATAGTGATGGGAAAGCTCAAGATCGACGCCACCTGGCACGACGATGCGGCTTTCCGCCAATAACGCCTTTACGCGCTGCGCGGCATCCCAAACCTTTGAACGGACATCGACATACTGGGTGTTGGTTGCTGACAGCGCCACATCCCGGGCAATAGGCGCCTGTGCCGTAAAGGAGGCGTACTTCGACCAATCGTTTGTCGTGATCTGCCCTTCCTCCGGCGGGAAGGCAAAATAGACATCCTCCCGTCGCACTGTCTCGCCAGCCTGAATATCGCGACGGGCATAAACACCGCGACGTAGCGAGCGCAGGCTGGCCTTTTCCGCGAGATTTTCCGGCAGGCGACTATCGCCAACGCCGCAAACGGTCAGCGCATACCGTGCTGCTTCAAGCCAGCCGCGCACCTGCGCCGGACTTGCCGAATAAGCATTGAGAGGATACGCGTCGGTAGGCACACCAACGTGCTTTTCGAAAATCTGCGCGCCCTTGGCCATGGCAAGCTTGACGATATCGGTATTGGCGGGATCCTCGTGCGTCGAGAAGCCGATTCGCACCCCCGGATAGCGGGCCTTGAGGAAGTCTATCTGACCCACATGCATCTTCTCGTCGGCCGTCGGATACTCGCCAACACAATGCAAAATAGCGAAATCCTTGTTTCGATGCACCAAGAAACTGACCACGCGATCAATGTCTTCCAGCGAGGCGCCGGCTGTCGACGCGATAATCGGCAATTGAGAAGCGGCTACGCGCTCAAGCAGCGGCCAATCGGTAAACGAACAACTGGCGATCTTGATCATATCGAGCTGCTGATCCTCGATCACATCCACCGACGGTTCGTCGAACGGCGTCGACATGGTCAGAAAACCGTTCGCCCGCATTTCGGCAGTCAGGGCGTCGAAGTCCGCCCGTGAGAGCCGCGTCTCTGAAAATCGCTTCACGTACTTGACATCGTCACGACCGCGCATCGCCGGGTGAATGAACGTATCCAAGTCCCGATACTGAAGCTTGAAGGCAAAGCTGAACTCCGGGAAAACTCGGCAAACGTCGCCAAATTGGCGAATGACTTCCAGACCGTGGGCAATGTCGCCCATGTGGTTGTTCGCCATTTCCAAAACAAACAGATTATTGGGAATCGCCTTAATCATTTTATTGCCGTCCTCAATCAAAATCCGATGCCAAGAAAATTCTCGATCTTCGTCGCCGCGTAATTCAACATTTCTTCCTCCAGGGCGGGCTGAACCCCAATCCAGAAGGTGTTGTTCATCACGATGTCGGTATTGGTCAACCCGCCGCTGACGCGGAAATTCCGACCGACCATGTAGGGTTGCCGCGTCAGGTTACCCGCGAATAGCAGGCGGGTCCCCACCTTGTTTTGATCCAGATAGTTGAGCAGGTCGATGCGATCAACCTGCGCCTCCGGCTTCAAGGTGATCGGAAAGCCGAACCACGACGGATCGGAGCCAGCGGTTGCGTGCGGCAGGATCAGGAATTCTTCACACTCGGCCAGCCTGGCCTTGAGGTAGTCAAAATTCTGTTTCCGCCGGCTGACGAACTCCGGCGCCCTGGCCAGTTGAGCCAGACCGCAGGCAGCCTGCATATCGGAAATCTTGAGGTTATAGCCGAGGTGACTATAGGTGTATTTGTGATCGTAACCTTCGGGCAAGTCGCCGAGCTTGCGACAAAAACGTTTGCCACACGTGTTGTCCTTGCCCGGCGGACAATAGCAGTCGCGCCCCCAGTCGCGGAAACTCTCGGCGATCCGCTTGAGTTCCGGATCATTTGTGAACACAGCACCGCCTTCGCCCATGGTGATATGGTGCGCCGGATAGAAGCTCAATGTGCCAATATCGCCGAAGGTACCGACCATCCGGCCCTGATAGGTCGACCCCAGGGCATCGCAACAATCTTCCACCAGCCAAAGACCATATTTCTTGCACAAGGCGGTAACGACCGACAGATTGTACGGGTTACCCAAGGTGTGAGCCAGCATGATCGCCTTGGTCTTTGGCCCAATGGCCGCTTCGATCTTGCCGGCATCGATGTTGTAGGTGCCAAGCTCGACATCGACGAAAACCGGCACGGCGCCGAACTGAAGAACGGGATTGACGGTGGTCGGGAAACCGGCGGCGACGCCAATGACCTCATCGCCCGGCTTGATCGCACGAGCGCCGAGCGCCGGCGACGTTAACGCGGAAAACGCGACCAGATTGGCCGAAGAGCCGGAGTTCACGGTAATCAGGTGCTCGACACCAATGAACGACGCCAACCGCTTCTCGAATTCATCGTTAAATCGACCCGTTGTCAGCCACCCGTCGAGAGAGGCCTCGACCATCAACTTGATTTCGCTCGCGCCGATCAATTTGCCGGATGGCGGAATCGTGCTGACCCCGGGCTGGAACGTCTGGGGGGCCAAGGCGATGGCGGCATAGTCGTCGACCAGCTTGGCAATCTGGGCACGGATGGCGCTTGTCTGTTCGTTCTGCATGGTTCCTAATTTTTGGTTAGTCGTTGGTAATGGTCTATCTGCTCTTGAGTCAGGGCACGCACATCGTCTCCAGAACGACGCCGCTTGGCCCAATCGATGACGAGGCCAAGAGCACCGTCCAAACGAAGCGCCGGGTGCCATCGAAGTTGCGCTCGCGCCTTGGAAATGTCGAGTTTCAGGTAGGCCGCCTCATGAGGATGCTCGGATTGGTCGAGTTGCCATCGGGCAAGCTCACCCCAGCGCGCCGCCATTTGCTCGACAATCCAGCCGACAGGCTTGGCATCCTCGTCACCGGGGCCAAAGTTCCATCCTTCGGCGAAAGCCGGACCATCCTCATACAGACGCTCGGCAAGCATCAGATAACCCCGCAGAGGCTCGAGCACATGCTGCCACGGACGTACCGCGCGGGGATTACGGATATGAACGGGTCGGCCTGTTTCGAATGCCGCCACGATATCCGGAATCAGGCGATCTGCCGCCCAGTCGCCGCCACCGATGACATTGCCGGCACGGGCCGTGGCCAGAGCGACACGGTGCGCCGGAAACTCCGCCGGATTGAAGAACGACGAGCGATAGGCGGAACTCACGAGTTCCGCACAACCCTTGCTATTGCTGTAGGGATCGTACCCCCCCATGGGGTCGCCCTCGCGATAGCCCCAGACCCATTCCCGGTTGTCGTAGCACTTGTCGGTGGTGATGACAACGACGGCCCTGACGCCGGGAGTGTGGCGCACCGCCTCCAGCACATGAACCGTGCCCATGACGTTTGTGGCGTATGTTTCCACCGGGTAATGGTACGAGTAGCGAACCAGCGGCTGGGCGGCCATGTGGATCACGATCTCCGGCCGAGCCGACTTTACCGCCTCCTGCAAACGAGCCAAGTCACGAATATCGCCCTCGATCGAATGCATGCCTTGAGCGACGCGCGCCTCCTCGAAAAGGCTTGGGGTCGTTGGCGCCGCGAGCGCATAGCCAGTAAGCTCCGCGCCCAGGCTTTGCAGCCAAAGCGAAAGCCAACCGCCCTTGAACCCGGTGTGTCCGGTTAAAAAGACGCGCCTCCCCTGCCAAAACCGCGGATTCAATCCCAGACCCTCCACGGCGCCTTGTTGCTCGCCCACAGATCTTCAAGAAGGTTTTTGTCCCGCAACGTGTCCATCGGCTGCCAGAATCCTTCGTGGGAATAGGCCTTGAGCTCCCCGGATTCCGCCAACGACTCCAGGGGCTCCTGTTCCCATCGAGTATCGTCGCCGCCGATAAGAGAGAGAACTTTAGGCGAGAGCACGAAAAAGCCGCCGTTGATCATGCCACCGTCGCCTTTTGGCTTCTCCTTGAACGAGGTGACGCGATGATCCGAGTGAATGTCGATAGCGCCGAAGCGACCCGGTGGGTAGGTTGCGGTCAGGGTCGCCTGCAACCCATGAGCACGATGAAAATCAATCAGCTTGGCGATATTTACGTCACTGACACCGTCGCCATAGGTAAAACAGAACAGTTCTTCACCTTCAAGATAGGCGGCCACCCGTTTCAGCCGGCCACCAGTCATGGTGTTGTCACCGGTATCGACCAGGGTCACCCGCCAAGGTTCGGCGTAGCGCTGATGGACTTCCATGGAATTTTGTTGCATATCGAAAGTGACATCGGACATGTGCAGGAAATAATTGGCGAAATATTCCTTGATCACGTATCCCTTATAGCCACAGCAAATAACAAAATCATTGATCCCGTAATGGGAATAAATCTTCATGATGTGCCAAAGAATCGGCTTGCCGCCGATTTCGACCATGGGCTTCGGTCTCACGCTCGTCTCTTCGGAAATACGCGTACCCAGCCCACCCGCGAGAATCACGGCTTTCATGCCTCTCTCCGCCCCAACAAAATCCGCGTCGACAACTGAACTGGCATGCGAAATCCACAGAGGCCGTTTTGTGACGCGCGACCCGCGACCACCCATGCAGTCTGGATTTCCATGGTTTTCATCGGACGTTGCCTTGCAATGGATTCAGATCAAAACAACTCTCGGCCACCTTGACAAGAGACCGAGCACTTTCCACGCCGCTATTGTCGATGCAGCAAGCGTACTTGGTAAATAGCCTGGCCGTGATGAATGTCCGGGCAATTATTGAAGAGAGAAGCACTCGACGCCGTCGGACAAACCACCATCAAACCGCCGCGCAACCAGCCAATGCGGACTCGTCGGCGATTCATGGGAAAAACCGCAGCCGACAAGAAATAAAGCGCGACGCCAAAGAACAAGGAGCATACCATGCGGGCGTTTTTTAAGGAAGGCTTCTGAGTTTATTACGGAATACACGCTCATCGGTCGGGCACTTCGAGCACATAACCCATGCCGCGCACGGTCTGAATCAGCTTGGGTTCCCGGCCTTCGTCGATCTTGAGACGCAAACGGCGCATCGCCACCTCGATGACGTTGGTGTCGCTATCGAAGTTCATGTCCCACACTTGCGAGGCAATTAACGATCGGGGCAAGACCTCGCCATGCCGGCGCATCAGCAGCTCGAGCAGGCCGAATTCCTTGGCGGTCAATTCGATGCGCCGCCCGCCGCGGAATGCGCGGCGGCGCAGCAAATCGAGCTCCAGATCGGCCACGCGCAAGGTGACGGTGTCGATGCCGCCGCGCCCCCGGCGGAGGATGGTTCGCACCCGGGCCAGCAATTCGGCGAAGGAAAACGGCTTGACCAGATAGTCGTCGGCGCCCAGTTCCAGACCCTTGACCCGGTCTTCGACCTGATCGCGCGCGGTCAGGAACAGCACCGGCATCTGTAGACCTCGCCCGCGCAGGGACCGCAAGACCTGCCAGCCGTCGAGACCGGGCAACATCACGTCGAGAATCACCAGATCGTACTCGCCCTGCAAGGCGAGATGCAGCCCGTCGCCGCCGTCCCGCGCCCGGTCGACCACGAACCCGGCCTCGCCCAGTCCCTGGCGAAGGTATTCGCCGGTTTTGGCTTCGTCCTCGACAATCAGAATCTTCATCAACGCCCTCCGTGGTCGGCACGATCGTCAGTTTGCGCAGTTTGACGGCCATCGCGCGTCGGATTACGGAAATGTAATCTGGCGGACAGCTTCCCGACGGCGCCGGCCTCGCACAATTGCTGACGCAATTTTGTTCACCAACATGGCGATCCGGCCCTCGTCCGCGATCACCGCCGTGATTTGGCGGTCCAACGCCAGACCCCACGCAAATTTCCGGTTTGTCACCGTGAGGTACGCATGACTATCCGCCAGCAACTACTGTTCATCGCCACCCTGGTCCTCAGCGTCGGCGCACCGATCGGCGGCATCGCCCAGAATACGGGCATCGGCGACAAGAGAGAGCCGACGCCGCTGACCGATGGCGATGTCCGCAAGGTCGACCGCGACGCCGGCAAGCTGACGATCAAGCACGGCGACATCAAAAACCTTGGCATGCCGGGGATGACCATGGCGTTCGCCGTCAAGGACAAAAAACTGTTGGACAAGGTCAAGACGGGCGACAAAATCAGGTTCGTGGTCGTTGACGAAGGCGGCAAATGGGTGATCACCGACATCCAGCCCGCCCGGTAGGGCGCTCGGCGGCGATGCGGAATTTTCGCCGACGACCGGTAAATCGAAAGAGTGGAGTCTGAAACAGTCGTCAGTGCCTTGGCGACCACGATCAATCATCGGAGTCGACGACCATGGATAATTTCTTTCACTGTTTTTCGGAACTGTTCGCCCAACTCGGCTTGCCGACGGACGTCGACAGCATCCGGCAATTCGTCGAACGGCACGCGCCGCTCGACGCCGCCGTACGGCTGGAGGACGCCCCTTTCTGGAGCGCCACCCAGGCCGCGATGCTGCGCGAGGAGATCCAGCTCGACGCCGACTGGGCGGAAGTGATCGATCAATTGAACATCGCCTTGCGCGCGGCGGACGCGCCGTGATCGTCACCACCTGGCGGCGTCTGTCGATGGGGGCGCTGGTGGCCGCGCTGGCCTTGCCGCCGGTCGCCCACGCACAGGACGCCGCCCACGCACAGGGCGAACGTCTGGGGGCAACCGTCGAAGGACTACTGCAAGCCGCCAGAGCGCGCAATCCCGAAATCGCCGGCCTGCGTTTCGACGCCGACGCGGCGGCCGAACGGGTACTTCCCGCCGGCGCCCTGCCCGACCCACGGTTCCGCACCGAGCTTCGCGACATCACGCGCGCGGGCGAGCAGACGGCCTCGTTCCTGCCGGGACGCGTCGGCAGCACCCGCTACCTGCTGATGCAAGACCTTCCCTGGTTCGGTAAACGTGAATTGAAGCGCGAAGTCGCCGCATCGCAGGCCGAAACCGCCAGCGGGCGAACGGCGGCAAGCTGGAACGAACTGGCCGGCAAGATCAAGGCCACCTACGCCCAGCTTTACTACCTCGAACAAAACGAGCGCCTCAACAAAGAAATTCTGGATTTCATGGCGCGCCTCGAAAAAATCGCCCAGGCCCGCTACGCCAGCGGCCTGGCGGCGCAACAGGATGTCATCCGGGCGCAGCTTGAGCAGTCGGCGGCGCGCGGCGAACTGATCGCGCTGAACGGCGAGCGCCAGCAACTGCACGCCCGCATGAATGCCCTGCTCGGTCGGTCGGCGACCGATCCATTGGCGACACCGGCGCGGCTCCGTCCGCTGCCGGCACCGGAAAATACCCGCTTCGATGTCTTGGCGCAGCGCGCCCGGGCCAACAACCCCTTGTTGCGCGCCGAAGAATCGCAAATCAAAACGGCGGAAAAAACCCGGGATCTGACCTACAGCAACCGCTACCCCGATTTCACGGTCGGCGTGGCGCCGATCCAATATCAGGGAGCGATCCGGGAATGGGAACTGATGGTCGAGTTGAACATTCCCTTGCAGCAGGCCAGTCGCCGTGCGCAGGAAAGAGAGTCCGACGCCCAGCTCGCCGCCGCCCGCTCGCGTCGTGACGGCGTGGCGAATCAAATCCTGGCCGAACTTCACGAACAGGTGGCCGGGCTGGAAGCGGCCCGACAATCGCTGGCCCTGACCACCGACAGCCTTCTGCCGCAGTCGGAACTGACTTTCCGCTCGGCGCTGGCCGGCTATTCGGCCGGCAAAGTAGACTTCGCGACCGTGCTCGACGCCCAGCGCCAGATCCGCCAGGCCAGACTGAATCAGGTCAAGGCCGGAACCGCCGCCCAACTGCGTCTGGTCGAAATCGAACGCCTAGTCGGCGAAGAACCATGAAAACAGCGTCCACCGCCAGCGCAAGCCTGACGGCGATCGTCATCGCCGCTCTGGCCGCCGCCGGCGGCTACTGGTTCGGCCAGCGGCAGCCGGCGACTCCGGCGACAGCCACGCCACGGACAACGGCCGTCGTCGGCGAGAGCAAGCGGCAGGAACGCGAAATCCTTTACTACCGGAACCCGATGGGGCTGCCGGACACCTCGCCGACGCCGAAGAAAGACCCGATGGGAATGGACTATGTCCCGGTCTACCGCGACGACAGCGATCCGGAGCGCGGCGGCGCCGACCAGATCCGGATCGACACCGAGAAGATTCAGAAACTCGGCGTGCGCACCGAGGCCGTCAGCCGCCGTTCGCTGGACAAGGTGTTGCGCGCCGCCGGCCGCATCGAGCCCGACGAACGCCGGACTTACTCCGTCACGCCGAAATTCGAGGGTTACGTGCAACGCCTGCACGCCAATGTCACCGGCCAGACCGTCGGCAAGGGACAGCCGCTATTCGACGTCTACAGCCCGGAACTGCTGTCGGCCCAGCGTGAATACCTCGTCGCCGCCCAAGGCGTGGACGCCCTGCGGAACGCCTCCGGCGAGGCCCGGGAGGGCATGCGCGAGCTGGCGGCGGCCAGTCTGGCGCGACTGCGCCACTGGGACATTTCGGACGAACAGATCAAGGCGCTGGTCACGTCCGGCGCCACACGGCGCACCTTGACGTTCCGTTCGCCGGTGGCCGGCGTCGTCACCGAAAAGAAGGCGGTGCAAGGCATGCGCTTCATGCCCGGCGAGGCCCTCTATCAAGTGGCCGATCTGTCGTCGGTGTGGGTCCTCGCCGAGGTCTTCGAACAGGATATCGGCCTGGTCGGGCCTGGCGGCCGGGCGACGGTGCGCATCGACGCCTACCCGGACAAGGTGTTCCAGGGCCGCGTCGCCTACATCTACCCGACATTGCAAGCCGCGACGCGAACCGTGCCGGTGCGGATCGAACTGGCCAATGCCGGTGGCCTGCTCAAGCCGGGCATGTTCGCCCAGGTCGAGTTGCCGACCGCCAGCCGGGGCGCGGTGCTCACCGTGCCCACCTCGGCGGTGATCGATGGCGGCACGCGGCAAATCGTTCTGGTGCAACGGCAGGAGGGACGTTTCGAACCCCGCCCGGTCAAAGTGGGCGCGCGCGGCGACGATCGCGTGGAAATCCTCGCCGGCGTCCGGGAAGGCGAGTCGGTGGTGATCGCCGCCAATTTCCTGATCGACGCCGAAAGCAACCTCAAGGCCGCCATCGACGGCTTTGGCAACGCTGGAAGCGGCGTCCCGGCGCCCGCCGGTGCCGGTAAGCCGGCCGCCGGCGTCGGGCATCGGGCGGAAGGCCGGGTGGAGGAACTCGACTCCCGCTCGGACAGCGTGACCATCGCCCATGCGCCAGTGGCCAGCCTCAACTGGCCAGCGATGTCCATGGAATTCAAGCTGGCCCACGGTGGCCTGCGGCCGGCCTTGCAACCGGGCGCCACGGTCGCTTTCGAATTCGTGGAACGCGGACCGGGCGAATGGGTGATCACGGCGGTGACGCCGGCCGCCAAGGCGGAGAACAAGGGGACTGGCAAAGTCGGCGACAACATGGCTCACACGGTTGGTAACACGCCGCCACCCGGCCGCTGAGCGTTCCGGGAAAAAAACATGCTCGCCAAAATCATCGACTGGTCGACGCGAAATCCTTTCCTGATCCTGATCGCCACGCTGTTCATCGTCATCGGCGGCGTGTTCGCCGTGCTCCGGACGCCGCTGGACGCGCTGCCGGATCTTTCGGACGTGCAGGTCATCGTCTATACCGATTACCCGGGTCAGGCGCCGCAAGTGGTCGAGGATCAGGTCACCTATCCGCTGACCACGGCCCTGTTGTCGGTGCCCAAGTCCAGAGTGGTGCGTGGCTTCTCGTTTTTCGGCGCGTCTTTTGTCTACGTCCTCTTCGACGACGGCACCGATATATATTGGGCGCGCTCGCGGGTGCTGGAGTACCTCGATTCCGCCGCCGGGCGCCTGCCGAAGGGCGTGGCGCCGCGGATCGGCCCCGACGCCACCGGCGTCGGCTGGGTCTATCAATACGCGTTGCGGGCCAAGGACCATTCGCTGGCCGAACTGCGCACGCTACAGGACTGGTATCTGCGCTACCAACTCGCCAAGGCGCACGGCGTCGCCGAAGTGGCATCGATCGGCGGCTTTGTCCAAACCTACCAGATCACCGTCGATCCGGTGAGGCTGCGGGCGTACGGCATTCCGCTGGCCCGGATTGCGCAGGCGGTGCGCGACTCGAACCGCGATGTCGGCGGCCGGGTGGTCGAAATGGCTGAAACGGAATACATGGTGCGCGGCAAGGGTTATCTGCGCGGCGCGGCGGATATCGAGCAGTTGGTCGTCAAGGCCGACAAGGGCACGCCGGTCCTGATCCGGGACATTGCCCGCGTCGAGTTGGCCCCCGACGAGCGGCGCGGACTGACCGAACTGAACGGCGAGGGCGAGGTGGTATCGGGCATCGTCATGTCCCGCCATGGTCAGAATGCCCTGGAGGCGATCCGCAACCTCAAGGAGAAAATCGGCGAGGTGTCGGCGGGATTGCCGCCGGGCGTCGGTATCGAAGCGGTTTACGACCGCTCCGACCTGATCCACCGCGCCATCGACACGCTCAAGCGAACGCTGGCCGAAGAATGCGCGATCGTCGCCCTGGTCTGCGTCGTTTTCCTGCTCCATGTCCGCTCGGCGCTGGTCGCCATCCTGATGCTGCCGGTCGGCGTGCTGATCGCCTTCATCGCCATGCACCTGCTGGGCATCAACGCCAACCTGATGAGCCTGGGCGGCATCGCCATCGCCATCGGCGCCATGATCGACGCGGCGATCGTCATGATCGAGAACGCGCACAAGCACCTGGAACGACTGCCGCCTGGACACGACGGGAAACAGCGTCTGGAAACCTTGATCGCCGCCGGCAAGGAAGTCGGCCCGGCGCTGTTTTTCTCCTTGCTGATCATCACCGTCTCGTTCCTGCCGGTGTTCACGCTGGAATCGCAGGAGGGTCGCCTGTTTTCTCCCCTGGCCTACACCAAGACTTTCGCCATGGCCGGCGCGGCGCTGCTGTCGGTGACGCTGGTGCCGGTGTTGATGATGCTGTTCGTCCGGGGACACATCATGCCGGAAGCCCACAACCCGGTGAACCGTTTCCTGATCCGGGTCTACCGCCCGATCATCGCCAGGGTGATGCGCTGGAAGAAGCTGACCGTCGCCTTGGCCCTGCTCGCCGTCGGTGTGTCGATCTACCCCGCCGGCAAGCTCGGCTCCGAATTCATGCCGACACTCGACGAAGGCACGCTGCTGTACATGCCGACCTCGCTGCCGGGCCTGTCGATCACCAAGGCCGCCGAACTGCTACAGACCCAGAACAAGATCCTCAAGAGTTTTCCCGAAGTGGCCTCGGTGTACGGCAAGGCGGGACGCGCCAACACCGCCACCGACCCGGCGCCGACCGAGATGTTCGAGACCGTGATCAACCTCAAGCCGGCATCGGAATGGCGGGCCGGGATGACCACCGACACGCTGATCGCCGAAATGGACCGCGCGCTGCAATTCCCCGGTGTCGCCAATGCCTGGACGATGCCGATCAAGGCACGCATCGACATGCTGTCCACCGGCATCCGCACACCGATCGGGATCAAGGTCTTCGGCACGAATCTGGACGACATGGAGCGTCTGGCCCGCGAGATCGAAACGGTGGTGAAGAGCGTGCCGGGCACTGCCTCGGCCTTCGCCGAACGCCTTACCGGCGGCTTCTATCTCCATATCGAACCGGATCGCCAGCAACTCGCCCGCTACGGCCTGACGGTCGGCGAGTTGCAGGACGTGATCGGCACGGCGCTCGGCGGCGAAATGGTGACCACCACCGTCGAAGGCCGCGAACGTTTCGGCGTCAGCATCCGCTATCCACGGGAACGGCGCGCCGATCCGCAACAGATCGCCCATGAGGTGCTGGTACCGGCCCCGGACGGGGCGATGATTCCGCTCGGCCAGGTGGCCCGGGTGGAAATCGCCAAGGGCGCGCCAAGTATCCGCACCGAAAACGCATTGCTGTCGGCTTATATCTTCGTCGACATTCGCGACCGCGACATCGGTGGCTACGTGGCCGAGGCACGGCGGGCGGTGGCCGAGCGGGTGACGTTTCCGCCCGGCACCTACGCCACCTGGAGCGGCCAGTTCGAATCGATGGAGCGTGCCATCGCGCGGATGAAGATCGTCGTGCCGGTGACGCTGCTGATCATCTTTCTCTTGCTCTATCTCACCTTCCGCCGCCTGACCGAAACGCTGATCGTCATGCTCTCGGTCCCCTTCGCGCTGGTCGGCGGGGTCTGGCTGATGTGGCTGCTCGGCTACAACCTGTCGGTCGCCGTGGCGGTCGGTTTCATCGCCCTGGCCGGCGTGGCGGCGGAAACCGGAGTCGTGATGCTGATTTACCTCGACCACGCCTGGGAAGAGAAACAGGCCGTGTGCCGCGCCTCGGGGCGAGAACCCGGAGCCGCCGACCTCTATCGGGCGATCATGACCGGCGCCGTCGAACGGGTGCGCCCGAAGATGATGACCGTCGTCGCCATCATCGCCGGTCTGCTGCCGATCCTCTGGGGAACGGGTACCGGCTCGGAAGTGATGAGCCGCATCGCCGCGCCGATGGTCGGCGGCATGCTGTCCTCGACCGTGCTGACCCTGGCCGTCATCCCGGCGCTCTACGGGCTGGTCAAGCAGCGGCGGCTGAACTGACACCGCCTCGCCGGCGAGCGCTCCGGCGCGTTCCCCCCGGGTCATCGGCCCGGAAAAGACCCGGGGAAATCGTCACCGCTCGGGGGCCGGGCGTCCACGCAGCCAATCGGGCAGTTCCCGGTCGCCCGCGTTGTCGATGATGTACTGACGAATCAACTTCCGAACCACTTGCGACGGCGTGAGGTCGGCGGCAGCACAGATCTCCTCGAAAATCTGCTTCTTGCGGGGATCGATGAGGATCGTGAGGCGCGCGGTACGATTTTCCATGCGGGAACATCCACAAACTAAATGAATGAAATGTTAATAGTATTAACATTGACAGAACATCAGAAATAAATACAATTAGCCCGGAATTCAAATAAAAACAGCAGACCGAGCAACGCGACTAGTCTCGCCTGACGCTAGGAACTTTACAAGCACCCCGTTCGCGAATTTTTTGAGGGGTCTGTCACGGAGGTTTGAACGGCATGTGTTCGCGGCATTTCCCCCGTTGAGGAAACCGGCTTTCAAAATCCCCCAGGATTCCGCGTCGCGCGGATCCCGCCTTCATAACGCGTGCAATGTCCACGGCGTCGCCGGGCGTTGTGGTCGCCGCCGGTGATCGGCGCCGCTCTTCTCGACGCGCCGGCCCGCTGGGGGCACCTTGACTGGGCGCTGGCGGTGGTGACGGCCTGGTTGCTGATCGGCGTCGCCGGCGTGTTCGCGCTGCGCCGCCTGAAGCTGGTGGCGCGGGTCTTGTTCCCCATCGGCGGCGCCTGCGGGCTGCTGCTGTTCGGCGTGGCGTTGAGCGCGATAGGCGCGCCGCCTGAAGCGAGCGTGCTGCCGATCGGCCTGCCGAGCCTGCCCTTCCATTTCCGCCTCGACAGCTTGTCGGCATTTTTCTTGCTGGTCATCGGCAGCGTCTCGGCCGGCGTCTCGGCGTTCGCCGCCGGCTATTTCCGCAAGGGCGAAGGTACGCCGCCAGGACTATTGGCGCTCGAATACCACCTTTTTCTCGCCAGCATGGTGCTGGTGGTGCTGGCCGACGACGCCTACGCCTTCATGGTGATGTGGGAGACGATGGCCCTGTCCTCGTTCTTCCTGGTCACCGCCAATCACCGTATCGTCGAAATCCAGCGTGCCGGCTACATCTACCTGCTGGTCGCGCATGTCGGCGCCATCGGCATTCTGCTGTGCTTCGGCGTGCTGCAGGCGAACACCGGCGACTACACGTTCGCCAACATGCGCGCGCTGGAGCTGTCGCCTTTCTGGGCGTCGATCGCCTTCCTGCTGGCGTTGTTCGGCTTCGGCGCCAAGGCCGGCCTCCTACCGCTGCACGTGTGGCTACCGGAAGCGCACCCGGCGGCGCCGTCGCCGGTTTCGGCGCTGATGAGTGGCGTGATGTTGAAAACCGCGCTGTACGGGGTCTTGCGCGTCCTTTTCGATCTACTGCACATGCAGGTCTGGTGGTGGGGCGTGTTGCTGTTGGCCGTCGGTCTGGCCACCGCCTTGTTCGGGGTGGTCTTCGCCGCCGCGCAAGTGGATATGAAACGCTTGCTGGCGTACTCGTCGATCGAGAACATCGGTCTGATGTTCGCCGGCATCGGCCTGTCGGTGCTGTTTTCGGCCTACGGCATGCGGCCGATGGCGGCGCTGGCGCTGACGGCGGTGCTGTACCATGTCGCGAGCCATGCTTTTTTCAAGAGCCTGCTGTTCGTCGGCACCGGCTCGGTGCTGCACGCGACCGGCGAGCGCAACCTGGGCAAACTCGGCGGCTTGATCCGGTTCATGCCTTGGGTGGCATGGATCACGCTGCTTGCCGTGCTGGCCAGCGCCGGCTTGCCGCCGTTCGGCGGCTTCGTCTCCGAGTGGCTGCTGCTGCAAAGTTTTCTGTTCTCGCCGGGCTTGCCGAGTTCCTTCCTGAACATGCTGATCCCGGTGGTGGCGGCGTTGATCGCGCTGATCGCGGCGCTGGCCGGTTACACCATGGTCAAATTTTTCGGGGTCATTTTTCTGGGTCAACCGCGCGAGGACAAACTGGCGCAAGCGCACGACGCCAGCGGTTGGGAGCGTATTGGCATGCTGTGGCTGGCCGGTGGCTGCATCGGACTCGGGCTGCTGCCGGTACAGTTCATCGCCGTGATCGACCCGGTCACGCGGATCCTGGTCGGCGCCGGCCTGGGCAAGACCGTCGGCGACGGCGGCTGGCTGCTGGTGCCGGTATCGATCGAGCGCGCCAGTTATGGACCGGCGATCTTCCTGCTCGGCGTGGCGGCGAGTTTCGCTCTCGCCTTCCTGCTGGTGCGTTTTTTTTACCACGGGCGCCTACGCCGCTCGCCGCCCTGGGATTGCGGCTATCCGTGGCAGAACGGCCGCATGCAGGATACCGCCGAGGGCTTCGGGCAACCGATCCGGCAGATCTTCGAGCCGTTTTTCCGCATGGAACGCGAGTTGCCGTCGCCTTTCGATACCGCGCCGCATTATCGGGTCAAGGTCGGCGACCACTTCTGGCACTGGCTGTATTTACCGGTGGCGCGACTCGTCAAACGACTGGCCGACTTGATCGGTTTGCTGCAACAGGGCCGGATTTCGGTTTACCTGCTCTACGGTTTTCTGACGCTGGTCACCGTGCTGATGGTGGTGAAACAATGACCCGTCTCGGCGTCGTCTCGCAACTGCTGGAAATCGGTTTGGCCTTGCTGCTGGCTCCCTTGCTCAGCGGCTGGATCAATCAATGCCGCGCCTGGCTGCAAAACAAGTCGGCGCCTGGTTTCCTGCAGCCTTACCGGTTGCTGCACAAGCTGTTCAACAAGGAATCGGTCGTCGCCGAACACGCATCGCCGCTGTTCCGTAGCGCGCCGTACATCGTTTTCGGCTGCATGGCGCTGGCTTGCGCGATCGTCCCGACCCTGTCGACCGATCTGCCGCTGTCGCCGGCCGCCGATGCCATCGCCCTGGTCGGTCTTTTTGCCCTGGCACGGGTGTTCATTTCCCTGGCGGCGATGGATATCGGCACCTCCTTCGGCACCTTGGGGGCGCGCCGCGAAATGCTGATCGGCTTTCTCGCCGAACCGGCCTTGCTGATGGTGCTGTTCTCCGCGTCGCTGATCTCGAAGTCGACCTCGCTGACAACCATCGTCGAAACGCTGGCCCATCGCGACATGGCGATCTATCCCAGCCTGGCGTTCGCCGGCGTGGCGTTCACCATGGTTTCGTTGGCCGAGAACGCCCGCGTGCCGGTGGATAACCCGGCCACCCACCTCGAACTGACGATGATCCACGAAGCGCTGATCCTGGAATACTCGGGTCGCCATCTGGCGCTGCTCGAATGGGCCGCCAGCCTGAAACTGTTCGCCTACTCCTGCACCGGCCTGGCCCTGTTTTTCCCGTGGGGCGTCGCCGAAGCCGAGGCGCCACTGGCGCTGCTGGTCGCGATGCCGATGCTGGTTCTCAAGCTGGCGATCGGCGGCGCGCTGCTGGCGTTTCTGGAAACCTTGAGCGCCAAGATGCGTATCTTCCGCGTGCCGGAGTTTCTCGCCACCGCCTTCCTGCTGGCGGTGATCGGTCTGCTGGTCAATATACTGGTGGGAGCATGAGATGAGTCCACTGGTCGGCCAGACGATCAACCTGCTGGCGGCGATACTCCTGATGCTGTCCTTCGCGATGATTTCGCAGCGGCGAATCCTGTCGTTGATTCACTTGTTCACCGCGCAGGGCGTCACCCTGGTCGCGGCGACGCTGCTGGTCGGTTACGCCACCCATCAGCCGCATCTGTACATCTCGGCCGGCATCACCCTGGCGCTGAAGGTGATTCTGATCCCGCTCCTGCTGCATCGGGTGATCGCCCGGCTCGACGTGCGCTGGGACGTCGAAACGCTGATCAACATCCCGACGACGATGATCATCGGCATCGCGCTAGTGATCTTCGCCTTCAATCTGGCGCTGCCGATCTCCAAGCTGTCGGTGAGCATCGCGCGCGGCACGCTGGGCATCGCCCTGGCCTGCGTGCTGCTGTCGTTCATGATGATGATTACCCGTTCGAAGGCCGTGCCGCAGGTGATCGGCTTCCTGTCGATGGAAAACGGCCTGTTCTTCGCCGCCACCTCGGCGACCTACGGCATGCCGATGGTCGTCGAACTCGGCATCGCCCTCGACGTGCTGGTCGGCATCTTGATTTTCGGGGTATTCATGTTCCACATTCGCGAGCAGTTCGACAGCCTCGACATCCGCCACCTCGAAAAACTCAAGGACGATTGACGTGGAAACACTGCTTTTCGTCCTCGGCATCCCTTTGTTCGGTAGTCTGGTGCTGGCCTTCACCGGCCAGCGCGACATCGCGCGCGAAATCAACGTCGCCTTCAGCCTGGCAACCTTCATCGCCACCTGCGTGCTCACCGGCGAAGTCATTTCGGGCGGCCCCATTTTTGCGTGGCACCGCGAATTCTTCATCGACCCGCTGAATGTCTTCCTGGTCACCTTGACCGCCTTCGTCGGCCTGACCACCGCCATCTTCTCGCGCCCCTACATGCGCATCGAGCGCGACCACGGCAAGATGACGCCCACCCGCCTGCGGCTCTACCACAGCATGTATCAATTGTTCAGTTGCACCATGCTGGTGGCGTTGACCACCAACAACCTGGGCATCCTGTGGGTGGCGATGGAGGCGGCGACACTGACCACCGTGTTGCTGGTCAGCGTCTACCGCACGCCGGCCAGCCTCGAAGCGGCCTGGAAATACTTCATCCTTTGCGGCGTTGGCATCGCGCAAGCGCTTTTCGGCACCGTGCTGCTGTACATGGCGGCGGAAAAAGTCGTCGGCGTCGATGGCGGCGCCCTGCTATGGACCAATCTCGCGGCGGTCAAGGGACGCCTCGACCCGGGCATCATCACCCTGGCCTTCGCCTTTCTGTTCATCGGCTACGGCACCAAGGTCGGCCTGGTGCCGATGCACAACTGGTTGCCGGACGCGCACGCCGAAGGCCCGACGCCCGTTTCGGCGGTGCTTTCCGGCCTGCTGCTCAACGTCGCCGTCTATGCCCTGCTGCGCTGCAAGGTGCTGACCGATGGCGCGCTGGAAAGCAATCTCGCCGGCCAGTTGATGATGGGTTTCGGTCTGCTGTCGGTGGTCATCGCCGCCTTCTTCCTGTCACGGCAAAAAGACGTCAAGCGAATGTTCGCCTATTCGTCGATCGAACACATGGGGCTAATCACCTTCGCCTTCGGCATGGGCGGCCCGATCGCCACCTATGCCGGACTGCTGCACATGACCGTGCATTCGCTGATCAAATCGGCGATTTTTTTCGCCGTCGGACACGCCACGCAAAAGGCCGGCACGCAGATCATGAGCGACATCCGTGGCCTGATCAAAGTCAGCCCGACCGTCGGTTGGGGCATGATGCTCGGCTCGCTGGCCATTCTTGGCATGCCACCCTTCGGCGTCTTCGCCAGCGAATTCCTGATTCTCACCACCGCCATGCGCGAGCAGCCGTGGGCGACACCGTTCCTGCTGCTGGCCCTCGGTGTCGCCTTCGCCGCCGTTTTCAGTCGCGTGCAGCCGATGGTGTTCGGCGAAACGACGGTCAAGCCGCTGGCGCATCCGCCGGCACTGCTGCCGGTCTTCATCCACCTCGGCCTGGGGCTGATGCTCGGCCTGTACATCCCGCCGTATCTGGATGCCTGGTACCGACAGGCGGCGCGACTGATGATGGGAGCTTGAGACGATGCAGATCGCCGGATTCCGCCTCGACCTCGAACGCCTGCCGGCACCGCTGCCGATCTGGCGAGCCACCGTTCGCGCCGACACCTGGCTGGTAGTCGCGCGCGCGGTCGTCGACGCCGGCGGCCGGCTGGTATCGCTGTGGGGTTCCGACCGCACCCGTGGCGCGGCCGGCTGTCTGGTCGCCTCCGCCGCCTACGCGCTCAACGAAGGGCTGGTCTGGCTGGACGTGGAACTCAGCGGCCGCGTGGCGACATATCCCGATCTGGCGCCACTGTTTCCCTGCGCCACGCGCATGCAACGCGCCCTCGCGGACCTGCTGGGCGTTACCGCCGAAGCGGCCAGCGATCAACGCCCCTGGCTGGACCACGGCGCCTGGCCGGCGCACTACCGGCCATTACGGCGGGAAGATACCCGTCGGACGCCAAGCGCCGGCCGCGCGGTCGTCGACTATCCTTTCGTGCGCGTCGAGGGCGACGGTGTGCACGAAATTCCTGTCGGCCCGGTGCACGCCGGCATCATCGAACCGGGGCACTTCCGCTTCTCGGTGGTCGGCGAAAAGGTGTTGCGCCTGGAGCAGCGCCTCGGCTACAAGCACAAAGGCATTGAGCAGCGCTTCACGGAAGTGCCTGCCTTGCAGGCTCATCGCCTGGCTGGCAGGATTTCCGGCGACTCCACCGTTGCCTACGCCTGGAGTTACTGCATGGCGCTGGAATCGCTCGCCGGCCGCGAAATCCCCGAGCGCGCCTGCTGGCTGCGCGCGCTGCTGCTGGAACGCGAACGCGTCGCCAATCACCTCGGCGACCTCGGCGCGCTTGGCAACGACGCGGCGTTCGTCTTTGGCTTGGCGCAGTTCTCGCGGCTGCGCGAAAACTGGCTGCGGCTGTCGAACGAAGTTTTCGGTCACCGACTGACGATGGACTGCATCGTTCCCGGCGGCGTCGCCGGCGACATCTCGCCGGCGATGGCCGCGCGCCTGATCGGCCAGTGCGCGGAAATCGAAAGCGACGTGCGCATTCTGCGCCAGATTTACGACGAACACTCCGGCCTGCAAGACCGCTTCATGACCACCGGCCGCGTCTCGCCGGAATTGGCGACGCGCCTCGGCCTGACCGGCCTGGCGGCGCGCGCCAGCGGCCAGACCGCCGACTTGCGCCGCGACCAGCCCTGGCCACCCTACGACCGGTTGCAAGTAAACATCGCCACGCAATGCAATGGCGACGTCGCGGCACGGGTGGCGGTACGTTTCGACGAAGTGTTCGAATCCTTGCGGCTGATCCGCGAAATTCTTTCGCGCCTGCCCAGCGGAGAAATCCGCCACCAGATCCACCTGCCCGGCAAGAGCGCCTTCGGCGCCGGCCGCATCGAAGGCTGGCGCGGCGAAATCTTCGTGGCGCTGGAATGGGACGGCGAAAACGGCGCCAACAGCATCCGTCGCTGCCACTGCCACGACCCCTCGTGGCAGAACTGGCCGGTGCTCGAACACGCGGTGATCGGCAACATCGTCCCCGACTTTCCACTGATCAACAAATCCTTCAACCTCAGTTACGCGGGACACGACCTCTGATGTGGCGCACCGTCAAACAGATCGCACGCCTGGGGTTCCGCAGCGAAGCGGCGCCTTCCTGCGACGACGCCCCGCGCATCGAAAGCGAGCGGATTCAACGGCAACTACTGGCCATCCTTGGTCGGGCACTGAGCATTCGCGAGGTCGACGCCGGTTCCTGCAACGCCTGCGAACTCGAAATCAACGCCCTGAACAACCCCTACTACAACATCGAAGGCCTGGGCATCAAATTCGTCGCCAGCCCCCGCCACGCCGACATGCTGCTGGTCACCGGCCCGGTCTCGCGCAACATGGCGCAAGCCCTGCGCCGCACCTACGACGCCACGCCGGCACCCAAGCTGGTGGTCGCCGTCGGCGACTGCGGCTGCAACGGCGGACTATTCGGTGAAAACTACGCCAGTCGCGGCCGCGTGGCCAACGTCATCCCCGTCGATGTCGCCGTCCCCGGCTGTCCGCCGCCGCCGATCGAGATCCTGCGCGGCATCCTGACGGCGGTACGCCGCTGTCGAAACAAGCCAGACTGACACGGCTGGACCGGCAGGTCGTCGCGGGACAGGCATGCCATCTGTTTTGTTTCCACGAAGTCCGGCTTACAATCGCCCTGATCGTCGCCCTTGCGCTGTTTCATTCCGACGAGGGTTATTCACCGCCATGTCCGCCCGTGCCCGACCCGTTCGCCTTCAACGTCGGGAAAATGCCATCCATATGGAATCGCGCATGGAAATCGAAACCATCGGCGAATTGCTGCATTGGTCGTACGCGAACCTTGCGATGGCACATTCGGCTGTTACCATGAAAGCCGAAAAGTACGGGCGCGCGCAGTTCATGGTTCGTTCTCGTCTTTACGCAGGGTTGAATAAACAAACCATGAGCATTGCTCCGCTCGCTGACGACGAACGCTTGAAGATGGTGCTTCCGCAAGCCTGCTGCTACTGTGGAAGTCGCAACCGCTTGTCCGTTGACCATCTTATCCCCACAAAACGAGGCGGAGAAAACACCGGTGATAATCTCGTCTGGGCCTGCCGATCATGCAATAGCTCAAAGTGTGCCCGTGACGCACTTGAATGGTTGGAGGAGAAAAAACAATTCCCGTCCATCTTGCTTCTTCGCCGTTACCTGAAACTCGCGATTGAAACGAGCCGGGCAAAAAATCTCATGGATACACCACTCGCCGAGGCACCAGAACTTCCATTCTCTTTATCGGCAATTCCAAGAGCATTCCCACAACCCAGTCAGTTGCATTTGTGGGTCGTGGAATTGGCCTAATCGGGCAAGCACCTAAATTTGAACGCCTCTACACCACCCGGCATACCGGTCGGCACCTTGCGGTCTATCCACAAGACGCTCACCATTCTCCAATTATCGTGCCAGACCCGGTTGGACAAGGTCACGCCGGGCCGCGGGTCGGGTTCGAGCAACTCACGGCACATCGCACCGATGCTGGGCGCACATGGGGTAGCTTGACGTTTTTCTCCCCCAGGCACCGCCAAAGTCGCCGTACGGGTGGAAACCCTCCTGGAAACAGACGGGTTTTCCCCGTTCTCCGTCAACAAACAGGTAACGATTTTGTCATCCACGCCCGTCGCTCGAATTCGAATTCGAATTCATGATTTCAGCCAATGAAGTTGAGCGGATGTAAGTCGCAATAGCAGATCCTTTCGCCCATTGCCTCGGCCGTCTCGTCGCGCGACTCGGCGAAAGCCCTCGGAAAGCGCATCAGCCGCCGCGCCGCTCGATCACGTAAGGCTGCGCCCTGGCGGGGTTCATCCAGGTGACGATTTCCTCGCGCAGATCGATCAGTTGCTCGGGTTCGATCAAGCGAATACGATAGGCGCGCGCGCGTTCGCGGGCCGCGTTGCCGGTCGTCGGTTGCAGGCGCCGAGCGGTGAGCAGCCAGGTCTCGCCCATGGCGCCTCCCACGTGCCGGCGCAGACTGTCCAGACGATTGAGAATGGTCTGGCTGCCGCCCTCGGTGCTGATCTGGACACCGGTCTTGCATTCGAGCACCAACAACTGGTTGCGCCAGACCACCACGGCGTCGAGTTCGTTGGCCGCCACCTCGTCCTGGCCACCATGCCCGGCATCGATGCGCACATTGGTTCCCCAATGGCGATCCGGCAACAAGCCGTCGGCTTCCAGTCCCGCCAGGTTCAACCAGGCCCATTCCTCCAGCCAGCCACCGCCGACATAGGCCGCCGCCGCTTCGTCGGTGAAGGTGAACAAGCAGTCGCCATCCCAGGTCCACAAGCCCGCCGCCTCGAAGGCATGGGCAAGATCGTGGTTGTAGTCGAAGAGCGGGCGGCCGGAGACGACAGCCGCGCGGAACGGGCGCAAGACAAAGCCATCGGTGCGCGTTTGCGGCAAGGCTTCGCGCGTCAGGCGATTGACGTAACCGAAGAAACCGTTGAGATGCGACGCCTCACGCGCGAGACGTTCGGTGAGCGCCGCCCGCGAAACCGCCGTGCGCGCGAATTCCGGGTCCCAGGTGGGATCGGCGACCACCCGGTAGCCCTGCATCTGCAACAAATCGGCCAGCTTGAGCATGTCGGGCGCCAGAGGCAGCGGCGGACCGCCGCCGAGATGCTCCAGCATGCCGTAGCGGGTATCGCAGTACCAAGCGTCTCCGAGACCGGCAAACGCGCCGAGAAAACCCAGCGACATCACCTTGGTGCCACTGCTGGCATTGAAATCGATGGGCATTCCCGGATGCTTGTCGCGCAGTTCCTGCGCCAGCTCGCGAGCGTAGCGGCCAACGCTGCCGAGGTCGTGATCCGGCAGATGTTCGACGATGGACACATTTTCCGCGGGCCACCCGGCCTCGACCAGCACGCTGGCCACTTGCGCGGCCCCCCGCCGCGCCGGGTCGGTATCGCTGGCGGCGATCACCACCCTTTCCGGCCGCAAACGCAAGGCCGGCAAGGCATTTTGCATGATTTGTTGGGAAGCGAGACAAACGAGAATGCGCGACGGGGACGTCATGAACAACTTCCGCTGACAACAACTACTATCGTAGACCCGTTGCTGAAGCGCGGATACCGCCGGTAATCCGGGAAACGGAAAATTACGCGAACACCTGTCGATGATCAATATCTTCGGCCTTAGCAAGTGCCTGCCCCGATGATATTCTAGAGGGTAGCGGCATTTGTCTTGCGATCGGGCCGCTTGGACTGCCACTCACCCCGCCAGGAATCATGAAGCCACGACAAATCCGCACCCTGCACCGCCCCTCGCTCGACACGACGACGCGTTTCCCGCCGCTGGTTTTCGTGCACGGCGGATACGCTACCGCGGCGTGCTGGGACGCGTATTTCCTGCCCTGGTTCAGCGCCCGCGGCTTCGATTGCCACGCGCTAGATCTCTCGGGCCATGGTCAGAGCGACGGCTGCGAACGGCTCGACAGCTTTGGCCTCAACGACTACGCCGACGATCTGGCGCAGGTGACCGAGGCGCTGCCCAGACCGGCGGTGGTCATCGGCCACTCGATGGGCACGGTGGTGGTCGAGCGCTTTCTCGAGCGCCACCCGGCCCATGCCGCGATCTTGATGGCGCCGGTGCCGCCGACCGGCATTCTCGGCACGACCATGAAACTGGCGTTCAGCGATCCGAATTTTTTCATCGAGCAATCGCGTGCCACTCGGGGCCAATACACCGAGGAAACGCTGGCGACGATGCGCGAGGTGTACTACTCGCCGGAAACTCGCACGGCCGATCTGATTCGCTTCGGCCCCCTGTTCCAGGCCGAATCCCGGCGAGCGCTTCTTGACCTGACGCTATTGGCGATGCGCATCGGTGGCCGACGTCCGAAATTGCCGGTACTGATCGTCGGCGGCGAGGCGGACGCGCTTTTTCCGCCCGAACTGCTCGGTTTCAGTGCCGCGCGCTGGCAAGCGGAGGTGGCGGTGGTGCCTCGCGCCGGACATACGCTGATGCTCGACGCCCACTGGCAAGCTGCGGCGGAAAGAACCGCCGAATGGCTGGAGCGGCGGATTTAGCGCACGCCCAGGCGCACATCCGGCCGGCAATCCCGGCCACCGCCGCCAACAAGCACTCATTTCACTGGCCGGCGGGCACGCGCCGTTTCCAGGTGCCGGCACAGCATCTCGGCACCGTCGAGCAGGCGCGGCGTGTGGCGCTGTAACAGATCGGGCGGCACGAAGAACAGGTTGTCGCGCACCACGGCGGTCATCGTCCGCCAACGTCGCCAGTCGTCCAGCCATTCGGGGCGCGACGCATCCATGCCGCTGGCGACGACGGCCTCCGGATCGGCGGCGATCACGGCTTCGACACCAACCGTCGGCGCCATCCCGTCGAGTCTGGCGAAGACATTTTCACCGCCGCACAATTCGATCACATGCGAAATGATCTGCGGTCCGCCGACGGTCATCAGCGGTTGTTTCCAGATTTGATAGAAGGTCCGCACCGGCGGACGGGCGCTGTAACGTTGCCGCAAGCCAGCCAGACGACGACGAAAGGCGTCGGCGGCGCCCTGCGCAACGGCGGCGCTGCCGGCAAGAGCGCCAAAGCGCTCGATCTCGCTGGCGATGCCCTCGATTTTGTTCGGTTGCGACAAATAAACCGGCAGACCGAGCGCGCGCAGACGGTCGAGATTGGCGGTGGCGTTGCCGCTTTGCCAGGCGATGATCAGATCGGGGCGCAACGCGGCGACACGCTCCAGATCGACCCGCGAATAGGCGCCGACGCGCGCGATCCGGGTGGCGGCCGGCGGGTAATTGCTGAAATCGACGGTGCCGACGATGCGTTCGCCGGCACCAGCGGCGAACAGCGTTTCGGTCAGATGCGGCGCCAGGCTGACGATGCGTCTTGCCGGCTGCGCCAGGCGCAACGTCGTGCCGGCGTCGTCGACCACGCTGACCGCCGCCAGCGCCGCGCCGCTCGGCGACGCCAGGAGGAGACACGCGGCAACGGCCGCGAGACGTGCCGCAAAATACGCGGAGAAGGACGCTGAAGAATAAGGCTGGCGCATGCGACAATCCAGGCGGGCAAACCCGGATTCTACGATGAACGCACAACGCACCCCCAGCTTGATGGTCCAAGGCTGCACCTCCGACGCCGGCAAAAGCCTGTTGGTCGCCGGCCTGTGCCGCGTCCTGCGACGCCACGGCGTCCGCGTCGCGCCGTTCAAACCGCAGAACATGGCGCTCAATTCGGCGGTCACCGTCGACGGCGGCGAGATCGGCCGCGCACAGGCCCTGCAAGCGCTTGCCGCCGGCGTGCCGCCGCATTCCGATTTCAACCCGGTGTTGCTGAAACCGGCCACCGACCAGCGCGCACAGGTGATCATTCACGGCAAGGTCCTGCGCGACCTCGAGGCCAGCGACTATCACGCCTACAAGCCGCGGGCGATGACGGCGGTGCTCGACTCCTGGCGGCGCCTGTGCGCGGCGTACGAGTGCCTGCTCGTCGAAGGCGCCGGCAGCCCGGCCGAAATCAATCTGCGCGACCGCGACATCGCCAACATGGGATTTGCCGAAGCCGTCGACTGCCCGGTGATCCTGATCGCCGACATTGATCGCGGCGGCGTGTTCGCCCACTTTTGCGGCACGCTGGATCTGCTGTCGCCAAGCGAACAGGCACGCGTCAAGGGCTTTGTAATCAACCGCTTCCGTGGCGACATCGGCTTGCTCGAAAGCGGCCTGCGCTGGCTCGAACAGCGTACCGGCAAACCGGTGCTCGGCGTGTTGCCGTATCTGCACGGTCTGTACCTCGATGCCGAGGACGCGCTGCCGCGCGAAGTGGAAAGCAAGACCAGTACCCGCCTGCGTGTCGTCGCGCCGGTGTATCCGCGCATCGCCAATCACAACGACCTCGATCCTTTGCGCTACCACCCGGAGGTCGATTTCCGCTTCGTCGGACCCAACGAAACGCCGCCCGCCTGCGACCTGATCGTCCTGCCAGGCTCGAAGGCCGTGCAAGCCGATCTGACCTGGCTGCGCGCGCACGGCTGGGAAGCGGCGATCCAACGCCACCTGCGCTACGGCGGCAAGGTGATCGGCATCTGCGGCGGCTTGCAGATGCTCGGTCGCCAGCTGCACGATCCGCTGGGTCTGGAAGGCTCGCCGGCCAGCCTGCCGGGCCTGGGCTGGCTGGATTACGAAACGCGCCTGGGAACGGAAAAAACCCTGCAAAACGTCAGCGGCAAACTGCAACTGCCGGGTCGGGCGACCGTGTCCGGTTACCGAATCCACATGGGCGTCACCACCGGCCCGGCGCTGACGTCACCGGCCCTGGAACTCGCCGGTCAGCCGGACGGCGCCGTCTCGGCGGACGGACAGATCCTGGCGACGTATTGCCACGGACTGTTCGACTCGCCGACGGCGCTCGCCGCCCTGCTGACCTGGGCCGGACACCGTCCAGGCATTCTTTTCGACGCGGCGCAAAGACGGGAACAAGACCTCGACCGGCTCGCCGACGCCGTCGAACAACACCTGAACTGGCAACAGCTCGCCGACTGGCTGCCGGCGCGCGCGATCAAGCTCGAATGACGTGTAGAAGTTCGGACTTGATCTGTGAGGCCGCACCAGTTTTCGTACCAGTCTTATTAACCCGGCAATCAAATAGTCTGACTTGCGGCATACTGGACAGCCGAATGATTGAAATAAGCCATACCCCGTTCAGGTGTTTTGCTGAGAAATTCCATGAATTGGCTCGCCTTTTGCAG